>Ga0163153_10001924_pt1:0-25000 | contig 31757 bp, 29 predicted proteins | sample OliLakLV19MP6IB1_FD_148629 | JGI IMG/M metagenome (GOLD analysis project Ga0163153, IMG submission 148629) | Freshwater microbial mat bacterial communities from Lake Vanda, McMurdo Dry Valleys, Antarctica - Oligotrophic Lake LV.19.MP6.IB-1 | ecosystem: Environmental > Aquatic >...
CTCAAATACGATTTTGCGTTAGAAGGGTTTAATCTGAAAGACTTTTTTGCCACAGAAGCGGCTCTGCGCTTTGTAAATTTAGCGTATAATATCATCAGTTTATTCAGACAGGTCAGCTCTGAAAAGCCCAGACACCAACGATTACAAACATTAAGGCTCAACTGCTATGCAGTTGGAGCATGGATGACTAAAAGAGGGAATAGCAAGGTGCTGAAAATGGCAGTCCCCATCAAAAAACGCAAATGGATGGACGGAATTTTTGCTAAAGTGGATGAAATTGACTTCCCGCTTTCTTTACAAAATTAATTTCTACTGTCTATTTACGGTTAAATTGTCCTCCTACCAAAAGTTCGCCTCTACGAGGCTGTTTAGCCCCATCGGGGCGAACTTTTGGTAGAAATCAGCAAGCGAACGAGATTATTAAGCTCCGTCAGGAGCGACCTTTTGCTTTATAAATTTAACCGCGACAATTTGAAATGCACCCCTAGTAAGGTGAGCTACTCCTTCATTTTTGACTTAACTTCACGTCTGAAATTTCAGCACAGATGAAAATGCTTTTGGAAATAAAAGACAGCAAAGCGGCATTCGTGAAAGAACTGTTGAACAGTCTTTCGTTTGTAAAGGCTAAAACCCTTACATCTGAAAAAGCGCTTCTGATTGAGGAAATCAATGAAGCGGTGGAAGAGTTGAAACAAGTTAAGGCGGGGAAAAAGAAAGCGCGCAACGCAGAAGAATTCCTGCATGAGTTATAGCGTAAAAACAATTGAAGTTTTTGAACGGCAGGCGAAACGCCTCATTAAAAAATACCCTTCGCTCAAAAGGGAAATCGCTGAACTCATTACATCCTTAAAAGAACATCCTGAGCAGGGAGCAGCGCTTGGGAATCATTGCTACAAAATCCGGCTGGCAATATCATCAAAGGGTAAAGGCAAATCAGGTGGTGCAAGAGTAATAACGAACATCGTCATTACAGAAACAACAGTTTACCTGCTTTCCATTTTTGATAAGTCCGAAAAGGAAAATCTCACCGACAAAGAGTTACGCGAACTTCTGAGCAGGATTTGATTGGTTGTTGTATTCGGGTGAGAAACATGTACCTTTCAAATGCGTGTTTACCTGCGCTTCGAGAAGTGGAAACACTTCCACCTATCAAAGCAAACAAGTCGGCCCCTTGAATAATTTACTCTAATGCAATAAACTCTATGGCTCGAATTACCAGCTAACTTTCACAAACTTTTGTCGGTAAATTTTATTACCGATATGGACTTCAATTACATAAGTGCCCGGTATCAGTCGCGAAATATCTATGCGTGAATCCTGATCATTCAGGATGCTACTGCCGCACAACACACCCATTAAGTTGTAAATATGAATACTAACGGAAGCAAGGGACACAGGTAGCTGAATCTTTACATACTGATTAGCTGGATTCGGCAAAACCTTAAAGGATGCCTCTGGTTTATCATAGTCCCTTAACCCAACCGAGATTCCGGGAATCATTGTGAATTGAACCATTGCGCCCATCATTTTTCGTAGGTTGTAGGAATCGCAATAAGTGTCTGTGCATCCAGTCGAATCCGTGATAGTCAGGCAAATGGTATAATAGCCAGCCGAGTCGTAGGTATGCTCAGGATAAGGAATACTATCATAAGTATTATCTCCCCAGTTCCACAGGTAGTTGAGCGGAGAAGCGCCCCATGTCTGGTTGACGCCAATGTAATTTTGAGGGATGGTATCTGCAAAAAGATCGAAATGAGCCGAACACGTGGCTGAATCAGTCTGCGAGAAGTAAAAGTCGCATTTCTCATTATTAACCCAACCGGGACCATTTCCACGCTGATTCAGGTGTCCAACCATGTTGTTATTGGCATCAAAATAAAAAGTGTCCTGATAAGAATTAACCCAAGTTGTGCCGTTCCAACTGTGACTTCTGGAGGCAATTTTGTTGCCGTTGGCATTTAGTGTCTGGTGATACTTGTTTCCGGAATCCCAGTCTGTTCCATTCCAGTCATTAAACACCTCTGTGGTTTTATTTCCATTTGTATCATAGAAATAGTTACTCGAATCATTAATAACCCATACATTATCCCAATCTTCAGTTATCCATTTGGTTTCTTTTCCATTGGCATCATAGGTATGTTTATTTCTGAAATCATATAGCCAAAATGCTACAAACCAGCTTCCACCTATTGAGATAGTTATATTCCCATTTGTATCCCGAGTATAGGAATATATATAGCTATTTACCCAAGTGGTTCCATCCAATGTTTCACTAAGTTTTTCTATCAGATCGGTATTGGTATCATACGTGTAGGTGCTCCTGCCACTATCAACCCATGCTGAACCGTTTCAGTTTTTGCTAGTTTCGGTAGCCGTTTTGCCATGCGGGAAGTAGGTCGTGTTGACCAAACTGGAATTAAACAACGCTGTGCCGTTCCATTCCTGGTAAATCTTTGTAATCACTTTCCCGTTGCTGTTGTAAGTGCAAATCTGTTTATTACCATCATCCCAGCCTGCGTCACCCGAAGCATTTCGAATTTCGGTCGTACTTATATTCCCATTGGCATCATAAACAGTCGTGTCAAAGAGTGAATTAACCCATGCGATGCTGTCCCAGTTTTGATAGGCGTAACTTGTTTGGTTGCCATTAGAATCATACGTAGAAATGGATTTGCCACTGTTAACCCACTCATTGCCATCCTATAATTGAGAAATAGAACTGACTCGTGATCCGTTAATGCTAGAAGCCGAAATTAATTTAAAAATATTCATCCATACCAATAATGAGTCATCCCAGTAGTAACTTATGTATTGAAGTTCCTTTCCATTGGCATCGTAGGTTTTGATTGATTTGTCGCTCTTTTGCCAGTTGCCTGCACTATTCCACTCATAGCAGATGGAGCTATCCTGAATGTAAGCAGGCGCAGGTTGTTTGAGAGATTCGATGTGCTGAACTAAGTTATTCTCATTTTGAGCGAAAAGCCAATGGCATGATATGGAAAAGATGAAAATAATAACAGAAATAGTTTTGTGAGGGAGTCTGTTTTTCATAAAGCATTTTTTACGATGCAAATAGGCTTTGTTGCATGAATCAATATTTGGAACACACTTCTCCTTCCTCAAAAAATCTCTTAAGCTGCTTTTTTAACCACAGAGCTTTTTGGCATACCCAGCAATGTCATTTTATTGAGCAGTTTACATTTGATGTTGGCTTCAACTATTTGCTGTTCTGTTATTCGTGACCTTAATTTATCTCCGTAAATGATTTTCCATCTGTACATCGTGGTTTCAGCTTTGCTGCGTCTGTGATAGTTGTTTTTTCTTTCCATCGTATTCGACCCCTCTTGCGAATGTCCCTTATGTTTTTATCTCTTGGCCAAGGTTTCCCCTTGCCATTCCCATGCTTTTTTATTCTTGCCCCTTTTCGCGGTGGAATGATCGGCTGTATTTTTCCTTCTTCTAAATAATCGTCAATGTAATCCCGATAAAACTCAGCAGGAAAAACCCGCGAGATGTAGACAAATATCGGCAACGCACCAAGCCTCGTCAATTCAAAAACAGACGTATCGTCCTATGAAAACTAAACCGCTATTCCTTAACTTAATGACATTGTGCTTGCGCTATACAGGGGGGGCCTGCGCTATTGGTGGGGATCCACTTTTACTCCTCTTATTTCCACATCTCTATAGCTTAAAGTGAACCTCAACTTGAAATATACAGCTTGTAGAATTATTGCATTAGGATAACGGAGGTGCTTGAACATCTAATTAAAGTTTTGTTCAATTTAATAATAACTGCTTTTTCTTTTGACTTAAATTTTAGATGCGAAAGAACCGAGTACCAGAGAGAAAGTTGGTACATATTAACAAAGTCCGCCAAATTTACAATTTGACGGTTAAAAGAAAAATAACGGTAAAATTGTAAATTTGGCTAAGTGCTAATCCGAAAAGTAAGTGCGTTTTAATCCCTTACTATTCTTATACAAACCGTTGGCAAACATCAGAAAAAATGAAAGAATTCGAGGAATTTGATGATAACTATTAAGGGTTTTGTTCCTAACCTATCTTGGAAGAAAGTGTAAACAAAATGATTACAGCCATGAACTTATTGATATAGCTACCGACCAGCAAGCAAAACTTTAATTAAAATGCCCAATCCTACTCCAACCAGCCTGCACGCGAACAAAAAGGCAGTCCCAAAAGCCTTTAATGCCGTAGCCGTTTCCTATGACCTTGCAACAGCCATGAGCCAGGGATACCAGGAAGATTTAAATCGCAGCGCAGCTGCATTACATTTACAAGGGTATGAGTATGTTTTAGACCTTTGCTGCGGTACCGGGAAATCCACTAAAGCGTGTATGCAGTATCTGAGCACCGGCAAGATTACCGGGATCGACAATTCGGAGGGCATGCTGGAAGTGGCACGAAAAAAATTCAGCAAAGAAATCAGTGCCGGCCTTGCTGATTTTTCCTTACAAGATGCCATGCATCTGCAATTGGATGACAATACCTTCGATGCCGTTTTTGTGGCCTACGGACTTCGCAACATGCCGGATTATGATAAGTTCATAAAATCGCTTTATCGAATCCTTAAGCCGGGAGGGAAATTATGCATCCATGACTATTCTATAAAAAATACCGCCTGGGCTAAATGGTATTGGCTTATTTTAGGCTATGGCTTTGTGGTGCCCTTCTGTGCCGTAGTTTCAAGAAGCTCGATCATATTCAGATACCTGATCAAAAGTGTAGCGGATTTTTTAAATCCTGTCGAAATAATTGCCCTCCTAAAAAATAACGGATTTGAAAATGCGCAGGTCATTAAACACAAAAGTTGGAGAGAACCCATTCTCCACACATTTGTCGCCCAAAAACCTACGCCAGCAACCCCTTAGGTGGAACTGAAAAAAGCTGTACGGTTTGTAAATTTTCCTTTTCCAAAATGGCATTAGCTGCTAAGGTTCCTGAAGTATAAGCAGCTTCCATCAACATAGTACAATTGTCCATTTTTACCCAATCACCTGCTAAAAACAAGCCCGGTATTTCAGTTTCCACGGTAGGCCGGTTTTCGTATTCTCCCACGTGAAACCCTGGAAAATCGTTTCTGAATTGGAAATATTCGTGTTTGATGGCCATGCCCTCAAGCTCTGGAAAATAATGGTGCAATTCGTCCAACAAACTTTGTTTAACTGCTTCCGGATCATTCAGCGCTTTGGGAACAATGTATGAATGTAATTCGAATATCCCACCCTTATTTTCTTTACTCCATTGTGCCGAAGCTTTTTCCATTTTGTGATAAAGGGTGACGCTGTCCAGGCACTTTAGTCTATCGATAAAAATAAAGAACGGAAGCGAGGGGTCTGCTTCATAACGGTCTGTCCAAAGCCGGTAAACCGCATAGTAGCCCGTTTGCTTCAAAGTTGCAAGTTGATTGTATGTTTTTTTATAAGCCTTCAGTTCCGGTGAATTCTGTATGATCTTTTTCGTAGCCTTTACATCGGTGCATAAAATGGCATAGTCAAAACTTTGATCATTCATCACAAACCCCTTAGCCGTTTTTTCAATTTTTTCAACCGGTGTATTCAAATGTATCTTGCCGTTTTTTTGTTCGATGAATTCGCGGCAATAGCCTAAAAAGCTATGTTCAAAATCATCATCCAGCACATCATAAACCAAGCCCTGGTCATTGCTTAAGAAATAAAAATGAAAGCTTTTGATCAACTCAGCCATTGACATGTCTTCTGGCTCGGCAAAGAAAGCTCGGGAGAATGAGTTGAAGACCAAACGCATTTTCAAAGGCATAAATGTCTTGTTAGCAAAATGCGCAAAGCTTTCCGAATCAAATTTTTCATAGGTCTTTTCAAAATCAAACCTGAGCAGGTTAATAAAAGCAACACTCATGGGATTGAGAAAAGTGAGCGCCCCGAAAATCCCATGTTTGCGCAGCGCCCATATGTTTAATCCCGGAGTAGTTTCCAGTCCTTTGAACCTTTGCTTTTTGTTTTTATCATACAGAATGACATAATCGTCAATGGGGATCAAATGTTTGAACGCCCCGATCTTTTGCATAAAACCTCTCAGGTTATAATATTGTCTAAAAAAAGCATGGAAACCATGCTCGGTCCGGAAGGTTTCTCCCTTTGAATCGAATGTCCACGACCCAACTTTTCCACCGATATAACTTTCCCGCTCAAACAGATGCACGTCAAATCCTCTTTCTGCCAGGTTTGCGGCAGCAGCAATACCGGCAATGCCACTTCCTATAACGGCTACTTTCTTTTTTGCAGTGATCTTAAGATCAAGAGAAGTATCCGGAGTATTTAAAGAGATTTTGTAATTCTTAAGCCTTTTTTTAATCCAATCTCGCAGCGCCACTTTTTAAGTTTTTGTCCCAGAGTTTAGTAAAAGCAAACGTCAGTTCATCAGGTTTTACCAGCAGATCGTTGAGGGATTTCTTACTATGCCATTCCCTGTTGCTTTCTAAAAAGGCTATATCCTCTTCAACGATGGTATTGCTTTTTTTACTCATGAACCAATCGGCAAACCGCTGACTAAAACTGAATATATTTTCCCAGGTCGTGATTTGAATCATCATGCATTTCTCTTCATCCATTTCATAAAAGTGCTCATAAATGATCATGCGCTTTTTAGGAAAATGAAGGTCGAGCATGCTGCTGTGCGGAAACCAAAACCCAAAATGGGTTTTCAGCTCCTTCTTAAAGCCAAAATATAATTTCTCAAAAAAACTTCTCTCATTGTAGCGGTCATAAGAACCCAGCAGGGAGGTTTCGGTGATTTGCAGGTTAAAATCAGTCGGTTCATTTGAAAGATTGCCCATCATGGACTTAATGCTGTCTTTATGAACGTGATTGATATGTTGCGCATCGAATAAGCTTTCAGCGATCAGTTTAATATTTCCCCTTACCTCATGATAGTTGAAGATAAAAGGCCAATAGTCTAACTCCTTAAAAGGGGGTATTTCAACTCGTTCGTTTTCAGGAGTATCCCCAAAATATGCCCACACTATTTTGTGCTTTACCACAGTTGGATATGCTTTTACGCGTGCCGCTTTAGGAATAGGTTGATCTTCCTCAAAGGATGGGATATGCTTACACATTCCATCCTCTCCGTATTCCCAGCCATGGTAGCCGCATTTGATGTGCTCACCTTTAACATTTCCAAGTGAAAGCCGCACATTTCTATGGCAGCACCTGTCTTCGAGCACGGATATTTTGCCCGACTTTGTTTTAAAAACAACTACATCGTTGCAAACAATTTTTCTTCTTAATGGTTTAGTATCGTCAATCTCCTTTTCAAAACAAACTATATACCATTGGTTCAATATCATCTTCATTACTTTTCCTTACAACTAATATAACAGGATGAAATCAAAATTGTTATTTAAATTTTTATTTTTTTTATTGAACGACTAGAATGTGTGAATTATGTAAAATTTTATCGGAATTATATAACGCGGATCAGGTTTCTTGGAGGATATTTAAGTTTATTTCATGAAGTGGGTATATTTATGCCCACCTCAGATAGAATAAATTGGTCTATAATCAATGATGGAATTATGCAAAATTGAGCGGACTGAAAATACAACAGGTTAATGCAAAATATCAATTCCAATTATTCAAAAGTGTTGTTAGTGGGAGCCGGTCTTGGGGGGTTGTCCACCGCATTAAGACTTGCTGAACAAGGCTATAGTGTAAAGATCGTAGAGAAATATCACCAGGACGGAGGCAGGTTAAACCAAATCAAACAGGATGGATTCACTTTTGATATGGGGCCATCCTTTTTTAGTATGAGTTATGAATTTGAAGATCTCTTTATATCTGTAGGGGAAGAAAATCCATTAAAATTCAGAGAGCTAATTCCATTGTATTCCGTGTTCTTTTCTAATCGAGAACAGCCTATAAATACCTATAAAGATTTAAAAGAACTATCCAGGGAATTTGAAGGCATTGAAACTGATTTTAAACCAAAATCAAACGATATCTGCAATGGGCCAAAGACGTTTTTCACGATATCGAATACAAAGTGATCAAGAAAAATTTCAATTCCATTTGGCATTATTTAACCGGCCTCACTTCCGTACCTTTTAAGCATCTGCCTAAACTTTTCAGGTCCAAGTGGAAAGAACTGGATGCACATTTTGATTCTGAAGAAGCTAAAGTGATCTTTTCCCTAGTGGCATTTTTCCTGGGATCTATGCCATTTAATACGCCTGCGGTGTATAGCCTTCTGAACTACTCCGAATTGGAGCATGACGGTTATTGGAACGTAGAGGGAGGCATGTATAAAATTACCGAGGAGATGGTCAAACTTTTCAAAAAGAAAGGAGTGGACATCCACTATAATGTAGAAATCAAAGGGTTTGACGCCCCCAATGGACAACTGACCGCTTTTGTTGATGGCGAGGGAAAACGGTGGGAGGCTGATATTTTCGTTGCCAATGCTGATGCAGCATCCTTTAGAGGCAAGATCATGCAGGAAGCTAAATACACGGAAAAAAAGCTAGACCAAATGGATTGGACATGGGCTCCTTTGACGATTTACCTGGGTGTTAAAGGAAAGATAGACAAGCTAAACCATCACAACTATTTTCTTAGAAATAATTTTAGGGAATATACCGAGAACATTTTTAAAACTTCTGTGATTCCGGAGAAGCCTTATTATTATGTTAATGTCAGTTCAAAATCTAATCCGGAGTGTGCACCGGTAGGATGTGAGAACCTATTCGTGCTTTGTCCGATTCCGGATAGAAGATATAAACCCGATTTGCAAGATGCTGAAAAGATTAGCGATAGCATCCTCCGGGACCTGTCTCAACGAATTGATTATGACCTGCAAGCCAACACACTCACTCGCAAAGTCATGTTGCCTGTGGAATGGGAAAAAGAATTCAACCTATACAGGGGAAGTGGACTGGGGTTGGCTCACGGCATGAACCAGGTTGGTTGGTTTCGTCCTTCTAATAAAGACGAGCAGTATCGTAACCTTTTCTATGTGGGCGCATCCACCATACCGGGGACCGGATTGCCAATAGTAGTCATAAGCTCTAAACTTACTGTCCAAAGAATAAATCAGGATTATGGATCAATTATATAACAACGTCAGCTTTAACTGTAGTAAAATAATAACGCAACAGTACAGCACTTCCTTTTCCATAGGCATTAAAACCCTGCATAAGTCATTGAGGAATCCCATCTATGGTATTTATGGCTTTGTGCGTCTAGCGGATGAAATAGTTGACACCTTTCATGATCAGGACAAGGAGCGCCTGCTGCATGAATACCGAACGGAAACTTTTAAAGCCATAGACCAGCAAATTCATCTGAACCCTGTGTTGAACGCATTCCAATCCGTTGTCCGGAGATATGATATTCCCAATGAATTGATTGAGTCCTTTTTAGATAGTATGGAAATGGACCTGCACCAAACTGCTTATGACAGGGAGTTATTTGAAAAATACCTTTACGGTTCGGCCGAAGTGGTGGGATTGATGTGCTTGAAAGTATTTTGTGATGGGGATGATCAACTATATGACTCCCTGCACACGTATGCACAAAGCCTGGGTGCTGCCTTTCAAAAGATCAACTTTTTAAGGGACATTCAGTCTGACATAGAAGATCGCGGAAGAGTCTATTTCCCCGGTCTGGATTTTAAACGCTTTAGCGAAAAAGACAAAGCGAACATTGAGCGGGAAATCCGGTTAGAATTGGATCATGCTTTGGTAGGCATCCGTAAACTTCCCAAAAGCGCCCGGACAGGTGTTTATCTCAGCTATATCTATTATGCGGCATTATTTCAAAAAATCCGCAAGCTGCCCGCCTCACAAATAATGAGAGTGCGCGTGCGGGTACACGATGCGGTAAAGATGCGGCTCTTAGCGTTTACTTACTTAAAATCTGCATTTTATATTATTTAATTGATAGTCCAATATTAGTTGATTATGCTGTTTAAGATCATGTAATATCTTCTATCTGTTTTGATCTTTTTGTTATGGACGAACTCCTGCCTGGCTCAATTATCATTACCGGAACAAAGACAATTTTATTTAGAAGCAGGAGAGAACAGCGATGATTCCGATCAGTTTTTGGCATATATGGATAAAACCGACCATCAAACACCACTCATGCTCGCCTACTATGCATCGGCACAAGCATTTTTATCCAAGCATGCCAAATGGACTGTAACCAAATTAAAATACATCAAACTTGCCGACAAGTCATTTGAACAAGCAATAGTCATGGATTCACTTGATGCTGAAGTGCGATTCCTGCGTTTTGCGGTTCAACATAACATTCCAAAATTCTTAGGACTTATTAATCAGAGCATAAAATAGTAAGGAATTTAAGAGATACTTCTTAAATTTGTGCATGGCAAAAAAAGATGGACGAAATCGAAGTGCCTCAGCACAAGGTACAATAAGGAAACAGGTAGTGGTATACCTTAAAAAGAAAAAGGGCAGCCAACAGGAGGCTGCTGAAATATTCGGACTGAGTAATAGCGGAGTTGAAAAGATATGGCGAAAATATCGGGAGGGAGGCAACCGTGGAATCGAAGAAAAGAAGCGCGGAGTGCGTGAGGGAAAAAAAATAAAAGGGGCGCAAGTTGCTGACGTATGCAGACTGATAAAAGAAAAATTACCTAACCAGTTGAAGTTGCCCTTTGGTTTGTGGACAAGAGAGGCAGTGCAGCAATTGATAATAGAGAAGTATGGAATAGCGCTATCGCGGTGGCAGGTGGTACGTTATTTAAAATCGTGGGGGTACACCCCACAAAAGCCTATCAGCAAGACATTTGAGCAAAAGCCGGAAAAAGTGCAGCGCTGGTTAAAAGAGGAATTTCCGGCAATAAAAAAGAAAGCGAAAAAAGAAGAAGCCGTCATCTATTTTGGAGATGAAACAGGAATGAGAAGCGACCATCAGGCAGGGAGAAGCTATGCACCGCAGGGAGAAACCCCTGTTATAAAAAGAACAGGGCAACGGTTTTCATTGAACAGGATATCGGCAATCAGCAACAGGGGACATTTGCAGTTTATGATTATTGATGGCAGATTCAACAGTGCTGTTTTTGAAACATTTTTAAAGCAAATGATCAAGTACACCAGACAAAAAATATTCTTTGTTGCGGATGGGCATCCGGCACACAAGACCAAGAGGTTGAATGAGTGGCTATCGGAAAATACAGATCGCATCGAAGTATTCTTTTTACCACCGTATAGCCCAGAGTTGAACCCGCAGGAATATGTAAGTCAAGATGTGAAAACCAATGTGATAGGCAAGAAACGCCCTATTAACAAGGCTCAGATGAGAAGCAATGTTGAATCCTTTATGCAAAAAAGAAAAAATGATCAAAAGCAGGTGCAGAAATATTTTCACGAAAAGCATGTCAGATATGCCGCGTAGAGATTTCATTCTTACTATTTTACTAAACGATTAATAATTACTTCTGTTACAATTCAAGACGGTTATCAAGTGAACACCGGAATGATTGCTGGCGCGGATTCAGCGGACATTAACTAAACGGCAAGCTACAATGTGAACGCGGGATTGAATTGTACATGGAGTGTAACAAACGGAACAATCTTATCAGGGCAAGGAACAAATAGCATTGAAGTAGATTGGAACACCATTGGACAAGGCATATTGGAAGTTGCCGTTACCGACAGCGGCTGTACGCAAAGTGTTTCAAAAAATGTTGTGCTTATTGACCCGACAGGAATTGAAAATAATGCCTTGCCGGGGATTGAACTTTATCCTAATCCCACAACAGGAACAATTACGATAAGAGCAGCAAATATTCAAACACAGGGAACGCTAATCTTATACAATGCCATAGGAGGGATAGTGATTCAGGACTCCTACGAACCCGAAAGATTCCAATCGGACATAACAATAGATTTAAACGAACTCAATGATGGTGTTTATTTTCTGAATGTGAAAACCATGAACGCTTCAGTAATACTAAAAGTCATAAAGATTGAGAGACGATAAGTTCTGTTTAACTTTATTAATAAAATTTTCAAAATGTATTCCCTCAAGGGTTCGCTCAATTTACTGTTGCTTTTTCTTTTCTTGAATGGTAAGACGCAAACTACCGGCTGCCTCTCTCTTGATTTAGGTCCGGATGTTAATCTAAGTTGCAGTAATTGTACAACCCTTACCAATATCATTCAATCAGGTGTAAACACAAATTACACGGTAGATTCCATTCCTTATGCTCCGGCATTTTCATTTACAGGAGGCACACGGATTTCCAATGTTGATGACCAGTGGTCAAGTGCAATCAGCTTACCCTTCAGTTTTTATTTTTATGATAGCGCGTACGATGTAGCTATTATCGGCATGAACGGGGTGGTTTCCTTTGATACTTCACTTGAAGGCAGTTTTTGCGCCTGGATGTTTGACAGTCTCATACCTGTGCCAGGTCCTCCTCCCGGAGGTATTTACAACAACTCTATCAATGGCGCTTATCACGATATTGATCCAACCGCAACAGCGCCTATCCCAATATTCCCTTATTTTACTACGCCCGCTAATATCAATTATTTCATTTCCGGAAACACTTCTAACAGAGCTTTTGTAGTCAACTTTAGCACTGTGCCTCAGTATAGTTGTGATACACTTCGAACAACTCAACAAATTGTTCTGTATGAAACAACCAATATTGTGGAAATCTATATTGCCAACAAACCAATATGCAGTTCATGGAATGACGGGAACGCAGTAATAGGATTGCAAAATGTAGATGGGACAAAAGGTATTACGCCTCCCGGAAGAAATACCGGCTCATGGTCTGCAACCAATGAAGCATGGCGCTTCACGCCAAATGGAATTACGAATTTGACAATGACCTAGCTTGATACCACTGCTAACATAATTGGAAACACAGCAGATATATCTGTTTGTCTGAATGAGACAACTCAATACAGAGCTGAACTTACCTACACTTGTAACGGAGTCGATGTAGTATTAAATGATACGGTGACGGTAAATGTGACTGGGACCCTATCTTCATCATTCACTAAAACTGATGAAAGTTGTGCAGGAATGAATAATGGAACAATTACCCTGAATGCAGCAGGCGGTACAACTCCATATACTTATACCATTGGAACCGGTATGTCAAACAATACAGGAATTTTTACGGGGCTGGCTCCAAATACATATAACTATACTATAGCAAATTCAAACGGCTGCGAGATAATTTCTTCCATCACGATTCAAGACGGTTATCAAATTAACTCCGGAATAATTGCAGGTGCAGATTCAGCAGAAATTAATCAAACTGCGACCTACAGTGTAAATGCAGGATTGAATTATACGTGGAGCGTAAACAATGGTGTAATTGTTTCAGGGCAAGGAACGAACAGCATTGAAGTAGATTGGAATGCAATGGGCAAGGCACCGTGCAAGTTGCTGTTACCGACAGTGGCTGTACGAAAATGGTTTCAAAAACTGTTGTGCTTGTTGACCCGACAGGCATTGAAAGTGATGCGCTGCAAAATCTTGAGTTGTATCCGAACCCAACAAACGGAACGATTACGTTAAAAGCTGCGAACACCCAGACCAATGCTATGCTGAAACTTTATGATTCAGTCGGTAAAGAATTGTTTCAAAAAACTGCAACACCTTCAGCCTTGCAACAAGGTATCGTTTTCGATCTCAAAGAAATGAACGATGGTATTTTCTTCCTGAGCATCAAAACGAAAGCTGGAACGCGGGTGATGAAGGTAGTTAAGTATTGAGCGCGTTTAATTTACAGCGCTTCCAAATACAACTTCTTAAAGTCTTCCCTTGTCACCGGCTTCGGATTGTTCGGATGACAAAAATCTGCAAAGGCAAGGTCAGCCAGCGTTTCGATATGTTCTTCTTTTACACCGATTTCGCTGAGTTTATGCGGAATGCCGATTTTGGTATTCAGTTCAAACAGCCAGTTTACCACGCCTTCGCCTGATTCATCTGCAAGTTCGAGATTGCGCGCCATGCGTTTGAATTGAGTTTCAAAACCGGGATAGTTGAACCTCATGCCGTAAGGAATGTTCACTGCATTTGCCAAACCATGATGCGTATCGAGCAACGCAGAAAGCGGATGCGCCAATGAATGTACCACGCCTAAACCTTTTTGAAACGCAATCGCGCCCATCATTGAGCCGAGCATCAACTTCGCGCGTGAAATTGGCGTGGGATTGTTCACTGCTTCCTCCAATGATTTCGCAATAAGGTGCATGCCTTCCAGTGCGATGCCTTCGCAAATCGGGTGAAAATTTTTTGCGAGAAACGCTTCCATATTATGCGTAAGCGCATCCATGCCTGTGGCTGCGGTGATTGCGGGAGGAAGGTCATACGTCAGTTCCGGGTCAGCAAATATTTGCTTCGCCATGAGGCGCGGGGAAAACAGAATACGCTTCTTCTTGCTTTCATCTTCGGAAATGATTGCGCTGCGCCCCACTTCGCTGCCTGTGCCTGAAGTGGTGGGAACGGTAACAAAGTAGGGAATGATTTCAGTTACATATTTATCACCGCCAATCAAATCATCATAGTCAAACAAATCACGCTCGTGATACGCATGAAGGGCAACGGCTCTTGCCACATCCAGCGCAGCGCCACCGCCAATGCCGATGATGCTGTCACACTCTGCATCATTAAATGCCTGTCCGCCTTTGATGACATCTGACTTCACCGGGTTTTTTGAAATATCCGAAAACACCGTCACGCCAAATCCTTCCTGCTTCAGCATTTCCACAATCTTTTTAAAGAATCCCAACTCAGCCACCGTGGGGTCGGTAACGATGAGCGGCTCTTTCAGCCTTTGACTTCTTAAATGCGCGGGCAGCTCGCGAATAACGCCTACGCCAAAACGGATACTTGCCGGAAATGAAAAAGAATACGCCTGATTCAGATTGTACATGACTATTTTGATTTTTTGTGTGGCAAAGATACTTGTTAGTTGTTTTGAAAAAAGGCGAATTCTGTTGCTAAAAATTCAAATCTTTTTCTCAAGCAGCGACCACACTTGGTCAGTTTCATAGCCTTTGCTAATCAGATAATTTGCCAGCTTTCCCTTTTTTTGGAAAGCGTCTTTTTCATCGCGCAATGCAGTGAGTTTTTTTTGCAATAATTTTTTCAGCGTTTGCTCATAAGCCGATTGGTTAATTTCTGCAAGTGCATCATCAATCGGCTTCTCCTCAATTCCTTTTGCTCTGAGCGCGAGCCCTATTTTCACTTTGCCCCATCCGTGCAGATTGAATTTATCGAGCGCAAATGCGCGGGCGTAGCGCGTTTCATCAATGAACTTGTTTCCTTCTAATTGTGCGATAATTTGTTGTTGAACCGCTTCATCTGTTTCTCCAAGCAGGCGTACCTTCTGTCGCACTTCCTGGCGGCAGCGTTCCTGATAGGCGCAGTAGCGTTCCATCTTTTCAACGAGTTGTTTGTCATTGGCTTTCCGGGCGGACATGGGTGATTTCGTAGTTTCGCTCCTCGTTTTTGTGAACACCCAAATGTACTTATTACGCTTCATTTCCCCTCTCCTTTGGAGAGAGGTTAGGGGGTGAGGCTTATGAAAAACCGCCAAGCCATTAACTATCTCTTTGCTGCAAACTCCATCTCGGGTTTTGCGCAAGGCATCACGATGATTTCCATTCCTTGGCATTTTAATAATGTGCTCAACATGCCCAGCGAGTTTGGTACTATCAGCATGATTATTACTTTTCTCTCCTTATTGTGGGGGTTGTATGGCGGCACGCTGATTGACCGCTACAACCGCAAGCACGTGTTCCTTGCTACCTGCGCATCGGGCGCATTCGTGCTTGGCTCCATCGCTTTGTCTGGTTTTTATTTTGAACACCTTCCCATACTTCTCGTGAGCATCGTGTATGGTGCGATGTTTTTTGTTTACAGCATTCACTATCCCAACCTGTTTGCCTTTGCGCAGGAAATCACCGAGCCGAAAGATTACGGAAAAATTATTTCGTGGATAGAAATTCAGGGGCAAACTACGACTGCCATTTCAATGGCGTTTGGCGCGATTCTTTACAAAGGCACCGAAGGCGGGCATATCAACCTGTTCGGGTTTCCCGTGCCCATCGGGTTTGATATTCAGGCGTGGGAACTGCATGAAATTTTTTTGCTGAACGCGCTAACTTTTTTGATTGCTTCGCTGCTCATCGCGCAAATCAGGTTTGAAGCGGTGGCGCATCGTCATACTGAAATCAACTCCGTGTGGGAACGGCTCATCACCGGCTTTGATTTTCTGAAACAACATCCGCTTGTGTTTTTATTCGGCACGGCATCGTTCTGCATTTTCATCACGATACTTGTTGTCGGTTTTTATCTTAACCCGATTTACATCAAAAATCATTTGAATCGTGATGCGGATGTCTATGCTTCCTATGAAATGTATTTTGCTTTAGGAAGTTTATTCGCAGGTATCGGGGTGAGCGCATTGTTCCGCAACACAAACAATGTGCTTGCGATTATCATCTTGTCGCTCTGCATCAGCGCGATTTATTTTCTGTGTATGTTCAACATTCCTCTTGCGGTGTTTTATGCTATCGGATTGGTGCAAGGCTTTGGCAACGCAGGTACGCGCATCCTGCGGATGACGTATTTGTTTCATCACATTCCCAACCAACTCATCGGGCGAACAGGTGGCGTGTTTATGACGCTGAGTATTTTCATCAGACTAATATTTTTATTCGTGCTTTCACGTGCGTTCTTCGTCACGGGCGATAATGTGATTTACAGTTTCGGCATCCTCGCGGTTTTCATCCTCGCATCCGCGCTGCTGATGATAGTAAACTATCGGAAGCTGGTGGAGATGCCGGATACAGAGACTTGATTTTTTTTGAAAAGGATACCGGTCTTTGTCATTAAAGGGCAGTTCAAAAAATTAATTTTTTAACCACAAAGGACGCAAAGAATTTTTCACAAATAAACACAAAGAAAATAAATTCAATGCTTTGTGAGCTTTGTGTTTTTTCTTTGAGTTCTTTGTGGTTCGTCTTTTTTTGAAACGCCCTAAAGGCAGTTGCTTCTTTCTATATTTCCTCAAACTTCACCCTTCCGACCATCCACCAAAATCGCGCAAGCAACAAAACAGAGGCAACCGTCAGCCCGATGATGAAGCCAATCCAAATGCCTTCCAATCCTAAATCGGTATTAAATGCAAGCAAATAGCAAAACGGCATCATCACGCCCCAGTAGGAAAAGAGCGCAATCACCATTGGTATTCTAACATCCTGAATGCCGCGCAATGCGCCCGAAGCTGCAGACTGCAAGCCATCGCTGATTTGAAACAACGCGGCAAACACCAGCATGGACGATGCAAGCGTAATCAACTCCGCATCATCGGTGTAGAGCGTGGGAAGAAAGTTATTGAATAAGAGAAACACGGCTGCAAAAATGATTTCTATGCCGAGCGTCATCGCGAAAATCGTGTTGCCTGCAATGCGAATCCCCTCGCGGTCTTTTGCTCCGTAAGCAAATCCTGTAAGAATATTTCCTGCTGCGGAAATGCCGGTGATCACCATGAATGTGATGGATGCCAGCCCGATGGCGATGCCATGAGCTGATAATTCTTTGATGCCAATCCAGCCGCTCATGAAGTGCGCAATTTGAAACGCAACTACTTCAAAGAAAAATTGTAATCCTGCGGGAATACCGATACGCAAAATTGACGGGAGATAATTTTTTTTCCGTTGCCCGGAAGCGTTCACCTGCGCGCGCAATTCGCGGATGCTGCGGTCGCTGCGGATGATGAGCAAAAAGACAAACGTCATCACAGCTCGTGAAATCATGGTGGCGATAGCAGCGCCTTCAATTTCCATGCGGGGCATTCCGAATTTTCCGTAAATCAAAATCCAGTTCAGAAACACATTCAGCACGAGTCCGCCAATGGTGATGTACATGCCGATAGCAGTTCTGCCCATGCCGTCAAGAAATTGTTTGCATGCGGTGAACACAAACATAAAAAACACGGTGGGCACGATATAGCGCAAATAGCGCAGCGCGATTTCGTTTACAATTTCTTCCTGCGCGAAAATGTGAATGTAGCGCATGCTCAAAAATGTGAGGAGCATAAAAAGAATGGACAGCGCGATTGCCGCTTTCATCCCCGAACGATAAATGCTCACTGCTTTCCAGAGTTTATTTTCTCCTTTCGCTTCTGAAACTAATGTGGAAATGGCGAACAAAATACCCATGCCCAGCAGGTTCACCATCCAGAACAGGTTGTTGCCAAAGCCAAGCCCTGCGATGTATTCGTGCCCGAGACCTCCGATTTGCACGGTGTCGAAAAAGCCCATGAGGATTTGCCCCAACTGCCCGGCAATAATGGGCAGGGCGATTTTGAACGCTTCTTTTGCTTTTAATTGATATGCGGGGGAGAGAAGGGACATTGGAAAAAGGGAGAGCAAAGTTATTTGAAGAAAAGAGTCCGGCTATTTCCTCGCCAGTTTTAACTCCCACTTCCATGCGGTGCTCATCATGTTATCAATGTTGCGTGAAGGAACCCAGCCGAGGAGGTTGCGGGCTTTGGTGTTATTTGCATAAATGGATTCAACATCGCCTTTGCGCCTGGGACCGAGTTCATAATTTACTTTCACCCCGCTCTCTTTTTCAAATGCTTTGATTGCTTCTAAAACAGAAACACCATTACCCGTACCGAGATTAAAGACCTCGTTGTTGGATTGATTTTTTCCATTAATCAAATATTGTAGCGCGAGCGTATGCGCGTGTGCAACATCCATCACATGGATGTAATCGCGCACACAAGAACCATCGCGCGTGTTGTAATCGCTGCCATAGACTGTTATTTTTTCGCGCTTGCCGATTGCAGTTTGCGTGATGATGGGCGCAAGATTCTCAGGTTTCTCTACGGCATACTCGCCAATATTTGCCGACTCATGTGCGCCAACGGGATTGAAATAGCGCAATGAAATAAATTTTGTTGAAGGCACTGAGCGGCTGAAATCACGAATCATTGCTTCCCCCATCTGCTTGGTGCGCGCATAAGGCGACTCTGGCTCCGGCATTGGTGTTTCTTCTGTCACTGGCAGCGAAGGGGGATTGCCATACACGGAGCAGGAAGAAGAGAACACAAAGAAGGGAATGTTGAATTCCTGCACGCACTTCAGCAGGTTAATGAGTGATTGATTGTTGTTCTGAAAATAGCGCAGAGGATGTTCAACCGATTCGGGAACCGTTTTGAACGCGGCAAAATGAATAATGCCGGTGATGTCGGGATGCTTTGCAAAGATTTCACGCACTCTTTCCAACTCGCACAAGTCAATGACATAATTTTTTATTTCCTTGCCGGTGATTTTCTTAATTCCTTCAAGATATTTTGTCGTCCCTCTTGAAAGATTGTCAACCGAAATAACCTCGAATTTATTTTCGAGCAAATCAACAACGGTGTGCGCACCGATGTAACCGCATCCGCCTGTAACGAGAACTTTAGCCATTTCTTTTGGTTTGTTTGAAGTTTGAAATTTGGAGTTTGAAGTTCAGAGTCGTACAACTTTAAACCTCAAACTTTAAACTTCAAACTCATTTTACCCACCCCGATTCAATCACTTTCTTAATCCCTTCCTGCATAGGCATAATTTCTTTTCCCAGCAAAGCTTTCATCTTGGTGATGTCGGGAACCCTGCGCATCATGTCGCCTTCTTTCAGCGGAGGCACGTGCAGGATTTTCGATTTTGATTTTGTGATTTTGATAACGCTTTTCGCCAAATCCAAAACAGTAATTTCGACATCGCTCCCGATGTTCACGGTGTCATTCACATAAAGGTCATCATACAATGTTCTGATTGTTGCAGCGATGTTGTCGTCAATAAAGCAAAAAGTTCTTTTCTGCAATCCGTCTCCGTAAATTGTGATGTCTTCATTTTTCAATGCCATGTGGATGAAGCGCGACATCACGAAATCTGTGCTTTGCTTGGGTCCGTAGGTATTGAAGAAACGGAAGATGGTGTAATCCAAATCATACTCTACTTTGTAAGAGCGGCAAAAAGATTCACCCACATTTTTCACAACTGCATAAGGCAGACGCGAGTTGAGGGGTGTAGTGTATTCATTTTGCGGAAGCGTGGTCGGCTCGCCATATACTTCAGAGGATGATGCGAAGAACACGCGCTTCACTCCTGTGTTCTTGCTGAGTTTAAGAATGTTTTGAATCCCCTGTATGTCGTTCAGCACCATCACGGGATTGGCAAGCGTGCGCTGTACACCTACCACTGCCGCATAGTGAAACACATAATCAAATGCATACGAACCCATCAGCGGATGAATATCTAACCAATCGTTCGCATCGCATTTGATGAACTTCCAGTTCTGCTTTTTTGATTTCGGAAGGCGGTCAACCGTGCCCGTCAAAAAATTATCAATTACAACCACGAAGTTGTCATCGTCTTCAATCAGCTTTTCTGCAAGGCAACTTGCGATAAAGCCCGCTCCTCCTGTTACAAGTATTTTTCTTTTCATCAGAATTTTTCTTCGAGAATGCCCATGAGATATTGTCCGTAACCGCTCTTCATCAAAGGTTTAGCAAGTTCTTCCAATTGCTGTTTTGAAACAAATCCTTGCCTGTAAGCGATTTCTTCAATACAACCTACTTTCAAGCCTTGCCGCTGCTCAATCAACTGCACGAATTGAGAAGCCTGCATCAGCGAATCAAACGTGCCGGTGTCCAGCCAAGCTGTGCCGCGACTGAGAATCTGCACATTCAATTTGCTACGTTGAAGGTAATGTTTATTTACATCAGTGATTTCATACTCACCGCGCGGGCTTGGTTTCAAATTCTTTGCAATCGTCACCACTTCATTGTCATAATAGTACAAGCCGGGAACAGCATAGTTGGATTTCGGCTCTTTCGGTTTTTCCTCAATGGAAAGCGCTTTCTTGTTTGCATCAAAGTCCACCACGCCATAGCGCTCAGGGTCAGAAACATGATATGCGAAAATGATTCCCCCATCGGGATTGTTTGACTCCTTTAGCAACTTCTCCATTCCGCTGCCATAGAAAATATTGTCGCCAAGAATCAAACACACTTTGTCGTTGCCAATGAACTTTTCACCAATCACAAATGCCTGAGCAAGTCCGTTGGGTACTTCCTGTTTCGCATAAGAAAATTTGCAGCCAAGACTTTCACCACTGCCCAATAATTTCTCAAAATGAGGAAGGTCATGTGGAGTGGAGATAATCAGGATTTCCCGAATACCCGATAGCATCAGCACCGACAAGGGATAATAAATCATCGGCTTGTCGTAAATCGGCATCATTTGCTTGCTGATAGCAAAGGTGATAGGGTGCAACCGTGTTCCTGAGCCGCCTGCGAGAATGATTCCTTTCAATGCAATAGGTTTTAGTAAGTCAAAAATAATTATGAATTCTCCATTTGTAACTCATAATTACTCACAACAGCGTATTCTCTATAAAATCTTTCTTATGCGGATAATCAGTAGTATAGTGCAATCCTCTGCTTTCATGACGCATTGCTGAACAGCGCGTAATGAGATAGCCGATGTTAATCATGTTGCGCAACTCGCAAAGCTGAGGGGAAAGTACGGTGGTGTTATAGAGAGCTTCCGTTTCCTTGTGCAACAACTCTAACCTTTCCGCTGCGCGTTTCAAACGAACATCTGAGCGCACAATACCTACGTAATAACTCATAATCTCTTGTAGCTCTTTTCTACTCTGCGTGATGAGCACCATTTCTTTTGGCTCCGTTGTTCCCTGCGCATTCCAGTCGGGAATGTTTTCCTGGAATTGAACACGCTCAATTTCATCTGCGGAATCTAAGTAGATGCGGTGCGAGAAAATCAATCCTTCTAAAAGTGAGTTGGAAGCAAGGCGATTCGCGCCATGCAATCCCGTGCTGGCACATTCACCGCACGCGTACAAATTTGTTATTGACGTTTTGCCAGAATGGTCGGTTTTAATACCACCGCAGGAATAATGCGCTGCCGGAACAACAGGAATCATATCCTGCTGCGGATTAATTCCCTCACTCAGGCATTTTTGATTGATGTTTGGAAATTTTTCCGGGAAGTCTTTCAAATCGCGTACATCTAGATAGACATGGTCTTCCCCGCTGATTTTTAGTTCACTGTCAATGGCGCGCGCAACAATATCTCTTGGCGCAAGCGATTTACGCGCATCATATTTATGCATGAATTCCTTTCCATCGCTGGTCTTCAGAATGCCTCCATGCCCGCGCGCAGCTTCAGTCACTAAGAAAGATGGCGACTCGGCAGGATTGTATAATGCAGTGGGATGGAATTGAATGAACTCCATGTTTTCCACCCTGCCCTTTGCGCGATATACCATTGCAATACCATCGCCAGTTGCGATGATGGGATTCGTAGTGTTTTTGTACACCTGACCTACTCCACCTGTTGCCAGCAGTGTGATGCGCGATAAAATTTTTTCAATCCTTTTTGTTTTTGTATTCAGCACATATACCCCATAGCAGGTGATACCTGCTGTTACGCGCGTGACTAATTGTCCAAGATGATGCTGTGTAATTAAGTTGATGACAAAATGATGCGTGATGAGTTCGATATTTTTTGCCGCGTGAATTTGTTGCAGCAATGCGCGTTCAATTTCTTTTCCGGTAACATCTTTATGATGCAACACGCGGTGTGCAGTATGTCCGCCTTCTTTCCCCAAATCAAACTCGCCTGCCTCATTGTGGTCGAATTGTGTTCCCCATTCAATGATTTCTTTGATACGTTCGGGAGCTTCTTTCACACAAAACTCCACCACCTCGCGGTTACATAATCCATCTCCCGCATCCAGCGTGTCTTCAATATGTTTTTGAAAACTATCTTTCTCAAAATCAACTACGGCAGCAATTCCACCCTGCGCATATTTGGTGTTGGTTTCATCTTCGTTGCTCTTTGTGAGAATCAGCACTTTTTTTTCGGGAAACCGCTTGGCAATTTTCAGCGCGTAAGAAAGTCCGGCTATACCCGAACCGATAATGAGAAAATCAACTCTGCTCTCCAATTTATTTTGGTTTTATTTTGAATTCAGAAATCACGATGTCGAATTTATGATAAAGAAGTTGCACTACAATATTAAGGTAACAGGCAAGGTGCAGGGCGTGTGGTTTCGTGATTCCACGCGAAAGAAAGCAATGGAACTTGGCGTGAGCGGGTTTGTAAGAAATGAACCGGATGGCTCGGTATATCTCGAAGCAGAAGGAACACAAGATTCGTTGCAGCATTTAGCCGCATGGTGCGCTGTCGGACCGCCTAAAGCTAAAGTGGAGAACGTGGAAGTCATTGAAGCTGAAATGAAAAATTTTTCAAAGTTTGAAATAACATGATGAAAACGCTTTTCATCACGTATTGCGTAATAAGTTGGAATAACTTTGAGAAATGACATCCACCCTCGCCATTCAATTCCATCGTCAGGATTTATCCAACGAAAAACTGCTTGAGTTATACAAGGCGATTCTGCTTCCAAGAAGGATAGAAGAAAAGATGTTGTTGTTACTTCGGCAAGGCAGAGTAAGCAAATGGTTTTCGGGAATCGGGCAAGAAGCAATCTCAGTTGGTGTTACAAAAGCCTTGCAGGAAAATGAGTATGTATTACCGCTGCATCGCAATCTCGGAGTATTCACTTCGCGCAACATGCCGCTGGAACGATTATTCATGCAGTGGCAGGGTAAGGAAAAAGGCTTTTCAAAAGGACGGGAGCGTTCGTTTCACTTCGGCACAAATGAATACCACATTGTTGGGATGATTTCACACCTCGGTCCGCAATTGTGCGTGGCAAATGGAATCGCGCTTTCGCATAAGTTGAAAGATGAGAAGAAAATTTCTGTTGCGTTCACAGGTGAAGGTGGCACAAGCGAGGGCGATTTTCACGAAGCGCTTAATGTGGCATCTGTGTGGAAGTTGCCTGTAATTTTTATTATCGAGAATAATGGTTATGGTCTTTCCACACCTTCAAGTGAACAATATAACTGTAAGCATTTGGTTGACCGCGCAATCGGTTATGGGATGAAGTCTGCGCAGATTGATGGTAACAATATTCTTGAGGTTTATAGTACGATTTCAGGCATTGCAAAAGACATTCGTGAAACCCCGGAGCCGTGGCTTATCGAGTGTATGACGTTCAGAATGCGCGGACATGAGGAAGCATCAGGCGTAAAATATGTTCCCAAAGAATATTTTGAAGAATGGGGAAAGAAAGACCCGGTAAAAAATTATGAGCAATATCTTTTTGATGAGGGAATTTTAAATGAACAGATTCAGGGCGAGATAAGGAATATGATTGATGCAGAGATTGAAGCAGGATTAAAGATTGCTTTTGAAGAACCTCCGGTAAAACCTGATACAGCAAAGGAAATCGAAGACGTTTACAAACCATATCAGCAAGTAGTTCTTCAACCTGACGGTTCAAAAAAATCAGAGAAGCGTTTAGTGGATGCCGTTTCAGATGGCTTACGCCTTGCGATGCGCAAACATCCAAACCTTATTTTGATGGGACAAGACATAGCCGAATATGGTGGTGTATTTAAGGTCACTGAAAATTTTGTGCAGGAATTTGGAACAGAACGTGTTCGCAACACACCGTTGTGTGAATCAGCAATTCTTGGCGCGGGACTTGGCTTGTCGGTTGGCAAAATGAAATCAGTGATTGAAATGCAGTTTGCTGATTTTGTGTCAAGCGGGTTTACGCAGGTGGTAAACAACCTTGCAAAAATTCATTATCGCTGGGGACAAAACGCAGATGTTGTCGTGCGGATGCCGACAGGCGCGGGCGTTGGGGCGGGACCATTTCATTCACAATCCAATGAAGGTTGGTTTTTTCATACTCCTGGATTAAAAGTAGTCTATCCATCTTCCCCTTACGATGCAAAGGGGTTGATGCTCGCTGCAATTGAAGACCCGAACCCGGTGATGTTTTTTGAGCATAAATTTTTATACCGTAGTATTTCTGAAGAAATTCCTGATGATTATTACACGATAGAAATCG
>Ga0163153_10001925_pt1 | contig 31749 bp, 45 predicted proteins | sample OliLakLV19MP6IB1_FD_148629 | JGI IMG/M metagenome (GOLD analysis project Ga0163153, IMG submission 148629) | Freshwater microbial mat bacterial communities from Lake Vanda, McMurdo Dry Valleys, Antarctica - Oligotrophic Lake LV.19.MP6.IB-1 | ecosystem: Environmental > Aquatic > Freshwater >...
TACTTCTACAATCTTTGGCATTTTATTTTCCTTTGGTTAGCGTTGCGTGGCGATGCGGGGCGATGCGCGGCGAAGCGTGGCGTTGCGCGGCGTCGGTAAACTCGGTCGATAGTTCGTTGCGTGGCGTAGCGAAGCGGGGCGATGCGAGGCGATGCGTAGCGTTGCGCGGCGACGGTAAACTCGGTAGATAGTTCGTTGCGTTGCGTTGCGCGGCGCAGCGGTGCGGTGCGACGCGGCGCGAGGCGTAGCGGCATTTATTTTCTCTTTTCTGCAGTAATTTCAATATCGATCTCGTCATAGCCAGCCTCGAAAGCGCCAGTCCATGTTGATGCGGTTTCAGCGTCCGGTGCCTGCCAGTCGGGCGCGCGCTTCGGCTTGTTCTGGCGGCGCTGCTCTCTGCCCATCTCCATGGCGTCGGCGGCTCCGAATTCGGTGGCTGTTTCTTCTTCTGTGACTTCGCCGGTTTCCTGATTGACCGTTTCCGTGGTCTTGGTTTCCTCGACGAAATCCTGAATGCGTGGCCGGGGCGGAGCATCGCCAGGAGTGATGTTGATCATCTCCTGATCGCGGGCCTCGTCCTCGTCATAAATTCCAGAGAGGCCGAAGCAGTAGCGCGCCGCCTGGATAAGCGCCTTGTGGCGCAGCATCCGGTATTTCATTTTCCAAGGTTCGGTGTTGCGAGTGCACTCGGCAAGGTACTCGGTCACAACCGTTGGCAGGCTGCGGTCCTTCCGCTTCATCGTGCAGGTGCAGGCGAATAGCGCGCCCTTTTCGTCGTGGTGCATCTCGAACGAGAAGCCCTCAAGCTGGGCGTTGCTGTTGATGATGTTCACCCAGCCGTCGATAGAAACCATCGGCGCAATGCCGCCGCCCTTTTTCGGGAAGGCATAGATTTCCTTGAGCAGCGGATTGAGCTTGTACTCGTGGGCCACCATTAAAAATGCGGCGAATTCCTCGGTTGTGGTGTTGCCGGGCATGGCGGTTTTCTTGACCGTGTTGGCGAATTGCGCCGGGTCCATGCTGTACTTGGCAGCCATGAGTTGAATCAACCCAGCCTGTTTCTGTGGCAGATTTTCAACTGGCGTTTCGGGTTTTTTCTGTACTACTGCGAGGTTCATTGTGCTTCTCCTGTTAACGGACTTGTCCGGTAGTTTCGATTTCAAAGACGGCGCCTGGCATCCGGCGCAAGTGATCGGGCTGGGACCTCATCCACTTTCCAAGGGCAACCTCGATTGCGGCGGTGTCGATGAGGTGCCACAGCGCAACCTTGTCGAGCTTGTCCTTGTCCGTGATCCGCCATGTCCATGACCGGCCAAGCGTTGAAACCGCGCCGTGTTCCGACCTTGTTCGGGCAAGGTCAGCATCGGGGCCCTCGATTACATCAGCAATCTTGTCGGCCCGTTTTTCCTCTCGAAGCGCATTGGCAATGGCGGCGTTTTCGTCACGACCGGCGGTCTTGACATCGGCCCTGGCAACGCGGGTTGCTTCCTCGGCGTCCCGGCGTTCGTTCAGCGCCTTGGCGGCTTCGGCCTTGGCAACTTCGGCCTTGGCTTCCTCGGACTCGCGAGATGCCTTGGCTTTCGCCATCGCTTCCTCGTCGCGCTTGCGTTGCTCTTCGCGGGCGAGCTTGTCGGCTTCATCCCGTTCCTGCTTTTGACGGGCATCCTCGGCGGCGCGCTTGATAGACTCGGCCTTCAACCTGGCTTCCTCGGCCTTCGCCCGCTCGGCGCGTTCCTCGGCTTCCTTCTGTTCCAAGATGGCGCGTTCGCGGGCGGCCTGTGCAAGGCGCGCATCTTCTTCGGCCTTGCGTTGCGCGGCTTCGGCCTGACGTTTCTTTTCCTCGGCTTCCTGGGCTTCCTTCAGGGCTTGATCGGCGGCGGCGCGGCGGCGCTCTTCTTCCTCGGCCAGCCGGCGGCGCTCGGTAGCGGCCTTCTTTTCCAGATAGGCAGAACTGCGCTCGTTGAGCTTCTTGCGGAGGGCTTCGATGGGGTCAGACCGGCTCTTAAAAAATCCATTGACCTCTGTGACCTTCTTGGCGTGAGGCTCGCGTTCCAGTTCGCGGGCGCCGTCAAGCGTCTTTTCGACAAAGCGCATCTTCTTAATAAGTTCGGCCACGCGCGTTTGAACATCGTCGCTGGTGATTTCGTCGGGAGCCGTTTCGGCGGCGTCTTTGACCTCGGCAACCTGATCGAGCAGCGACTTGTAGCGCTCGGAAAGCTCGTCAACCAAGTTGGCAGGCGGCGCGTTGTGGCCGATAGGCGCGGGCGTCATGACGTTCATTCACGTGTTCCTTCTGTTGAATTACCTTCGAGCCAAGCCCAAATTTTTCGACTTAGAATGTCGGTTATGGTTTTGTGGTCCACTCCAAATTTCCTGGCCAAGACTGGCTTCTGGATATTGTTCAATGCCCTGATTTCTAAAACTTGGGCGCGCGTCAGCTTCGCTCGCGGGTTTTTCTCTCCGCGTCCGTCGGTTCCGTGAATCAATCTGTCGGCGCAATTCTCAATTCGCGTTTTCCAAGCTAGGTGTTGGGGGTGGCAACAGCCGAGATGACCCTTGCCGCAAGTATGCGCAGTCTCGTACCTCTCGCTCGGGGCTGGACCATGAACGGCGATGCACATTTCGCGGTGCGCGGGCTCCTTCTTCTTCCCCCGCCTAATTCTTCCGTAACCGTTTTGCGATCGAGAAAATGGCCAGATCAAACAGTCTGCCCCATCGTAGTCTTGGTGTTCCAGAAGCCATTTGGCCGGTAATCCATTGGGCGTCTTCATGGACGGTCCTCAAAGGTTGGAGTAGGAACGGCGAGCCAATCAATTCGATTGAATGGATTTGCTGCTGGTTCGTTAGGGGCGTAGGCCTCGGCGTAGTCCTTGCGGGCGATAAGGTAAGCATACCGCGCCTCGTCAATCGGTTCCGAGCAAAGCCATATCCACGCCTCGTAAGTGTCGCGGAGCTTGCCGTTGATTTCGCAGCGCATAGCCTCGTCGCTGAGAAGTTCGCCGGTGTCGGGGCAGACTTCCTGCTCGATCCAGATTTTCGCCGGAACCCACGGGCCGCCTCGGCAGGCGCGGGTGACGAACCAGCCGCATTGAGGCGCTTCGAAATCAACCTCGATGGGCAGGTGCAGCGCCTTGTCGCTGAGGGCTTTGTTGTGCCAGCGCAGCGCCTGGGCAACGGATGTTGGCTCTCGCATCATCCCATCCTCCCTGCGCCGGCATCGGTTTGAGGGATGATCTCGACCAGATCGTAGCCGAGGGCCTTGGCGGCGAGTTTCATTTCCTCGACAAACTGAATTCGAAGATAATCCGCCTCGCCGTCCGTGGCGAAAGCAATGGCTGTCATCGTGGCTATGTCGCGCGCGAGCAGCAGCGACGTGCTGGCTAACTTCATCTGTTCCCTAGTCGGCAGCATCACCACCCTCCCGCGATAAATAACCAATGAGACAGCCAATAAAAAACACGACGACGTGGAAAATGAACGTCTCCATCACAGTCCTCCCGCGATAATCACAAAAATCAGGTACGCATTGATGACGCCAAGCGCGGTCACGAGGTATGGGCGAGGGCGGGAGATCAAGATTGCACCGCCTTTGCGATTGCGGCCAACCCAGCCGGCTTCACCTCGAGGAACAGCTCAAGCGCGGCGAGGGATGGGAAGTCCCGCGACTTGGCTTTGACGAGCAGGCCGGCGCGGGTTTCGTAAATGCGGGCGGGCATCATGATTGCACCGCCGCCATGCACTCGATAAGTTCTAGTGCGGACGCTTGAAGCGCATCGACGGCAGGTTGAAGTTTATCCCTAGCGGCATCCCTAGCGGCATCCCTAGCGGCATCCCCAGCGGCAGCCCTAGCGGCAGCCCAAGCGGCAGCCCAAGCGGCATCCCTAGCGGCAGCCCAAGCGGCAGCCCCAGCGGCAGCCCAAGCGGCATCCCTAGCGGCAGCCCAAGCGGCAGCCCAAGCGGCAGCCCAAGCGGCATCCCCAGCGGCAGCCCAAGCGGCAGCCCAAGCGGCATCCCCAGCGGCATCCCTAGCGGCATCCCTAGCGGCAGCCCCAGCGGCATCCCTAGCGGCATCCCCAGCGGCAGCCCAAGCGGCAGCCGCGTCTGATTTGATGGCAGTAAGCGCTGGCATCAATGACGGACAGTTTTTGAAGTCAGTAATTTTTGGCATCTGCCGCAGCAAGTTAGCTTGCGAAGTCAGCCCCGCCAGTTCAAGCCATGCTGGCGTGTGAACGCGAATTAACCAGTCGGTAGCCATTGTGGCGCGGCGCTGCTCGATCTCAGGCGTTGATCGTGTGCCAATGATTTTGGGAATGAGAGGCATCAAGAGCCGGTAGCGCTCAGCGTCGGTCGGCAAGCCATCATTCCATGCCCGCATGAAAGCGCCGATGACAGGGCAGACGCATGTGGGATGATCTGACCACGGTTCATCGGCGATATATGACGCGGCCTCCATTGCACACGCGCCTTTTTCAAAGGAAGAATGAGCGCCGTGAAATAGCGTTGTGATGCTGGCTAGGCGGTCGGTGTTGATTTTGAGAATGTTCATGGCTGGCTCCGTGAAGCTGGATTGCTTCTGGTGTTGGGGGGGGCAATAATCCGGGCGGGCATCATGCTGCCCCGCCTTGAATCATTGTGAAGCGCGGGATAGTCTGACCGGCATGGTTGACATTCCCGGCATCGGAAAAGACCTGCACTGGTGGCAAGGGCTGTCTGGCATTGCGGGCGCTGGCCTCGTTGCCACTATCGCCGCTGGCTGGCCGAACGCCGCCGTGATCGCCGCCGGATTTGCGGGCGTTGGAATTGGCCAGTGGATTGATCATCCGTATCAGGAGCGCCACGCACCGGGCTATGTGATCCACGGTCATCCCTACAAAAGTTCGCCCGCCGGTGTCGGCTTCACGGTGCTCGGCTGCGGCGCCATTCTGTTTGGCGCGGTCAAGGCCATCATTGCGGGATGAGCGCTTCCAGTGTTCGCCGCAAAATTCAAAGCTCAAAAGCCCGAAGGCGTCACGACTGACTGAAATTTTAGGGCTGGTCAGCCATCGGTGGCCGTCAACGTAGGCCAGCAATGCGCGCTTGATTTCCGGATCGGCCAGCGCGTCGAGTAGCGCCAGGTCGGATTGATGTACTTTGAATGTGATTTGCATGGTGGCTCCTGGTGTTGGAGCCATAGTGCATGTATTGCACGAACAAGTCAACAAAAAAGTGCATTGCAGGCACGTAATTTTGTTACTCTTTGATTTGTAACCGGAATTTGGCGAAGCGCATTATCTCTTTTCGATCCGCTTCCGATACCTGGTCGATGATTTCACGCAGCTCATCAACTATCGCTTCCATGCGCGGGTCACGCTCCAGCAAATCACTCTTGGAAACGCCCAGTGCAACGGCTGTTGCCTCAAGAAAGTCCTGTCTATATGGCACTTTTCCTGATTCTATCTTGGAAAGGTTTTCGCGGGACATTTCAACTCTGCCCGCCAATTGCTCTTGCGTCAGCCCCTTATACTCGCGCCAAGCCCCTATGAAATGCTGCGTTCTCTGTCTCTTCGGCTTTGTAACTCTCACCATGACATAGGGTAAAACATCCAGTTTCACTGCGTGAGTCTACGGTATGCACAAAGTGCTTGACATGAACGTGCAATGCAAGCACAATGCCCAACTATGAAACTGAAAGAATACCTATCGATGAAGGACATGACGGACGCTCAGTTCAGCGAGTTGCTGGGTAAAGAGCGGTCTGTCGTGACAAAATATCGCCTCGGCAAGGTCATGCCGCCTTTGGAAGTCATAGCTGAAATTGAAAGGGCTACCAAGGGCGCTGTCTCGTTCCGTGACTTCCTCGCCCCATCCTCCGGCGTGGCGGCGGCGTGATGAGCGTTCAAACCCAATCCCTCATCGGGCCTTTTCCAAAACTCATACGCATTACACACCGTCCTTACACGGAACGGTTTTTCTAAACCCCTGTGACTGATCCAAGTCAATAGGGTGAAGTGATTATAGAGGCCAAAATGCAGGTTTATTTTGATGCGGACGTTATTTTGCAGGGGCTTTTCCCGGCACGGTTTCCCGCGTCTTTTTGAAAGGGAAAATTGATGCCGAGACAAGCCAAAATCAATGATGATGCGACGGACGGGGCAACGGTTCATCCCGCCGCGATGAATGGAATGTCGGAAGGTGCCTTGAAGGGGTTTATTTCCGAATACGAGGATGAGCAAGGCAAGATCGACGAAATCATGCGCGACGCAAAAGCTGCCTGCCAGCCGCATGTTGACCAGCAAAAGGCAATCAAAAAAGCTGCTGCCGAATCCGGCATTCCCAAGAAGCCCTTCGGCGCCAAGATACGCGAGCGCTCACTGCGCCGCCGGGCCGAGCATGTCACCGACGATCTGAGCGAGGAACAACTGGCAATCTTTGCCGAGATCACAGCCAAGATTGGCGACTGGAACCTCTTCGAACATGCGCTGAACGGCTAACCCATGCTTATTGTCGGCCTCGATCAAGCTCCTTCTGGAATCGGTTACGCTTACGGCGAGCCGGGATCGAGGCCGACGTTTGGCTGGCATGAAAATCCAGACTACGGCGACAACACCGCGCGCCTGGGTAAGTCAGTCCGTGAGTGGGCGATTGCCTTTTGCAAATCGGTGGGCGCCGAGCAGGTGTTCTTCGAGCAGATCATCGTCCGCAAGTTTGGGCTTCACATGCCCACGCTCTACAAGCAGTTTGCCGTGGTGGCTGGGATCGAGACGGGGCTGGAAATGCTCGGGCTGCAGGACGACTGCTATCAAATCCTCATCGCCAATTGGCGCACTGAATTCTACGCCGGGCTCAGGCCGCCGAAAAACTCCGATAGCGAAAGCGCTGTCTGGAAGGACATGGCGCTGAAGGAATGCGCTAGGCGCAACTGGTTCACCGACAATCACAACGCCGCCGAAGCCTGCGGTATTTGGGACTACGGCTGCAAGGTGTCAGACAAGGCATATCGGCTCCGGTCGCGGGTGGGCAAACGCCGCCAGCAGTCCGAGCAGGATGCAGCGAGGGCAGCGGCGTGAAGCTTTGCACCGACTGCCGGCACATCCAACCCTACGACGCATTCGCGGCGACGCCCATGTGCGCTGCAACCTTGCCACGGCATTTCACGGAGATGGCGAGATTGCCGACCGGGGAGTGTGGGCCGGAAGCGCGGATGTTTGAAGCGAGGGTGGGATGAGCCAGAACACCTCCCATGCCGTCATGCAACAGCGCCACGAGGCTCACGATAGCCTTGACGATTTTCCGACGCCGCCTTGGGCGGGAAGGGCGCTTTGTGAGCATGTCATTGCCGTGGACAAGCGGCTGCATACGGTTTGGGAGCCAGCCTGCAATCGTGGTTTTCTCGTGAAAGGTCTCGCTGAATACTTCTTTGAGCTTTTTGCCTCTGACATCGCGGACTATGGCGGCAATCACCGCTGCGCCGATTTTCTCTTTCCGGGAATCAGTCCCGTTGCCGATTGGGTAATCACCAACCCGCCGTTCCGGCTGGCCGAGAAGTTCGCAGTTCGCGGCCTTGAAGTTGCGACTCAGGGCGTTGCACTGCTCACGCGGACCTCGTTTCTGGAAGGCTGCTCACGTTTTAAAAACCTCTTCTCCGTCCACAAGCCGCTCATAGTTGCACAATTTTCCGAGCGCGTTCCGATGATCAAGGGCCGCTGCGATCCCAAGGCTTCAACGGCCACAAGTTATTGCTGGATAGTCTGGGTGAAGGACCGGCAGGCAACGCCAACTGAATTTGTCTGGATCCCACCCTGCCGCAAGCATCTCGAACGGGAGGGCGACTATGTATGATTTCATGGACGACTTCGCCGCCTCTTACACTTGGGCGCTCCGCATGATTGCCCTTCGTTGCGGCTCGGTGCGGTTCAGCACGATTGAGGAAATGTATTTCATTGAGAGAGAAGGGGGAATTCCATGAATGACCTTCAACAGGAAATTGCCATGCTTCGTGATAGGAATGCGGAGCTGGAATTTGAGCTCGCCCAGAAAAATGAACAGGTTGATTTGGTTGCATTAAAACTCAAAAGAGCTTTCGGACTATCTCGCACAGAGGCAAAAGTGCTGGCGCGTCTCGCTGACGGAATGCACCATTCAAAATATTTCATTGAGGAAAGTTGCAGCCTCAAAGCCGAGGTTATCGGTCAATATTGTGAACAGTATATCTACCGACTTCGAAAGAAGATTAAACCTTTGAAAATATCTAACGATTGGGGTGTCGGTTATTTACTCGAAGGCGACAACCTCGCAGCCATTCAATCCATCATCAAGGGGGAGCCGACATGAACGCAGAACAGCAGATGAAGGAAGCGCTCGACGGAAGGTTCTTCTCCATGCGTGCGACTGACTACGGGATGCAGTTTTTTGAAAAGAAAGTAAGCGTCAATTTTCGGCCCCGCTACAGCAGCACTGATGCAAACATTGCCGGCGCGAGACGTGGTGCCGCTTCTCGCAAGCTGGCACGGGCGCAACGCAGCGCTTCGTTCTGGACCTCGGCGCTTTTGGATGAACTTCGGGAACGTCGTGATGCGGGTACTGGCTCCAAGAAAATCAGCAGGGAAATGAACATTCCGCGTGGTGAGGTTTTGGGCCAGTTGAAGCGGATGGGATTGTGATGAAACGACTAATCACCTTCGGCAAGGGCTTCGAGTTCGTCGGCGACAACAGCCAGGAGCCACCGCCAATGCTCGGCGATATGCCCAAGCTGCCCCAGCCGGTCCGGCGTATCAAATCGGAGCGCATGGCCAAGTTTAGGCCCATGAGTGGAGGCGGCAACGGATATCGACCGGGCCCGCTGATGGATCTTGGCCGCGACCAATGCAGGTTTACAGTGCGCGACAAGATGATGTGCGGGGCGAAGGTTTGGCGCGGGGCTTACTGCGAGCAGCATCACGCCATTGCACATGGCAGATTCAGGGAGGCGGCGGAGTGATGGAATATCCGCAATATCTTCTGACGGCTCATTGGCAACAGGTTCGAGCCGACGCAATCGAACGCGCCAATGGACGGTGCATGTTTTGCAATACCAAGGCTTCGCTTGAGGCTCATCACCGGACGTATATTCGCAAGGGCCACGAGCTGCCCGAGGACGTAGTCGCGCTTTGCGATGCTTGCCACGGCGGCTTTCACCAAATGAGCCATGTTCAGAAGCACCGGATTTCACCAGCCTTCCGCAGGCTACTTAGACAGCAGGGGGTGCTATGAATACTCAGCCTCTCGATATCAAGGCCCAGGACAGGTTCGACACCGAAGTCGAATTGCTTGGCGCATTACTGCATTATGGCGACCCTAACAGCTACCACCTGGCCGCTGCAATAGTCGGCCCCGAGCAGTTCAATGACAGTTTCAACGCGCGGCTGTTTAGCATCATCGCCACTGGCGTTAAGGAGGGGCTGCAAGCCTTCTCCCTAATAACGTATGTCATGGGCCAGTTGCGCGAGGATCCGACCCTCAAGGACGCTGGCATGACGGCAAACGCCATGGTGGCCAGATACATCTCCATGTGCGCGCCGCTAATAGGCGTTGAAGGCTCGGCCCGGCAAATCCGTTATGACTGGCTCCGCGATAAGCTGAGGGTGGCGGCCGAGCAGAATGAAAACGTCGAGGCGGAACTGATCGCTGCTCAAATGCAGGCTCTCACCCGCGCGCATCTCGACAAGAACGCCGGGCTTCAGCCCGCCGCAGCGGTTACCAACACCATCGTCGACGAAATGAACGACCTGCATCAGAATGGCAAGCTCATCGACGATTTCGTGTTCCCCGGCTCGGCTGATCTGGCCAAGGTGATCAAGGGCTGGCGGCGCGGGAGGTTCTACGTGATCGCCGGCCGCCCTGGCATGGGCAAATCAACCACCGCCCTATCATGGCTCATCAGAACCGCGCAGCAAGGGCACGGCATCCTTTTCTTTTCGCTCGAAATGTCTGCTCATGAACTCACCGAGATTGCCCTGTGCGATCTTGCCTACAACCGAGATCGGCGCATCGAATACCGCGACCTTAATTCCGCTATCGCCTCAACGCAGGAATCGGAAAATCGCTTTAACAGGATCAGGGCTGCAGGTGAGCGCTTTGCAAAATTCCCATTCACCATGATGGACCGCGCCGGGCTGACGATTGCCGATATCCGGGCCCAGGCCATGCAGCACATGCAAAGGCTTCAAGCCCAGAACAAGCGGCTCGAAGTCATAGCCGTGGACCATCTCGGCCTTATCAGGCCATCGGGCAATTACTCCAACAACAAGGTTGCCGAGACGGAGGAGATTTCTGCGGCGCTAAAGGGCCTCGCCAAGGAGCTTAACGTGGCCGTGGTTTCCCTAGTGCAACTGAACCGGGCTGTCGAGGGCAAGGAAGACAAGCGCCCAGGGCTGTCAGATTTGCGATGGTCCGGTGCCATCGAGCAGGATGCAGATTGTGTGATGTTCGTTTATCGCGAGGCTTATTACCTTTCGAAGCCTGTGAATGACCCCATTGAAACGGTGAAGCGCGCGGACAAGATGCGCGGGTGCCAGAATGAACTTGAAGTCATCTGGGGCAAGCAACGCCAGGGCCCGTGCCCCACCGTGAAATTCTATTGCGACATGGGTTGCGGCGTCGTCCGCGACCTTGACCGCGCCCACGTAACCGCACTCTCAGAAGAAGATTTGGTGTTGCTATGACCGAGCCTTTTGTTCCAGCCGATACCGATCTGCGGAACTTTGACTACATGCCGCTGAAGGTTGCCCAGCTCAGGGACAGCGACCTCGCGGCGGTTGCTACCGATGCCGAGTTTCGCGCCGCCGTGATGCTTTGGTGCGCCTCATGGCATCAGGTGCCAGCTTCATCGCTACCGAACGACGAACGCCTTCTCTGCCGCCTTGCAGGGCTTGGAAGGGATATCAGAACTTGGAAGGAGATTCGTACTGTTGCACTCAAGGGTTTCATCGCTTGCACTGATGGTAGACTTTACCATCCTCTTATTGCGGACCTCGCCCTGGTGGCGGCGCAAAAACAGAGACGCAACGCAGAGAGGACCCGCAACGCTACGGAAGCACGAAAGCAACGTAACGGACAACGTTACGATGCCAATAAGCCTGACGTAACGATAAATCAAAGTAAACGTGACGTTGACGTGACGAATTTTAATAACAATGACTTAGCTAACGACACGTCCACCAAGGGAAAGGGAGAGGGAAAGAGAAAGGGAAAGGGAGAAGAAGAAAGAGGCGCAGCCGCGACGGACGAGTGGGCAGTTCTCGAGCAAAAACTGCGAAAAGCTGCGGGTTGGGAGCGTGAAAGCCATCCAAACCTGAGCATTGTTGGCCCAATTGTCGAGTTGATAGCAACAGGTTCGTCGCTGGAACTCGATATTTTGCCCGTGGTCAAAGCCTCAGCCTCACGAGCCAACGGCCGAACGAGCTGGAAGTATTTCATTCCCGGCATCAGGGACGCCACGAAAACTCGCCTCGGAATCCGAGCCTCGGCGGTGGCCCCGGCCGAGGAAGCGCAATGGCTCGAGCGCCTGGACTTCGGACGAAAGAACAGCCTATGGGGTCCAACATGGGGCCCGATGCCTGGGCAGTCAGGATGCGGTGTACCGCCGGCAATGCTCAAGCCTGACGACGGCCAAGGCTGGACCGAATGGAAGCAAAGCGCATGAATCCCACCATCCTCACCCGCCTAGCCGAGCGCGTCGAGCGGAACTTGCCGGACCACCGGTTGCCTGAGCGATTTCACGAGGAGAAGTCGGAAATCGTGACGGAGTTGAAGCGGCTGGCGAAGGAGGCGGAACATGCAACTGCCTGACACCCTCATGCCCGAACTCGAGACGCAGCTCAAGGCATACGGCCACGCGACCGGCACCTACACGCTGAAAAACGGCATGAAGTATCGCGCATGGTGGGAAGGCGATGAATTCAAGATCGAGGAGGTTGCTGATTGAGCGATGAACCGACAAAGGAGCGGTTGCGCAAGGCAGGTGAAGCCTTCGAGGACTTCATCACCGACACTGGCGCCCGCACGAAGCGCATGCTCGACGGCTCCGTTCTGGACAAGCTGGTCTCACGCCGCTCCATAACCGGCGATCAGTACACGGCAGGCGCGCAACTCTACAAGGACTGGTATCTCGCCGGCTTTGCAAGCTCTGGCGTTATTGACCCAGGCGCGGTCGTCGTGGACGGTGGCAAGGCGGACATGGTGAATGACCGGACGCTGGACGCTGCAGGCCGCTTTGCCAAGGCGATATTGGCTATAGGCAAGGTTCACAGCCACCCGCTCATAAACATCATCCTGCTGGAAGAACCTATGGTGCAATACGGCTGGAAACGGCATGGATACAAGAACGACGATTATGCTAAACTGGCTGCAATCGTTGATCTTCGCAGCGCCTTGACGGCGCTGGACCTGTATTATTACGGGCACAAGAAAACCAAGGGCGGAAGCAGTCATGCGGCGGACTACAGGCCGAGCATATCAAAGCCATCTTGACAACTCACCTAGGTGAGAATAGAAGCTTTTGTCCATACCCACAATTTTGCCCGCCCGCCCTGCAAAGAGGCGGGTTTTCTTATTCCCGCCCATAGGGCGACGATCACACCCCTGCAACTTATGCACAAGAGCGTCCGCATTATGCGGCGGGAAACCACATGCAATTCGATATCCGCTCAAACGTAAAAGAGGTTTCGCGTTGGCTAGATAGTGCGCAGCGGAAGCAAATTCCCTTCGCCACCGTCTATGCAATGACGCTTACGGCTAGAGATGTTCACACCGCCGAAATCTCTGTCATGTCGCGGGTGTTCGACAGGCCCACGCCGTACACGCTCAATGCGCTGCGCGTGATCCCCGCCACCAAGCAGACCTATGTGGCCAGCGTCGCCTTCAAGGAATTCGGCGGCACTCCTGCTAAGCGCTTCCTCAATCCGGAAGTGCATGGCGGACCACGTTCACGCAAGGCCCATGAGCGCCGCCTCGCACCCTTGATGGGCGGCTACCAGTTCGCTGTGCCGGCCCGCGGTACAAACCGTGACGCCTACGGCAATATGCCTGGGGCTGAATACAGGCGAATTATTTCACAATTGAAAGTTTCTGCCGACCCGACTTCCAATGTTACCAAAGGTAGCCGCAGCAAGCGCAAGCGCAAGCACAACGCGTTTTTCATCCCAAAGAAAGGCGGCGCTGTTTATCACCGCACCGGGGCAGGCATCAAGCCAGCCTTGGTCTTCGTCAGCGCACCGCGTTACCGCAAGCGCTTCCCGTTCTATGAAACAGCAGCCAAGGTCGTGGCCGACAAGTTCAAGGTCAACTTTGAAGTGGCGTTTCAACGTGCAATGGCCACTTCTGGCTATAAAGGCAAATGGAGATAAATCATGGCTGACATCACGATTACTGCCGCTAACGTCGCATGGGTGTCAGGCCCTGTAGCGTCCGGTCAGATCGCAGGCGGAGCTTTCATTGCTGGCAACGTCGTCTACAAGGCGGCCACTGGCACATGGCTCAAAGCGCAGGGCGATGGCACTGCCATTGAAGCTGGATCAGAAGACATCGGCGTGGCGCTGTTCACTGCCGATGCATTAGGGGCGCAGGGGTCTATTGCCATCGATGGTTCGGTGGTGACCTACGGTGCCGTGCTGACTGCGGGTCTGTTCTACACAGTGGCCGACACTGCGGGAGGGCTAAGGCCAAGCGCCGACAACGCATCGACCGACAAGGCAACCATCGTTGGCCAGGCCATCAGCACTTCGCAGCTGCTGCTGATCCGCGCCTACAATGCAGGCGCTGTTATTGCGTAGGTAACTATGCCTATTGCCCAAGGGGGGGCCTCGGGTCCTCCCACGGCTCGCCCGCTGGGCGGGTAATTCAGACCCCGACATATCGCTAGCCACAGGATTTGAAAAGTGGATTTTGTTTTGTATGGAAATTGAAAATCTTTCGCCGGAAAAAATATTCCCTTACCCCGGAAATCCTCGCCTCAATGAAAACGCTGTCGTCAAGGTTGCGGCGTCAATCAAGGAATTTGGGTTTCGCCAACCAATAGTTGTCGACGAAAAAATGGTGGTCATCGTGGGCCACACCCGATTGCTCGCCGCAAAACGCCTCGGGCTTAAAAGCGTACCAGTTCATGTGGCTCAAGGACTTTCTGCCTCAAAGGTCCGGGCTTACCGCTTGGCCGACAATCGCACCGGCGAAGAAGCGGAGTGGGACGACACCAAATTGCGCGAGGAACTCTCCGGCATGCTGCTGGACGGTGTAGACCTGACGTCCACGGGGTTTGACGCGGACGAGATTGCAAAGGCTCTCGCCGAGGAGGATGGCGCTACCGACCCCGACGACGTTCCCGATCCACCGGCGGTCCCGGCCTCACAGTTGGGCGACGTCTGGCTCCTTGGGGACCACCGCCTAGTGTGCGGCGACTCAACCGATCCTGCCGCCGTGGCCGCCTGTGTTGGGCAGGAAAAGCCTCACCTGATGGTAACGGACCCGCCCTATGGCGTGGAGTACGATGCAAACTGGCGAAATGAGGTTGATCGTGCGAACGGAAATTCCTATGGCGATCGCGCCATAGGAACGGTTTCGAACGACGGTCGCGCCGACTGGGCTGAAGCTTGGAAGCTATTCCCCGGCGACGTGGCCTATGTGTGGCATGCCGGTCGGCATGCCAGCGTGGTTCAGGTGTCGATCGAGATCGCTGGCTTTGAAATTCGTTCACAGATCATTTGGGCCAAGACCCGGCTTATCATCTCGCGCGGCGACTATCACTGGCAGCACGAGCCTTGCTGGTACTCGGTGCGAAAAGGAAAAAAAGGGCATTGGGCGGGCGACCGGTCCCAAACCACTCTCTGGACCATTGCTCATCCAAAATCCGAAACCGGCCACTCAACCCAAAAGCCGGTCGAGTGCATGCGCCGCCCGATGGAGAACAACTCCAAGGCCGGTGACGCAGTTTACGAACCGTTTTCCGGCTCCGGCACTACGATCATTGCTGGCGAAATGACCGGCCGCCGCGTGCTGGCCATCGAACTCAACCCAATCTACGTCGACGTCGCAGTGCGCCGCTGGCAGGATTTTACTGGAAAGGCCGCCACGCTGCATGCAACCGGACAGACCTTTGATGAGTTGTCCGCCACAAGGCTCACCGCCTGATGGCCGAACCCGGCGCCTCCCACCCCATCAAAACACTATGCAGCCTGCTCGACCTGACACCGCAGAGGATTCAGCAACTGACCGCTGAGGGCATTCTTGTGAAGGTGGCGCGCGGTCGCTACGATCTGGTGAAATCCGTCCGAGGATATATCTCATATCTCAGGGACCGCGCTTCGCGGGCTGCGAGCGGCGAGGACACGTCGCTGTCACGCAAGCGGATGGTCGACGCTGATCTTGCAGAAATAGAACTTAAAATCCGCAAGGCTGAAATCATTCTGGTGTCCGATGTGGATGAAATGCAACAGCGCATCGCAGCAACCGTCCGCACAAAACTTCTGGGCGTGCCGTCCAAGGTGGCGCCACTTATCACGCCAAAAATGAATGCAGCCAGAATCGAGGCCATTGTGCGAACCGCAATTGACGATGCCCTGCTGGAATTGACCGCAATGGAAGCCAAGAGTGCATGATCTCGAACGGAGGTTTTATCTCGCTTTAAAGCCATCGCCAAGACTGACAGTTTCGGAGTGGGCGGATAATTTCCGCAATCTGTCGAGCGAGGATAGCGCAGAGCCAGGCAAGTGGAGAACCGCGAGGGCAGAGTTCCAGCGCGGCATCATGGACGCCATTTGCGACCCGGATGTGCCTGAAGTGGTTTTCATCAAAGGTTCGCAGGTGGGATGGACAGCCATGCTCGGGAATATCCTGGGCTATTATGCTCACCAAGACCCTTCATCGGTGCTGGTGATTCAGCCAACCATTGAAATGGCCGAGGCGTGGTCAAAGGAGCGCCTGTCGCCGATGATCCGAGACACGCAGGTCTTGACCGATTTGTTCTCGGACCCTCGCTCAAGGGACAGCAGCAATACGCTGCGCATGAAGCAGTTCCCTGGCGGATATGTTGCCATCATCGGCGCCAATGCTCCGGCCTCGCTGGCCTCACGTCCTATTCGGATTGTGCTGGCTGACGAGATCGACCGCTATCCGGTCTCGGCCGGCACGGAAGGCGACCCGCTCAAACTGGCCTCGAAGCGCCAGAGCACGTTCTGGAATCGCAAGACGCTGATAGGCTCGACGCCAACGGTCAAAGGTGCCAGCGCCATCGAGCGCGAATACAAACGGAGCGACATGCGCCAGTTCAATGTGCCATGCCCTCATTGCGACCAGAAGTCGCCGCTTCGCTGGGAACAGGTTAAGTGGGACAAGGGCGAAGGCGGCGCGCATCTGCCGGACACCGCGTCTTACCTGTGTGAACACTGCGGCACGCTCTGGACCGACGCGGAGCGTTGGGACGCGGTAAGCCGTGGGGAGTGGATTGCAACCGCGCCATTTCGCGGCGTTGCAGGCTTTCACCTGTCGCAACTTTATTCGCCATGGGCAAAGCTGGCCGACCTGGTTCAAGAGTTTCTAGACGCGCAAGGCAACCCGGAACTGCTCAAGGTGTTCGTCAACACCGTGCTTGGCGAAACGTGGGAAGAGCAGGGCGAGGCCATCGAGGCCACGGGGCTCAAGACCCATTGTGAGCAATACGGCGGCAATGACTTGCCCGAAGGCGTCAACTTCGCGACAGCGGGCGTGGACGTGCAGGGCGACCGGCTTGAAGTCGAGATCGTGGGCTGGGGTGCTGGCGACGAAACCTGGGGCATCGCTTACGAGGTGCTTTACGGCGATCCGGCGCAACAGAAGGTTTGGGCCGACCTGGACCTGCTGTTGGAGGAAAAGTTCTGGACGGTTGAGGGTCGGCTGGTTAGGATTCGCAGTGCAGCGATAGACACCGGCGGCCATCACGCCGCGCAGTCAATCGCATTCTGCCGCACAAGACAGCGCCGCCTGATCTACCCGATCAAGGGCGCTGGTGGCCCGCGTCCGGTCTGGCCAAAGCGAGCATCGAAGTCCACCAACACAAAAGAGAATATCTGGATCGTCGGAGTCGATACGGCGAAGGACGCGGTTTATGGCCGCTTCAAGATCAAGGCGCCGGGGCCCGGCTTCTGTCATCTGCCGATGGATTACGACGATCAATGGTTCGAACAGGCCACGTCCGAAAAGGTTGTGACCCGTTATAAAGAGGGCAGACCATACCGCGTTTGGGTGCTCGAAAAGGGCAAGCGCAACGAGGCGCTGGATTGCCGTGTTTATGCGCTCGCCGCCCGCATGAGTTTGGAAAACCGGCTGACCCATCCGTCAACCGTGAAGGTTGACGCTGCAGCACCGAAGCCAACACCGGAAGCGCCGGTGGTACTGGCGCCGCAGATTATCAACCAGCAGCCGCGAGGCCGCCGCATGAGATCAAGAGGAATATCTTAAATGGCAGGCATGACAGCGGCCCAGGCGCAAACGATACTTGACGCATGGATCGCTGCGTCACTTGCCGTGGCGTCCGGGCAATCCTACTCGATCAAGGACCGCTCGCTGTCGCGCGTCGATGCAGGCGAGATTTCACGTCAAATTGATTTCTGGTCAACCAAGGTGGCGCTTCTCAGCCGGACGCGTGGCCGCACTCGATATGTGGTGAACCTGTGAAAGTCCAACTCGGTCGCCACAAGACAGTCGACGTGCCGTGGAGTTTTACCGACAGGCTGGTGGCTTGGATAAGCCCTGCCGCGGGCGTTGACCGGCTCAAGTCACGGCTGACAATGAGCGCCGCTACCGGCGTCGGTGGATATTCCGGTGGCAAGCGCGACCGGAGGCAAACCCGCAATTGGCGACCAGGCCAGACAAGCGCGAACGAAATTCTATCCGCCGACTTGCCCGATCTCAGGGCTAGGTCACGCGACCTTATCCGCAATGTTCCGATTGCAACGGGCGCGATTTCAACCGTGGTCACTTCGGTGGTGGGCGACGGGCTGGTTTTGCAGTCGCAGGTTGACCGCAGCGTTTTGAATCTTACCGACACGCAGGCCGATGAATGGCAGGGCAAGGCCCAGCGCGAGTTCGCCATATGGGCCCGCAACCCGGACTTTACCTCGCGTCTCAATTTCGACGAAATTCAGGAACTGGTGTTCCGTGCCGTGTTGGAATCTGGCGACACGTTCGTGGTTCGCCGCCGCCGCAAAGACCTGGCCGATACTTACAACCTGAAACTTCAGGTCGTTGAGGCCGACCGGATTTCGAATGACGGCCACCGCGCCAACACAGCGTCTATGGTTGACGGCATTGAAATGGACGCCGACGGCCGCCCTGTGAAATATTGGATATCCTCGCGCCATCCCGACGACGTTGCAAACGGCGTCAAGCGGGAATGGAAGGGCTACGAGGCGGGCTCCACCGTCACGGGCCAGCCCTTGATCCTGCACCTCTACAAGCAGCAGCGGCCAGACCAAGCGCGCGGTGTTCCGTACCTCTCGCCCGTTGTCGAGGCCATCAAGCAGCTTGGAGACTACGCAGAAGCCGAAGTTCGCGCCGCCGTGATCTCCGCCATGTTCACCGTGTTTGTTAAGCCGCAAGTTATGGAAGATGACGGTGACGCCTCGTTCATTGGATCAAACGACACCGCGTCCGGCGTCGACCCTGCTTCTGAAATAGCTTTGGGCAACGGTGCCATTGTCGATCTCGCGCCCGGCGAAGATGTGACCTTTGCCGATCCGAAGCGCCCTAACACCGCGTTTGATGCTTTCGTGACATCCATGTCCAGGCATATCGGTGTTGCTCTGGAATTGCCTTATGAGCTTTTGCTAAAGAGCTTCACCGCGAGCTATTCCGCCTCGCGCGCGGCGCTGGAAATGGCGTGGCAGATGTTTCGCACCCGCCGCTCATGGCTTGCATGGAAATTCTGCCAGCCGGTCTATGAGTGGGTTATAACTGAAGCGGTTGCAAGTGGCCGGTTGTCGGCGCCGGGCTTCTTCTCAGATCCGATTGTTCGCGAAGCCTGGCTTGGCTCGGACTGGATCGGGCCATCGCGCATCCAACTCGATCCACAGAAGGAAGCGAGCGCCGATTTGATCGACCTGAACATGGGAACCAAGACGCGGGCTCAGATCATCATGGAGCGCACCGGCGGCTCGTTCGAAGCCAAGCACGCGCAGCTCGTCAAAGAAAACAACGTGCGCGAGGCTGACGGGCTGGTGACGCTTGCGACAGCGAGCGAAGTCATGCAGCCGCCGCAGCAACCAAACGATACAACTGACACCGAGAAAGAGTAGCAATGATACACCCACGCATAGCCGCGCGTCTATTCAACGCGCCTCTTTTGGTTCATCCTGGAAAAGCCGCTTCAATCCTTCATGGATTGGGAGGGCGAATTCTCGGAAGCAATATCGAATTTTCAGGGCCAGAAGCCATTGCGCATATCGCCTTCGACAATCGTTCGCCGCGAATTGGCACGGTAGGAGATCGCTTAGGACGGCGCGTGGCCGCCAACGGCGGTCGCCCTTATGACATGGTAGGAAGCATAGCGATCATCCCAATTGAAGGCTCGCTCATTCACAAAGGGGCCTTTCTTGAAAGCAACAGCGGCGAAACTTCATATCAAGGCATTCAAACACAGGTTGTTACTGCCGCGCGTGACCCGCAAGTAAAAGGTGTCGTTCTTGAAGTAGACAGTTTTGGCGGCGAAGTTTCCGGAGCTTTTGAAACGTCTGACATGATCCACGGGCTATCTCTGGTAAAACCAACATTGGCCATCCTCTCAGATCACGCATATTCCGCCGGTTATCTCATGGCAAGCGCGGCTAGATCAATCATCATTCCTGAAAGTGGCGGCTGCGGCTCAATCGGCGTTATCACCATGCACACCGACATGAGCGCGGCAATTGAAGCCTCTGGCATCAAAGTCACAATCCTCGCGGCGGGGCAGCACAAGGCCGACGGCAATCCATTTGAGCCTTTGCCGGAAGGCGTTGCGGCCACTATCCGCGCCGAAATTGAGTCCGTCCGTGAAGTTTTCGCCGGCCGCGTAGCTACCTATCGCGGCTCCAGGTTTAGCTTTCAAGACGCAATGGCAACCGAGGCGCAGGTTTACTCCGGCTCCGATGCCGTAGCGGCTGGCATGGCCGACGCCACAGGCCATCCGAGTGACGCGTTTGAGGCGTTTGTAGCATTAATCAACCGGGCATAAACCGCCCATAATTTGAAAGGTAATATCAATGAACAATCCTAGTATGATGGCGGCTATCGCACTTGCAGCCGGAATGGAAGATAAAAAGAAAATTGTAAGCCCTCCCGATTGCAGTTGCAATCCGGATGACCCAAATTATGACCCTGATTGCGATTGCAGTAAAGAAATGGCTCCCGACGCCAAAGTTAAATCAGCCGTAAGTGCGGAGCGATCACGCATCACGGGAATTTTGTCCGCGTGTTTTCCAGGGCAAGAAAAATTAGCTACCAAGCTGATAGAATCGGGCGCTGATCTCGGAACGGCAGCTTGTGCCTTTATTTCCGATATGAAGGCACAGGGCGGCAAAGTTCTAGCCTCGCTCGACGAAGACGAAAAGCTGGTGCGCGGGTTGCGCTCTGAATCTGCAAATCCTGCAATGCAGGTACAAAAACCTGCCGATGCACTCGAAGGCGAAGCCAAGTGGAAAGCGGAATTTGCCGGGTCCAAAGACCTCCAGTCGGAATTCGCGACTGAATCCCGTTATCTCGCGTTCAAGAAAGCAGAAGCTGCCGGAACGGTCAAAATTCTCCGCAACAAGAGTGATAACCGCTGATCATCAACCAATAAGGAACTCAAAACATGACTACACTTGCAGTCGATAAGGTCCGCGACCTTAAGCCCGGCGACATCAACGACCTTCCCGTCGTTGCGTCGGACATCATCTATGGCGGCGCTGCCGTCGGCATTGTAAAGGCGAGCGGCCACGCCCGCCCGCTTACGTCTGCCGACGTTTTTGCTGGCTTCGCCATGCGGCAGTGCGACAATTCCAGCGGCGCGGCGGCGGCGAAAACTGTCTCCATCGTGAGGTCAGGCATCGTCACCATCCCTGTTACCGACGCGGTAATAACCGATGTTGGTTCACTGGTTTATGCCCAGGACGACAACGCCTTCTCGTTCCTCGGAACAGCAGGCGTATTTGTGGGCCGCGCCGTTCGTTTTGTTTCGACAGGCATCATGGATGTAATGTTCGATGCGGGCGTCATGCGCGACCCGTTCGAAGGTTACGTTCATGAATCGAAGGCAATCAACACCACAGTTGACGCCGAAGACAGCGGCAAGGTGTTCTGGATTACGGCTGATGCTGTGGTACTCACACTGCCGGCCGTGGGTGGCATCAACAACCTCGTCATAGCCAATGGTCTTTCTTATGGCCTGGCGCTCGTCGAGGTGGCGCCCAACGCTGCTGACATGATCGAGGCACCAAACATCACCGCAGCCGACGACAAGTCCCTGCTCAACACGAAGGCGACTGCCCAGCGCGGCGACTACGTTGAAATCATGGACGGCGATGCTAATGGCTGGACTGCCCGCATCCGCGGAACATGGGCCCGCGAAGCTTAATTTCTGACAGCTAAATAGAAACCCGCACAATCAAGGATTGAAAACATGAGTGCGACTCTTATATCTTCACGGGCTGTCATCGGCTCGTTCTACGAGGCCCTTTCCCAGGGCGACACCGGCTGGGTGAATGAACTCAGCTTCAAGGTAACATCTGACCAGGCGTCCGAACAGTACGCTTGGCTTGGCATGGCGCCCGCAATGCGTGAATGGCTGGGTGGCCGTTCGGCGAAAGACATTCGTGAAAATTCATTCTCGATTGTAAACAAGCCCCACGAAGCCACGCTTGAGGTTACGGTGCCGGAATTGCGCCGCGACAAGTGGGGCCAGATCATTTTGCGGATTGGGGATTTGGCCGACCGAGTAATGAGTTATCCGGCTAAGCTGATTTCCAATCTGATGAACGCTGGCGAAACCGGCGTGGCTTACGATGGCGAATACTTCTTCGACACCGATCATACCGAAGGCGACAGCGGCACCCAGGACAATGACCTGACCTACGCCGCCGCTACCGGCACGACACCGACCATCGCGGAAATGCGCGGCGCCATCATGCAGTCCATTGCGGCCATTCTTGGCTTCAAGGATGACCGTGCCGAACCCGTGAACGAAAATGCCCGCGACTTTATCGTCATGGTTCCGATGACCTATTGGGCCACAGCGATTGAGGCGGTCAATCTTCCGACGACCGACAATGGCGGCGCGAACCTCTTGCAGAATATAAACGGGTTTTCCATCAGAGTGGTTCCAAACCTCCGCAGCAGCTTCACGACAAAGTTCATGACCTTCCTGACCAGTGGCCGCCAGAAGGCGTTCATTCTTCAAGAAGAAATTCCGATGTCGATTAAGGCTGTCGCGGAAGGCTCCGAGCTTGAATTCAATGAAAACAAGCACCGCTATGGCGTAGACTGGTCTGGCAACGTCGGTTACGGCGATTGGAAGAAGGCCTGCCTTACAACATTTACGTAAGGTCTTGAATTGTTGCCGGCGGCGCAATCATGCGCCGCCGTTTTCTTTCCACCAAGGAATTACACATGGATAAGATTCGCGTGACCGGCGGAACTATGCACATAGGCCAGGGCGTCATAATATCGCTCACCGAAGAGCAGGCAAGCCCGCGCCTTCACGCTCTCGAACGTCTGGGCGATGACCTGTTTAAGGCCAATCAGATCTTGCAATTCAAGGCAGGGGAAATATTGGGTATCGAGATAAACGATATAGTCAAGTCAGAGCGCCACATGGCCCGCCACGTCGCGCTAGGCTCTCAAGTCGTCGAGCATTCAGCGCCGGTCGCTGCGCCCATTCAACGGCTTAAACCCGTTTCCGCGCACCGCCGGAATTCATAATCCATGCCGGTTGAATCATCTGCCGACAGATTATCATTTCTTTCGGCGGCGGAGTTTGGCGTGACCGCGATTTATACGCCTGTTTCAGGCGGATCATCGTCATCGGTTGCTGGCATATTCGACAAGGAATACCTGGAAGTAGCTGGCGAAGGCGAGGCCGCTGTTTCAACAACTCATCCCATGTTTGTCTGCCGCTCGGTTGACCTAACAAGCGGCGGGCTGTTCGACGATCAACTAGTGATCGATGCCGTCACCTATAAGGCGAAGGTCATCCGGCCCGACGGCACCGGCATGACAACCCTGTTTTTGGAACAGCAATAAATGGCCCATGCCCGCAAGAATATCCGCGATGCAGCGGCGCAATTGCTTGCGGGACTAAGCCAGACGGGCGCCCGCGTTTATCCCTCACGATATTATCCGGTTGATGAAGCCAGTTTACCGGCGATCTGCATCTATACTATTTCAGAAGAAGCCGACGCAGACAGCATGGGACCGCGAAAGCTGGTGCGCCGGTTGCAGCTTGCGGTGGAAATCGTGGCCCGTACCATCGACACGCTGGACGACTCGCTGGATGCAATCGCCTTTGAGGTAGAGGCAGCGCTTGGTGCCAACCCGACGCTGAACGGCACCGCCAAGGATTGCATTCTTGGCGGAACCCGCATCGGCCTATCTTCACCTTCAGATCCGGCGGCCAAGCCCACGGGATCGGCTGTTCTCAGCTATTTAGTCACATACCGCACCCTTGCCGCCAACGCGGCGCTGATCGACTAGCAGCTGCAAAGGCAATCGCATCAATCTTAACTGACCCGCTTCGGCGGGTTTTTCATTGAAAAGGACAGATCATCATGGCGACTCATTGGGGCAACGAAGGTACGGTCAAAATCGGTGCCAACGCAATCGCAGAGATTGAGGAATTTGAATTTTCTGAAAGTGTCGATCCCATCGATGACACGTCCATGGGAGATACCTACTCCAGTCACATCGCGGCGTCCGGCATCAAGAAATGGAGCGGGTCGATGACTTGCCACTGGGATGAGACCGACACCAATGGCCAGGTGCTGATGGTTGTGGGCGCCTCCCTCGTTCTCAATCTCTATCCGGAGGGCGCTACGACTGGCGACACCTACTGGACCGGAACAGCGACCATCACCGAAAGGGGCCAGGCGACGAAGAAGGACGGCGAAACGATCAAGGCGACGTTTTCGTTCATGGGCAATGGCACGCTCACCCGCGGAACGGTGTAGCGCATGAATATCCTCCAGCGCGCCCAGGCCAGCTGGGATTCCCGCCCTACCCATGAGATTGCGGTTCCGGAATGGGCCGAGGCCGGCAAGCATCTCATCATTTATTTCAAGGCACCCAATCTGGCGACACTTTCGAAAGTGGTGCGCGAAGCCAAGGGCGATCCCATGGATGAAGCGGCCCGCCTCATCGTCGCCTGCTCACTGGACGTCGAAGGCAAGCGCCTGTTCAACAATGCCGACATCGTCACAGTGATGAACCATGTCGATCCTTCGGTGGTCGGACGGATCGCCGCGGCGATCAAGGACCAGACCGTCGTCAATACGGGCGAAACCGAAAAAAACTCAGAAGCGATCCCTTCCGCCTGACGCTCTTTGCCATTGCGGAGCGGCTGCACCAGCCGCTCTTCGTGATTGAGCAGATGAGCTTCGAGGAAATTGCGGGCTGGATCGCTTACTTCAAAATCACCAAGGACAAGCACTGATGGCCACCACTGCAAGGCTCGGCATCGACATCGTCGGCACGGACCGCACTCGCGCCGGTTTTGCCTCGGCGCAACGCTCCATGGCCGGGCTCAATCGCTCGGTCAACCAGTTCAAAGGCATTACTGCGGGCTTTGTCGGCGGAAATATCCTCGCCAGCTTCGTGCGCGGTCTGATCAGCGTCAACCGCGAAGTGCCGGCGGTCAAGACAGCCTTCGACAACATGAGCACCGCCTGGCGCGGATTTGCCCAGAAGGTGGGCGAAGCGGGGCTGAATGATGCGCTGATCAATTTCGCAAACCGACTGGGCAATCTCATTGTCGGCACCGACGGACTGTCTAAGTCTATCGGGGCTTTTCTGGGCGGTGCCGTCAACACGATGGGCGCATTGTTTGAAGGCATCGGGCGTTCGATAGCTTTTGTGTATGACAACATCGTTATCTTTGGCCGTGGGTTGGCGGCTCTTATTATCGTGGAGACGGCCAGTAAGATCATCGCACTGGGCCGGGGTTTTGTGCTCCTGATTTCCACCATGCGGGCGGCGGGCATTGCAACCGGCATCTTCACCCTGATCCAGCGCCGCATGCTGCTCTTCTGGACAGCGATTATTGCGGTGGGAGCACATGTCACTGGTACATTTGAAAAACTTACCGGGGTAATCAACCAGGCCTTCGAGGCCGGCGAAAAACTCCTCCCGCTGCTTGGCGAAGATATCGCGCTCGGCCTGCAACGCATGGGCTTCGACGTGAAGTCGCTCACAGCGGATTTTGGAAACTATGAGTCAAAACTCGTGGGCATTCCATCTGCGACGGACCCTGCCACTGCATCAACCGTGAAACTCGGCAAAGCGGCAAAAACCGCCGCCCTCGATGTAGCGTCGACCACTTCAGTCTGGCAGGAAATCGGCCAAACGATCTCGTCGTCATTCTCCTCCAGCATCGACGGCCTGATCGACCGCACCATGTCACTATCGCAAGCCTTCAGCAGCATGGTCACGTCGATCCTGAAATCCCTGACCAACATGTTCGCCAACCAGGCGTTTAACAGTTTGTTCGGTGGCGGCTCGACAGGTGGTGGTGGCGGCTTTCTTGGAAGCCTTTTCAGCAGTTTCTTCAAGGGACCGGCCTCTCCGATGCCATCAACAACGTTCGGCGGGCCGAAGGCAGCAGGCGGGCCTGTGTCGGTCGGTAAGTCTTATCTGGTTGGCGAACGTGGGCCTGAGATGTTTGTGCCTGGCGTTGCCGGCGGCATTATTCCAAACGGACGCGGCGGAAACCAAGTTAACGTCACGGTCAAGAACTACGTGGGCGCGCGTGTGGAAACCAGGCAGGATTCGCGCGGCAATCCCATAATTGAACTTCACAAAATGGTGGCGGATGTGGTCGACGGGCGCATGCAAGGCCGTTTCGGTGTGAAGCCAACCAAGGTCCGCCGTTAAATGGTCGCCTGGCCGGGTAGCCTTCCCGCAACGCCGCTTATTGATTCTCTGAGCATCGAGACTGATGACAACGTGTTGCGGTTCAAACCCGATGTGGGTGCCGAAATCAGGCGGGCGCGATACACGGCAGTTTCAGAGCGTTTCAGCTTCTCGTTGATATTAACCAAAACCGAACTCGCCACGCTCAAGAATTTTTACAAAACCACGCTTGGCAATGGCGTAACTAGTTTTGATTTTACCGATCCTACCACCGGGACTACAGCAACCTTTTCATTTTCCGCTCCATACGGCGTACAGAGCATGGCATCGCCTGATCTTTTCTCGGTCACAATCACCCTTGAAAAAGCAGCGGCCTAACCCATGCCACTCCCAACCTTCGCCCAGGCTTGGCTGCAAGCCCGTGAAAGCGCCGATGCTGCGTTGATTTTTCTCACTATCTATCACCCGATGATGGAGACATTTCGTTTTGTGAATAATCCGGTGGCGGTTGTAAGTCGAGGCGATACATTCGCGGCCTGCTATTTCGTTCTCGGAATTCTGCCTGACAACGACCAGTTGCCACGCGCCACGCTCACCTTCCCGAACGTGGATAGAATAATCGGTATCAAGCTGGGCGAGATTGTTGGCCCGCCGCAAATAACCATCGAGGTTGTCTCGTCTGCCTATCTCAACGAGCCGATCATGCGGGCGGCACGGCTGAAACTGCAATCGGTTGACGTGGATCCACTGGTGTTGACCGGCGAGCTTTCACGGGTTGATGACGGGCAGGAGGCGTGTGGAACCATCCGCGTCGTGCCGGCCGAATTTCCTGCGCTGTTTAGGGCGCGCTGATGTGGTGCGATCCTTACGTTGGAATTCCGTTCAAACGCATGGGCAGAGATGCAACCGGTTGCGACTGCTGGGGGCTCACGCGCCTTGTCCTTCACGAGCAATCAGGAATTCTGCTGCCAAGCTATTCCGAAGATGACCCGGACGGTTGGAGCATCGAGGCGCATGCCGCGCCGTATAAGATTGTCACCGATCCCAAGCCGCTTGATGTCGCCATTCTGTTCACCGACGTTCGCGCTGGCCTCGGCTGGAAGCAAGCGCCGGTCCATATAGGTATTTTTTCTGATGCAAAAAACGTCCTGCATATCGAGGAAGGCATGTGCTCGCGGGTGCAGCCCGCGTCAGAATTCCGCATTCATTCGATTGTTCGCGTGACCTGATGCGCCTGATCGTCGCCTCGCCATTTCTTCCGCCGTTCTATGACGGGATGCTGACGGAGCGGAAAACCGTCCATGCTATATTGCATGAATCAGGCGACCTCGACTGGTGCGAGGAATTTGTGACGGTGAGGCTCAACGGCATAACAGTGCCCCGCGCCTGGTGGCCACTGATGACCCTCAAGCCGGAAGCGGACGGCACCTGCGCCTTCATGTTGGTGCCGCAGAAAGGCAGCCTGCTGCCGATCCTGGCTTCGGTGGCGCTGGTGGCGCTCACGGCGGGCATTGGGGCTTTCGGCGTTCCTTTTCTTGGCGCTGGCTTTGCCGCCGGCACCTTTGGAGCCTCCGCCCTTGCCGCTGGCGTTGGCTTAGCGGGGCAATTGGCCATCACGGCGCTTACCCCACCGCCCTCGTCGCCAAAGGGCCCAGGCGCGGCCCGCGACCTCAGCCAAGCGGGTATCGGGCAGAACGTCGTCACGCCCTTTGAAACCCTGCCCACCGTGCATGGCAAGATGCGAGTGACGCCCGCGATCATATCGCCTTTCTATACCACGTTTGATGCCGACGAAATCACCGGCCATGCCATTGGCGGCATTCAGGGCCGGTGTCTAATCGAGGACGTGCTGATAAACGGCACCGACATCACCATACTTGATAGCGTACAATATGAAACTCGCGAAGGCGGCGCAGCTGACGCGCCACTCACCCTGGCTCAGCTCACAGTCATCCAGAAAGCCGCGCAGGTGACGCTCTCGAACTTCCGGACGCAGCTCGAAGCCTCGAAGAACGATGCGCTCCTTGACCAGACCACCCCTGCAAACAGCGAGCCCGACTATCACCCCTTCACCACGGATGGAACGCCCGACGAAATATGGCTACGGTTTTTGCTGCCGAGCGGAATAGTAATATCTTCGGACGGCACAGAAGCAGCAGTTCCAATTCGGATTGAAATCAGAAAACTTGGTGACAGCGTTTGGCGTAAATTTCCAACAATGCACATCTACGATAACAAAAAAGGCAGCGGGGCGTTTCGAGTTGAGGCAAAGATCAAATTTCAAACCCAAGGCTCCGGTCGGCACTTTTCAAACGTCAACTACGAATATCCTGTCTTTGAACTGACAAACATCACCGGCATCGGCCAGAGCTTCGAATACGCGGCTGACGCCTATTTCCAGCACACGACATGGCCTCCCACGAACCAAATTCCAGACATGACGAGCAACTCGTCTGGCGGCGTCGTGTCCAGCGCAAGTACGGCACTTTCGGGGGCGACGCCTGCTTGGGCGGCATTTGACAATGACACCGCGACTGGCTGGCAACCGTCAAATAACTCGCTGCCCGCATGGCTGCAAATGCAATACGCATCGGCGAAGACAATCCGCAGTTATCAGATCGTCGTTGTGAGCGCGAACAATACGGTTTCGTCATCGGTGCCAACCGTCATGTATGTCGAGGGTTCAAACAACGGCACCACCTGGACCCGCCTGGATGCCGTTAATATTGATATTTCTTCTTTGCCGCTGAACGTAGGCTATTTCCAGATCGGAACTCCTGGCTCTTACATCTATTATCGGCATAATTTTATTTCCAACAATGGCGCTGCAAACAATCAAATCCTCGTCGCCGAACTGGCCCACCATCTCGTTGATGCACCCGGCATGGCGTTGAGCGCTGACACATCAATTTATCACGGCAACGCTGCTCGGCACTCCTCAGGCTCAAAACCCCGCTCGGTAAACGGAAGCCTCGATAAAAATGGTGCCACCTTCTATCTTGACCCTGCACAGTGGTTGCCGGGCACGTATGAGGTGCGCGTCAAGCGTGGCTTGGCATTTAATACTTCATCTTTCACCGCTACGAACTATTCGTGGGACGGTGCAACATCCTCTGACTTCTTTGACTATCGCTTGTCCAGCGGCGTTTATGTCGCCCGCGTCGGCCAGAAAAATTACCGCAGCGACACGGCGGTTGAAGTGTTTTCTACGGTTTCAAATGACGTGCCAGTTGACACCGCGGGCGTTGCTTGCATCGCGGTGGAGATCAAGAACACCCAGATTAATTCCATCTCCGCCATTATGACCAGCTATGCGCCGATATATTCCGGCGGCGTCTGGACCGACGCGGAAACGCCAACCAGCAATCCCGCCGCACTTTACCGAAAGCTGCTGCTCGGCCACGCCAATCCAAATCCTTCCCCAGGCGAAATCATCAACGAGGATGAACTCGCCACATGGTATAACCGCTGCGTCACGGCGGGCCATGAATGCAACTTCCTGCAACAGGGCCGCAGCATTGGCGAAGTGAAACAAGTCATCGCCGCCACCGGATATGCGGCGCCGCGCGAAAGCAACCTTAGTTCTATAGTCGAGGACTACAACCGCAGCGCCGAACCTATAACGCAGATGCTGTCGCCGCTGAATTCCAAATTGCAGAGCGTCAACATTCCGCTGCCCGACCTTGAGCATGCGCTCTATGCCGAGTATTTCGACGCCGCCGATGAATGGAAAATCAAGCGGGACATATTCTATCGCGCTGGCTTCGACGCCTCGACCGCTCAATTTTTTACAGCCATCACTTATGACGGCTTTACCGCTGCCGCCAAGGTTGCCGCCCGCGCCGCCTTTGACATCAAACAGGTAGTGGCTAGGGCGCGCCGGGTTCGGCTTGAGGTAGGCATTGAATTCTACTCGCTGCATCGCGGCAAGCTGGTGGGTTGGAACGATGACGTTCTCGACCTTAAGCAGGCGCAGGGGCTGATCCGCAGCATTGAGACCAGCGGCGGCAATATCGTCTCGATTACGGTTGACAATGTAATTCCGTTTTCGCTCACTCAAGGCGACGTGACGAATGTGGCCGACTTCTCGACACTTACCGATATTCTCGATACAAGCGTTTTCATGGGCGTTGTCATCCGGCTTGCTGACGGAACATCAATCGTCAAGACGCTCACCAATGTCACCGACACGAATATCTGCACCTTCACCACGCCATTCACGGAATCTGGCAGCGGTGTTGCGGTGGGGCAAATGTGCGTCTTTGGCGTGGCGGGCCGGGAATACTCTCGCATGATTGTTATGTCCGTTGAACCGCAAGGCACCGAAAGCGCCATTGTTGAACTCGCTGCCGAAGCGCCTGAATTATTCACATAAGGAAATCTGAATATGGTTTTTGACAGACGCATTCGTGCGGCGCTGGCTGCCCTGCTGTTGACTTTTATGTCAACTTTCGCGCTCGGCACCGTTGACCGTGCCATCTGCACCACGTCCGATGCTGGCGCGACCTGTTCCGGCGCGGAAGTCATCACCTCGACAAACGAGGAAATTGGAGCGCTTGATACCAGAGCGCCAATGGCCCTGGGCTCGGTGTCCGGCACGAATACCATAGCGGCCACGGTTACGCCGACGCTGACGGCTTATGCAAATCTTCAAACCTTCTACCTCAAACCTGCGAACGACATCACCAGCACGGTGACGCTGAACGTAAATAGCATCGGCGCAAAAGCAGTCGTTAATTCATCCGGTGCCGCGCTCGGCTCTGGCGACCTATTGGCAACCAATTATTACATCGTGATCTATGTTTCAGCCAGTGACCACTTCCGTGTCTTGACCAATCTTGGCGCTGGCGGATTTGCCTCAAGCTCCGGCGCCTACATCATGCAGTCCACATCCGGCGCGTTCTCGGCGGAGCGGGCGCTCACCGCAGGAACCGCTATCGGCCTGACGGACGGCGGTGCTAACTCCACCATGACTGTTGCGGTCAATGATGTTGAATTGACATCTATTGCGGGCGTCACCTCAGCCGCTAATAAAATTCCATATTATACCGGCCTTGGAACGGCTTCGCTGGCAGACTTTTCCTCCGCCATCCGCACCCTGATCACCACGCCAACCAGCGCCAACTTGCGGGCGATGGTTTCCGACGAACTTGGCACTGGCGTCCTGTTTTTCCTTGGAGCCCCGGCTGCTGATGATCAGATTTTTGTTTCCTCCTCCGTCTCAGCCGGTGCATGGGGCTCAATTCCTGACAGCGATGGAGCAACACAGAAGCTGCAATATGACGTAACCACAAACGCTTTCAGCGCGGGCACCGACGACGACATTCCTGAGAGCGGCGATTTTACCTCGTTTGATACGTCGGCTGAAATTTTAGCAATTGTCACCGATGAAACCGGAACGGGCGCGCTTGTCTTTGCGACGAGTCCCACACTCGTCACGCCAATTTTGGGAACTCCTACGTCCGGCACCCTGACGAATGCCACGGGGCTTCCAATATCAACCGGCGTTTCCGGGCTTGCGGCAGGCGTTGCGACCGCCCTGGCGACGCCATCAAGCGCAAATCTTCTTGCCGCCCTTACGGACGAAACTGGAACCGGCGCTGCCGTCTTTGCCACGTCTCCAACACTTGTGACGCCTCTGCTCGGCACCCCGACAAGCGGCACCCTTACCAATGCGACCGGCCTTCCTATCTC
>Ga0163153_10001927_pt1 | contig 31723 bp, 27 predicted proteins | sample OliLakLV19MP6IB1_FD_148629 | JGI IMG/M metagenome (GOLD analysis project Ga0163153, IMG submission 148629) | Freshwater microbial mat bacterial communities from Lake Vanda, McMurdo Dry Valleys, Antarctica - Oligotrophic Lake LV.19.MP6.IB-1 | ecosystem: Environmental > Aquatic > Freshwater >...
CCAATTTTACGGCCTCTTGCTTGAACTCCCGAGTAAACACACGTCTGGGTCGACCCATGATGACCACCTCCAGGGTGAGCATGCCCCACCCTTTTCGAGGTGTCCACTATTTCGGGGGAGGATCAAACAAAACAATACCCGCATGAGCGTGATAAACATACAAAGGGGTCGGGAGTATTTTTTAGATGTGCTCTGCTATGCCTCCCCTAAGTTGTCGGCCAGGGAGGAGCCAGGTCAAGGACTGTGCCGTTTCTTATCACCGTCACTGATTGCCGGGCAAAGACCAAGCCAGCGTGGTGAGAGTTCTTCCCGTTTCCGGAGGAGAAGGGGGCTTGCAATCACGCATATCCTTCGTTCGCCGACACTGTGGCCGATTGACTAACAGGTTGTTAGAAATGGCGTTCTCACATCGCTTAGAGGCCACACGTGCGGAACAGCGTACATGTCACCTCTTTACTCACTGCGGCCTTGCTGAACGGGCGGTTGGAGCAACTTCACAGGCAATGTGAAATGCACGGGTACAAAGGGAAAGAGCGAAGAGAAGTCCGAAGGATCGATGCATAGATTTTATTGTGCGCGATCGGCGAAATTGTTTGGCAGTCAGTTTGGACTCCTCTAAGATGACGCATGCCAGCCGACCTGGGGAGGGTGTCTGTTCCTCCTGATTCAACCCCGCCATCTGCTGCAACGGAAGTCACGGATACGGGCCTGATTTGCCTGTTGATCCTGGCCCGGTTCTACGATTTGCCGGCTGACGGGTCGCAGCTGCGTCATCAGTTTGCGCAGTCAGGCCAGCCGCTCTCCGATACCGATCTTCTCCGTGCGGCCAAACATCTTGGGCTCAAGGCTGGACTGCGCAAAACGCAGTGGGAGAAACTCGCCGGAACTCCGCTCCCTGCCATTGTGAAGCGAACGGACGGGAGCTATGTCGTACTGGCGAAGATCGAAGGTGCCAAGGCGCTCGTTCAGGATCCTGTCGAGGCTCGTCCGCTCGTTCTGTCGCGTGAACAGTTTGAATCGGCTTGGACTGGGGAACTCCTGCTCTTTACGAAGCGTGCGAATCTCCGTCTGCAAGATCTAAAATTCGATTTCACCTGGTTCATTCCCGCCATCGTGAAGTATCGCACGCTCCTTGGCGAGGTGCTGCTCGCGTCGTTCTTTTTGCAGTTGTTTGCCCTGCTGACGCCGCTCTTTACACAAGTGGTCATCGACAAGGTGCTCGTGCATAAAGGCTTCACGACGTTGCACGTCCTCGCCATCGGCATGATCGCGCTGGCGCTGTTCGATGCGATTTTGGGAGGACTCCGCACGTATCTTTTCTCCCATACGACGAACCGCATCGATGTCGGCTTGGGCGCACAGTTGTTCCGCCATGTCCTGGCGCTCCCTTTGGCTTATTTCGAGGCGAGACGGGTGGGGGACACGGTCGCGCGGGTACGTGAGCTGGAACATATTCGGCAGTTCCTCACGAGCCATTCTGTGACGGTCGTGCTTGATGTCGTGTTCACGGTCGTGTTTCTCGCCGTTATGTGGTTCTATAGCCCGATCCTGACGTTGGTCGTGATGGCGTCCTTGCCACTCTATGCTCTACTCTCCATCTCCATTACACCGGCGATCCGCGCGCGCTTGCACGAGAAGTTCAATCGCGGCGCAGACAATCAATCCTTCCTCGTGGAAGCGATCAGCGGCATTCAAACGGTGAAGGCCTTGGCTGTCGAGCCGCCGTTGTTGCGCAAGTGGGAAGAACAACTGGCAGGCTATGTGCGAGCCAGTTTTCGCGCCACCAGCTTGATGATGATCGCTGGCCAGACTGGGATATTTATTCAAAAGGTGACGACCGTCGCCGTGCTGTGGATGGGCGCCTATCGTGTGATCGAAGGGGATCTGACCATCGGGCAGTTGATTGCGTTCAACATGCTCTCGGCTCAAGTGACGGGACCGCTGCTTCGCCTTGTGAATCTCTGGCAAGAGTTCCAGCAGGTGGGCATTTCCGTTCAGCGACTGGGGGATGTGCTCAACACTCAGCCGGAGCCTTCCTATAATCCGAATCGAACCACCCTTCCCCAAGTCAATGGACACGTTGTGTTTGAGGACGTGACGTTTCGCTATCGGCCTGACGGTACAGAAGTGTTACGCAAAGTGTCGTTCTCCGTCATGCCAGGTAAGGTGATCGGGCTTGTCGGACGATCCGGGTCAGGCAAGAGCACCATTGCCAAGTTGGTTCAACGGCTCTACGTGCCGGAGCGCGGTCGTATTCTCGTGGATGGTGTCGACCTCGCGCAGGTGGATCCAGCCTGGCTCCGCCGACAGGTAGGCGTGGTGCTCCAAGAAAACTTTCTCTTCAATTGCTCCGTGCGTGACAACATTGCGCTGACCGATCCGGGGTTGGCGATGGAGCAAGTGATCCGGGCGTCTAAGCTGGCCGGCGCGCACGAATTCATTCTTGAATTACCGGAAGGCTATGACACGATGGTGGGAGAGCATGGCTGCTCGCTGTCCGGTGGGCAACGCCAGCGGGTTGCGATTGCCAGAGCGTTGGTCGCGAACCCGCGCATCCTGATCTTCGATGAAGCCACGAGCGCGTTGGACTATGAATCCGAGGCCATCATTCAGCAGAACATGGCGCAGATTAGTCAGGGGCGCACCGTCTTCATCATCGCCCATCGGCTGAGTACGGTGCGGCCAGCGCATCAGATTTATGTGGTGGACAAGGGTGAGATTGTCGAGCAGGGTTCACACGAAGAGTTGCTGCATATGCAGGGATTCTATGCACGCCTCTACCGACATCAGGACGGCCCTGTACCGGTAACAGGATAGCGGGGTAGAGGAACACGCATGGCATTCGACGCACTCTCACGTCATTGGACAGTCTGGAAGGCGGCTTGGCAGGCTGAGCAGGGCCATGCACTTGGCGCAATCTCAGGCGGGCGCGCGACGGAATTTCTTCCTGCTGTGCTGGAAATTCAACAGGCGCGGCCCTCACCGATCGGCCGAGCCATCCTCTGGACGATCATGGCTGTATTTGGGAGCGGCGTCTTGTGGGCGACGTTGGGATGGATCGACATTGTGGCGACGGCACAGGGCAAGATTATCCCCAGCGGCTACTCCAAAGTGATTCAGCCGTATGAAGCTGGTGTGATCACCGCCATTCACGTGCAGGATGGGCAGATCGTCAAGCGGGGAGAGGTGCTGATTGAGCTCGACTCCACACAGAACCGAGCCGACCAACACCAAGCCACGAATGAATACCAGGCGGCGAAGATTGACGCGGCTCGCTTACGCGCCCTCATTGCAGGCCAATCAACGTTCAAGGCCCCTGCCGATGGCGATCCCCAACATGTCCTCCTGCAACGCCAGCTGCTTCGCGATCAACTTGCGGAGTATCAGGCCCGAGTCGGGACCTCGCGACATTTGATCGATCAACGAAAGGCTGCGCTCGAGCAAACGTTAGAGAATATCCAACGACTCGAAGCCACGGTGCCCATGGAAGCAGAACGTGCCGACGCGTTCAAGAAACTATTGGAGCATGATGCCGCAACCAAACTGGACTTCCTTCAAGCGGAACAACAGCGAATCGACAAAACTCAAGAACTCGCCGGGCAACGTAAGAAATTGCATCAGGACCAGGCTGCGCTATCAGAAGCAGACACCAACTACCGAGCGCTTATCTCCGAGTTTCAACAGACGAAACAGGCAGAATTGTCTCTATTGGAAACGAAGGCCTTTTCCTTGGTTCAGGATGTCACGAAAGCCGAACAGAAGGCTGATCTCCAACGATTGACGACTCCGATCGACGGCGTCGTGCAGCAGTTGGCTGTCCATACGGTAGGTGGAGTCGTCACCCCAGCTCAGGATCTACTCATCGTCGTGCCGCAGGACCATCCTGTTGAGGTGGCGGCACAAGTCGAGAACAAGGATGTGGGGTTTGTGCAAAACGGCCAGATCGTGGAGATTAAGGTTGAGACCTTTCCCTTCACACTGTACGGCACGATTCCAGGGAAAGTGCTGAGTGTGTCCGACGATGCTGCACCGATTGAAAAGGTCGGACTTGTTTATCCCACCAGGGTCAGCATGGACCGGGCCACCATCCAGGTGGAGGGGAGGCAGGTCCATCTATCGCCAGGTATGGCTGTCACGGTTGAGATCAAGACCGGCCAGCGCCGCGTGATTGAATATCTCCTGAGCCCCTTACTGAAATCAGTCAAGGAAAGCCTTAGAGAGAGATGAATAAGATATTGATTTATGGTGTGTCTACCATGGTGCCAATCACGATTATTACTGTGTTGTGCCTGGGATGTATGTGCCAAGCTGAGAGTGCTGTAGGAGGAGGGGAGGACAGCCTTGCCTTGCGGTCGTCTCCGCTTCAGCCATTGAATTTGACCTTGCGCGACGCCTTGACTGCAGCAGTCGACAACAATCCCGATGTGCTCCTCTACCGTGAGCGGATCGAAGCAGCCCGTGGCCAGATGCAAACACAGTTGGGCACTCTGCTTCCCAACCTTTCATCGACGATTCGGCAGACCAGGCAAACGCAGTTTCGTGGAACGTTTGGACTCGACCCTGTCAGGTCCGACCCCTTCAGCATTTTCGATGCGCGGATTAATGCATCGCAAAACCTTCTGAGTGTCAGTTTGATCCAACGTTGGCGCGCCTCGCGCGAAATGCTCCACGTCAGTGAAGCAGAGTCCGAGAGTCGAAAGTTCGACACGATGGCGAGCGTGGCGCTCACGTACATGGAGGGCCTGAAGGCCATGGGCATGGTGAAGATGCATGAAGCCAACCAGCATGTCATGAACGATCTGCTCGGGCTCATCAAGCAGCGACAACGCGCAGGTGTCGCGACTGGTCTCGACCTTGCCCGGCTCGACGCCCAGCTTGCCAGCGAGAGGCAGCAGGCGTCAGTCGAATACTATTCCGTTGAGCGTGCCAAACTGAACCTACTTAATTTATTGGCGCTTCCCTATGACACACCGCTGTCATTGCGCGATGAATTTCGCACCGACGTGCTTGACGGACCGGCTGTTCAGGTCGCCGTCGAAGATGCCTTAAAGCAGCGGCCGGAGGTGATGGCTCAAGTGACACGCATGCGCGCCACAGAATTGACCTATTCCTCTATCACCGGCGAACGGTTGCCGTCGTTGGTGGCGCAAGGGGACTACGGCCTCATTGGGAATCGCTGGAATAACACCCTGGACACGTACAATATGGCGCTGTTGCTCCAAGTCCCAATTTTTGATGGAGGGCAACGAGAAGGACGTATCGCTGAATCCCGAAGCCAATTGAGGCAAGAAGCGCTTCGTCTTCAATCCATTGTGAATCATGTGAAAATGGAAGTGCATGATGCGATGGCCGGCGTGATTGCCGCAAAGGAGCAAGTGAATATGGCTCAGGTCGGAATGCGAGCGGCATCGAAGGAGCTTGATCTGGCGCGTGAACGCTACACCGTGATTACAGCCTCAAGTCATTTCGAGCTGACTAATGGGTTAACCGCTGTGGCTCGAGCTCGTGAAAACCTGGTGGAGGCTTTATTTCAAATGAACGCCGCTCGCGTGAATCTAGCCAGAGCAACAGGCAGCCTCAACGCATTGGAGTAATCTCTGTCTGTCGCGAACATCTGTCCGTTGAAATCTTTACGCTACGAGGGTAGTGTGGGTGAGCGGATTGAGATAAATCTATGAGTTGACATAATCATTGTTATCGGACGCGATAGGTTTTTGACGTATGTCATTCGAACTCCTTGGCCGAATCCAGCAGGAACTCTCGATCACTGGCAGCGCAATCTATGAGACCGTCCTCGCGCTTTCCGAACGAGCTAACCGCAAAGTCCAGGTTCTCCGGTTGCATAACCACGCGTCGAACCTTTTGAGCCAGATTGAACAGGGGCACGGCGACCTCGGGCGCCACATTGTCGCACTTTCTGCGAAACGATCTCCCCTCACCCAGGAGTCGTCCCCATCATCCAATCAATTGGGACATGTCCTCGGTCAGGCTGGCGATCGTATTCAGCAACTGAAACAGACGTTGCTCAACGTCGATAGTCAAATTCGCGAGCTCAAGCTGGAAACGATTCACCATGAACTCTTGACGCTACAACAGGACCTGAGTCTTCGCACAGCGGCCATCGAACGGCTCACCATCGTCCGAGGGGCACCAGTCATCGGGAAGAGACTGGCTGAGGTCGCGTTGCCTCCGTCGGTTCGCCTTGTCACAATTTTGCGCGGACCTTTTCTCGTCTCGCCGGATGATACCCTGGTCCTCCGCGCTGACGACATCCTGATCATGGTCGGATTACAGGTAGACCTTGCTCTGGTCTCCTCTGATTTTACTCATGCCCGGAACGGCACATCGGCATAAATCAACTCTGCCAAGGGGGGCAGGATGACTCACCTGTTACACGTCGTCATCAGCCTGGCATACATAGCCGTCCTCGCGATGCACTCGTTTGCCGCTGCTGAGCCAACCGCACTAAAATCTACCGATCGGCCGGGCCTTCGCCTGCTGGAAGAGATTCAAACGGTCATCACCGATCTGGCCGAATCAGCAAAACCATCCGTCGTGAATCTCTTTCCCCTTTCCGGACCGGGACGGGGGCGTGAGCCTGGTCAAGAGCGGGCCCCCAATGCCTCAGGATCAGGGACTGGTGTGATCATTGACCCTGAAGGGCACATCATCACGAATAACCATGTCATCGGGGACGCGACAGAAATCGAGGTTCGCTTTTCTGATAAGTCCAAGTTGATTGCACACGTCGTCGGCAAAGACCTGGATACAGACTTAGCCATCCTCAAAGTCACTGCCGACCACCCACTCCCAAGCGCGAGATTCGGAGACTCGTCTGACGTTCGCGTCGGCCAGTGGGTGCTCGCTGTGGGAAATCCGTTCGGACTCGACCGGACGGTCACGCTCGGTGTCGTCAGTGGAATCGGACGGGACAACATCAATCTCTCGCGTTACGAAAACTTTATTCAGACGGACGCATCGATCAATCCCGGCAACTCCGGCGGTCCGCTCTTCAACGTGCGAGGAGAAATCATCGGCATCAATACTGCCATCATTAATTTCGCCCAAGGGGTTGGTTTTGCCATTCCCTCCAATATGGTCAAGCACGTGATTCAACAATTATTGATGCAGGGACGGGTCATGCGAGGCTGGCTAGGAGTCGGCATCCAGCCACTCACGGCGGAGTTAGCACACAAGTTCGGCGTCAACGAAGGCGACGGGGTGCTGATCAATGAAGTCTTTGAGAAGGATCCTGCATCGGCAGCCGGCATCAAACCCGGCGACATCTTGACCCGTATCAACGGGACCGTGATCGATACGCCGAACCGACTCACTCGCGTCGTGGCGGGATTCCTCCCGGGATCAACGGCAAAAGTTGAAATCGTCCGCGATCAGCAGCGTTTAGTGCTGGACGTCGCCCTCATTGAACGTCGAGACCAGGCCGTCATCACCTCGCTTCCCCAGGGGCGGACTGAAGTCAAACTCGGTTTTGATGTGCAAGATCTCACCCCAGGCCTTGCTGAGAAGTTTATGGTACGCGAAAGCCGAGGTGTGATGATCAGCACAGTAGAATCCGGAGGGCTTGCCCAATCAGAAGGCCTTCACGAAGGTGACCTCATCAAAGAAGTAAACCGTGCCGATGTGGGCTCGGTCGAAGAGTTTAGTCGCGCAGTTTCCAAAGTCCGGCAAGGCGAAACCATTCTCCTTCGTGTGTTGAGAGAAAGCCGCACGTTTTATGTGGTGCTCAAATCGAACGATCCGTAGTAAATGCTAAACAATTCAAATGGCATGAAGAACAAGAAAGCTTAAGTATAGGTCGAGATAAAGATGCAAATGCATTGTATTTATAGATGGTGGCCTATTCATTATTGGAGTTCCTGGTGAGTCAGTGCGCCGCCACATATGTTTTCACCTTGTGTGCTTCAATAATTCGACCCGCAAGTTCGCGCGGCACTTCGTCGTACCGCGTGAATTCCATCGCATAACTGCCGCGGCCAGCCGTCAGTGAATTCAGCACCGTCGCATAGGTGAGTAGCTCTGCCATTGGCACAAGGACGGTGATCTGCTCCGTCTGATCTTTCGCCTCAACGTGAAGAATCCGCCCTCTGCGCGCATTCAAGTCCCCGATCACCCCGCCAATATGATCCGCTGGCGCTTCGACCTCCACCGACATCATTGGCTCTAACAGGACAGGATGAGCAGTCTCCAATGCTTTTTTGAACCCCATGGATGCGGCAATCTTAAACGCCATCTCGGATGAATCGACCGTGTGGTACGAGCCATCGTACACCGCCACCCGGCAATCGACGATCGGAAATCCCGCCAAGCTTCCGTGGTGCATGGCTTCAACCACCCCCCTTTCCACAGCTGAGATAAAGTTGCGTGGAATGGATCCGCCAACTACCTTGTTCTCAAACTTGAATCCTTCACCTCGCGGCAGAGGCGCGAGTTCCAGCCAGCAATCACCATATTGGCCATGTCCACCTGTTTGTTTTTTATATTTCCCCTGCGCTTGTGCCGTGGCGCGAATGGTTTCACGGTACGGAATTTTCGGCATATGCAGAACCACTTCCGCACCGTACTTGCGGCGTAATTTTTCAAGCGCAAGGTCGATATGCCACTGACCCATCCCGCTCAGGACCATTTCCTTTGTGTCGGCATGTCGTGAAAATTCGAGCGTCGGGTCTTCTTCGATCAGCTTATGCAATCCGAGACTGATTTTTTCGATATCGGCAGTGGACTTCGGCTCAATCGCAAAGGACAATACAGGACGCGGAAGCACCGGCCTTGGATAACAAATAGGAGTCTGTTCGTCACAGAGCGTATCACCAGTTTGTGTATCTTTGAGTTTCCCGATTGCTACAATCTCTCCTGCTCCGGCTGAGGACAGCGCCGTATGTTTCTTCCCCAACACGGCATACAGATGTCCGCATTTTTCTTTACTGCCACGAGAACTATTAAAGACCATCGAGTCTTGGTGAAGGACCCCTGACAAGACCCGTAGAAAGGATAGTCGTCCAATAAATGGGTCTATCAGCGTTTTGAAGACGATCCCTGAAAATGGGTCTTCATGAACGGCATGGCGACGTACGGCCTCGCCTGTATCCGGATGCAGGCCTTCCAACGAGGACGGCAAAGTCCGGTCGATGGGTGATGGTAACAAGTCGACGATCGCGTTAAGGAGTGGAACGATCCCGATATTTCTCATAGCGGAACCGCTGTAGAGCGGAACAATCGTGCGGGCCCGGACGGCAAGTCGAAGTCCTTCGCTCAGATATTCTTGTGTCAGCTCACCCATAGCGAGATACTGTTCCAATAGTCGATCATCACACTCGGCCACTCCCTCTTGGACACGCTTTCGCCCATCAGTGACCAAGGTCCGCGTATGTTCAGGTATCGGCAACTGCTGATATGTGGGGGTCTCTATTCGCGACGTGATGAGCGTTTGTTGGGTGAGATCCAGCACGCCCTCAAGCTGGGGTCCATTGCCATAGGGCAACGACATTGGCAAGAGAGTGCGCCCAAGATCGCGTTGACACATCGCGGCGACTCCATCGAGTGAGGCTCCCTCTTTATCCAGTTCGTTGAGGAATAGAAGACAGGGCAAACCGAGTGCTGTGACACGAGACCAGACTCTGGTAACATCGTTCCGTATCCCTGATGAGGCGCCCACCACCAGAACCACGGCATCCACCGCCCGTAATGCCATCACCGTCTCGCCGAGCAAGGTCACCGCACCGGGAGGATCAACGAGATTAATAGTGGTGTGATTCCAGGAACAGCGGAGGAGACTGGTGCTGACAGAACTACGCCGGTGCAACTCTTCCGGCTCGAAATCCGAGACGGTCGTGCCTTGAGTGACAGCCCCGAGGTGGGAAACAACGCCGGAGGCAAAGAGCATAGCCTCAGCCAGCGAAGTCTTCCCGGCACCGGCACTCGAGATCAGTGCCACATTTCTGAGTGACTCTCTGCCTAGCTCGCTCATGGCGCCCTCCTTCTGCTAGTCGGAAGAAGTCGTTTCTTCCGAAAATGACAAGGCCTCCTTACATCGTGACGATTCCTCCTTTGTTCACGAGTCTGCACCAGAGGTTGTCAACCATCCTTGATCGGCAAAGCTGACATAGCGTCCATCGCCGACGACAAGATGGTCTAGAACCCGAATGCCCAGCACCTCCCCTGCCGATACCAGCCTGGCCGTCAAGACACGATCTTCCTGGCTTGGCGTAGGGTCGCCGCTAGGATGGTTGTGCAAAAAAATCACTGCCGCAGCGGATTCTTTTACTGCAAGTGTGAAGACTTCACGCGGATGGACAATGCTGAGGGTCAAACTGCCCTCCGATACCGTGGCGTCGCGCATAATGGCGTGCTTGGCATCGAGTAACACAACTTTAAAAACTTCGTGACGGAGATCGCGCAAGCTTGGATGGTAATGGGTAAAAAGGTCGCGGCTGGAGGTAATTTTTGCTCCTTTGCACAGAGGACCAGCAAGCGCGCGTTTTCCCAGTTCAAGGGCCGCCTTCAGTTGAGCGGCTTTGGCCTTCCCTATACCTGGGATTGCGCACAGCTCTTCGATTCCGCATTGTGCAAGTCCAGCGACTCCACCAAGCCGATCTAGGATATCCATCCCCACTTGTACCGCTGAAGAGCCGTGACGACCAACTCGAAGAAGAATGGCGAGGAGTTGGGCATCGGTAAGCACGTGTGGCCCTTGAGAGAGTAGGCGTTCGCGCGGCCGTTCTGTTTCAGGCCATTGAGCGATGCCTCGCCCTCCTTTCTTAGCAGCCACTTAATCCTCCTCGGACAAAAAATGACACTCTGAACATTATCGTACTCATATTTACCCCGTGGTAGCCCGTTGTAAACAAATACGTATCATCTAAGCTGTTGAAATTACGTACAGTGACAATTTGGTGCAGTACTTGCTTTGGCAGGCCTGCAGCAGTACACAGCTACCATGGGAGGAATCGATGGAATGTCCGAAGTGTAAAGGTCTCATGATGCTCGAGCGGTTCTCCGACTTCTTCCTAATTTTCTATGCTTGGAAATGCATCAATTGCGGTGCCATCATTGATCGTACCATTTCAAACAATCGGCAAAAGAGTCTGGCTGCCCGGAAAGCCCAAACGGTGGTGACCCCCTGAATAATTACGTTGTGTCGCCATACTGGCAGACCGTCTCAATCACCATGGATGGTCGCCGCTCCTACACTGATGACACCTGTCGTTCATATCTTGCGCCATGGCAATGGGCTTCATTATAGTCCTAGGTTCTGAGATCGTCAAAATACCTCCGTCGCTTTTGGTCCAATCCACGCTACTCCCTACCCGCCCAAGACCGTTCCTATCATGGCACACGTCTTGACCCCTTCAAAAACGCTGTGTTAGATTAAAAATTTAAGATAGTGTATTTACATAACATATGCGTGTTATTGCAGGATCCCACCGAGGTCGCAGATTAAGTGGGCCAGAAGGGACTACACTGCGTCCCACATCTGATAAGGTTCGCGAGGCCATTTTTTCAATTCTCGGCGATCACGTACCTGGAGGACGCTTTCTTGATTTGTATGCCGGTACTGGAGCCGTGGGGATCGAAGCGCTAAGCCGAGGAGCCGCAGCCGTTACCTTTGTTGAGTCGGACCCCACAGCCGTCCAGCTGTTACAGAAAAATCTACAGACCTGTCAACTACTCAACCATGCGCAGATACATGTGGGACAAGCTTCCGCCTTCCTTCAACGGAACGATTGGTGGGGTGGCCCCTACGATGTCCTCTTTGCGGATCCGCCCTATGCCGCACTGGACGAAGTAGATATCCTGATCCAGGCTTGGAAGCCCGGACTATTGTCGGAACATGCTGCCATGATGATCGAACAAGACTCGCGAGCCACATTGCCTGCATCAATCGACCATGCCACCCTTTTACGGCGGTACCAGTATGGCGACACCGCACTGTATCTCTACGGTGTCTCCATTTCAGTCCCGACTGCATCATGAAGATCGGCATCTACCCCGGCACCTTTGACCCCATTACCCACGGACACACCGATATCATTACACGAAGTTTGCGCGTGTTTGATAAAGTCGTGGTCGCTGTTGCGCCCAATCCATCGAAACATCCACTCTTCACCCTGACTGAACGGCTTGACATGATCAGGGTCGTAATGAAGGAAATGAAATACGTCGAGGTGACCCACTTCGACGGCTTACTTGTAGATTTTGTTCAGCGATTCGGCGCCCATGCGATTATCCGCGGCTTGAGGGCCATCTCAGACTTCGAACGTGAGTTTCAGATGGCCCTCATGAATCGAAAAATCGCCAAACAGGTCGAGACGGTCTTCCTGATGCCAAGTGAAGAGTATTCCTATTTATCTTCAACGATCATTAAAGATGTGGCCACCCATGGCGGAGCACTCACGGAATTTCTCCATCCTGAGATTGCGCACCGATTGCAGGAACGGATTAGGAGTTTGAAATCATGAGGCTTGCTGCACGAGCGGGGCGAATTACCCCCTCCCCTACCTTGGCCATGGCCGCCACCGCAAAGGCAATGGCCGCACAAGGAATCGACGTCGCTGATTTCTCGTCCGGTGAACCGGATTTTGATACACCGGAACCGGTCAAAGCCGCCGCAGAAGCCGCCATTCGTGCAGGGTTCACAAAATACACCCCCTCATCAGGGACCGATGAACTTCGCCATGCGATTATCGACAAACTTCAAAGAGAGCATGGGCTTCAGTACGAAAAATCTCAGGTGCTGGTCTCCTGTGGTGCAAAACATTCACTCTACAACCTTGCCGAAGCGCTCCTTGAAGCAGGTGATGAAATCATCATTCCCGTTCCCTATTGGGTCTCCTATGCCGATCAAGCGCTACTGAACGACGCGACACCGGTATTCTTGCAGACGAGCGAAGAAGATGGATACGCCATTGATGCCCACGCATTGGAACGGCTCATTACCGCACGCACGAAAGCGATTATCGTCAATAGCCCAGGCAATCCGACGGGAGCGACCTACGATCGGAGAACGCTCGAACGCCTTGCTGAGCTGGCGATTCGCCGGGATCTTCTGCTGATTTCAGACGAGATTTATGAGAAAATCCTCTATGATGGGGCAACGCACACGAGCATTGCCTCGCTAGGGCCGGAGGTAGCTGCCCGTACCGTTGTGATCAACGGTGTCTCCAAAGCCTACGCGATGACTGGCTGGCGGATCGGCTATGCGGCCGGGCCCAAAGACTTGTTAACCGCAATGGCAAACATTCAAAGCCAGAGTACATCCAACCCTTGTTCTATTTCGCAAAAGGCGGCTGTCGTAGCGTTCCGTGAAGGCGATGCCTTCACGGAAAAGATGGTGGCAGAGTTCGATCGGCGGCGACGTGTTATCGTCGAGCGTTTGAATGCAATGCCCGGCGTTCACTGCCGAAGACCTACCGGCGCGTTTTATGCGTTTCCCAATGTACGTGCGCTGTTCGGAAAGCAGGGCCCACGTGGAGTAATCCACACTCCAACCGATCTTGCAAACTATCTCTTACAGGAGTTTAAGGTCGCGGTGGTTCCCGGCGAGCCGTTCGGAAGCACCGAGCATATTCGACTGTCGTATGCAACCAGTATGGAAACAATCGTTCGTGGAATGGATCGCCTTGATGCTGCATTTAAGCAACTTATCTAGCCTGCAGCAACGAAGACAGCCTTAGGTCGAGATGGCAATTGGGCCGTAACTTTCCAGAATGTCGCTGACTTTTTCAGCACCTTGCAAGCAGGAGGAAATGAATCGTGCCTATATACGAATATCAGTGTGAAAGCTGCACAGATAGGTTTGAGATCAAACAAAGCATGAAGGACGATCCCCTCACAACCTGCCCACGATGCGGGAAGTCCGTGCAGCGCCTCATTTCATCACCGGCCATCATGTTCAAAGGCAGCGGGTGGTACGTGACGGACTATTCCGACAAAATGAAGCCGTCTTCAGGCAGTGATGTTCCAACAGTCCAGACCGGGGAAAAGAAAGAAACATCGCCAAGTACCTCTGAGGCATCGACGCCCGCGGCTCCCTCTACTTCAGCTCCTTCCCCCTCGTCCCCACCGGCAAGCACCCAGTCGAATACAGCCACGCAGGCAACAACGCCGGCGCCTTCCACCTCGAAGTAGCTCACGACGGTGAGGTCGGTTAGTGCTTGCCGGTGATCTTCGCTGAAGCCTTCTTCTTTACCGGGGCTTTTTGCGGAGCTTTATGCGTGACCTTTTTAGGTGCGACCTTTATTGACGATTTGACTGTGGTGGCCTTCGGCGCTGCGGATTTGGCCGATTTCGCTAATCGCTCCTGCGCCGCAGCCAGGCCGTTCTGCAAACTCGCAATCATGGTCGACTTATCCTGACTCGCTCTAGAGAGATCATTCACTTGTGTCTGTAAATCGTCTTTCACTTTTGCCATGGAGGTCAACTGGCTCTGTAATTGAGCTTTTTCCATCGTCGCACTCTGGAGCTCGGAATGGAGTTGTTCGATTTGTGTTTGGAGCGCCGGAGGCCAGTAATCGCACCCGGATACACTCACCGAGACGAGCGTTATGGCGGCTACCGCGACAAGGTTACGCACCATCGCTGTTCGAATCATCAGGATTCTCCTTTCAGTGTGAACACGACGATTGACTTCATCGACGATCGGGATCGAGATAGAGGCTGTGGGCAGCCAACTCTGCAACGATGGCGTCTCGACTAATCGTTCCATCGCGGATGATTCTAATCGGACCCCGCACATCGACCACAGTGGACGGCCGCCCACCAGGTGTCGGTCCAGCATCGACGATCAGATCCAGTGCGTCGCCAAATCCATGGGAGATTTCTTCAGCGGTCGTAGGCGGCGTCATCCCTTCACGATTCGCACTGGTGCCGGTTACAGGCCCGATTCGACGCAAGAGCTCACACAACGGCTGCCAGGCGCTGAGACGAATACCAACAGAGCGAGTCCCCGCAGTGACCGCGTCAGAAAGTCCAAGCGCTGCGGGAAAGACTATGGTAAGAGGCCCGGGCCAGAAGGCATTCACCAGAACGGTGGCAGCAGGTGGAATAGTCTGAACGAGCGGCCCCAATTGAGACTCCTCTCCAATGAGCACCAGAATCGGCTTTCCCTTCGACCGGCCTTTGACCTGCCACAATCTTGCAAGCGCCTGCTCGTTGAACGGAGCTACAGCAAGTCCGTAGAAACTTTCTGTCGGCAGGGCGATGAGTCCATTCTCTGCGAGCACCTGACGCATTCTCTCCGCAATCGCTGAAACGGTGGATGCATCGTAGCGCTCTATCATTGTCATGCCAGAAACCATCAGTCCCTTTCAGGGTTGTATCTAGTGGGAGAACGCACGGCACGCGATATCTGTCCTATAGTGCGCACCTTCAAATGCAATCGACTTCGTCACACGATAGGCCTCAGCTTGCGCAGATTCGAGTGTTGTCCCACGTCCTATCACTCCCAGCACTCGGCCCCCGGCTGTGACAACCTCGGTATCAGTTCGCGCCGTACCTGCATGAAATACCATGCGTGTTGCATCGGTTGTGCGCAGTAATCCATGAATGGCCCGGCCGGTCTGATAAGCTCCAGGATAGCCTTCTGACGTCATGACGACGCACACCATCGCATCATCATGCCAGTCCACGGCTAGTTGATCAAGGCGATGCTCCACCACAGCCTCTATCACTTCCAATAAATCGGTCTTCAGCAACGGGATCACGACCTGCGTTTCAGGGTCTCCCATTCTCGCATTGAATTCCAATACATAGGGTGTCCCTTTCACAATCATGAGTCCGGCATACAACACACCCTGAAACGGACAGCCCATGCGAGACAAGGCTTCGACAACGGGATAGAGAACCTGCCTGGTGACCTGTTCTTGCAAGGCCTTGGTGCCGAGCGGTGCAGGGCAGTAGGCGCCCATACCCCCGGTATTGGGTCCTCTATCGCCGTCTCCGACGCGTTTATGATCTTGTGCCGGTAGCATCGGCACCACAGTCAGGCCATCCGTGAACGCCATGATCGTGAGTTCTTCGCCATCAAGAAACTGCTCGATCAAGACGCGCTGACCGGCCTGACCGAACCGCCCTTGCTCCATCGAATCACGGACCGCCTGTTTCGCCTCTTCACGCGTTGCCGCAACAACTACACCCTTTCCCTGCGCCAATCCGTCGGCCTTCACGACGACGGGTAGTTCATGCTGATCGAGATAGGTCAAGGCCGGGTCGACTTGGTCAAAACTTTGCGCTTTCGCAGTAAGAATCTTTGCCCGGGTCATGATCTCTTTGGAGAATACTTTGCTGGCTTCGATGCGCGCAGCCCCTTTCGTTGGACCAAAGATTTTGAGCTTCGATGCGCGAAACTCGTCGACAATACCCAATGCCAATGGGGCTTCTGGTCCGACGACGGTCAGATCAATCTGCTCCAACTGCACAAATGCTTTGAGTCCGGCAAGGTCGTTAACGTCAATTGGAACGCAGGTCGCAAGCGATTCAATCCCCGCATTGCCAGGAGCGCAATAGAGTGTCGGCTTGCGGGGACTTTGCGCGAGCTTCCACACGATCGTGTGCTCTCGGCCCCCACTGCCAATGACGAGAATTTTCACAGGATAGCCTTCAGCGTGAAGTGTTGCTTCGGAAGATGTTCAACCGGCATTTCCCCAAGGCCGCAGGCGAAGGTAAAACCGGAAGCGTATTTTTCTCACCTGCCCCGCCCCGAGCTGCAGAGCAGCTCTTTCCCCGATAGGCTCCGTTGAAGATGTTGCCGAGTCAAGAATGACATTCGAGAATCGCGTCAACATCCGCACTAGTGACGGAAGTGACGCATGCCGGTCATAATCATCGCCACCCCTTGCTCATCTGCGGCTTTGATGATGTCGGCATCGCGAATCGAGCCACCCGGCTGAATGACCGTTGTGATCCCTGCCTGCACGGCGGCATCTAATCCATCCCGGAATGGAAAAAACGCATCCGACGCCATCACACATCCCTTGATCGGCATCTGCGCTTTCATGACCGCGAGTTTCACAGAATCGACTCGACTCATCTGGCCCGCGCCGATTCCTACGGTTTGCCCAGGTTTCGCATAGACAATGGCGTTCGACTTCACATGTTTGCAGACCTTCCAGGCAAAACTGCAGGCCGCATATTCCTCATCCGTCGGTTTGCGAACAGTCGGTACGTTAAGGGCTTTTAGATCGGTCAAGGCTCCGAGATCGCGATCTTGCACGATCAAGCCACCGACCAATTTCTTGAAATCGAAGCCCGCTTGCTTCACGCGCGTGAGCGGTCCAACGTCGAGCAACCGCAAATCTTTCTTTCGTTTCAATTCGGCCAGGGCATCGTCCGAAAAACCCGGCGCAATCACGACTTCTACAAAAGTAGCGGTAATTTCCTTGGCCGCAGCCATATCTACTGGACGATTAAACGCAATGACGCCGCCGAACGCCGAAATAGGATCGGTCTCACGGGCTTTCACATAAGCTTCGAGCGGTGTCGTACCCAAGGCCACACCGCAGGGATTATTGTGTTTGATAATGGCGACGGCGATGTCGTCGTATTCTTTTGCCAGCTCGAGCGCTGAATTGGCATCGAGAAAATTATTATACGACATGGCTTTTCCGTGTAGGATCGTTCCACGCGATACTGAAGGCTCAGTCGAGTGCAGCTCTCGATAGAAGGCCCCTTGTTGATGCGGATTCTCTCCATAGCGAAGGATCTCTGCCCGTTCGAACTGCAAGGATAATATTTTCGGAAATTTGATCTCACCGCCCTCTATCTGTCGCTCGAGATACCCGGCGATCAGACTGTCATAGCGCGCCGTGTGTTGAAACACCTTCATCGCCAGCTCCCGACGTAACTCGCGCGAGACCGTCCCCACCTTCGCCGCATCCAGCACGCGCGGGTAATCAGCCGGATCGACGACCACTAACACATCTTCATGATTTTTTGCAGCAGAACGCAGCATCGACGGTCCGCCGATGTCGATATTCTCAATGGCCTCTTCAAAAGGGCAGTCCGGTTTCGCGATCGTCGCCTCGAACGGATAGAGATTGACGACGACGACGTCAATGGGCCCTATCCCCTGCTGCGCCATCTGCTCCACATGCGCCGGCACTGAACGACGTCCCAGTAAGCCGCCATGGATCTTTGGATGGAGTGTCTTGACCCGCCCATCGAGAATTTCCGGTGAGCCTGTATAGGCTGCCACATCAGTGACCGTCACTCCGGCCTCTCGCAATGCTTTCGCGGTTCCTCCGGTCGAAAGGATCTCGGCACCCAGAGCCTCAAGCCCTTTTGCCATGTCCACCACGCCGGTTTTCTCCGACACGCTAATTAATGCACGCTTGATACCGGCCATAGATGACTCCTTACGCGACAATCGTTGGCAGTGACACACATCGGAAGGCGCGCGAAGAATAACAAATGAATATCAGCCTTACAAGTGGATTTGAAACTCGCTATCTTCGCAAATCGATTCATTCATGTCACCCCAGTTAGGTCACCAGCATTATCCATCCATTCGTGGTGGTGACACAGCATCAGAAACCGGACGAAAGAGACCCGCTATACGTCGAACGGAAAGAAGTCTCTTCTCACCACCTTTCTCCCACACATTGGTGATCGGGACACACGCACTCATGAAGGACGCAGGCCTACATAATTCAATGACGCTAAAATCCGGTCTGGAATGAGCCCACGTAGTATGGTAGGGTGAGCACAATCAATCAGCCACCGTCCGTCCGAGAGTTGATCCAAAATGCGCAGAGTACTTCTAGGCGCAGGCGCTGTCGCACTTACGTTTCTTGCCGCGATCTGCATCCCTCGCCATCTTCCACCATCGACAGCGTCGAGCCCCCTCACTCCTGCTTCCTTTCAAGCACGGTTAGAGCAAGGGACGCTGACGCTCCGTGGCTCACTTCCGAGTGAGGAAATCAAGGCCAGTATTCTTCAGCGAGCCCAAGAACTATATGGCGCAGCGCCAAACCGCATAGTCAATCAATTGGTCGTAGATCCGGGAGTAGGGCCTGCATCCTGGGCCGATAATGTCCCTAAAATCCTCCCCATCTTAGGGCACATGAAGGAACGAGGTTCCATCATGATCGATGGGCGCTCGATTGTTCTCAGTGGGCAGGTCGATGACGATCATGCCAAAGCCACCATGCTACAAGACATCGTTCCTCTGAGGCAGTCGGGGCTTCAACTGGAAGATCATATCCTCACCACTCAGGTCGCCACTCCCTCCCCTTCACTCCAAAAGAAGATCAATGAGATTATTTCGCGCGGCTCCATCGAATTTGAATCAAACACCACGACGATACTCCCTCGTGGCCGTGCCATACTCGACCAGCTGGTACCCCTGTTACGGCAAAGCCTCCACACATCGATAGAGATTGGTGGCCATACGGATAAATACGGCGCAGTGGACTATAACTTTGAACTCAGCCGCAACCGCGCCGAAGCGGTGCGACAATATTTCATCAGCCACGGACTAACGAATCAGTTCAATGCCGTCGGCTATGGCGCATCTCGACCACTGTCAGGGGCCGGTTTTCAGCATAACCGCCGCATCGAATTGCACGTGAAAGGAGGGAGTGATCAATGATTGCATTCATAGGCCAGATCCTGGGATGTCTTCTCATTGCGGCAGGGATCGGCGGCGTGGTTGGATGGTTCCTGCGGCAGATGTCCCCAGGACTGCACACACAAGAATTCGTGGACGCGAATACCGCTCTAAGCCTCAAAGAAGAGATGCTGGAAAGCGCGCAGTTTGAACTGAAAGTCCACGCTGCTGGGATGAAGGTGCTCGAAAGCAAGGTCCTCGAAGCGGAAGAGCGTCACCTATCGACCAGCCAAGAACTCTCGGAGCGAAATGACCGTCTCCAGTCGCTACAAAAAGAGTTAGCCGTTCGCACACAGCGGATGACGGCCCTGGAAGCGCAAGAAGCCGCTGTTCAGCGGCGCATGCATGAGTATGCCGCGGCCGCCGCCACGCAGTCGGAAGAAATTCAGCAACTCCAACGCCAATACAAAGTCGCTCAACAGACAATCCAGTCGAATGAGCAAGAACGGCTTAATCTTCAGTCCCGCATCACTGAGATGGAAGCTGCCAGCGTGGAAAACGACCGGCTCCACACACGGGTAGAGGAACTCGAACCGGCTCAAGGACGGGTGCATTGGTTAGAAGTCCAACTCTGTGACCGAGATGCTGAGTATCGATCCGCACGGCACCAACTCACCAGCCAACTCGCTGAACGAGACGAACGCATCGGGAAACTGGAGTTCCTCTCTCAACATCTTCAGGAGCATGAGACGGCAATAGCTCAGTGGGAAACAAAATACGCCCGCTCTCTCGCACAACATGAAGTGCAGGTTGCCACGTTACAGCAGCAGCTCACCACGCAAGAGCCGCTCCGAGCCCAGCTCGAACTCAATGAACAACTCCTTTACGAGCGAGCTGAACAGATCAACGGCCTGCAGCAACGAATTCAAGAATTCGAAACGCAGCAGCAAGACCTCGCGGATCAGGCGAAAACGGCGGGAGAAAAGCAGGAAGAGATCACTCGCCTCCGCAAGCGCCTCCTCGAAGTGCGGGCAGCGCTCCGCATCAAGAGCGATGGGGGATCCGTCGCTCCTCGCTTAAACACCCGTCCGAATGGAAGTCAGCTGATTCTGGAGATGGAACAGTCTAAAGTGGCGAAGGACAAACCAAAAGACAAACCGAAAGACGGAGCCAAAGACGACCTGAGTAAGATTCACGGAATTGGTCCCGTCTTTGCGCGCACACTCTACAAAATGGGATTGTACCGCTATGGTCAGATTGCGCGCTGGACGCCGGAAGATATTAACGAGGTGGCGAAGAAGCTCTATACGGCGCCCGACCGGATCAAACGAGATAATTGGATCGCCAGCGCAAAGAGGCAACACCGCGAGAAGTACGGAGAAAGTCTTTAACGTGCGTCTGATCTACTAATTACATTCGGCTTCACTGCCTCTCTGATTGACCTCGCAATCTTGTAGGCTCACGCCTACACCCCTACTTTAGGTGGGTAGATCATCTCCGAGAGTTCACGTATGCATGAAGGCACTTCCTTGCCGATCGAATTATTCTTCCGGCATCATCATCTCCAGAACAGAGGCAGTGCGTTTATGAACGGTCTTACGATCACCAGAAACATATTATGGGTCTGCCTGTGTATTTGTGCGACCTTCGGCCTCAGTGCGTGCGGTGATAGCAACAATGTGTCGACTCCTGAACCTGCTGCTCCCCCGCCTCCGTTGATTATTACAACAGGTACGCCAATTAACGGAACCGTTGGCATAGCATTTAGCCGACAATTGAACGCAGGGGGCGGAAGCCCGCCCTATACATGGTCGGTCGATGGGACACCGCCACCGCCACCAGCGCCAGGCCTTACATTGAGTTCAGCTGGGCTGATCAGTGGAACTCCCAATGCCCCTGGCATCTTCACATTGACCTATCGAGTCACTGACACAACGAACCAGTCAACGCCCAAAAACCTGACCATCGCGATTGAAGGAGCGGCTTCATCAGTGTCGGGTGCAGGGATTGCGTCGATCACAGCCGGTATTCAAACATCACCGACGATAAGGCTTTTCACGCTGCCAAATGGAACGGTCAACGTGGCCTACCCGACTATTCCGGTAGAGGCAACCGGTGGAATACCGCCGTATACATGGTCGGTCTCGCCTGCATTGCCCAATGGATTGTTCTTCAACTTACTTGGACCAGGAATCATCAGTGGAACTCCACTGAATGCGAGTACTGTCCCGGTAACGTATACGGTGACAGTCATGGATTCATCGGTGCCGACTGGCCAGTCTAGTAAATTAACGCGAACCCTCATCATTAATGCCGCACTGACGATTGATGCTGGATCTCCAACCGGTCCCCCACTTCCTGCTGGAACCGTCGCCCAGCCGTACCACGCGCTATTGGCAGCATCAGGAGCAACGGGCCCAGGAACCTATACATGGTCGATTGTCGGAAATCTCACGCCGGCTTCAGGTCTACAGCCGTTGAGTGCAAGCGGAGTCTTGAGCGGAACACCGACTATTCCTGGATCATTTACAAGAACCTATCGTGTGCAGAGTGAGGATGGAGCAGTCGTCACCAAATCCTTGACTCTTAGCATCAATGCCATGCTGAGTATTGATACGGATAACACCACTTTACCGTTGCCACCTGGCCATGAGAACCAACTGTATGGTCCAGCGGCATTGGCTGCCTCAGGTGGGACCCCGCCCTACACCTGGTCAGTCACTCCCACACTCCCCGCCTCTCTGGCTTTGGATAGGCTAACCGGGGAGATGACCGGGACATTGGATGCAGCCAGCGTCGGAACAACGACTCACATATTTACTGTGCAGGATTCCGCAAGTCAGTCAATAAAGAAGTCTATACATCTGATGGTTAGTCCGTAACATGACGTCCTGTGCACCACTGATCTCAGAAGTAATGAAACCCACGCATCCTACAAACAGGTAATCGAGGTCATCTCATGCGATATTATTCTTCCCAGCGAAACATTATGTGGACAGTTCTCTTCTCGATACTTGCAGTTCTGTCTTTGAATGCCTGCGGTGACTCCAACAATGTGACCGGTCCTCCGCCTCCTGTCCCGCTCTCGCCGGATGCGAAACTTTCCAGTTTGACCGTCACCTCTGGACCGCTCCAACCGGCCTTCTCGAGCGATGTTCGCGATTATGCGGTAGATGTCGGCACTTCCGTCACCAGCGTGACGGTGACAGCTCGAGCTCAGAACGCCGGGGCCACGGTCAGCATCAATGGCCAGACGACGACCAGCCGGTCCGTATCTATCGGGGCACCGGGGTCTAGTACGCCAATTGCGATCGTCGTCACCGCTGTGAGCGGCAGTCAGAACACCTATATTGTGGCGGTGAATCGGACTGCACTCGGGGGGGATAACAATCTTCAGAGTTTAAGTGTGTCACCAGGCCCCTTAGCTCCCCCGTTTGCGGCTGGCGCGACGGACTATACCGTGGATGTGGCGACTTCCGTCACCAGTGTCACAGTGACAGCTCGAGCGCAGGATGCCGGGGCTTCGGTCAGTATCAATAGCCAGACGACGACGAACCTGCTCGTACTACTGAATGGAGCAGGGGCTAATACCACTATCCGAATCGTCGTGACAGCGCCGAACGGGAGTCAGAAGCCCTATCTTGTGACGGTGAATCGGGCGGCACCCGGAGGGAATAACAATCTGAAGAGCTTGTCTGTGTCGCCGGGCTCTCTGGCTCCGCCGTTTGCGGCGAGCACGACGAACTACGCGATCAACGTCGCCGACACCGTGGACAGCATCACGGTATCAGCGCAACCGCAGGACTCAGGGGCCTCGGTCACCATCACGCCAGGCAGCCAGCCAGTACCCCTCAACGCAGCCGGGGGGCCCAGTACAGTGATCTCGATCGACGTGACAGCGCCGAACGGAAGCCAGCGGACGTATACCGTCCTCGTGAACCGTGCCGCGCCTATTCCTCCCCCAAGTATCACAACGACATCGCTTCCAAACGGGAACGTGAGTACATTCTATAGCCAGCAGCTAGCCGCTATAGGCGGGAGCGGAAACCTCACATGGACATTCACAGGATCGTTGCCTCCTGGCTTAGGCATGGATGCGGCAGGGCTGATTTCTGGTACCCCAATTGTCGCAGGAGCCGCATCTGCTATCACAGTTCAAGTTACAGACGCACGACAACAATCTGACACACAAGGTCTTTCGGTCGAGATTTTTAATGGCCCATAATATCTGGAAGGGCTGGGGTCATGGCTTGATGTGACGCTTCCCCCCTAGCCTCCATATCCTATAACTCGCAACTTCGTATACCCCCGACTACCTTCCTGCAAAAGGGCTCCACGCGACTTGATCGGTCCAGTAGACACGGATCACCTAAATCGATTATTATCTTCCCCTACTTATAAATGGTCTGTTTCCGAGTATGCGCGCGAAGAATACTGACCAGGGCAAACAGGTAATCGAGACTCTCTGATGCGGCATTATTCTTCCCGACGAAACATCGTGGTCGCAGTTTTCTTCTCGATACTCTCGGTTCTGTTTTTGAACGCCTGTGGCGATGCCAACAATGTGACCGGTCCTCCTCCTCCTGTCCCACTCTCACCGGATGCAAAACTTTCTAGCTTGACGGTCAATCCTGGACCGCTGCCGACATTCTCAAGCGATGTTTTGATTTACACAGTGGATGTGGCGACTACTGTCACCAGTGTGACGGTGACAGCGCGAGCTCAGAATGCCGGAGCCACGGTTAACATCAATGGCCAACCGACGACTAGCCGATCAGTCTCCCTCGGGGCTCCGGGGTCCAGTACGCCCATCCCGATTGTCGTGACGGCCGTGAGCGGGAGTCAGAACACCTATCTTGTGACCGTAAATCGGGCTCCACCCGGGGGGAATAACAATCTTCAGAGTTTGAGCGTGTCGCCGGGCCCCTTGGTCCCCACGTTTGCTACGAGTACGACGAACTACACGGTTGATGTGGCGACTTCCGTCACCAGCGTTACAGTGACGGCTCGAGCGCAGGATGCCGGGGCTTCGGTCAACATCAATGGCCAACCGACGACCAGCCGATCAGTAGCCCTCGGGGCTCCGGGGTCCAGTACGCCCATCCCGATTGTCGTGACGGCGCCGAATGGAAATCCGAAAACCTACCTTCTGACCGTGAATCGGGCGGCACCCGGGGGGAACAACAATCTCCGGAGTTTGACCGTCACGCCAGGCCCCTTGGTCCCCACGTTTGCTGCAAGCACGACGAGCTACACGGTCAATGTCGCCGTCACCGTCGCTAGTGTCACCGTGACGGCGCAACAGCAGGACGCCGGAGCCTCGGTCAGCATCAATGGCCAACCCACGACCAGCCAGTCAGTAGCCCTCGGGGCCCCGGGGTCCAGTACGCCCATCCAGATTGTCGTGACGGCCCCGAACGGAAGTCAGAAACCCTATCTTGTGACCGTGAACCGAGCGGCACCTGGGGGCAATAACAATCTCCAGAGCTTGACCGTGTCGCCGGGCCCCTTGGCTCCCGCGTTTGCGGCAGGCACGACGAATTATACGGTAGATGTGGCCACTCCCGTCACCAGCGTGACAGTGACGGCTCGAGCGCAGGATGCCGGGGCCACGGTCAGCATCAATAACCAACCGACGACCAGCCAGTCAGTAGCCCTCGGAGCCCCGGGGTCCAGTACGCCCATCCAGATTGTCGTGACGGCCCCGAACGGAAGTCAGAAAACCTACCTTGTAACCATAAATCGGGCGGCACTCGGGGGCAATAACAATCTCCAGAGCTTGACCGTATCGCCGGGCCCCTTGGTCCCCGCGTTTGCGGCAGGCACGACGAACTACACGATTGATGTGGCGACTTCCGTCACCACCGTCACAGTGACGGCACAACCGCAGGACGCCGGGGCTTCGGTCAGTATCAATAACCAGACGACGACGAACCTGTCTGTACCACTGAGTGGAGCCGGGACTAATACCCCTATCTCAATCGTGGTGACGGCACCGAACGGAAGTCAGAAAGCTTACCTTGTGACGGTGAATCGAGCGGCACTTGGAGGGAATAACAATCTCCAGAGTTTGACCGTGTCGCCAGGCTCCTTGGCTCCCCCGTTTACAGCGAACACGAGGCGTTATTCAGTGAGCGTCGACAGTACTGTCGTCAGCGTGCTGGTGACGGCACAACCACAAGATGCCGGAGCCGTGGTTAGTATCAATGACCAGCCGACGACGAGCCTGTCCGTTCCTCTGGGGGCAGCGGGGACCACTACGCAGATCGACATCGATGTGATGGCACCAAACGGAAGTCAGAAGACATATACCGTAGTTGTGAACCGTGCCGCGATGATCCCCCCACCGACGATCACGACGACGTCCCTTCCAAACGGAAACTTGAGTACGTTCTACAGCCAGCAGCTAGCGGCTACGGGCGGGAGTGGAAACCTCACATGGACATTCACAGGATCGTTACCGGATGGCTTAAGCATGGATACGGTAGGGCTGATTTCGGGCACACCAATTGTCGCAGGAGCCGCATCCGCTTTCACAGTTCAAGTCACAGACGCACTGCAACAATCTGACACACAAGATCTTTCGATCGAGATTTTTAACGGCCCATAACTCCCACACTCCCCTGCTTCTCTTACCCTGCACGATGTAACGGCGAAATTACTCGAACGTCGCCTGTCGTACCGCTCCAACAACGTCTCATCATTTACAATCCAGTGCCTGGTAATCAGTCTGGGAAGAAGTCTGTGCATCTAACGATCAATCCCTAAGACGACGACTTTGCTGGATTGTTGGTTTGCTTCAGTCACCGCAAGAAACAAGATACTCATTTCTCCTAGCAAGACATGGGAACAAATAACCCTTGGCTCGCTACATTGGTAGGGTAAACACGGTCTACTGTGGGGTGGACACTGGCCTACTTCACGACTACCGTGATCCTATGCTTGGAGAGCATAGAACTTCCGGAAGGCATACGAAGATCACTGGCGGAAACCAACACCTGGTCGAGGTACCATGATGCAGAATCGTCCTTCTAAGAAAAACAGGGTGTGGACCGTTTTCTTCTCGCTACTAACGGCACTGGCCTTGAACGCCTGCGGCGACAGCAACAATGTGTCGGGTCCTCCTGGGCCTGTACCCCTATCGCCGGATGCAAAACTTTTGAGCTTGACGGTCACCCCTGGGACGCTCCAGCCGGCGTTCTCAAACGATGTTACCAACTACACGGTGGATGTATTGACTACGGTCACCAGTGTCACGGTGACGGCGCAACCGCAAATCGCTGGCGCCACAGTGAACATCAATGGCCAGGCGACAACCAATCGGTCGGTAACTCTCGGAGCAGCAGGATCCACTACAGTGGTCACGATCGTCGTGACGGCCGTGAGCGGGAGTCAGAACACCTACATTGTGACTGTGAATCGAGCGGCGCCCAATGGGAACAACAATCTCCAGAGTTTGACCGTGTCACCAGGCCCTTTGACCCCCATGTTTACAGCAAGCACGGCAAGCTATACGGTGGATGTAGCGACTTCGGTCACCAGTATAGCGGTGACCGCGACCCTTCAGGATACCAATGCGAGTATGACGGTGAACGGGCAGGGAACCAGCTCGGGCCAGGTGCGTACCATTACGCTGAATGGACCTGGAATGAGCACAGTCATCCCAATCGAAGTGACAGCGCCGAACGGAAGTCAGAAAACCTATCTTGTGACCGTGCACCGGGCAGCGCCCGCTAGCGATAACAATCTGTCGGCGCTCAGTGTGACGGGGCAAACCTTGGCCCCAGCATTTAGCGCAAGCCAGCTGGACTACACCGTAAACGTCGCCACCACTGTGACGCAGGTGAATGTATCCGCCACCAAGTCCGATCCCAATGCGGTAATGTCCGGCTCGCTGATCGCCGGAGCAGGGGTAGGTACCGGACAGGCTACAATACCACTCGGCGGGCCGGGATCGAGCACACTTATCACACTGCTGGTGGCTGCGCAAATCGGCCCTTCGAAAACGTACTCCGTGACCGTGAACCGCGCCGCGATCGTACTTTCGGGAAACAATAATCTATCGGCGTTGGTCGTCTCAGCGGGGGCACTTGTGCCTGCGTTCGATGCCACGATCCTGAATTACGATGTGGCGGTTCCAAATACGACAGCGGACACCGTTGTCACCGCAACAGTGGAAGATTCCACAGCAGCATTGACGATTAATGGTTCGCCAGCCATTTCTGGGGTGCCCTCACCGAGTATTCTTCTGGCAGTGGGGCCAAATTCGATTCCCATCGTCGTTACCGCAGAAAACGGAACACCGAAAACGTATACTGTTATGATCACGCGAGACCCCTGAGCGCGAACGGGTGAATCAGGAGAAAGAGAGAAAGAGTCCGGCCCATTACTTGATTTTAATTCGCCCCACCCGTGCGCATCGGCACGGGTCTCCAACCGCGTGCGGAATTATCCTGTTCACTCTAAGACCTCATCACTCACGGCAATAACCTGCAAAAGATCGTTCTCGATGAGACCGATCAGCAGTATTTTCAGGAGCTGCTTGTTCATAAAACCCTGTCACAACGCCGGTGATCCTCTGCCTATTGTTTCCTGGCCTTTACCATCATCTGATTCTTGAAACGCCAGAACCAAACATCCCTCGTGGGATACGCGACTGAATGGGAGCTCTGACCAGCACTGTAACTTAAATAATTCCAGCAACGTGCTATGAGGGCTACCGCTATTTCCATGAAATCCTCGAAATGATGTTCTGATATCACTCATAGCTGGTTGCAGGGGGCTTCATGAACTCCACCCAGATGGAATCTGTGGTCTGACTCACCCTCTGCTCGCCTCTTTCCTACAGGTCGTCGCCGACAAGTAACGAATCGCTCATACCTACCTTCGTAGGGCAGACCTTATGAAGGTGCGCCTTGTATGATACGGACCTAATTCGTGGTGTGGCAGCACATCGGCTCCCTGCAACCATTTGCGATGATCGATGCTGAGACAATGAGTGGGGGACTGTAACGTGTTCCGTCATGCGCACGGGGTTCGCCTCTGTTTCACAATAGTCTTCGAATGTGAGTCCTGCGATATCCTGCAACTTACTGAGGAGAACGTTATTCCTCTTTTGGAGTCAAACCAATGTCGCTGATCCATTTCCATCTAAACAGCCTGAAATTTCTTCGCGGGTTCATCAAATATTCATCCAGAATTATTCTTTTGGCAGTGGTCTATGCCTCCGGCCTAACCGGCTGTGGTGACACCTCTAGTGTCTCGCCTCCCCCTGCCGGACCAGGGCCATTGTCAATCGCCACACAATCCCCACTCCCGAGTGGTACAGTCAATCAACCCTACGCCACGGTCGTAGGCGGTTCGGGAGGAATCACCCCCTACACGTGGAATCTCGCCAGCGGCTCCCCCACACTGCCGGCAGGCCTCTTCTTGGATGCCACAACCGGCACTATTACCGGCACACCGACAGCCCCCGGGACGACCACTCCGGTATTCAGATTAGAAGATTCGTCGTCACCGGAACAGACTATACAAAAATCGCTGACGATCACGATCACTACGACCCCGCAGCCACTGACAATTACGACCTCCTCCCTCCCGGAGGGGGCTGTGAACCAGCCCTACCATCCCGCAACCTTGCAAGCAACGGGGGGAATCCAACCCTATACGTGGTCGGTAAACCCCGCGTTGCCGAACGGATTGCTGTTCAATGTTCATTCGCCGGGTACGATCAACGGCACTCCCCTGAACGGAACGGCGGGCACGACGACACATACGTTCACGGTCTCTGACTCCGATGCCCCAGTCAATCAAACCGATTCCAAGCCCCTGCCCCTGAAGATTAATCCGGCTCCAACGCCACTGGTGATCACCTCACCGGCTGGAAGCTCGTTACCGAATGCCAGGGTGAGGAAGAATTACGGCACCATGTTGAAAGGATCAGGCGGGATTCTGCCCTATACGTGGTCGATTACTCCTGCTTTGCCGACGGGACTCCAGTTGAATTCCTCGACTGGCGCAATCACAGGCAAGCCGGCAAACGATACAACCGGGATTTATTTTTTCACCATCACGTTGCAGGATTCATCCCTGCCGACGAATCAATCGACAAACAAGCTGGTGACCCTGCTCGTCAACCCGAGAGATGATTCCGATTGACGCGGGGTGATAATAATGGGGCCATTGCTGGACCTTGTGCCTCGGCTCGGACGGGTGGCGCGAGTCTGGTTTCTCTGGTTTCTTTGGTTTCGCTCAACAAGAAACACAAAATAAACCAAACAAATAACAACCCACCTAACCTCGCCGTCCTCCGATTCACCGTTCGTGATGCTCATGCCATCTTCATAGTTTTCCTTATCCTCATCCGCTTTAACTCATCCCACGCTTCTTAAGGACACGCTCCTGCATCTCGCATGGCGGGCTCGATTTATCAAAGACTTACGGCTTGAGTTCTAACTCCAAGTGCAACACTACAGGCCCTGATGGGCTACGGTGTTGCCATGCCAAAGAAATGCTACACACACTTGAGTGCTGAAGACCGTGAGACCTTGAGCCTGGGATTGGCCCAGGGACAGTCGTTGCGGATGATGGCCAGGGTGTTGGGGCGAGCCCCCAGCACCGTGAGTCGCGAGTCGGCCCGCAACACCACGCGGGGCCGCCCCTATCGCGCCTGCACGGCCCAGACCTTGGCGGTCGCCCGAGCCCGTCACCCGCGGCGGCCACGCAAACTCCTCGACCCGTGGCTGTGGCAGTATGTCAGGACCCACCTGGCCCAGGGCGGCTCGCCCGAACAGATTGCCGGACGCCTCCGCCGCGCGTATCCTGGCGACATGAGGAAACAGCTCTCGACCGAAACCATCTATGTGGGTCTGTACGTGTTGCCCCGTGGTACCCTGCGCAGTGAACTGTTGGCGGCGTTGCGGCAGGCACGCAAGGCGCGTCGGCCGCGGGCGCGAGGGGCCGACCGCCGCGGCCCGCCGAGGTGGCCCCCCGCACGGTGCCCGGCCACTGGGAGGGCGACCTCATCAAGGGAGCCCGCAATGGCTCGGCGGTCGGTACGCTGGTGGAGCGGACGTCGCGTCTGGTCCGCCTGGCCCGGATGGAGGGGACGGATGCGGTACGTGCCCGCGAGGGCTTCACGAAGAAACTCCGGCACGTGCCCGCCCTGCTGCGAAAAACCTTGACGTACGATCGGGGAAAAGAGATGGCCGAGCACGAGCGGTGGCCAGCGGCTCGCAATCCGGATCTTCTTTGCGGATCCCTACAGCCCCTGGCAGCGCGGCACGAACGAGAACACGAATGGCCTGCTACGCCAATACTTGCCCAAGGGCACCGACTTGTCGGGGTACACGCAGCGCGAGTTGAACGCCATCGCGCATCGCCTCAACACGCGCCCGAGAAAATGTCTGGACTTTGCCACGCCCCTGGAGGTCTATGCATAACTGCGCCATCATTCACCCGTTGCACTTGGAACTTGAAACCGCCCGGTCTAATTTTCAAGTGCTAGAGTTTATATGATTCTGTGTCATTCCGATCATGTGAACAATGCACGCACGCATCCAGTGACCTTTGTTACTTTTCCTGGCTCTTTTTCCTCCGCCTACTTGGGGAGGCGCCGAATCAGTTTCAGACTACACGGCTCAACGCGGGTCGGGATTATTCTCTGATCAAGGCTCCCACGCGCATTCTACACACACACCCTCACCCCTCGATCGGACCAGTCTCACCACCACCTTCTATGCTCCATCCGTAGTCTCACCACGTCTGCGCGACCTCGCTCCAGAGACCAATCAAACCCGCGCGCAAGGCTTCCTATCTTCGACGATATGGCTGAGCGGAGTCCTCGTCACTGAAACGGAGGTCGCCAAGAACCAGGGAGAGTCCGGTTGGTTTCAACACAAAATTTTAGGCGATACATCTGGCGATGCGTCACAACGCATGATCCGACTCGGTCTAACAGGCTCAGCAGGGTCAATCCGTTATGGGATACTGTCCCGATCCGCAGGGCAGACACTCTTACAAGTGCCGGACCAGACACGGCGTGAGGTGTGAGGATAATGGACATCTGATCCTCCCCCGAAATAGTGGACACCTCGAAAAGGGTGGGGCATGCTCACCCTGGAGGTGGTCATCATGGGTCGACCCAGACGTGTGTTTACTCGG
>Ga0163153_10001930_pt1 | contig 31696 bp, 25 predicted proteins | sample OliLakLV19MP6IB1_FD_148629 | JGI IMG/M metagenome (GOLD analysis project Ga0163153, IMG submission 148629) | Freshwater microbial mat bacterial communities from Lake Vanda, McMurdo Dry Valleys, Antarctica - Oligotrophic Lake LV.19.MP6.IB-1 | ecosystem: Environmental > Aquatic > Freshwater >...
CCCACAAACCTAGCCTGGAATCTTCCAAGTCCCAGCCCAGAAGTACCCCAGTAAACAAAACAAATTTATGAAAAAACAACTACTCCACGCCGTCGGATTAATCGCTACCTTAGCGTTCGCCGTTCATAACTCCCAGGCTACGATAACTGCCTACGATGGGTTCGCTTATGCTGACGGCAGCAATATTAGCGGCCAAGCGGCACCCGCTCCTTTGGGGACGTGGGGAAATAATGGCGGTTCGCCTGTCGGTTTAACTGGAAGTCTAAGTTATGGTGCGCTAATTACCTCTGGAAATCAGGCAATTAGTTCTGGTGGTGGGCGTCCGCCGCTGAGCGTGGGTGGCAATGCAGATACAGGGGGAATCCAATATATTAGCTGGCTAGTTTCTAATTCGAACGTAGGAGTAGATGGTTACTCCGCCTTCGAACTTCAGCTCGGCGGTTCTGTATTTCTTAACATAGGTGGCAGCAACAACGGGAACTCTAACTTGGAATTTACAATGGAAACCGGCACAGGTTTCGTTAATTCTGGAGTTTTAAGAAGCGATGCTACGACTTTCTTCGTTCTGAAAATTGATTACACTGGAGGTCCAGGTGCGGATGTGGCTACGTATTGGGTAAACCCAAGCGTGGGTGGTTCAGAAACTGTTTCATCATTAACCGCCACGGGAAGCTTTGGCTTCACTGACATTTCATTTGGGAACTTCGCTACCACAACATTTAATTACGACGAATTGCGTTTCGGAACAACTTGGGCATCGGTAACTCCCATCCCCGAACCCTCCACCTATGCCTTGCTTGCTCTTGGTTTCGGTGCGGTGTTTTTCCTACGTCGCCGTCGCGCTGCGTAAGAGACGCGATTATTTTTTCAATGATTAGGGCTGACTTGTTATGAGTCAGCCCTTTTTTTTATTTGGTTAGGCCTCGTCACCATCGCTGCCCTTTGCCGTCATGCGCGGTGCAGTAACTGATCGCCAAAAACCTCCCCGTGCCCGGCGGCTTCCGCCTTGGGCTCCGAGATGCGCCACCGGCGGGTTTGCGGCATCCGATTCACAGCATGCTTGTGCCACATCACTGTGAGCTAACGAGAGCACATTGACAGGAAGACCAAAACGCGGTCTCGTACCTCGAATGAGAAGCTTTGCAATCTTTACCTTTTGTTTCCTCCCCATCGGCCTCCACGCGCAAAACCAGACTCCCACTTTTTCGCCAGTCGTCCTCACCGGGAGTCCCATGTATCAGCTCAGTGTGGCAGTGCATGACATGGGCTCGTCTGCTCCTCCCGCCCTCCAGAGTTATGTGACTGCGCAGATCGGCGACGAGTGGCTCCTTCTTGCTGGACGAACCAATGGTTTGCACAACTTTACCAATGACGGCCTGCTGAACTTCCCCCCGGCCAGCCAAAATACTACTGCCTATGTCATTAATCCATTGACTCGTTCCGTCTGGTCTCGCTCCCTGCAAGACATCCAATCTGGCCTCTCCCCGGTCCAGATCGCTGCGCTCTCTTCTACTGCGCCCCAATCTACCCAGATCGGCTCGCGTCTTTACGTAAATGGCGGCTATGTTTACTCGGGAGGGGCTTTTTCCACTTTCTCCACGCTGACTGCCGTGGATGCCCCCCAGGCCATCTCATGGATAAAAGGCGGCCCTGGCACGCTGGCAGCCCATCTCCGGCAGACTTCCGACCCATTGCTCCAAGTCACCGGAGGCTCGCTCCATATGATGAATGGTCGTGCCCACTTGATTTTTGGGCAAAACTTCGACGGCCCATATAACCCAAATAGCAATGGCTTCTATACCCAGCAAGTCCGATCCTTTGACCTAGTAGACAACGGCGTGTCTCTCTCGATAGCAAATCCCACCGCTACTACCCCCGATCCAAACTTCCGCCGCCGCGACCACAATGTCGTGCCGATCTTGACAAATGGCGGCACCACCCCTGGCGTAGTGGCGCTTTCCGGCGTCTTTACCCTTGGCGGCGGGGCATGGACTGTCCCCGTCGAGATCGCGGCTGATGGCACCCCCACTATGGCCGACCCGACCGCCCCCGGCACCTTCAAGCAGGGGCTCAATGGCTACAAATCCGCCACAATACCGCTTTACTCCGCTCAGTTGGATCAATCTCACTCGATTGCCCTCGGTGGGATCAGTGGTCAATACATCAGCGGCGGTGCGGTTGTGACTGATAGCAATCTGCCATTTAATAACACGATCTCTGATACCGTGCGCGACAGCTTAGGTAACTACACACAATTCTACCTAGGCGACCTCCCCAGCATTCCCAATATCCTCAACGGCGGCGCTCCCTTCCTTTTCGGTGCAGCCTCTGACTTTATGCCCACGGCTGGCCTTCCGCTCACCAGTAATGGCATGATTGACTTCGATGCCCTTATGTCCTTTGGGGCGCCGACGGTCATCGGCTATGTTTTCGGAGGGATTGCCGCTGCCCAGCCGAACTTCGGTTCCTCTGGAGCGTCCGATGTCATGTTTGCTGTAACCTTCACGCCGGTTCCGGAGCCTAGCACGATCGTGCTCCTTATCCTTGGCAGTATTGGTGGACTCGTTTTCGTCGTCCGCCGCCAACTGCATAAACCGGCCTGCTCAGCGTAGGAGCGGGCTGAGGAGATTTAGGACGTCCTTTACAGCGTCCGTGGCAGGCGTGGGGTTGCCATTGAGGAGCTGGGTGCCTTTATCAATGACGGCTTGTCCCATGGCAGAGACAAGGCGAGGTGAGAGGTCTTCGCTGGGCTGGTCGAGGGTTCCTCCAATTTGCAGACTCGTCCAAAGATAGCCATCCCGCGCGGTACTAAAAACACGTTCTCTCGAGCCTGGCAGCCATTGGAGGGTTTGGGGGGTGACGCCGATTTGAAAGGTGCCGTTGATAGCCGATCCCTTAGTAATTCGGAGCGTTCCCTCAAGGCGGAGGAGGCCTTTGGATTGTGCTACGAGATCGGTGATTGTGATGACTTCACCCATGCGAGTGAAATGAAATCGCAGCTCTTGCAGCGGCATGCGTCGGAAGCCGGGATTGCCGGAAAAATCTGCGAGTAGATCCAGCAAGGGAACATTTTGAAGCAGGCCTTCTTTGAGATCCATCGTTCCACGAACTTGCCCATCGCTGCGCATATCCGCCTGCCCACCCGCGGTGCCGGAGAGATAGGCCTGCAGGAATGGTGGGAAAAAATCTTTGGAATCGACCGCTTCCCATGAAAGTTGAAGATTCCCAAGAGGTGTTGAATCTCCACGCAAATTCAACTTTCCATTTGCGCCGAGCCGCAGGTCGCTCTTTGTAAGAAATACCACGTCGCGCTGGGCGCGCACTTCGAAACTCTGCACGGTCATCTGCGGGACGGTCCCGATTTGCAGCTTGCCCCCAGTTCCTGAAATAAGCCAACCGACACTTTCAGGATGAAGTTCGACGCGGCTTCCCGAAAGTCGCGCAGAACCGTACGACAAATCCACATCGGATATTTCCACACGTGCTAGGTCGAGGCGCTTTGGCAACCATGCGGAAAATGCCGCGACGTCGTGTGCCTCGCGAGGTTCTGCTGCTATCGGCGGTTGAAACTCGCCCGTAAGTTGCGTGATGGTCAAAGAATCCACACGCCACGCCCCTCCAAATACTGCTCGCCAATCAACCTCCGCACGGACTTGGCGTGCCTCCATGGTGCGCACGAGCGAAGAGGGACTTCCACTGATTCTTGCGGTCTCCGAATAAGCTGCTGACCCATTCCAAGTAAGTGGAGCGATGCTGGCCTCCGCACGGGAGGCGTTTCCAGCCGCTTGTTCAAGAAGGCGGCGAAAGGGTGCACTCTTGAGATAGGAACCGAAAGATGCATTTGCTGCTAGGACTATGCCCAGCAGCAGCCCACAGGCGGTGACTCCTACGATGATGAGTGTCTTCGGCTTCATGAATGGCGGTGTCGCGCGGTCGTGGCAGACAATTAACCGCTTTCCGCCGAGCGCTAAAATTTAGCTAAAGGACAACTTCGTAACGCCAGCAGCAGAGGCTGCGTTGAGGACGTCCATGATTCTTTCATGGCGAGTCTCAGGATCTGGTCGAAGGATGACGGGATCTTTGTCTCCGTATTTTGCGATCGTATCTTTGAACCAAGCGCGAAGTTCCGGGAGGTCTTTGCTCGTTGGGTTGTCAAAAACCATATTTGCCATCTGCACGCGACCATCAGGAGCAATGTCAATAATGATGGGTGTGGTTGGCACGGCTGGTTGATTGGCAGCGGAGCGACCGCTGGGCAAATTAATGTTGAGTTCCTTCTCGACAATCTGCGACCCGGCAGACGCCATGAAAAAGAGCAACAAAACGAACACCACGTCCACCATGGGTGCAATTTGAAATCCAATATCTCCGTCTTCCGATGTTCCTCCTCCGGCCATAAAATTAAAACTCTGGGGTTAGCTGGGTTTGGGTGCTGACTCTTCTTTGTCCACGACAGAAAAGGTCACGTTGCCGATGCCCGATTGGCCTACGGCTTCAAGGAGTTGGCGCATGTATTCGTATCGAATCTCACGATCCGCACGAACGACAACGCGCACGAGGGGGTTTGCTTCCATTTTGGCCCGAAGAGCCGGAACAAGCTCGCTCGGAGAAAGGTAGGATCGTTGATCCACCTCGATGGCGGTCGTGTTTGTGATCGGAATGAATGTGATATTCACGATAACTTGCCCTGGATTTTCCTTAGCTTCTTTGGCTTCTTTGGCGACAGGAAGATTGACTTCGGTATTTGACTGCAACACCTCCGTCGTGCTGATGGACATGAAGAAAACCAAGAGCACAAGAAGAATATCAATCATGGGAGCGATCTGAAACTCGGGCTCGGCTTCAGCCTCCGGCTGGCGGACGGCCTTCTTGCCATGGCTATGGAGGGGACGATCAGCCATAGCGGCTTAGGCCCAATCCAAGGTGGCACCACAATGTGGACAAGGGTTCTGGCCTGGTTGAATAACACCGTTGCAGACGGGACAATTCGTCGTAAGAGCCATAGATACCTTGCGCGAAAGGAGGCTATGAGCGGAGGCGCCGGAGCCGGCTTGGAAATTCTCGCCGATCTTGATGCCAGAAAGTTCTTCAAAAGGAATATCTTCCACGAGGCGGTTGAGCTTGTCGTCGGCATTCACGAGAACGATGATCGCCTTGTTGCGAAAATAGTAGTAGAAAACAAACGCAGGGATTGCCAAAAAGAGGCCACTTGCTGTGGCCATTAGCACCTCACCGATGCGAAGCGCTAATCCGCGGGGATCGGCCACGCCCGCGGTCCCAAGAACCGCGAAGGCACCCATCATCCCAATGACAGTGCCGAGAAGCCCGATCATGGGAGCGACAACCCCGATGACGGAGAGGTAGCTATTTTTTGTTTTGATCACTTGGGCTTCGCGGATGCCATGCTCGATCAGTGCGGTTTCGACAGAATCCTTGCCGCGACCGACGCGTTCTAAAGCACCACCGAGAACGAGTGCCACGTAGGCTTTGTTGGCACGACAGATTTCCCATGCTTCTTGATAGTTTCCGGAGCGTATTGTGGCTTCGAGCGATTCGAAGAGGGCCGCTGGAGCGAGCGTCTCATCACGGAGTGTCAGAAACAACTGGATGATAAAAGTGACCATGAGCACCGATGTGCCAAGGATACACAACCAAATGAAGATGATGAAAGGCCCTCCATGCAGGATCAACTGCAGGACGTTTGGATTTTCCCCTAATTCGCCCGCGGCGAGGGCTAGAGAGGGCGAGAAAGCGAGGAGGAGGACTGGAACGAGGACTTTAGACATTGAGGGGTTGGTTGCTTGTTGAGGGAAATGAAATCAAAAAGTCACGGAACAATCACGCCTTTTTTCATGAGGGCCTGTGCTCGCTCTTCAGCTCGGGAGGACACACTTTTGTCTGCGTAAAATATTGTGGAGGCAAGGAGATAGTTTTGCAGGGCCTCGGGATTTTGTGAAGAAGCTTCTTGTATCTGGCCCATCAAAAAGAGGGCCTGACCATAAACCGAGCTCTTATCACTCTCGGGAAATTTCGTGGAAAGCGCGGTGGCGACAAGCGGCTCAATCTTACTTTTTGCCGTCGCATAATCTTTTTTTGCGATTGCCAAACGAGCCAGGCCTATGGCAGTCGGCGCTGACGCTGCGGGATAGGATTTTCCGAATGCTGCGAAGGCGGCTTCGGCAGAAGCATTATCACCGGCCTCAAGGTAGGCCTCGCCGAGAAGCGCCGTAGCACGCTCTGCCCATGGGGTCGGTAGGCCTCGAAAATTTTCTACCAGAGGCTTCAAAGCATTGATTGTCGCTTGCGTATCGCCGCCAGTCCACGAGTCCAACGCCGCGCTGAAGGCTGCCGGCTCTTCTTTGGCGACAGAAGCGATATTTGCCAGTGGGATGCCCGTCTCTGCTGGCCCGATTTTGATGCGGAGGGTATTCTCCCGCATGCCAAGAATCTCTCCCTCGCGCCTCTGCCCATCCTTTTGAACAACAAGATCCACATCTCCCCACAATAGGCAAGATGAGGCTGCGAGAATGCCGAGAGTCAGAAGAGCTGGGGAGACGCTTGCTTTCATGTGCCAAAACAATTAATGAAGACACCCCCGGAAATCAACTCCTTATAGCAAATTTTCATGATCTCGATCCTTCGCAAAAATCAACGTGTGACGATGCTCTTCGTGGCCATTCTCACGATTGTCGCCTTCATCTTCCTCTACAATACGTCGCAGCTCGAGGAACTCGCCAACACGCGAAACATGAAGATCTACGGCCAGACACTCTCACCAGGAGCCCTAGATCGTCAGGCAAGAAACTACCAACTCACAATCGCCTTGGCTCAATATGATCTCCTGCAGAAGCTCGGAGGAGCCGGAGCCGATCGCGATGAATCTCTCTCGGAATTCGTTTGGAACCTTTTGGTTCTTCAACATCAAGCCCGCGCTCTGGGAATTGAACCGACCGATGTGCAGGTGCTCGATCGCATTAAATCGCTGCCGAGTTTTCAAACCAATGGCCAATTTGACCGCGAGAAATACGCGACATTTTTACGCGACCAACTTGCTCCACGCGGCATGTCGGAACGCCACCTTGAGGATGTGATGAAGGACAGCTTGCGCGTCGAGAGAGTGTCGCAAATTGTCGAGGCACCCATCGGCATTGGTGACGCTGAGATGCGGGATGCAGCACGCGTGTTGCAGGGAGTCACGGGCGGTTACGTCAAGTTCGACGCATCGGAATTCGCTAAAAACATTTCTATCACGCCAGAGGAAATCACCGCCTATTACGAAAGAAATCAAGCTTCCTTCCAGACCGAAGAAATCCGTGCCGTGCGATTTGTGGCATTTGAACTCCCGGGCGGAACACAGCCCGAAGGCCGCGAGCGCGTTGAGGCGCTTCAGAAGCAAGCCAATGATGCCAGCAACCTAAGTGACGGCCTCGCTGCCCCCGGCGCTTCCTTTGAGGGTGTTGTGAAGGCCGCCGGCCGCGTCGTGCGCTCCACGCCCGCCTTCTCGCGATCAGGAGAAATCCCAGCCGCCGCCCTTGTCGGGGGCGAGATGGCAAAAGAAATCGCCACGGTCACGAGGGCCTTGGCTCCTACGGCTTTTCTGCTCCGTGAGGTGGGGAAGACAAGTGACGTCGTGCAGATCGGAGACGTATTCTACGTGATGGAGCTTTCCGAGTTGCTTCCATCGCGTGCTCAGACTCTTGAGGAAGCAACGCCCACGATTTCCGCTCGGCTCACGCAGATTGCCGCGGAGAAAGTTCTCCGCGAAGAAGCCGCTAATCGCATTGCCGCCATACGTGAAGCCCTTGCTGCGGGACGCACGTTCGAAGAAGCAACCAAGGGACTCACGGTTGGGAAGCTGGACAACGTCGCGCCGATGTCCCCTACCCTGTCTCAAGAAGATCGCGTAGTCTTGGCCGCAACGGTCTCGCTGCGCGAGGGCGAGGTTTCTCGAGCTCAACCTGCAGAGTGGGGGCTTTTTGCCGTGCATCTTCAATCGCGTAGCCCTCTGGATGAAAAAGAATTGGAAACCCATCGCGCGGAAATCCAGCAAGCTCTACTTCAAAACAAACAGGGTCTACTCTTCGCCGAATGGCTGCGCATAGCCCGCGAGGAGGCTGGCATACTGGTTCCCAAAGATCCCCGCGGCTAGGTGTTCCATGCCCGATCTCTCTTTAGCTGAAGTGTTTGATGCGGCAACCGGCGACATTGCCGTTGGAGACCTGCCGGAAGCGATAGCGAAGTATCGCGAGTGCGTCTCCATTGATCCGAATTTCTTTGATGGTTGGCATGCGCTAGGCATGGCATTGATGAAAAATGGGAACTATCCGGAAGCAATCGAAGCGGGGTTGCGGGCGGTCGAACTTTCCCCGAACGACCAATTAGCATGGTCAAGCCTTTCGCTCTTTTACGTCCGCAATGGGCAAATTAAGGAAGCAGAATCCGCAGGTGCCAAAGCGCGAATTCTTTCATGGGGCGGGAAGTTCAAACAAGATTGAGGCCTCCCACTACGCGAAGACGTCTTCGCCATCTTCGCGATCTTGCCAACGTCGGATTCGGAAAACATGCGCAGGTCGAGTGTGCGGATCGAGGGAAACAAAATTACGGCTTCCATGCCATGTGAAGCGCTCCGACGTGAGTAAGTCCTCGACAACATAAGGCTCATTCTCTCGGATACCAAACTGCTCGATCGGCACGTGAACGAACGCCGTGCGGGGCTGAAAAGGATCAAGCGTAGCGACAATGAACACGATGTTATCAAGCCCTACTGTCGCTTTGCTGAAACAAAGGACACCGTCGTTCTCCGCATCGTGCAGGCGGAGATTGCGATACTCGTGGAGCGCGCGGTTTTGACGACGGATCGTATTCAGCTTTGTGATGAGCGGCTTGATGTTTCCGGGAGCATCCCAGTCGCGCGCCTTAAATTGGTATTTTTCTGAGTCTGCGTATTCCTCGCGTCCGGGAATAGCCGAGGCCTCGCAGAGTTCAAATCCGCTATAAATGCCATAAACTGGAGAAGCGAGGGCAGCTAGGATCGCGCGAATGGCGAAGCCTGGACGTCCACTTTGTTGGAGGTAGCTCGGTAAGATATCGGGCGTATTCGTAAAGAAATTCGCTCGAAAAAAGTCACTCATTTCCGACTGCGTCAACTCGACGAGATAGTCGCTCAGCTCCGCTTTCGAATTCCTCCACGTAAAATACGTGTAGCTCTGCGTGAAGCCAGCCTTGGCAAGTTCCTGCATCATTTTCGGACTCGTGAAAGCCTCGCTTAAAAAAACCACATCGGGAAAAGCGTGCCGCACCTCGGCAATCATCCATTCCCAGAACGCGACCGGTTTTGTGTGCGGATTATCCACCCGAAAAATCCGCACTTCCCGTTCGCACCAAAACAAAATCACATCGCGAAGCTCGTTCCAAAGTTCACGCCAGTTGGCATTGTGAAAGTTGAGTGGATAAACGTCTTGGTACTTTTTCGGCGGATTTTCGGCGTATTTTATGGAACCATCTGGCCGCTTGAAGAACCATTCCGGATGAGCCGTGACATAGGGATGATCTGGCGAGCAGTTGATCGCAAAGTCGAGGGCGACTTCCATGCCGCGGCTGTGGATCTCGGCAACGAGCCAGTCAAAATCCTCAAGCGTGCCAAGTTCTGGCGCGACGTCTTTATGGCCACCTCCGTTGACTCCCTGGGCGTGATTGCCAATCGCATAGGGCACACCGGGTTCGCCCTCCTCGCAGTGGAGGGAATTATTGCGACCCTTGCGATTCGAAGTTCCGATGGGGTGGATCGGAGGAAAGTAGATCACATCGAAGCCCATCGCTTCCGCGTCCTCCACGCGGCCCAAGCATTGCCGAAAAGTGGAGCCCTCATGAGCCTTACCCTCTGCTGACCTTGGAAAAAACTCATACCACGCTGCAAAAGTGGCTCGTTCACGATCGGCCCAAACCGTTTGCGCAGGCGCGGAGGTGGTCGAGAGGGAGCGATCTGCGAGGATCGTCATGAGACCTGCCAGCACGGCATCCTGCACAAGAGCGGAAAGCTCTTTCAGGTCGGCGACTCGCAAGGATTTTGCGAACGATTGAAGAAGTTCCGCATCGGGAGACTTGCCGGCACGCACCGCCGCCGATTTGAGGAGTGCCACGCCCTCGAGTGTTTCGCTTTGCAAATTTTCTTGGCCAGCTTCGATCTTCTTCTGGACTTCGTGACACCAAGAAAAGAAGGCATCGCCCCATGCCTCAATTGCGAATTCCCAAGTGCCTTCCGTAGCGACATTGAACTTCCCGCTCCAGCGGTCGTTGCCGAGCGCGAGCAATGGACTCTCAGACCATTTTTTTGCGCCGATTTTTCTCCACTTGAGCATGGCAACAATCTCATCGTGTCCGTCCTTAAAAATGTCTGCCAGAACGGAGACCTCTTCCCCCACGCCGCGCTTGAGCGCATAGCGTCCATTATCAATTGCAGGAATGATGCGGCGGATGATTGTGGTTTCGGGGGACTGCATCATACAAGTGTATCGAGTTTGGAGACCAGGTCATCGAGCCCTTCCAAGCCTGCTGCCACATCGCGAAGAAGCACGCGCGCCGCAGGGATATGATGAAGGAAATCGGCGCGAGATTTCTGAAGACCAAGAAATCCATAGGCACCTAGTGCTTGCATGAGCCTCTGCAAAGCACACCACGCGAAGGTGTCACGAAAATCTGCTGGCACTTCGTCGCCGGATCGTCGCACAAGTCGCTCGTAAAAACTCAGGAGTTCCTCGCGCTCCTCCGCTGTCATCGCCACGTATGGGTCGTACAGCAAAGAGGCTAGGTCGTATTGTGCGAGGCCCCACCGCATTCCCTGAAAATCAATCAGCCAAGCACTTCCCTCGAAGACAAGGATGTTTTGTGATTGGAAATCCCGATGCACCAACACACGCGGAAGTGCGGCGAGGCGCTTAGCGGCTAACCTTAATGCGGGGAGTTGCGCAAGCGCCGAGCTGGCTTCTGCGGATACAAGAAAATGGTTTCTCAAGCAGTGTTCAAAGAAATACCCCTGCTCCCACAAGTAAAGCTCTTCATCAAACTCACGCTGGAGTGTGAGCCCACCATTCTCCGGCATTCGGCGCGTCGCTGCCACATGGAATTTGTAGAGTTCGATCAGCGCTGATTCATACAGTGGACGTCGGACATCCCATGGCTCACCCCTAAAGCTCCACAGGTCGGCTTCTCCCAGATCTTGCATCCAGACGATCCCCTCCGCCGGGTCGTGAAAGTCCACGCGAGGCACCTGCACTCCACTCATCGTCAGAAACTTTCCGATATCCACATAATGGCTATTTTCCTCACGTGTCCCGGAATACCGGATCATGATCGCGGTTCGGTCACCGACTCGCACACGGTAGAACTTGCGGCCCGATCCGCCTTTCTCCACTGGCGTGATCACGAAGTCTTCCGCCTGCGAACCGGGGGACTCTCGTAGGGGGCGGGCCGTGGCTTTATTTGGGATGACCATCTTTATTGTGACTAGGCGTGGTATTCTTGCAACGTCTTGACGCCATAGCCCGCTTGCCGGATAGCTCGGATCGCTGCCACGCTAGCCCTTGCGCCCCGCATTGTCGTCATCACCGCCACGCGAGCTGCGACAGCCGCGCTGCGGAGGATGACTTCGTCGCGCCGCGGTTGTTGACCGCTCGGCGTGTTCAGAATGAACTGAATGTCACCATTTTTTATGAGATCGAGTATGTTTGGACGTCCTTCCTGCAGCTTGAGAAGCGTGGTGGTGGGAATCCCGGCGGCAGCAAAGAGTCGGGCTGTGCCAGAGGTCGCGTGGATCGAAAATCCCAATTCGTGGAAGCCGCGCGCGATCTCAAGAGCTGCCTGTTTGTCGCTATCTTTCACGCTGATAAATACGTTACCCGTGGTTGGGAGCGGGGGTTGCGCCGACATCTGGCTCTTCGCATAGGCGATCCCGAGGTCAGTATCAATTCCCATTACCTCGCCTGTTGATCGCATCTCAGGCCCTAGAATAATGTCCACACCCGGAAATTTGATAAAGGGAAAGACTGCTTCTTTTACCGAAAAATAGGGCGGAATTTTTTCTTGGATAAAGCCGAGTTCCGCGAGTGTTTTTCCTGCCATGATTTTCGCTGCGATTTTGGCCAATGGCACGCCGATCGCTTTGCTGACGAATGGCACCGTTCTCGAAGCTCGGGGATTCACTTCGAGGATATATACGTCCTCGTCCTTCACCGCGAATTGAACATTCATGAGACCCCTCACATCGAGCTCACGAGCCATCGCAATGGTTGCAGCTTTTATCGTGGTGAGCACCTCATCCGACAGCGAGAAAGTGGGAATCACACACGCACTATCACCCGAGTGAATTCCGGCTTGTTCGATGTGCTCCATCACGCCTCCAATAACGCATGTCGTTCCGTCTGCGACGCAATCCACATCAACCTCCGTGGCATCTTCGAGAAAGCGGTCCACAAGAACAGGACGTTCCGGGCTTGCCTCCACGGCTGTGCGGATGTAGCGCCGCAAGTCTGCCTCGTCGTGCACCACCTCCATCGCGCGCCCACCAAGGACGAATGAAGGTCGAACGAGCACTGGATAGCCGATGCGTGAGGCGACCGCGAGGGCTTCCTCTTCGTTGGTTGCCGTGCCGCCTTGGGTCTGGCGCAGACCAAGCTTATCAAGCATGACGGAGAAGTGTTTGCGATCCTCTGCCATTTCAATGCTGTGGGGTTGAGTGCCGATGATGGTGCAGCCATTTGCGGCCAGCCCCGCCGCGAGATTCAGGGGTGTTTGTCCGCCGAATTGCACGATTACCGCATCGGCATTCTCGGCCTCGTAGATATTCAGGACGTCCTCTAGAGTCAGCGGTTCGAAATACAACTTGTCACTCGTATCATAGTCAGTGGACACCGTCTCCGGATTGGAATTGACCATGATTGTCTCCCAGCCTAGCTCCCGCAAGGCAAAGGCTGCATGGACGCAACAGTAGTCAAACTCGATTCCTTGTCCGATACGATTCGGACCCCCACCAAGAATCAGGACTTTTTTCTTGTCGCTGGGCCGCGTCTCATCTTCGTCGCCGTATGAGGAATAAAAATAGGGCGTGAAGGCTTCAAATTCCGCCGCACACGTGTCCACCAAGCGATACGCAGGCACGATACCTGCCGCTTTGCGATGCGCCCTCACTTCGCTCTCGGTCGAGTGGGTGAGGTAAGCGAGCTGTCTGTCCGAAAAGCCATACTTTTTGGCGCGCCGTAAGTCGCTCAGTCCCTCCCGCGCAATCTTTTCTTCCTCTTCTACGATCAAGCGGATGTGGTGCAAGAACCATGGATCAATCGCCGAGAGTTCATGAATTTCATCCACCGACAGTCCCGCCTTCAAAGCATATCGCAGAAAAAATATTCGCTCTGCGCACGGAACACGGAGGTTGCGACGGATGGTCTCTAGATCAGGGGTGGTATCTTTGCCATCTGCGCCTAAACCAAATCGTCCAATCTCAAGCGACCGCAGGGCCTTTTGCAAAGATTCCTTAAATGTCCTTCCAATCGCCATAGCCTCCCCGACACTTTTCATCTGCGTCGTGAGGGTTGGATCGGCTTGTGGGAATTTCTCAAAAGTAAAACGTGGAATTTTCGTAACGACGTAGTCAATTGAGGGCTCAAAACATGCAGGCGTCTCACGCGTAATGTCGTTGCGCAGTTCATCGAGCGTGTAGCCGACAGCAAGCTTCGCCGCGATTTTTGCGATCGGAAATCCTGTCGCCTTCGAGGCAAGGGCCGAACTCCGAGAAACGCGTGGATTCATTTCGATGACGACCATTCTGCCGTTAGCCGGATTTACTGCAAATTGGATATTTGAGCCTCCGGTCTCGATGCCGATGGCTCGAATCACCGCAAAGCTCGCATTCCGCATGGCTTGGTATTCCTTGTCGGTAAGTGTCTGGATCGGTGCCACCGTTATCGAGTCACCCGTGTGGACACCCATAGGATCAAGATTCTCGATGGAGCAAATAACCACGCAATTATCCGCTCGATCGCGCATTACCTCCATCTCAAATTCTTTCCACCCCAGCAGGGATTCCTCAATGAGAACTTCCCCGACAGGCGACAAGTCAAGCCCCCGACGAGCGATTTCTTCCAACTCTTCTCGGTTGTAAGCAATCCCGCCTCCGGCACCCCCCAGAGTGAACGCCGGGCGCACCACCAAGGGCAGAGTGCCGATATCAGCAGCGACAGAAGCCACTTCCGCAAGCGTGCGGGCAACTCCAGAGACCGCGCAATCCAAGCCAATTTCCAACATGATATTTTTGAAAATCAAGCGATCTTCACCACGTCGAATCGCATCGGCATTGGCACCGATTAAGCGAGCGCCATGACGTTCCAATGCCCCACTCTCGACGAGAGCCATGGCGGCATTCAAGGCTGTCTGGCCACCTAGCGTCGGCAACACGGCGTCGGGCTTCTCCCGGATCAAAATTTTCTCGATGACCTCTGGTGTGATCGGCTCGATGTACGTATGCATGGCAAACTCGGGATCTGTCATGATCGTAGCCGGGTTGGAATTGATCAGCACCACATCGTAGCCCTCCTCCGCCAGAGCCTTGCACGCCTGAACACCCGAGTAGTCAAATTCACAACCCTGACCAATAACGATAGGTCCAGAACCAATAAGGAGGATTTTTTTGATCGAGAGATCTTTAGGCATAGGAGGGCGAAGACTATGCGATAGAGGTCATGAAGGGCAACGCCGAAGAAATAAACCTCAGCCGGCAAGGTGTGATTAAGCCAAAAAAAGGCGGGAGGAGGAGATAAGATGATGCAATCTGCTGGGCCGATAGGGCCTGAGGAAAGGGGTATCGCGTGTGATCCGGTGAGCGCTGACAAAGGCCCTTCGCGGCCAGCAGCTTGCGGCAGATCGCCGCGATCTATCGCTGTTTTCTGGTTAAAAGTGAGTGCGGTTGAAAACGCCGTCTGGGGTCAAGATACAACCGCTGAACGATCGTTAGGCCCCCGTAGCATCTACTTCTAGCTGATGGAGCGGACGCGCTGGTCGCAGAGTTGCCCTTCTCTCCATTGGCTAGAAGCCAATGCCGCGGTCGCTGGCAGAGAAGCGAGATATTCTGGAGTCGTGACCAACTGGTGATTGGCCCCGGTTGTAACAGTGTCCATTCCCCTCACCCACTTTTAATCGCACCTCAGGTGGGAGTGGGCGATTGGAAATGAAGGAGGTTGTAGAATGCATCTAAGCGTCGCATACAATCTCCGACCAATCGCAGGCCCGGATTGCCTGCTGCTAGCTGATGGAGCGGGCTCGCTGCTCGGAATAGTTGAATGCCTTTGTCCATTGGCTGGAAGCCAATGCCACTGTCGTAGGTGGGACTGCAAATACTCCAGCGCCCACCCCACTTACTCATCGCCCACCTTGTGGAAATTCTCATGCGGCCTGCCCACTTTTCATCCCCAAAGCGGTTTCTAGACAGGAGTAACAAGATGGACAAGATTCGGAGAAGGGGACTTGCCGGGCGCGCGATCTGAACAGTTTATTCCTTCCTGGCGTGTGCATAGCCCGATCCTGTAAATCTTGTTAATCCTGTCTACACTTTTTCAAATGCCAGATGCGGGCTAATCGCACCTGTCTCAACCAATCCAGCAGGGTGAGTGCTTTAAAAACTGTCCCAAGCGAGGTTCTGGTTGTGCTATTTCCCGAGGGAGCGCACTGTCTCGAACGCAGGCGGAGGAAGTTCTTCGGGCAGTCCCAGAACTTCAACAATTTCTTCCTGCTCGTCATCTCTGCGAATGGGCAGACCAGCTGCATCCATCAAGCGGGCGGTGACGAAAATAATCAGGTTGCGCTTGATCTTTTGATCTACGTCCGACCGGAAAAGACGTCCTGCTAGAGGGATGTCACCAAGAATGGGAACCTTGTCTTGCACTTTTTGCACGTCTTCGCGGATAAGGCCACCGAGCGCTACTGTCTGACCGTCCCAAATGCTCACGCTAGTTGTCACCTTACGCGTTGAGAAGATGGGCTGATTAATGACGTTCGGCGTGATGATGGTTTGTTGGATGGTTCCAAGCGGGGGGAGCCCTCCCTGTGCTGGTGAGAGAAAACGTGCGCTGAGAATAGGACTACCGTAATTGATAAATCCTTCAAACTCCACAACTTCTGGGGCAAGATTCAGATCAATTGTGTAATTGTCTGGTCCGACAACCGGTTCGACCTCGAGAGTGACACCCACGTCTCGAGTCTCAAAAGCCGTCGGAGTGGTTGGCGTGACGAGACCGCCAGAGATCAAAGCCCCTGTAGGCACGGCTACCACGCCAGCACTACCAGCCCCGGTGGACACTGGCGGCGGTTCTGGCGGCGCAAACTCTGTGGGATATGGAAAATTTCTCACGACCTTAATGACAGCTTTGTTTCCGCTCTTCGTGACCACTTTCGGAGCACTCATGAGATCAACGCCCTTCTTTTGATTGAGGGCTCGAATCACAACTTGGAATTGGGGATTAGTGAAGACTCCAGAAAGGCCGAAAATTGCCGGTGCTTGGCCGAGGGCTAAGGCCGGATTGAGCAGGGCGTCAAGGCCATTTGCTGTTACGGCGGCGTTTGGTCCTAATCCCGTGCCACTGCGAATGCCTCCGGTAACCGGATCAGCGCCAACTGGGGTTCCTCCAACGTTGAAGGGGAAAGCGCTCGAGTCTGGACCTCTAGGCTGCAGATCCGTACCGAAGCCTTGGGTTCCACCCGATCCGAACATTCCTCCACCGATGCTCAACGGCCCCAAGAGCCAGTTGAAACCGAGCTCCTTAAGATTGTTTTGCGTGATTTCCAAAAACTTCGATTCAATCTCAACCTGAGTAGGTTGGACTCCCAGTGCGGCGGAGACGAGAATATCTATGAGATCTATCGCGTTTAGCGTATTGCGAACGATGAGTTTGCTACCCGCAGGCACATACTGCGCAAAGGCACCGGTAGGGAAGAGCACGCCTTGCGTCTTCAAATACTCTAGCGCATTTGTGCGGCCTTTCAGTCGCGCATCTCCTAGCTCGAGACCCCGGCCGGCAACCGGGTTTGTGTCTGCCACTCCGCTATCGGATGGGATGAAGCCAGGGGGAACTCGGTATTCCTTGGTGACAAGTTCGTCGGTATTTTCGGTAATTGGGACGATGGACACGGCAAATGGTTCGACCTTGTATTTTAAGCCGGCAAGTTCGGTGAGGTAGCGAAGCGCTTCTACCAGAGGCACATTCGAGAGCGAAAGCGTAATGGGCGACTCTGCTGTGACGACTGGCGCGGCGATCTCAGCTCCGAGGATCGCACTATCTGCAGGAATGTCCGATGCGGTAATCGCGGGCTGCAAGGACGACAATTTCAACACGATATTCACACCTTTTCGCTCAGCGGGATCTGTTGTCGTCGTATCCAACTCTCGGCTGCGCTGCTTCAAAAACTCCACAGCCTCCCGGACAGTCGTGTCGCGAAGATCTATGCGAGGGATGATGATTCGATTGAGCTTCGCCGTAATCGCTTCGGTGCTTGCTCCGGAGAGATTCCGAGAATCGGCTCCAGATGCCGTGTCTCGTGTCTCAAATTTGCGAACAGGTCGTTCCCACGCCCGTGTTACTTGCCAAAGCATTCGGCTTCGCGTTTCGTTGTAGGCCTCTTTGTAGTAATTGCTTTTCTGTAAGTTCACTCGCTCCATGCCCATGCGGGCCGCGCTATTGTAGCGGTCAATGCCGAGCACCTGCTCGTATCTTTTCATGGCCAGATCGAAGCGCCCTGTTCCGCAAAAGCCGTCCGCCTCAACAAGAAGCTTTGCAACTTCCTCGCGGTTTGCAGCAAATTGAGGGGTCACGGTGCGGTTAAAAGTACTTTGTCCTTGCTCGAGTTCGGACAGAAAGTTCACTGCTGGGGTGTAAGTCGGATTAAATTGCGGCAGGAGAACGGTTTTGGCCGCCTTCTCAGCTTCGCCATATCGCCCGTTGTCTACCAACCAGCGAGCGTAGGACAATGCCGCCGAGCTGAATTTTTGTAATACAGGGGCTCGCTCTCCGGCATTCGAGGTCATTTCTAAGGCTTCGAGGTAGCTTACATAGGCCAGCTCCCAAGATTCCTCCCGGGCGGCTTGGTCGCCCTTAATGACGAGCTTCGACGCTAGAATGGAATTTTCCTGTCTACGTACAATCTCGCGGTCAGCCAAAGCGGCGGTATCGGTTTGCGCGTAGCAAAGCATTGCGCTCGAAGCGAGAAATAGGATAGCAAACAGGACGTGCCCGAATCTGGTCGAGAAGACAGAAGTTTGGCTCTTCGGAAGCACCGGCTTTGCTATGCAGGCCGTGTGTGCGGTGAGAATGAAGGAATAAGACATCGGCATAAAGAGGGGAACTAGTTTTTGAAAGGCACGGAAAGAGCGTCGCCCGGAATGATCTCCTCTCCTAATGCCCTGGCATCTGGAGCGGCGACGATTTGGTCTTCCTCATCTGTTTTGATGAGCGGCTGACCTGCGGGGTCAATGAGCCCGGCGGTGACAAATATGATGAGGTTCCGTTTGATGTGTTGATCCGCGCTCGTGCGGAAGAGACGACCAACAAAGGGAATATCACCAATGATTGGCACCTTATCTTCAATCTTCTGCACATCTTCACGCATAAGCCCGCCGAGGACTACCGTTGAACCGTCCAGCACAGACACCTGGGTGGTGATTTCGCGCGTCGAGAAGACAGGACGGTTAATCGTGTTTTCTGTGACAAGGACATTCCCCGTGACAGCAGTTCCTAGAATACCTATGGCGTTGAAGACCGTCACGTCCGCTCGAATTGGACTGCCGTAGTTGATAAAGCCGTCAAACTCAGTAACGCGTGGAGCGAGGACAAGATCAATTGTGAAACCGTCGGGCCCGACCGTTGGTTCTACTTCGAGAGTAATTCCTATGGGCTTCATCTCGAAAGCGGTCGGCGTCGTTGGAGTCACTGGGGTAAGAATACCACCCGAAGTCTGAGTCACTTGGGGCAAGTCATACTCTGATGGATAGAGAAACTCCCTGACAATTTCGATCTGAGCGCGCTGTCCGCTCTTCGTGGTCACACGGGGGGCACTGACGAGATCAACGCCTTTCTGTTGATCGAGTGCCCTGAGGACAACCTGAAATTGTGGATTTGTAAAGACTCCCGCTAGGGCGAGAATGGCAGGAGCCGGGCCAACCGGGCTGCCGAAGAGGAGAGCATCAACAGCGTTGACGGAAATGCCAGCAGTGCCTGAACGATTTCCCGCAGTGAGAGGCCCAGAGGTGGGACTACTCGCGCCGATGGGTGTGGTGGTGGAACCGGGATTTAGGAAAGGGAACGAATTGGCGTTGATGCTCGAATTCCCTCCTTGGGTTCCGCCGCCTCCGTAGACGCCCGTGCCGAATGGAAGGCCGACTTGACCAAGGAGCCAATCAAAGCCGAGTTCTTTGAGGTTATTCTGCGTCACTTCGAGGAACTTCGCTTCGATTTCGACTTGGCTTGGTGGCGTTGAGATCGAGTTTTCTACGAGCGTATCCACAAGATCAAGATTGCCTTGGGTATTACGAACGATAAGCCGACTGCTAGAAGAAATGTAATTTGCGCTAGCCCCGGATGCAAAAGTGACCCCTTGGGACTCAAGAAACTCGCGGGCACCGGAACGAGCGGTGATGGCAGCCTGCGAGCCAGCAGCAACTCCGCCTGCTGTAGACGGGGGCGCGGTGGTTGCGGGGAGAGCGGTGATAAAGCTCGGGGGCACCTTGTATTCTTTGGTAATAAGCACGTCCGTTGACTCCGACTGGGGCACGATCACCACAGCGAATGGCTCAACCTTCAGCTTCAGGTTCGCGGCACGGGCGACGTAATCAATCGCAGCGCGGAGTGGCACATCGGAGAGGGCCAAAGTAATGCGGGCTGAATTCTCTATAGAATCTACTGAGAACTTGGGAACAATATTTACACCCTTGCGCGTGGAATCCGACTCTGTGGTATCGAGCGCTGCAGCTCGCTGGCGAATGAAATCTAGCGCCTCGCGCACCGTAGCATCTCGGAAATCAATTTTGGGAATAACGATTTCATCAAGCTTTCGATTGATTGACGCCGTACCACGTGTGTCAAGTTGCGGCTGCTCGATGATGGTCGAGGCGCCTTCATTAAACTTGCGGACTGGGAGTTCCCAGCCTTTGTTGACTTGGCGGATCATGTCGCCCCGCGTTTCGCTGTAGGCCACGGAACTGTATTTCTGGCGTGCGACGTTTACTTGCTCCATGCCGCGGCGGGCGGCGATGTTGTATTTGTCCACGTTGAGCACTTGTTCGTAGCGCTTGAAGGCGAGGTCGTATCGGGCAGAGGCAAAGAACCCTTGGCCTTCCTGCAAAAGGCGTTTCACCTCTTCGACATTTGCGACAAAGTTAGGGCTCATGGTCTGGCTCGAGAAACTCGTGGGATCTTTCAAACGCACTTGCAGGTCGAGGGCCGGACGATAGGTCGGATTGTAACGTTCTTCGAGAACGACGGACACAGTCGTATTTGCATCTTGGATGCGGCCTTCCGAAATGCGCTGGCGTGTGAGCTGCACGGCCGCTTCAGAGAAACCAGCTAGGGCTTCTGCACGCAAATCGGATGAGGCGGAACCTCCAGACGGCAGCATATCGAATGCGCTTTTGTAAAAGGCGAAGGCACTTTCGTAGTCTTGAGTATCGAGTGCTGCGGCGCCCTTGTCCACGAGCCCTTTGGCAGCCTGCGTGGTGATCTCAAGACGACGCACTTGGCTCTCAGCCACACCTTGTACACTAGAGGATTGAGCCTGCAAAGGCGAGTTCCCAAAGACAATGGCACTCGTCAGGAGGAGAGTCGCGATGCGGAGGAGACATGAAGAGAAGGAATGGAGGGAATGCAAGTAGGAAATCATTGCGCGAATTCTATGGAAAAAAGAGGAGGAGGGAAGGTTCGGTGAGTCGGTGTAGTGGGTGTCTTGGGATTACGAGGCTTAGTCGTGAGAACATTCACAGCCTGCTGAAAAATCATCAAATTTTGAACATGGATTTTTTGGATCTTGAATCATATGCAACATCATGGCTTCCCAATTTTGTAAATTTGCCCTGTTGCGATGTCTTGTATCTGAGCTTCCACAGCAGAAATGTCAATGAGTTTATACTTCTTGTCCGTCTCTGGTGGCAGCGAGAAGGTGTCGTCTTTTTTCACGATGAACTTTGAGTCATCCCATAGATACGCGAATTCCCCGAAAGAGGTCGGGTCATCAGCCTCTTTATCGTAGACCAAGGTAATTTTCTGTCCTGTTCCGGTGTTTTCGATTGTGAGTTCGGAGACGTCCACTTCCATCTCATTGCGCGTTGTTTGTTTCGGCGCGTAACCGAGGATTTTGTAGGGAGCGCCATCAATCATGTCGCCGATCTTGAGGAACTGTGTGCGTCCACCGAGATCCTTCGTATTAATGGTAAAAGTCTGCCCCTCATCTGGCGTCCCGCTAAATTTGAGCCGAAAGGCCTTCGGCGTGAATTTCGCCAACCTTAATTTTGTATAGAAGGGCGGTAGCGATTTGTCGTTGGTGGGGTCTGATCCCGCGACGAATTCCTCAAGGTTGGAAAAGCGATCCTTGTCGGGATCCTGGCTTTTAATCTCGGGATCTGCGTAATCAAGGTTATACCTGATAAGCCATGCGTTCTCAAGGGGAGGATGCAATTGCTGGCCACCTTCCAAGGGGTCAACAAGGAGAGTATCTTTCAAGACATAGGGTCTCGAAACAAAGAGGCTTCCATCGTGCCCGCTCCAAGTGTTGGGGGATGCTGCAAGGGAGGCCGCTGTTTCGAGCGACTTCAAGTCCGACGGAACGATCGTATTATCTGGCGGTTTCGAGCTGTTGCGTTCTGCGAAGGCCTCGGAAAAATGCATAGCGCTCCATGCCGCAAGGATTGCACAGACGATCAAGACCACAGCCATTAGGCCTAGAAGCGCGCGGTCATAGTGAATTTTAATCCAGTCCATGGGGTCTATTTTGTGGCAGGGGAAGTTGGCTCAGTGAAATCGAGGGCCTCGATCCGGAGCTTGGCTTGCACGAACTCGCGGCCAAGGATCACTTGGAGGTTTTTCTGTGCTGCGGCAGAGGTATCTGATGTTAAAGGCGACGCGGAGGTATCCAAAAAAGTTTTCGACGGGGCGACGGGCGAGCTATTTTGAATCACAACGCTTCGCACGATGAGAAACTGCGCGGGGTCGAGGAGCGAATTAAACGCGATACGCAAGCGGCCCTGCTCGGCCGTAAACGTAATATCGAAAGGAAAGCGCTTCAGCGCGGCATCTTGCGCTTCCTGCGCACGCGGTGCGGCATTGGCCGGAGGTGGTGTATTGCCCTCCTGCGGCAGCAGGTCTCTCTTAAACTCATCAATACTCTGCACGCGGAAGTCCACGAGCCGGGTCACGAGAGCCTGAATGATCAGAAATTGACGCTTGAGGTAGGGAGCAGCGACATCACTAGGGGCTTGAGTCTGATACTGATCGAATCCGAAGTAGAAGTTCTCGGGCAGCTTTACCGCATTGGCGGCAGCCTTCTCTCGAAGTTCATTAAGCGCGACGCGCAAGCCATCTTGAAATTGCTGCGGCGTTACGCTTGTGTCGAGTGGAATGGCCATCTTGGCCAGTTGTGCACGAAGAGCCGTGACTTGGGCACTGTATTGGTCAAGGTCACCTTGCAATTGGGCAAGGTTTTGCGGACTTGGGAAGGGAACGCGGTTCTGAAGCTTGTGGAGGCTCTGGACGGCCGTCGAGTAATCTTCATTGGCCTTTGCGGAGGCTGAGGATGCATCGAGAATCAGATAGATCAGTATTCCGCCAAGGAGGACTGTGGCAACGACGAGGCCGCTCAAAAATGGATTTTCCTTAAATCTATTCATGGCAGGATAATGGGCGTGCGGAGCGGGAGGGCAATGGTGTACCCATAGGCCCAACTCTCACCATCTGGTGTTGTCCGCTGGGTTACAATTAATGTCTTGTCCTCGCCGATATTGAAAAGAGGTGAGCCCTTTAGGCTTTCGACAAACTCATCAATGATGCGGGCTTCTTTGTCATTCGGCGGATTTGCCAAGTATAGTCCCTTTATTTCAAAGCCGGTAATGGATGGGGGGGCCGCTGGGGCTTGGCCGGGACGGGCTGGAGCACTCGGCTGGCTTGGCGTCGTGGACTTCGTTGCGCCGGGAACTTTTCCATCAATCATGGGTTGAAGCTCCGTGATCCAAATGTAACGAGCCGGCAAGCGATTGCCTAGCTCATCTAAAATTTGTCCCCACACCGAGCGGTCCTGTACGGCCAAGAGAAGAGGGGCGGTTGCAATCTGCAATTGTTTCTGACTCGCTGCAAGGGCATCCATCTTACCAGATATTCCGCCGAGGCGTGTGACATCTTCCTGCACAGTCGCCAGCACGGCTTCGGTGACCGATGTTGCTTGGCGAAGAAAAAGCCACCCCGCTGCAAGGCTCAGAAGGAGGCATACTGAGGCCAGGACGAGGAAGGGCTTTCTCCGTGTGAGATCTTGTTCGCGAAGGACGGACGGCGGCCTAAGATTAATCTCGAGGGGTGTATTGCCAAGGAAGCGCAAAGCCAACCCGACGCCTTCACCACATGTGTGCGCTTTGTTCGAGAGTTCTTTGGCGGTATTCTCATCTGCGACGACGATATTCTTTAGCGGATTGAAGAACTCGACCGGACTTTGCAATTTCTCGGTAAAAAATTCCGGCATGTAGGGAAGGCTGACCGTCCCGCCGCAGAGATAGACACGCACGGGCTGGCTGCCGGATTGGCTTGTTCGGTAGTAACTAATCGAGCGGGCAACCTCAGCGTGCAGACGAGTCATGGAATTCCGGATCACCTTGGCGATTCTTGCCTCCATCGGATCTTCGGCCTCAGCGTAGGCACCCCCTAAACCGACAAGTCCCCTCTCAATCTTCAGTCGCTCGGCGAGGGTAATGTCTTGGCCGAATTCCTTCGCGACGGCGGCACTGATCGTGCTCCCTCCGACAGGAATACTTCGACTGAAGGCCCTTTCACCCTCGATGAACAAAAGGTTGGTAGTTCGAGCCCCGATATCAACAACCAAGGAACAACCAGTAGCCTCGGGGTAGCTGTAGCGAAAGGCATTGAAAAGCGCCATCGGCGCGACGTCAATCGTCCTCGCCTTTAATCCCCCGCGCCCGATGGCGTCGATAATCTCGGTCAATTGGTCTGCCTTCATCGCGACGAGAACGACATCCCATGTCTCTCCGCGTTGGTGTCCCATGATCTGGTGATCCCATACAACTTCCTCAATCGGAAAAGGAACATTCTGCTGGGCTTCAAATCCAATGATCGAGGTCACGTCGTCTGCCGTCGCCCCTGGCAGTCGCACGAAACGTGTAAAAACTGATTGGGAAGGCAAACAGACATTGACAAGCGCATTGAGAGGAGCTTTCAGGGCCTCACGACATCCTTTGACTGCGGCCTCTATTTGGACCGGCCTCGTCGCGTCTGCGGAGGGGTCACTGATCAGTCCAACGGTATGAATCCCGATGAGACATAGGCCATTATTTTCAAGCTGCTGAAACTCGGACAAGCAAATCGTCTGCATGCCGAGGTTGAGGGAAAATATTCGAATTGGTTTTGCCATGCTTTGAGAACCCTGCTTAGCCCCTAGTTAGTGGTAGCTGGCTTGATGAGTTCATAAAAGTCCCACTCCAGCGATGCGAAGGGAGTCTGATCTTTATTGTAGAGGCGTCCCGCTACGGTCGTGAACTGGTCGGCATTATCCCACCAGCCTTTGTCTCCCTTAACGGTGCCTCTCATGGTTGAAATGGCGAGGAGGCCATCTTTACCTGTGATCGTCACACCAACATCCGTGATTGCTTGAGCAGCATTGACTGGCATCTTTCCGCCAAAAAAATTCTCGAGCACGCGGGGTGGGACATAAATTGAGGAGTGTAGAGCCTTTCCTGCCGGAACATGGATGTGTGCCACTTTTCCGGAGAGCATCGTCGGTTTCCTGTCGAGTGTGAATGCCTCATTTTTCAGGAGAACATAATAATTAACAGTCAGCTCGTCCGCGGTCTGTGGTAAACGAGGGTTGGGGGCGTGCTCGAAGGTGACTTCCACCTCAAGCCATGACCCTGGGCGGCCCGATGACCGCTTCGAGAATCCACCGGCTTGAACTTTGGGCGTGTCCAAGAACGTAGCTTCAATTTTCGAGATCGCTACTTCTTGATTGAGGCTTTGCTGCGCGTTCGCGGCAGCGACAGCCAAAAGAAGGATGCATGCTGACGAGGCAATAAGTCGGAGGGGGAGTGTCATAACGAAAGTTTTGAAATCTTATGCAGGGGTAGATGCGAAGTAAATATTTATCCCAACCGTCCCTGAAAATATTCCACCGTTTGTTTTATGCCAGAGTCGAAGTCCACGACAGGTTCCCAACCCAGCAGCGTCTTTGCCCGTGTGATGTCGGGTTGGCGAACTTTCGGGTCATCCACAGGCAGCGGCTTATGCTCAATCTGGAGCTTGCCACCGACGATGCGAATGATCTCCTCAGCGAACTGACGAATCGTCATCTCGCGGGGGTTTCCGATATTCACCGGCTCGTGAAAATCACTCATCATAAGACGGTAGATGCCATCAATGAGATCTGAGACAAAGCAGAAGCTTCGCGTCTGGCGTCCGTCCCCAAAAATGGTGAGGGGCTCCCCGCGAAGCGCTTGGCCAATGAAGGCGGGCACGACTCGCCCGTCATTCAAGCGCATGCGAGGACCATAAGTATTAAAAATACGAACGATGTGCGTATTCATGGAGTGGAAGCGGTGGTAGGCCATTGTCATGGCCTCTGCAAAGCGCTTCGCCTCATCATAGACGCCCCGAGGCCCGATCGGATTCACGTTTCCCCAGTAGTCTTCCGTCTGCGGATGCACGAGCGGGTCACCGTAGCACTCGGAGGTAGAAGCAAGCAGGAAGGCAGCCCCTTTTTCGCGGGCGAGTCCCAAAGAATTGTGCGTGCCAAGCGCTCCAACTTTCAGCGTTGGAATCGGAATTTTAAGATAGTCAATCGGACTCGCAGGGCTCGCAAAGTGCCACACGTAGTCCACGGCGTCCGGGATAAAGATATACTCGGTGACATCGTGGCAGATGAATTTGAAGTTTTTGTTGCCAGCCAAGTGACCGATGTTCGACACATTCCCAGTAATCAAATTATCTATGGCGATCACCCGATGGCCCTCGGCCAACAAGCGGTCGCTGAGATGCGATCCTAGGAAGCCCGTGCCGCCGGTGACAACGCTGGTAGTCTGTGGAGATGAAGATGCCATAAAGGTCGCGGGATTGTGACGGCTCTTTAAGATTTTGCGAGCAGATTGTCCGCTCGGACACAATTTTCCCGAGAAGATCTATTTTGCTCCACGCGCCAGCAGGACCACGGGAACAGTGCAGAGCAAGATGTACATGTCGAGTGCGATACTCCAGTTGTCTATATATTCGAGATCCATCCGCACCCAATCGTCGAAGTCCGTGACCTTATTCCTGCCGCGAATTTGCCAGAGGCATGTAAGCCCGGGACGCATACTCAGACGCCGCCGGTGTGCAACTCGTTCGAATTTCTCTACCTCGTAAGTGGGAAGCGGGCGTGGCCCAACGAGGCTCATTTCCCCGCGGAGAACATTCAGAAACTGCGGCAACTCATCAATACTCGTCCTCCGCAAGAATCGCCCAATTTTTGTGATGCGCGGGTCATTGTGAATTTTGAAAACAGGGCCCTTCATTTCGTTGCGCATGGCGAGCTCGTCATGCTGGCTTTCTGCATCCACCACCATGGTGCGAAACTTCCACATGTTAAAGGATTCTCCATGGAGACCGGCACGGCGCTGGCGAAAGAAAGCAGGCCCCTTCGACGAGGATTTTACGAGAATTGCCACCAATACGAAAAGCGGGCTAAAGAGGATTAGCCCAACAGCGCCGCCGACGCGGTCCATCGTCGCTTTGATCAACATCGCCCATGACATTTCCGGCGATGCTCGGAAGACAAGCATCGGACGCCTTGCCAGAGTCTCGTAGGTCGGCCTGGCCACCGAGGTGCGGATAAAGTCAGCGCTCAGCCATGCTTCAACACCTTCCGTCTCGCAAGCTTCAATCGCACGCTGCACCTTCTCGAGTTGTATTCGATCAAACGCCAAAATCACCCTCCCCACCGAATGGCGGTGGATAGTCTCCACGAGGGCTTCGATGCCAAGTACCTCAAGATTGACTTCTGCAACGATACGGAGTTCGAGACGCAGCGTAGGCGTGAAAGACGCGAGCAAATTTCTCATGCTGTCGGGTTCTCCAGCGAGCACCACGCGTTCTCCCACAGCACCCCTCTCAAGCCGACGGCGATAGATCGCTGTGCCGATCCTCTCTCGAATCAATAAGGCAACCGTCGCGAAAAGCGCAAAGAGCAGGAGCACCGAACGGCTTGGGACTTGCAGCCGCAGGAAAATGACGGCAAGCCCGAGGATCATCGCCATCCAGACCGCCGCTCCCGTGATCTGACGAAGCGACTTCCAGACTGTTTTTTCCAGTGGATAATTGTAAAAGCCCTGCATCTCCAGCAAGAATGGCGTGAACGGCATGATGATTGCCAAGAGCCACACAAACTCCGAAAAGCTCCCAATCGCCCACAAATCGTCCCATATTATGAACTGCTTCCACCTCAAATAATGTGCCACCCAAAAGACAGCTCCCAGCAAAAGGGCATCGAGAAACTGACTAAAGAGTGTGACGATTTCTTGTCTTCGAGATAGCATGCAGATTGCAACCGGTTGGAGGGAGTAGAATTATAAACAACGAAACTCAGATGGTCAAAGTGATTAAGAAAATGGGCGTTGTGGGTATTGTTGATAGCGATGCCTCGCGACGCATAGCCCAAGAATTATCCCCTGGCGCTGTGGCTTGGCTGGAGTGGCGTGCGGATTGTTTGGATGCGATCATTCCGACTGTTGCATTCCCTTGGATACTCACAGTTCGGCATCCAGCGGAAGGAGGGAAAAGAAAACTTTCTGTAACACAACGCCGGGGCATCTTCCTCGATCTCCTGCCTCAAGCCACCGCAGTGGACATCGAGATGCGGTCGCTGAAAGAACTCAGCGAGGTCGTGCAAGTGGCGAAATGTGAGGGAAAGAAGCTCATCGTCTCCTATCACGATTTTTGTGGCAGCCCCGATGCTCAAGCCCTTCGCGACATCCTGCGCCGCGGCGAAGATGCCGGGGCGGACATTATCAAAATCGCGAGCACCACACGACACGCCGCAGATGTGGCCCTATTGCTGGCTCTTTTTACTCAAACCGATACCCCGTTGGCCGTCATGGGCATGGGTCCTCTTGGCTTGGCCTCAAGGCTTCTCTTCGCATGCTGCGGCAGCGTTCTAAACTACGGCTGGCTCGCAAAGCCCAACGTGAGCGGGCAGTGGTCAGCCGCAGAATTAACGCAGCTCCTTCACCGCGTGGAGTCTTGAGGTGGTGGAGTTGGAGGCAGCAAGTTGAGCTCGCGGATCGCGCGTGCGTAGGTCTGCGAAGGATTGTCTCCTAAGTGGTCTTCTGCGAGCCGACGCATGTCTTTCGTGTAGTCCACGCGGAAGAGTCCAAATCGCGGAGTGAAGGAACCCCACTCGTAGTTGTCGGTCAGAGACCAATGTAAGTAGCCGAGTATGGGTACCCCGTCATCGAGAAGGAGGCGAATCTCGGCCAAGTGGCGCAGGAGAAAGTCGCTACGTGTCACGCGATCTTTCCGAACAAGGCATGTGATGTTGTCGCTCTTGCAGCGTTGCGCCATGCCGTTCTCTGCGATGAGAATCCCGCGGCCTCCGAAGGCTTGTGAGTAGTATTTGCAGAAGGCATGGAGTCCCCCAGGCAGCACGTGCCAGTCCCACCATTTGCTAGACAGCCCATCCATCATGTGACCATGTAGACTACCTGTCGCAAACTCAAGATCTGCAAAAGTTGGCAGCCGGTAGATGTGACTGAGAAATGGGTCGTAGTAATCCAAGCCGAGATAGTCCAAGACGCGCGCGCGTTTGGAGCGGGCAGCTTCGGCGAGAAAAAATGCGAAGCTTTCCTGAGTGGCCGCACGACTTGCAAAATAGTCTGCCACCTTGTGGAGAGCACGACCGAACCACGAGAGCAAGTCGCGGCGGCAAGCAAGGTTCGCAGCGACAAGGTATACTTTTAGTGCTTTAGCACGGGCCTGCAAATAGTCGGCTATGTCCACGCTTGCGATGCCATTCTCGCGAAGACACAGGAGGTCGAGGAGAAGATTTTCCGACCAATAGACGTCGCTACAAAAGGTATTCATCGTCACCTGGGGGCGCCCCCAGCCGCGCGCTTCATAGAGGTCGTGGATGGCATTGTAGGCACGCACGTGGGCCGCGAGCAGGCGGTTGTAGGCGCGCACACCGACGGCAACTCCAGCGTGGTTTCCGCCCGGGAAGTGGCGATTGAGATACGTGTTCAGCACGAGCATATTCGGCTCGTTCAGCGTGACGTGCCATGCGATGGGCGCTTGATGGTAGTGGTTGATGAGGCGCTCGTTTATTTGAGCAGCGGCCTTGGCCACAAAGGCTTCGAATAACGCAGGCGTCTCGTCCTGCAGCCATGCATCGCAGCCCAGCCATGCCGGATGCGTGAAATGCTGCCACGTGACGACAGGTTCCATGCCGTGCGACCGACACGCAGCAATGCGGTCAGCATAAGCCCCAATCGCCTCGACATCCCAATCAGGCGCCTTTCCTGCCTCGTCGTGGTGGGTTGGTTGAACCCGCGCCCACTCGACGCTGAGGCGGAAGGCGTTGATTCCTATTCCCTGCGCGAGGCGGAAGTCTTCCTCGTAGCGATTCCAAAAATCCACCGCAACGCCCGTGGTGGCCACGCGACCACTTGTTTCATGTTTGGCCCAATTATTCTGAGGTTGGTGGACGCCATTATATCCGCCTTCACTTTGATAGCCGGAGGTGGCCACACCGATCAGCAGAGGCGACATTACGCGGCCCCCGTCGCTGCGATTTGTTTTCGTAGGGCCTTTTCCCGCATCCGGGAAATAATCGCTCGGGGGCGCGCGGGGGCTTCGAGCACGATGCGAGCGATATCCTCTGCTGCGTGGGGACGTCCCAAGGCCCGAGCGCAGGCGGCCATTGAGCGGAGACGCTCTGGATTGTCGAGGAGTCGCTTGAGCTTGTGGGCGATGAGCGTGACTTCCGTGCATTTGACGGCAGCACCAGCCTCAAGCAGCACATCGGAATTCCGCTCCTCTTGTCCCCCGATTGGATCCAGAATAATCATCGGTAGTCCGCGAGCCAGTGCTTCTGCGGTGGTCATTCCTCCTGGTTTGCTCAAGAGAATCGTGGCGGCACCCATCAGGTCGCCCATTTCCTTGATATATCCTAGGACTCGAAAATCGGCGTCACGGTGGCGGACAAGTTCGAGAATGTCTGCCCGCAGTTCCTCATTGCGTCCGCACACTATGATGACTTGAAAATCTCGATCCAATTGCAGGAGCCTGCGCACAACGGCCTTGGCAGGACTAAGACCGAGAGCCCCGCCCGCGACGAGAAGAGTCGGACGATCTGCGCTGAGGCCGTGTCGCTGGAGCACTTCGGCACGATCCACGGGTTTAGAGAACTCCGGCTCGACAGGAATCCCCGTCACCTCGATGTGACTCGCGGGAAGTCCCAATGCCTCCATGTGAATTTTGTCCTCTTCTTGCGCCACGAAATACCAATCAAAAGCGCGGGTAATCCAGAACGCATGAAAATGGAAATCTGTAATAACGATACCTAAGCGGGCATCCAGCTTGCCGTTGCCGATGAGCCATGACAAAACGCCCGCCGGCATAAAGTGTGTGCATAGAATGATGTCTGGTCGGAATTCCTTCACCAAATTCATGAGTGGTAGAGCCTGGGGAATGTCGAGCGCGAGGCGGCTTTTATCGGAGACCCACGGCTCGTCGCTCGATTCATACCACCAACCCAAAAACTCCGGCAACATGGAAGAAAGCTTGGAATAGAGTGTAGAGTAGAACTGCTTATGCAGAACATTCGTGTGGTCCAGCGAGTCGTCCGAAAGCACTTCCTCGACATCGGGCCTCGCGCGCATCACTCGTGCTAAGGCATCGGCTGCTTTCACATGACCTGATCCCACGGAGGCCGATAAAATAAGGACTCTCTTACCCATAATCGCGCAGCATGGCGGACACCGGAACGGCGCTCAAGAACCAATCAATAAGTGAGGCCGTAAGCAGCGCGCAGTTTTTCCTGCAATGGCCGCAGGTAATTCTCCACCGTCACGGCCCCCTCTGTCTCGCGCGCTACCCCCTCTGGTTCAAGGCCAAGACGCGTCACATACCATGCGTGAAAGACTCCCCCGGCTGCCGTGGGCACACGGGGATGGCCGACATCGAAAGCGGGATAAAAACTATTCGTGCAAGCGACCACCCCCTTGCCTGCCGCGAGCACGCGCAGTGTCGCTTCCTCGCCTGTGTCGGCATCGTGACCTCGCAGCTTGCGAAGGACGATATTGTCGCCGAGATCGCATTTGTAGAATACCATGTAGAACGGATGAATAAACCAGCCATGCGGGTTCGCGCGGTGCCAATCACGAAACTCCGCGCCGGCAAGGCGGTCGTGAGCATTCAGGCGGTCCGCAGTGTGC
>Ga0163153_10001934_pt1 | contig 31643 bp, 31 predicted proteins | sample OliLakLV19MP6IB1_FD_148629 | JGI IMG/M metagenome (GOLD analysis project Ga0163153, IMG submission 148629) | Freshwater microbial mat bacterial communities from Lake Vanda, McMurdo Dry Valleys, Antarctica - Oligotrophic Lake LV.19.MP6.IB-1 | ecosystem: Environmental > Aquatic > Freshwater >...
ATCACCCAGCGCAATGCCCAGCCCACACCCTTTGTGTGGACCAAGACGGCACAGGAAATCCTGGTGAAAGTGAATCGGGCCAGGATCGCCCTGGATAAGACAAGAACAGCATGAATCACTACACTAGAACCCTATCCGTTGAAAACTTTGTTGACGGCCTCAGGCGCTTTCTCATCGGTCTCGCTAAGAAAGTCCTGATTGCAGACACGCTCCAAGAGGTTGTCGATCCGGTCTTCAAGCTATCGAGCGGGGAACTGGGATTTTACAACGCGTGGGTAGGCCTGATCTGTTTTACCTTGCAGATATACTTCGATTTCTCTGGCTATTCTGACATGGCAATCGGGCTCGCTCGCATGATGGGGTTTCGTTTGCTTGAAAACTTTAACATGCCCTACCTTGCACAAAACTTCACCGAGTTCTGGCGAAGATGGCACATCTCATTGGCAACATGGATCCGCGAGTACTTATACATCTCACTTGGTGGCAATCGCGTTTCCCGTGGCAGAATGTATTTCAATCTCTGGCTGTGTTTTTTCCTATGCGGTTTGTGGCATGGAGCAAGTTGGACATTCGTGATTTGGGGGATCTACCATGGGATATTTATTATTCTCGACAAAATCTATTGGCTTGATTTCCAAAAGCATTTTCCTCCCTTCATCAACATGCTCCTCACGTTCCTCTTTATCATGATCGGCTGGGCCGTGTTTCGGGCGGAGAGTGTACCACAAATCACCTCCTACCTCTCGGCACTGTTGGGTCTGGCACCTGGTGAAGGCACCTTTCTTTATCTGACCGGTAACATCAAGGCCTGTGTCGCAATTGGAATTGCCATTTGCTTTTACCCGGCCATTCCTTGGTTTGATAAAGTACGCAGCGTCTACCGAGGCATGCCCTGGAAACAAGAATGGGAGCTGGCGATGGCTCTTGCCTTGTTTTCTGCCTCAGTGGCAAAGCTGTCTATTAGCACCTTCAACCCTTTCATGTATTTTCGGTTTTAGGCCTTTTAGGAGACAGTGTCCGATGCCAAAAGCTGGGAAAGTGCAAACTGCCTTCCTTCTCCCTATCCTCTTTATATTTTTCTTGCCACTTGGGTCCATGACATTCTTCAGTTTATTCAGCACTCGGTCTGCTGCTGATTTCGGCTTTTATCGACTTGCGCTATCCGGGATCGTCTTGGATACGCCGCGCCCAGCTTTTTCACTAGAGGACTGGCTAACCCACAGCCTTCAAGACCAATTAGATAAATGGTTCAACAAGTCCTTCGGTGCACGAGCCCTCTTTGTTAAGCTAGGCAATCAAATCTATTACGACCTGTTTAATAAATCCTACATGCAAGACCAATCAATTATTATTGGAAAGAATTCGCAGCTTTATAGCGATGGGTCTATCTATAACTACTGCAAACTCATACCCCCAATGCCACCCAAGCACGCTGAGGCTCGCGTGATGGAGCTCATGGAGATCCAGGAGGGATTACATAATCGCGGTGTTGAATTCATCCTTCTCATAACCCCCAACAAAGCTGGGATCTATCCAGAATACATTCCGGATGCATTTTGTGAATCGCCGAAGGCTCTCAGCAGGGACTACGAGAGCTTCATCCCTTTGCTCGAAAAACATAAGATTAATTACGTCGATGGTCACACGATTACTCTCGAGGCTAAGAACAGAGAATCGGCACCTTTATTCTGCCAAGGGGGCCTGCATTGGAATTATCTAGGCGCTTATCACACTTCCCGGCAACTCACGGAAAAGATTGAAACACTAACCCAGAAGCCGGTCGGATCACTGCATATCGAAACCCTCAATATTGACCACAAGCCTACCGGAAGCGACAAAGACCTTGCCTCTCTACTCAACTTGGCAATCCCTCCCTACGACTATCCCGCCCCGCACCCTGTGATAATTACAAAACAGGCTTTTCATCAACTAGGGAAAGCAGTGGTTGTGGGAACGAGCTTTAACTGGATTCTTCTAGACATTCTTAACAAAGCAAGAATTTTTGAAGGCATCGACTACTATTACTATTACAAGTTAACCCTGGAAACATTCCCCATCAGAACCTCCAATCCAGTAGACTTATCTAAGTTTAATTGGGAGAAAGATATTTTTAACTCGCAAATTCTCGTCCTCGAAATAAATGAGGGAGGATTCCAGGACAATTACATACCAGCTTTCCTTTCAGATATCTTGCAGCACCTTCGTGCAAACCCACGCGATTGAACAGACGCCTCTAACACACACAGCTTCGTCGAAAACCAGACACATCGCTTCCTTATTTAGGGTCGCATTTTCCGAGAAGTGCTTTTCTGAGTTCGACCATCGCCAAGGTATCGCGCGCGCAGTATCGCAGCAGGGCCTCTTCAATCGTCGCCCGCTCGACCCAATCTGTTTCGATGAAGACCATGCGGTAATACTGACTCGCGGCATGCCCTCCCTCTTTGATCGCCAGATCGTCATAGGCAAGCGCGGGGACCATGGCCGGCAGCACCGACTTGATGGAATAAGACCCGCCGAATGCTGGATGGTAGTAATAATCTCGCACGATCGGGAAGAGATCCCACAAGCGACTGACAATGCGCGAGAGCGCCGGCTTGAGAGACGGAAGCGCGGCGGCCAACTGCTCCAAAATAGACCGTTCATACGGCGAATAGACACAGATACTCCCCCGGTCTCCCAGAGATTCCAGCAAGGCTTCGGCAAGCACCTTTCGGGGATCGCTCACATCCTTGTGCAGAAACTCCTCATGGCGTAGCTCACCGCTTGCCTGTTCAATATGATTCGACTACTGAACCGGGAGGGCTTGATAGGGCCTGGTCTCCGTGAATCGAGGCACCGCTAACATGACTGTCTCGAAATCAAGGTGATGCACCGGATACTGCACAGCCTTCAACACAGAGCCGAGCTTCTCAGACACCCACTCGACATTCTCTTTCACACGACGCTGAACCGGCGACAGCTTTGTACCGATTGGAATCTCGTCAATCGTCGTCACTCCTTGCTGAGTCAATTGACTGACCAGGTGTTTTGAACCCGGCAAGTAATGAATCCATCGCTCCGGTTTGTCTTTGGTGCAATGTTCCCAGAACGGGCAATCGTAGGGTGTGTGACAATGCCGGTCCGGCTCAATCGCTGGAGGCTGTGTCTGGAGCAACATGAGACTCATCGTGGCCAACCGCTCGGGCACCGCAACCCGTCGTTGAGCCACCGCTTCGGACAGGTCCTGAATCGAAAATAATTCGTTTAGATCGATCGCTCCATCTCGATACAGATACCCCGTATTGATATGCATGAGACCGACCGAGAGAAGCGTCAACCCTGCGCCCAGTATGACTTCGCTTTGCACGGCAAGATCTTCGAGATGCACGTCCTTGACCTTCGTAGAGGACTTGACCTCAATCAGGCGCCAGCCGCGTGACTGCCCCTCCGCAGTCGGGACGCGCTCCAATACATCCGCGCGAATCAACACTCCAGCATGCAAAAACGCCGCTTCGAAGATAGCCTGCACGGTGAGATCCTGAACCAGCGCCGCCGTCTGCGCGAGAGCAGTCTCTGTCTGGCGATATCCTGCTGTCACCAACACACCGCCCGGGAAACGGCTCCTGGCCAACTCCCCGACTTCTGTTCCCATATCGAACATCGCTTGAGTCGCGGCATCCGGCTTGGTCGCAAGAGAAGGATGATGGACTTCGAGGAACAGACGTTTGTGACATTGCAGCCCGGACAGAAATTTTGACTTTGACAGGCGTGGGGCCTTCGGAAGAAGAACTGGTGAGAGGTCGCCAAGGTCAGTCATCATGAGACGACCCTAATCGGACAGACACACCTTTGTCTAGCAGAATAGCCGCGAGACAAGCTGGTCTATTTTTTCAGCATCCTGTTAGCCGCATCCTGTTAGGATGGCCCGCCATGGCGTCCAGCATTGCACAGATCAGAAAATCCGTCCTCACCCTTGCCTTACCGGTCACGGTCACCACTCTGCTTCAACGCATGGAAGGCATCGCCGCTGTCTTCCTCGTCGGCGGCCTCGGCGCCACATCCATCGCGGCCGTCGGACTTGGCCAATTGCTGGCCTTCATCGCCACCACACTTGTCTCCGGATTATCGGTGGGTGCCAACGTCCTCATTGCCCAATTGTGGGGTGCACGCCGCACCAAAGATGTCGGAGAAGCCGCCACGCATCTCCTCGGATTAGCCGCCATCGTGTCCTGCTCGCTCGTGGTACTCGGATTGTCCCTGAACCGTGTCATTATGGAGCTGTTGGGTGCAGGGCACGACGTCGTCGCACTGGCCCTTCCCTACTCGAATTTCATCTTTCTGGTCATTCCCTGCACGATCTTCTTGCAGGTCCTCTCATCGATTATACAAGGCACCGGGGACACCAAGACTCCTATGTACGCCTTAATCGCGGTGAATCTGCTGTATCTCACGATCGCCTACCCGCTGATCTACGGACTCTGGGGCTTCCCTGCCTTGGGTATCACTGGAGCGGCCATGGCAGCCGGTCTCGCGGAAGGGACAGGCGTGGCCTACCTCCTTTGGTCTTGTCGAAGGCTCTTGAAGAAATCTCTCCACATCAGGCGCGATCTCTTACGCTCCACCTGGCAGATTGGCGCGTCGGTCTCCGGTGAGCGGATCTTTCAACAGGCGGGGATTATTCTCTACACCAAGATCGTTCTGCTCTACGGCACGGTGACCTACGCAGCCCATCAAGTCGGCCTGTCGATCGAATCCCTATCGTTCCTGCCGGGATATGGCTTCGCGATCGCAGCCGCCACGATGGTGGGACAGAGTATCGGCGCAGGAAAATATGTCCGGGCAAAATTGGAAAACTGGGAAGCGAATCGTCTGGCAGGTATCGCGATGGCAACGATGGGCGTGCTGTTCTTTTTCTTTCCCTATGCGTTGCTCCGTGCCTTTACCAACGACGAAGCCGTCGTCGAACTCGGGACGGTGTTCCTGCGCATCGTCGCCATCCTCCAAGTGCCGCTCGCCCTCACCATGGTGTTAGCCGGATCGTTACGTGGAGCCGGTGACACGAAGTTCATCATGTTAGCAACGACCATCGGCATGTGGGGAGTCCGCCTACCCCTCGCAGCCATCGCAGGGCCCTGGCTCGCACTCGATGTGCTCTTCGTCTGGAGTGCGATGATCGCGGATTGGACAGTCCGAATGGGGCTACTACTCTGGCGCTATCGATCCGAACGATGGAAAGCGATTCAGGTTATTCGATAACCCCATTCCTCATGGAGGAATGGCGCGCGACAGGCGCGACTCGAAGTTCTGAGTTCCGGGAACTTCGGAACTCGAACCGTCGTCCGTCCCGTCCTTCCCTGTCCGCCTCTCACTTAGGGAAGGTCTGAATAATTCACGATTTCGATTAGCTAACGCACAAAACACAGAGAATCTGACTGATCGCTGTCTGAAACTTTGAATTAATCAGACCTTCCTTAGAACCCAGAACTCAAAACTTTTTTGCCCGCCTCACCCGTCCCGCTTTTCTCGCAAGTCTCGCGAGCCTCGCGCCATAAGGCGGGCTGCTCTCAGCGGCGCGCTTTTGCCTGTCGGCTGGAACGCTTTGTGAGGCGCAATTCTTTCGAGATAAGAGGGAACTTCTCCGGATGTTTGATGGATTCAACCGCTACATCCACATCAAGATCAGGCCAATACAGGTGATGCGGCTGCGGCCACTCAACATTCAGAATCTCTGACACAGATGCATCCTTGAACCAGGGAAATTCTTTGAAGGAAACAAATAGCTCTTCGTCAGCCACGAGGAGCCAAAATCCATGCCTGGAGATATTCGTCACCTCAGCACTCGAAGTGCGTTTGCCAAGCGTTGCGGATTTCATCGTCATGCTCCTCAATAAGAGTTTTCGAGACCCGGATCTGCCGGGCGGTCATACCGGAATTCTTCGCCAGTTCAATTTTCGGTTCCAGCCAGAATTTCGCCTCACCACGCTCACAATACACATGGACGTGCATTCGTGTTTCCTCGCGGGAAAAGAAATAGAAGCGGAACCCTCCTGCTCTAAAAATTGTCGGGCTCAACAGTGCCTTCTCATATGTGCTCAATGCCTATAGATTGATGTCCATCCGACATAGCTCAAAGGTCGCCAAGTTTCAAACCAGAGGCATCGTAACACGTGGACCCACTGCGAGACATCAAAAGAGACAGTCTTCATTTGAAGAAGCTCAAGCCTCTGCCGTGCCTCAATCCTGTGACGATAATTTTTGTATTGATTTCGTCGTCAGACTGTCAGTATGTTACTTACGAGTGGACGGGAGCCCGAACGTGCCTGCTACCTTGAGTCTGGCGCTGTTTCTACCCTGTCGCCGATACGATAACTTCACCCCAAATTATTACATCTGAAGGGAGACCACCAATGAAAAGCAAAGCAGTTTTCTATCACGCAGGATGCCCCGTGTGCGTCGCAGCCGAGCAGAGCGTGGCCAACGCATTGGATCCGACGAAGTATGACGTAGAACACGTCCATCTCGGCACAAGCAAAGGACGGGTGAAAGAGGCCGAAGCAGCCGGCGTCAAGTCAGTGCCGGCTCTCGTGATGAACGGCGCAGCGTTTCACATTAACTTCGGCGCCGGCATTGATGCGTTGAAGTAACCGATTCAGTCTGCTGACTGGTCTGAGTTCAGGGGGCGTGCCTTGAGGCACGCCCCCTTTTTTTGTCGCCCAACGTGCAGCTCAGCCGTTGCCCCTGGCGATCGGGCTTATGCATCCTCTGCTTGACCGAACGGATCAGCGGTTCTCATGCGACGCGGAGCACCAGGCGCTTACCGCAAGCCTTGACGTACTTACGCAACGTCGCGATTGATGGGGAGTGCTTCCCGCTGGCAAGCGCCCGCTCCAGACGAGCGATAGGGGAGCATGCGTCCTCATTCGAGCCGCCACCTGTCCTTGAGTAAGCCCGGCTTCTTGCCGCGCCTTGAGCAAGGCATCGAGTAGCACGGACTCTTCGCGCTCAATACACTCCACCTCTGCGCGCACGCCTGGGCGGCGCATGAGTTTCTTAACGAGTTGATCATGCGTGTGCATGTTTGACCTCCTTCATCCGCGCCTCAGCGATCTCACGTTCGCGAAAAGGCGTCTTGTCCGACTTCTTGATAAAACTATGCAGCATGAGGATTCGTTTGCCGACTAGCGTACGGAAGAATACGCGCGCAATGCCTTCGGCATCTTTCAATCGCAACTCGAACAGACCGTCGCCAAAGGCTTTGGTATGCGGTGCTCCCAAGTTCGGGCCGAGTACAACCATTCGTCGAGTGAGCACGATATATCTCGCCGCCAACGTATCGGTGTCATCACGCAGTCCTACCTCGCGCGTACCAGGCCTCCACGGCGTGGAGAAGGTTCTCGTCGGCACCCGGGGTGCTCCACACCCCTGATTCGTCGAACGGAAGCACGGCGACGGAATTGGCTTGCGCCATGATGTTGTTGAATCCGTCGAAGCCACCAGGAAACGCCGTAGCGATACGCTCGCCGATGAAGGTCTTGTCGTCCGGCTCAGTAGTCTCGGTACGCTCCCATCCCAGGTGGAAACTCCGGGTAGGGGCGATGAAGCTCCGAAGCTGTGCTCCCATAACTCCAGGGAAGCGTGGGACGTCTACACTAACGAGGTGCTGGTTGAACAACGCGATTTCGTAACAGCACCACGCGCGCATGAGGGGCTTGGTGCCCAGCACGAAGTGGGCCCTCGCGCTTTCGAGGAGCCGGGGCAGCACCGTAAGCTCTCCCCGGATGTCGCGTGCGGACTGATCGATGAACAGGAAATCGACCCAGATGCGGATGCCGTCGTATATCAGTGGCGTCAGATCATCATTGGCGAGTTCCGGTCGCCGGCGCGTCAGGGTTCGTACCGCGTATTGGCACGTCTGCCAAATGATCGTCTCCAGATCGACCACGTTTTGTGCAGAGTGATAGGTGAAGAAAGCGTCGGGTAGAGCGGGCACGCAATACTGGGGATCGTCGCGCACCGGATAGATGCCTTGTTGACGAAAGACGAGCTGGAGCTCGCGCACCGTCATGGTATTGGGCATTCCCCGCTTGAGGAGCGCTTCGACAAGGGCATTCAGTCGCCTTAGCGTCGTGGACCACATCCGGCGATCGCTTTCCTGGTTCATTGACTGCCTTCCGTCTCTAGGAGAAAGGAGTTTTAAACACCATTTTTCACCTGCAACCATTGTATCCCCGAGCGGGGAACCCAGCCTATCGCGCGTAATATCTGCGAACTCCACCGTGGTCCCGAAAAACCCGCGTCACCCACCGCCTAAAACCCGCTGTTTCCACTCAATCCATGAAAAATTGTCGGGCAACTGCCTCGCCCCTGTAAAAATCAACCGATTCGCGCCGTCATATGCATTACGGGATCAGATCTTGCTTTATGTCGGGTGTCTGGTGAATGTCGCCTTTCCGGCACAGCGATTCGGTGATTCTACATTGGCTCCTGGGCGATAACGGCCATCGCGCGACGAATATTATCCGGCGTTCGGTGCAGCATAACTATTGAGCACGCTGTCGATATAGCACACAAAACCAGCCTGGAGATTCCTCTGTCATTGTTGTGCCAGGTCCATAGCAGGATTGGCGTGATATACGCCGCCAGCGCAACAGGCGCGACACGTGAAGCATCGCCTTTTGCAGATTCGAACGTTTCACTTTTCACTTTTTACGTTTCACGAACGATTGCGGCTAGCAATTCGTTTGCCGCGTATCCTTTCTGATTCCGATCGTCACCTCGATCCTCGCGACCCCCTTCACGTTGGCGCAGAGATCGCCTAGACCAGGGGTGACTAACCGGAACGGGCCGCCTTTCGCATCAGGCAACGATGCTCCATCGAGTTCGTAGACGAGAACCCCAAACTCTCTCGCCTGTTGGAGCGTGAGGCAGGCTGAATATTTGCCGTCTCCCGAATGCATCGTCATATGATCGGCCCCGATGGCCAGCGCCGGAATATCGAGCAGACCCTTCACGCGAATTCCTTTACCCGCCATGCCGGGCATCACAGTCGAGATATCGAGCTGATGCTCTGCCGGCAAGGCTGCAATCGCAGCCCGATCGAGCGAGACAGGCTGAACCACCGCCCCGTCGATTCGCACGATACCGGGGCCGGTTCGATCCCGCTCCGTGATGGTTTTGATCACCGCGGTCAACATATCGTTCAGCGGCGTCGGAATGCCGAATCCACGACCGAGCTTCGCGACATACCCATTCAAAAAATCGATTTCGGTCGGCCGACCGGCCTTCCAATCGTCGTACATCGAGGTATGGATATCCCGAATCTCTTGGGTCCAACGAACCACCTTCTCCGCCATATCGGGGGCCAACGGCACCTTTGCAGTGGCAGCCACCGCCACGACTTCCCCCACGATCTGGTGAATCACTTGCAGCATCTCAGGATGATCAAGCGCCTTGGACACTTTGTCGTCGATCATGACAGTCAAGGGATTGAAGACGCAATTCCAACACATCTTCTCCCACTTACTGCGCCGGATATCGTCGGCTAGCTGGCAAGGAATCCCCGCCTGCTTAAACAAGTCTGCAATGGCCAGCAAACGAGCGCTCTGATGCCCCATCAACTCCCCGATCGCCACAGCTCCCCTTTTATAATGGTCGATGACGCCAGGCTCCGCGATCTTGGTGTAGATGTACGCGATACCGCCGACAACACAATCACGGTGAACACGCGCCAGGATGCGATCTTCCGTATCGACCCCATTCTGTAGGGTCAAGATGACGGTCTTATCGGTTAGGACCGGCTCGATTTGGGTCAGCACCTCATCCAGATCGTAGGCTTTCACGGAGAGGACGATCAGGTCAGGCTTCGGGAGATCCCGCGGATCGGAAGCGGCCGGCGGATGCACCGTGAAGGAGCCATTGGCACTCCGAATCGTGAGACCATTCTGTTTCACCGCCGCGAGCGTCTTGGGCCGCAGCAGGAACGACATGGAGAGATTCGCTTTTGCTAAGTGCGCGCCGAAGAATCCACCCACTGACCCAGCGCCCACCATAAGAATCTGTTTCATTATGCACCTCACAAGAATAGCGGACGCGTACTATATCACGCTGATTCATCGGCTCGAAATGCGCTAGAATCGGCACGCCGACTCAGGTAAATAGGTAGATAGGCTGAAGGCTTTTAGGTGTCCGGACTCTCGGTCAACGAGGGTTTCTCTCTTCCTGAATCTACCTTCGGCCTTCAGCCTATACACCTGAGCAAACACTTGAGTAACCGCCATGCCCACCGACGATCAAATCCTTCTCGCCCGCACACACCTTGCGTCCGCTCGCTACATCACCGTCCTCACGGGAGCCGGCATTTCTGCCGATAGCGGCGTGCCGACTTTTCGCGGGACTGACGGCTTGTGGCGCAACTTTCGCGCAGAGGATCTTGCAACCCCAGAAGCCTTTGAACGGGATCCCCGGCTGGTCTGGGAATGGTACAACTGGCGGCGCGAATTGATTGCCACGAAACAGCCGAATCCTGCCCACATCGCCCTTGTTGAGCTTGAACGTCGCAGGCCCGATACATTCTGGCTGATCACGCAAAACGTCGATGGACTTCATCGAACCGCCGGCTCGCAACGGCTCTCTGAAATTCACGGCAATATCTGGAAGGTTCGCTGCACGGGCTGTGGCATGATCTCGGATAACCGGGAGGTTCCCATTCCTATCCTACCGACGTGCCGACTGTGCCAGGCTCTGCTCCGGCCTCATATTGTCTGGTTTGGGGAATCGCTCCGGGAGGAGGACCTGCGCCGCTGTGATCAAGCCATTCAAGACTGCGATCTCTTTCTTGTGATCGGCACATCGGGAGTCGTGTATCCAGCAGCGGGATTTGCGGCGGTGGCGAAGGAAGTCGGTGCATTGGTCATCGAGATCAATCTCGAAAGCACCTCACAATCTGACCTGGTTGACCTCTCACTGCAGGGCCGCGCGAAAGATCTGGTCCCGCTACTCCTTTAAGGCCCTCGCCAGCAGGCTACGGAAAAACTATCGTGGCACGCGAGAGCTTGACACCCGTGAAAGGTAAAACGTGAAACGTGAAATGTAGTACGTGGGAAGTGCGGTGATCTTCGTGATACGTTTTACTTTTCACCTCTCACGTTTCACGGTTTTTACTAGCGGAAGAATCTCCGCTAACGTTCGAATGACATGGCCGCTAGACGTCTGAGAACGCCCTGATCGATCCAACAACACGCCGGTCAGACCAGCCTTTGTCGCACCCTCCACATCATCCCTCACACTATCACCCACATGCATCGCTTCATCTGGATCAACAGCGTGCTTCTCCAGAGCAAGTTTAAATATCTTTGAAGCCGGTTTCGCAGCCCGAGCCATGCTGGAAATCGTCACGGTATCGAAGAGCCGGTCAATGCCAAGTCCACGCATCACAGGGAACAGCCTGGAATCGAAGTTGGACACGATCCCAAGTTCGAACCCCTCTTCACGCAACTTGGTCAGCACGGCAAGGGTTTCAGGAAACAAGGCCCAGGAGCGAGAATCTTCAAACACCTGAAAGACCTGTTCGAAAAATTCATCGAATCGCTCGAACATCCCGACACGATAAAACACGTTGTGAACAATGTCGAACCACCAGAGCCGTTCACATTGCTTTAACTCGATAGGGTCCGTTGCGGCGAAGACCGGCGGCGCCGCGTCATGAAAGGCGCGCCGAAAGGCTTGCGCAATCGAGGCCTGCGAGTCGGGAGTCTGCCGAAACCCATGCTGAACCGCGTGCGTGAGATAGATGTCTGCCACCGAACCATGAATATGAAACAATGTATCGGCGGCATCGAAAAAGATGACGTGGATGGGGGTTTTCATCGGGTGCAAAAATCCTCTTGATGATAAATTGTAGTCAGCTCAAAAAACCGAAGTCACAGCATGCTCTTAATTATGCGATTTCTTGACAAAGAATACCCTCACTGCTAGCTTCGAATCATTCAACAATCTCGGAGGGTCAGGTGGCTTCAACCATCTTCGTCGTCGACAGTAGTCCCGCCGTTCGCCGGCTGGTCGAGCAAATTTCAAAGCAAGAAGGGTGCGAAGTGCAGGGATTTCAGGATGGCCCTGCCGCGTTGCAAGCCGCTCGCCACACAAGCCCGAATTTCATCATTGCCGATTATCACTTAGAGAACATGACTTTTTCGGGGTTCTGCAAAGAAGTCTACAAACTCGACAACCTGGCAGAAACCTATATCGTCTCCCTGACCAGCCCGTCAGATCGTGTCGATGAAAGCCATATGCGCTCGCTGGGAGTGAAGGCCTTTCTCAATAAACCGTTTCAGTCGGAAGCCCTCGCCGAGGTCATCAAGGATTTGGAAAAACAGCAGACAGCGAGAGCGAATGGAACCAAGAAGAAGTCTCGCTCCTGGCCCCCAGTCACAAGTGGGACAGATTCAGATGATGAGGGCGTCAACGAAGACGATTCGGCTGAGCAAGATGAGGCGCCGGTGATCATCCCTGCCCCCCAATCGAAACGCACGCCTGCCGCGACAATCGCACCCGCACAGACGCCGACAGCCGAACCGGAAGAAGCGATGATGGGCCTCTTCGGGCAACTCCTTCATTCCATGTCTGAACGGACAGAAAAAAAGATTGTCGACCTACTCCCCCAGATGGTGGGAAAGGACCTGGCAACGCTCGTGGCCAAGGCCGTGGACATAGAGGTGCGCTCACAGACCGGGACGTCTCTCTCGGAAGAACGGCTGATTCAGGTACTGAAGCCGTTGCTCATGACGGCACTCCCAAAGGTGCTCTCACAAGAGATGTCGCTCCTCGAACCCATCATTCGACAGAGCGTGCTCGACACCGCGAGTCCCCTGATCAAAGAACGCATCGATCAATGCGTCCGCGAAGAAATCACTGCCGTTCGCGCCTCATTATCCGATATGGTTCGGGAACAACTCGGCTCGCTTGAGGGGCTCGTCAAGGAAGAGGTCCAGCAGGCTGCCACCAAGCAGACCGCTGGAATCGCCGACGCGCTCGTCAGGGTGACCGCCCGCGAACAGGTCGAACAGGCTGTCCTGCGTCTCGTGCCGAATCTCGCCGAAGAACAGATCAAGGCAGAGATCGTTCGTCTCACACAGGCCGCGTAAGACTCCCGCGTCCGGTTCGACTCACCCCTTCTTACTCTTCTTACCCTTGCTTCGTCTTGCTGTCGTCACCAGTGCCTTCACCCGTGCGACATTCTTCCGATGCTTCTTTCTCGTCTTACGATCTTTTTCACGGCCTGTGGCCATAGTCTCTCCAAAATGTAAAAAGTGGAAGCGGAACGACGCTCTCGCCCTCGCCTTGTGCGAGTCTGTATAACACACGGCTCGACACCCCTCAAGCGATCTGTGTTCTTCATGCTGCCTTGAGAGGCACGCACTCGCGTGCTAAGATGCGCCGCACTTATGGCAGGGTGCTGAAAAAATCCGCCAGCGGCGTTCTCGCATCGTTCAGACCCTCAACGTACCCCAGAGGGTACGCCTCGAGCCTTCACTCGCTGCGGCCTTGCTGGACGGCCTTTTTGAGCACCCTGCTGTATGTAGCTTCTATTGTGCCACACATAACGAGTCGTGAAATTAGGACACGATGGCTACATGAGCACTCCCCAACTTGATAAAACATACGACCCCAAGGCGGTCGAAGCACGGTGGTCTCAGGTCTGGGACCAACAAGGCTATTTCCACGCCTCGCCGACCCACCCAGGCGAACCCTACTGTATCGCTATCCCTCCACCCAATGTCACAGGTTCGCTCCATGTCGGCCACGCGCTGAATCATTCGATTCAGGATATCCTCATACGCTGGCGGCGCATGCAAGGCCGTAATGTGCTGTGGCTGCCCGGCACCGATCATGCCGGAATTGCCACACAAAACGTAGTGGAAAAGCAGCTCATGGCCGAAGGCGTTTCCCGGGAATCCCTTGGACGGGAACGCTTCATCGAGCGCGTCTGGCAATGGAAGGCCGCTTCCGGAGATACCATTATTCGTCAACAAAAACGACTTGGTGAATCCTGCGACTGGGATCGCCTTCGCTTTACGATGGACGAAGGACTGTCGAAAGCCGTCCTGGAAGTCTTCGTCCGCCTCTATGAAGACAAACTGATTTATCGGGGAGAGCGGCTGATCAATTGGTGCCCCCGCTGCATGACCGCACTGTCGGACATCGAAGTCGAGCATGAAGATGTGAAAGGGAAGCTGTATTCAATCGATTACCCGCTCGAGCAAGATCCAACGACTCGTCTCACCGTCGCAACGACGAGGCCGGAAACCATGTTCGGCGATACCGCAGTGGCGGTCCATCCGGACGACCCCCGCTACAATCGATTAATCGGCCAACGAGTCCGTCTCCCTCTCACCCACCGCCTAATTCCGATCGTAGGCGATGCCATTCTGGTCGACCTGGAATTCGGGACGGGTGCCGTGAAAATCACGCCGGCGCACGACTTCAACGACTTTGAAGCAGGCGAACGGCACGGACTTCCACGCCTTGCGATCTTTGACCATCAGGCGTTACTCGATCCGCAAGGCCTCAAAATCGCCGGCGTCGATCGAGCCGTCATTGAAGCGGTGGAAGGCTTACCTGCCATCAAAGCCCGATCCAAAATCGAGCAGCTCTTGAAAGCACGCTCGCTCCTCACGAAAGTCGATGACCATAAAATGGCCATTGGAAAGTGCTATCGCTGCAAAACCGTGGTCGAGCCCTATCTGTCTCCGCAGTGGTTCGTCAAGATCAAGCCCCTGGCCGGGCCTGCGATTCAGGCCGTTGAAGACGGACGTATTCGGATCATTCCAGAAGGATGGACGAACAATTATCTGGGATGGATGAGGGATATCAAAGACTGGTGTATCTCCCGCCAAATCTGGTGGGGGCACCAGATTCCTGCCTGGTATTGCTGCCACTGCAATAAAGAGCTAATCATTGAGGGTCCGGCAGCGGCGGCCTCAGCCACGCACGCGCCGCGATTAACGATTCTCCAAGGAGCGATCCCGATTGTGGGGAAAACCGCGCCAGCAATGTGCCCCACATGCGGAGGCCGGCAGTTTATTCAAGAACCGGATGTCCTCGACACCTGGTTTTCTTCAGCCCTCTGGCCTTTTTCTACACTGGGATGGCCTGAGCAGACTCCCGATCTCAAGACATACTACCCGACGTCGACCCTCGTGACCGGCCTCGATATCCTCTTCTTTTGGGTGGCCAGGATGATCATGATGGGCCTGAAATTTATGGGCGATGTCCCCTTCCGCGATGTATACGTCCATGCCCTCGTGCGGGATGCTGAAGGGCAAAAAATGAGCAAGTCCAAAGGGAACGTCATCGATCCACTCCACGTGATGGAGCAGTTCGGCACCGACGCACTGCGGTTCACGCTCGCATCGATGGCCTCACCGGGACGCGACATCAAACTTGCGGAAGAACGGATCGAAGGTTACCGGAACTTCGCGAACAAGATCTGGAACGCGGCTCGGTTTAGCCTGATAAACCTCGATGGGCCACGAGCGGCCATCGCACCAGCCGAACGCACGTTCCCCGACCGCTGGATTCTCAGTCGCCTCAATCACACCATCCAGATGGTGACATCCGAGTTAGAAGCCTATCGGTTCGATCGCGCGGCACATGCGCTGTACCAATTCATCTGGCACGAGTACTGTGACTGGTACCTTGAACTGATCAAACCGACACTCCAACACCTAGACAGCCCGGACGCGCCGGGAACCAGACAAACTCTCGTCGACACGCTAGAGACGACAATGCGTCTCCTGCATCCGTTCATGCCGTTCCTCACCGAAGAGATCTGGCACACGCTCCCCCACCAGGGAGAGAGCATCGTGATTCAGAATTATCCGACCGCTGACTCTACCTGGATCGCACCGGAGATGGAGGAACGGTTTATGCTGCTCGATCAGACCATCGGCGTCGTACGCGCATCCCGCGTACTCTTGAACTATACGCCGGGGCAGAGAATCACGTTCTACCTCGCACACGATGAGCCTCAGCAACAGGAGCACCTAGACCACCTCCGAAACTACCTCGCTCATCTCGGTCGCGGCTCGGTCGAGCTAGCCCCCGCGACGACGTGGCCGACCAGCAACCTTCTCCGATTGGTGCGGGAGGGCTTATCCGTCGGCATTGCGATCACAGGCGATGTTGATCTCAACAAGGCGCTGGATCGGATCATCAAGGAACAGGCCGAACAGACCAAAGAGATTCTGCGACTGGAGGGCAAGCTCCGCAATCATGAATTTACCGCCAAGGCCCCACCTGAGGTCATTACCGATCACCAGCAACGATTGAAAAGTCTGCGCCAGGATTGCGTCATGCTCGCCAGCAGTGAGCAACAATTGCGCACCATGCTGGGAACATAAACGATGCTCAAACCTCCGGTTGCCGACATTCGGCGCGCTGTTCGGTTGGCGCTCCAGGAAGATCTTCCACTCGGCGACGCGACGACCGTTGCACTGTTTCCCATTCCAGCACCAGCGCGCGCCCGCATCGTCGCCCAACAATCGTTGGTCGTCGCCGGTCTCGCGGCAGCTTTGCAAACCTTTCGAGCCGTAGACGCGTCCCTCGTCTTGTCCATCCATCACCATGATGGAGAACGGGCACAGGAGGGAGAGTGTCTCCTCCAAGTCGAAGGCGATGGGCGATCCATCCTGAAGGCCGAACGAGTCGCTTTGAATTTTCTCCAACACCTCTCCGGTGTCGCCACCTTGACGCGACGATTTTGCGACGCAGTTCGTAAATATCCTGTCACCATCCTGGATACGAGAAAGACGATCCCGGGCCTGCGGGCGCTTCAGAAATGGGCCGTCCTCCTGGGAGGGGGCACGAATCACCGCTGGTCGCTGAGCGATGGCGTCCTCGTCAAAGATAATCATCTCGCGCTCCTCACGCACACGCCCATGCCCATCCGAACAGCTTGCCGCAAAGCCAAAACCAACGCCCCTCGCGGTATGAGCGTCATCGTGGAAGTGGAATCCTTGGATGAGGTCCGGCAGGCCGTCGCAGGACAAGCCGACATCATTTTACTGGATAACATGAGCCCGGCGACCGTCCGTCACGCTATCCAACTGATCAAAGGGAAGGCCGTGGTTGAAGTGTCGGGAGGAATCACGTTGAAGAATGTACGCGCGATGGCGGCCGCCGGCCCGGATCGTATCTCTATCGGAGCCCTGACCCATTCAGCCCCCGCCGCGACGCTCAGCCTGGTGCTCGAACCGCGTCGACACAGTCGCTCGTGAAAGGTAAAGCGTAAAACGTGAAAGGTTTTGGATGAAGAGTACCCGGCATTCCAATGACCTGCAGGCTGTTCAGAAAGGCCGTCCAGCAAGGCCGCAGGCGAATCGAAACCGGAGGCGTACCCTCTGGGGTACGTTGAGGATTTCGATGAGTCGAGAACGAAGCTGGCGGCCTTTATCAACAGCTTGCTAAGTAACTCGTGCAACCCTCGCCGCCACTCACCAGAAACACAATCAACAGCACCCTCGCAACCACGTGGCTCGGGCGCCGTATCGAACTATTCGACAGCCTCCCTTCAACCAATCGAGAGGCCGTTCAACTTGCACAGGCAGACGTGGAGCATGGCACGGTCATTATCGCTGAGAGGCAAACCGCGGGGCGAGGGCGGCTTTCCAGGACATGGTTCTCTCCCCCAGGCGGCAATCTCTATTGCTCCATCATCCTCAAAGCCGCACACTCACCTGAGCGCCTCACAGAATGGCTCTCCTGGCTCCCATTGGTCTCTGCACTGGCCGCAGCTGAAGCGATCGAACAGGTCTCCCCCATTCGCATCTCTGTGAAATGGCCCAACGATCTCCTGATCTCGGAACGAAAAGCCGGCGGAATCCTCTGTGAGAGCGGAACAGGAACAAGATCGGACCCGTTCCAGATCATCGGGATCGGGATCAACGTCAACGGCGACGAGGAGGATTGGCCTATCGACCTCCGCGGCTCAGCAACGTCGATCTGGCAGGAACGGAAAATGGTTATCGACCGGAACAGACTGCTCGCGCAGCTGCTTCTCGAACTCGAACACTGTCTCGATGAATTAGCGACTCACGGAACGAACCGACTCGCATTGGCCTACCATCAACGCTGCTCGACCATCGGCATCACTGTACGAGCCACGTTGGCTGGTGGAGAGGTCATCGTGGGGCTTGCCGAGGGAGTCGGCCAGGATGGATCCTTACGGATACGGCCACAGACAGCGCATCCTCATTCAGAGACACCGGAAATTGTCACCTTGCGTGTGGCTGACATCCTCCACGTGAGGACGTAGCATAATGCTGAAACAGTCCTCCAGCGCGAAGAAAGGTAAGGCTCAGGCTAAGGCTGAGATCAAGAGAGCCTGATCTTCGCTTAACCTTGACCTCGACCTCACCCTACCCTAGCTGCTGGCCAAACGACCCAATCAAAACGTACAATAGGCCTCATGCTCCTCGTCGTCGATATCGGTAACACCAACATTGTCTGTGGCGTCTATGACGACCGCACCCTGACGGCCCATTGGCGATTGGCAACAGACGTCAAAAAAACATCGGACGAGTACGGCATCCTGTTTTCCAATCTACTCACTGGTGCAGGGATTCCCTCTCAACGCTTGTCGGGAGCCATCATCTCCAGCGTTGTGCCGGCACTGACCGGAACCGTCGAGAATATGCTCGACCATTATTTTCATCAGCGTCCCCTAATCGTCAGCTCGGACACAGACACGGGGCTCACACTTCGCTATGCCAACCCAAAAGAAATCGGCAGTGACCGGTTGGTGAATGCGGCAGCCGCATATCATAAATATCGCCGCGATCTCATCGTCGTCGATTTCGGCACGGCCACAACCTTTTGTGCCATTACGGCAGCGGGCCACTATTTGGGAGGCGTCATTTCCCCTGGCCTCGGAATCTCAGCCGAAGCCCTGTTTACACGAGCGGCCAAACTGGCCAAAGTGGAATTGATCCGCCCCAAAAGCGTAATCGGTACTGACACAGCCAGTAGTATTCAGGCTGGCCTGTTATTTGGCTATGCAGGACTGGTCGATACCGTCGTCCGACGAATGGAGCAGGAACTCGGGCGCTCTGCCTATGTCATCGGAACTGGAGGGCTCAGTTCCATTCTGGCAGCCGAAACTACATCGATTCAAAAAATCGAACCGTTCCTGACGTTAGAAGGTCTTGAACTGCTCTACCGACGATCCCAAGGAACCGTGAAACGTGAAGCGTGAAACGTAAAACGTGGGTCAGCCTCGGAACTGCGGCACTTCAGCCCTCAGACCGCCTCACCCGTCCCGCTTTTCTCGCCAGCCTCGCTCTCGCACTTGTCGCGCGTCACACCGTAGCTCCCTTCGCAAGTAATTAATTATTCTGGCCTGGTTGACTTTAGAAGCCCTGTGGCTATCTCCAGACGAACAAAGGAGTCTTTCATGGCAGAGGAACAGCAGAACGCGAATATATTCCAGAACTTGGATGCTTTAACACCCGATAATGGCTCCGCGACGAAGGATATCGGGGATATAGGCCTGGTCTCTGAACTTCAATTGGCTCTCGCAGCAAAGGCTGAAGAGGTGACGGCCTTGAACGACAAATATCTTCGGCTGGCTGCCGAGTTCGATAACTACAAACGCTTAGCTCAGAAGGACCAACGCGACCAGATCCGATTCGGCAATGAGCACTTGCTCAAGGAACTGTTGCCGGTTGTCGACAATCTCGAGCGGGCCATCAAGTCCTCACGAGAGGGAGCGGATAGCGACGTCCTCATCCAAGGTGTGGATCTCACCCTCAAGCAGTTGACGGGAGCCCTGGCGAGGTTTTACGTCGTACCGGTAGAGACGATCGGCCGACCGTTCGATCCTGCCACACATCAATCCGTCGCCTCCGTCGCATCTGAGACGGTACCGAAGCAGCACGTGGTCGACGAGCTTCAGCGAGGCTATCTCCTGCACGACCGCATCTTGCGGGCGGCCATGGTGAGCATCTCGTGTGGGCGAGCCGACGGCATAAAGGGAACAGACAACACGATCAGTTCATCGTAACAATTTCAAGACAGACAAGTGAGGAAGGAGTAGCCACATGGGCAAAGTAATCGGCATCGACCTTGGAACCACGAACTCCTGCGTTTCTATTATGAGCGGCGGCGAACCGGTCGTGATCGCCAATGCAGAAGGGGCCCGGACAACACCGTCCGTCGTCGCCATCACCGAAAAGGGCGAGCGCCTCGTCGGACAGATAGCCAAGCGCCAGGCGATCACCAATCCGGAGAATACGATTTTTTCCGTGAAGCGCCTCATGGGCCGCAAGTTCAACAGCAATCAGGTGGCAGACGCCGCCAAGCGGTTGCCCTACAAGGTAATCGAAGGAGACAACGGCGACGCGTACGTCGAATTGCGCGGCAAGCGCTACAGCCCGCCGGAAGTCTCTGCCATGATTTTGCAGAAGATGCGGCAGACCGCGGAAGACTATCTTGGTGAAAAAGTCACCGAAGCCGTCATCACCGTCCCGGCCTATTTCGACGACAGCCAGAGGCAGGCCACCAAAGATGCAGGCCAAGTCGCGGGCTTAACCGTCCTCCGCATCATTAACGAACCGACAGCCGCGGCCCTTGCCTATGGTCTGGACAAAAAGAAAGACGAGCGGGTTGCCGTCTATGATTTAGGCGGCGGCACGTTCGACGTGTCTATCCTTGAGATCGGCGACGGCGTCTTCGAAGTCAAGTCGACCAACGGAGATACGTATCTTGGCGGCGACGACTTCGACCAGCGCGTCATGGACTGGTTGGTGGATGAATTCAAGAAGGATCAAGGCATCGATCTTCGCAAGGATCGTATGGCCCTCCAACGCCTGAAAGAAGCTGCCGAACGCGCCAAGATTGAACTCTCTTCGTCTCAGGAAACCGAGATCAATCTTCCCTTCGTCACCGCAGACGCCAATGGACCGAAGCACCTGGTCATAAAGTTGACTCGCGCGAAACTTGAACAGTTAGTCGATGACCTGGTGAAACGATCGATCGAGCCCTGTAAGAAGGCCCTGTCCGACGCCGGCGTCTCCGCGAGCGACATCAAGGAAGTCGTCCTCGTCGGCGGCATGACCCGCATGCCAAGAGTCATTCAGGCCGTGAAAGAATTCTTCGGAAAAGAACCCCACCGAGGCGTCAATCCTGATGAAGTGGTGGCAATCGGCGCTGCGATCCAAGGCGGTGTGCTCAAAGGCGAAGTAAAGGACGTACTGCTTCTCGATGTGACTCCCCTCTCGTTGGGTATTGAAACGCTCGGCGGTGTCTTTACCAAGTTGATCGAGCGAAACACGACTGTCCCAACGAAAAAGAGCCAGGTGTTCTCGACAGCAGCCGACAATCAGACCGCCGTGACGATTCGAGTCTTCCAAGGCGAGCGCGAGATGGCCAACGATAACAAGCTCCTCGGCCAGTTCGATTTGGTGGGGATTCCTCCTGCGCCACGCGGGATGCCGCAAGTCGAAGTCACGTTCGACATCGATGCCAACGGCATCGTCCATGTCTCGGCCAAAGACTTGGCGACACAAAAAGAACAGTCCATTAAGATCACGGCATCCAGCGGCTTGAGCAAGGAAGAAGTCGAAAAGCTCGTGAAAGACGCGCAGGCCCATACCGATGAAGATAAGAAGCGACGGAGAACCGCCGAAGCCAAAAACCAGGCTGACACGCTGATCTATCAGACGGAAAAGAATCTGAGTGAGCACGGCGATAAAATCGCCGCGGAGGACAAGACCAAGATCGAAGAAGCCGTGGCCGAGCTGAAGAAAGCGATGGAAGGAACGGACCCAACAGCCATCGAGTCGGCAACCCAAACATTGACGACTGCGTCCCACAAGTTGGCTGAGGAAATGTACAAGAAGGCGTCGGCGTCGACAGCAGCCGGCGGCGGCACCGATGCAGCAGGCGGAAATGGGTCCGCAACCGGCGAGACCAAGACCGACGAAAAAGTCGTTGACGCAGAGTTCGAAGAAGTAGACAAAGACAAGAAGTAAGCTAGAATACCTCAGTGAGACCGAGCTTCGCAGCAGAGGGGCTCGGTCTTGCTGCACTTTCACCATAAGAGACGGTGTCCGTGTCTAAACGTGATTATTACGAAACCTTAGGCGTCGAACGAACCGCATCCGACGACGAGCTCAAAAAGGCCTATCGAAAGATGGCCCGCCAACACCATCCCGATCTGCAGACGGGAGAGGCTCAGAAGAAAACGTCGGAAGAAAAATTCAAAGAAGTCAATGAGGCCTACGAGACCCTGAGCGATCAGGAAAAACGTAAACGCTACGACATGTTCGGCCATGCTGGAGCCCAGCAGGGTGGCGGCCCGGATGGCTTCGGATTTGGTGGAGCCGGCTTCGGTGACGCCTTCAACGACATCTTCGAAGATTTTTTCGGGGGACAGCGCGGCGGCAGTCGGACGGAGCGCGGCAACGACCTCCAATATAATCTGGAACTCACCTTCGAAGAGGCCGTCTACGGGAAAGATGCCAAACTCAAAATCCCGCGATGGGAAATGTGCAGCGATTGCAAAGGAAGCGGAGCGAAGAATGCCTCGTCGGTCAAGACTTGCCCGAGTTGTAAAGGGGCAGGACAGATGCGGTTCCAGCAAGGATTCTTCAGTATCACCCGTCCCTGCGGCCAATGCGAAGGGGCAGGACGAATTGTCACAGAACCCTGCCCTGCCTGCCAAGGGCGTCAACGCACGTATCGAGAACGAACCATCGCCGTCCACATCCCGGCCGGCATCGAATCAGGCATGCGGCTACGCCTCTCGAATGAAGGGGAACACGGAGTCAATGGAGGCCCGCCAGGCGATCTCTATGTGGCAATTACCGTCAAGCCACACCCGGTCTTCCAGCGTCAAGGGCAGGATATCGTCTGTGACGTTCCAATTCAGTTTGTCACAGCGGTACTCGGAGGAAAGATTGAGGTCCCCACACTGAAAGGCACGACGATCATCAAGATTCCCGCCGGGACCCAACAGGACAAGACCCTCCGTATCAAAGGCTTGGGTGTTCCCAATCTCAAGAGCCACAATACAGGCGACCAATTATTTGTCATCAAGATTCAGATCCCCACCAAACTCACGGCTCGCCAGAAAGAATTGCTCCAAGAATTTGCAAAAGAGAGCGGCATGTCGATGGAAGAAGACAGCGACGGCTTCTTCGACAAAATGAAGACCTTCTTCGAATAGCGCCGGCGGTTTCCGCATTATGTCCACGTTTTTTGTCGACCCTGGCGCCATCACTCCCCCTACGGTCCGCATCACGGGCGATCTCTTCCATCATCTTCGAAATAGTCTCCGTGTGTGCGCGGGAGATTTCCTCGTGCTGAACGATGGATGCGGAGCCCGCTATCGGGTGGAAGTGACCCACGTGACCGCCCAAGTCATCGATACCCGCATCATCGACCAACAAACCCAGCCGACCAGCAAGACGCTACCGATTGTACTGGGGCAAGCCTTAATCAAAGGCGACAAGATGGACTGGGTTATTCAGAAAGCCACTGAACTCGGAGTCGCGACCATTGTACCCATTCACAGCACACACAGCGTGATAAAACCCAATCTGGAACGCCTGGAGCATCAACGGTCGAGATGGGAGCGCATTGCACGGGACGCGGCACAACAATCGGAACGGTGGACCATTCCAACCATCGCAGACCCGACAGACCTCGCAGGAATTTCACGCCAATATGCCTCATCGCTTCTGAAGAGCATACTCGCAGAACGTTCCAGCGGCCCTTCGCTTGCCACCGTTCCATTACCGCTTGACCCTCAGCATCCGATTGTCTTGTTAGTGGGGCCGGAAGGGGGATGGGCGCCGGAAGAGCAACGGCTTGCGCAAGAACAGGGCTTTCTTCCTCTCACCCTCGGGCCACGAATCTTGAGGGCCGAGACCGCAGCAATCGCCGCGCTCAGTATTCTCCAGTCACGGCTCGATGTCACTCAAGAACCGTGAAAAGTGAGACGTGAAATGTAAAATGCCGGATTGCCGAGCCGTCTTCATCCGGAGCCTTTCACATTTTACCTTTTACCTTTCACAGCTCCACATCAACGACCTATGGTCAGCCGAACAATCGTGCCCTCTTCACCACTGGCCCAGCCCTGTGTCCCATCGGGAAACGACAGACCGAACAGCGAGACCTTCGCGATCGCGCCCTGTTCCGTCCAGGTAAAGCCACCATCGGTCGTCCGATAGACCATGCCTCGTTCCCCCACTATCCATCCGGTTTGCGGGTCAGTAAAGCGGACCCGCAAGAAGTCGGTCAGCTTCGTACAGGTACGGGCGCAGGGCAGCGTGCGATCGATCCATTGCGCACCGCCGGTGGTCGTGTGAAATATGGCGCCGGCGTTCCCCACGGCCCAGCCAGTCGATACGTCCGTGAAATAGACATCGAACAGGGTGGCAGCACCCTGTGTCTCTTGCGGGATCCAGGTGATTCCGCCATCATCGGTCATCAAGACAGTCCCCACCGCTCCGACGATCGTCCCATGACGCGCGCTCAGAAATTGTACGCCATAGAGGGCCGCACTCGTCTTGCTCGCTTGATCGAGCCAGTGGATCCCGCCATCCTTCGTATGAAGAATCGTTCCGTTACCACCCACCACCCATCCCTCACTCGCCGATACAAACGAAAGGCCATAGAACGATACTTGTGTCTCGACGAGTTGCTGATGCCAGGTGTTCCCTCCATCCTGGCTCCGGAGAATTGTCCCATTAGCTCCGACAGCCCAGCCCTGCTTCTCGTCAAAAAAGAAGACGACTGAGAGGCTGGCCGTGGTGCCACTGGAGACCTTCTTCCACTTCTTTCCGCCATCGACCGTTTTCAGAATAATGCCGCCCGACCCGACAGCCCAACCCTGCTGAGACGTACGAAAATAGAGCCCCATTAGGAGGGCTTCGGTATGGCTTGTTTGAGGAGTGATTGTCAGAGAAGAGTCAGCAGCCCACGAGGGAAACGGACACAACAGCAGCATCAACGCCACGAACGCCAGGCATCTCGCGCGGAACAGCGAGAGCCCTCGTCGTGATCCGTGCAATCCGTCTCTCACTGGTTGGTGTCGGCGTCCGGGCGGTTTTTATTGAAGTAGCCTGAATCCGGCATGCCCTTCGCTTCAATGGTGAAGCTGCCTGCTTCCATTGACAACCATTTTTTCGGAGTACAGCAAGATCCATCAGGTAGCATGTCCCAGGAGCCGCGCCGCACCACCAAAGGACCAGTCGCCAGCTCATTGAAGAACTCATTGCGCTTCCCCAATCCATACAAGTGGCGATGCGGTACGCGCACGACAATCTCCGTATCCGTCCAAGACATGACTTGCGCCGCAATGTTGCTGAACAGCACTTCCGTGCGCGACACATTTTCGCCCAACTCGATATCCTCTCGTCGCTTGTAGGCCCCCTGATTGAGACCGATGTACGCATGCTCAGCGGTCTTCAAGAAAGAACCGAACCCCGTCCCTTTGATGCTAATCAGTTCATCGAGTCCCCCCGATTGCGGGCTATAGGAATCGATCTGCGGCATCACCACCGTAAAGCCCCCCGCTTCAGTCTTGAGGGTGTCCTTCGTCGCGCAACACGTTCCGTCAGGATTGGGCTTCGTTGCGCCTCGATAGATCACAACTGGCCCAGTTTTCGCGCTAAACGGCACCCACACATCGATGCGATCGTCTTGCCAGCGATAGATGATGGCGCGGACCCCGCCGATATCGACTCGGTTCTCTCCCGTATTGAAGTCGGTAAAGGCATAGGGTGTCGATCCACTTTCAGAGTAGAACCCGAAATGTTCCCCACTGATTCTGAGCAACGTACCGATCGGGGCGGCCGGAGGTGTCAAGGCGATGACTTTTGGCACATGAACCGTAAAGACTCCGACCGTACGCTCACGTCCCTGCATGGTCAGTACGATAGGTCCAGTGTCCGCATCCATCGGAAGATGTACGACTATCGCGCTGTCGGACCACTGCGCGATCGTGGCGAGGTGCCCCCCGAACATCACCTTGTCACCGACTCCCTTCTCGGCGCCGAAGCCTTGGCCGAAAAAGACGATCTTTGTGCCGACCGGCCCGCTCACCGGATCGACGCGAATGCTCGGAACCAGTTGTAATGGAACAGCATTGCTGACCTTGTACTGGACCGGAGCACAACAGGACCCATCCGGCAGGGGATCCGACGAAGCCAATCGAACCACTACCTCGCCCGACGTCGCGTTGGTGGGAACATCGACTTCGATGATATTGTCTTTCCAACGGCGTGGTCTTATGACCACACTTCCGATCATCACGTCGTTGACTCCGAACATTGTATTGGGATCGCGCGGGCCGGCGGTGACGCCGAAGTTTGCACCGGTAATCTGCAAGGTATGGCCTGGCTCGATTTCTGCCGGCGTGACAGCCGTAATCGTCGGTTGCACCACTGTCAACGTTCCGGCAGCCTTCTTCCTTTTTCCGGCCATGACTTCAACGGGGCCGGATTGAGCCTGAAAGGGAACCTTCACCTCGATCAAGTCGGGTTCCCATCGTTGAATCAATGCAGGAACCCCACTGACAGTCACGCGATTGACGTGTACGGATCGAAATGACCCGAACCCCTTCCCCGCGATTGAAACCGTAGCGCCTGGGACCGCCGTTGATGGGTGTAGCTCGATCACGGAAGGGGTAGCCGCAACCGCGGCAACGGTCAGGCTTGCCCACAACACTATCGCACTCAACCCGGTGACGAATGCATGCATGAATAGATCCTTGTCAGGCAAGAATACGGCAGTAGAAAAACGTGGATCTTATGAAAAACGGAAGACCGATTGAACTATAGCAAGTGGGTTTTTAGAGAGTCAATCCGGCGTGTACCGCCCGATCAGCGTTCAGAGCAGGTGGGAGAGATCCGTCAGGAGACGGAAAAGATCACTTCGATTTCGACAGGAGCCCCGCGAGGTAACTCAGCAGCTCCCACAGCCGCGCGTGCATGACGCCCAGCGGCCCCAAAGATCGCAACCAGGAGGTCCGAGGCTCCATTGAGTACTTGGGGCTGCTGCACAAAACCCTCCGCTGAAGCCACATGCCCAACGACCTTCACGACACGCGTAATTCGATCTAACGTTCCGAGCTCCTGCTTCGCAATCGCCAAGGCATTCAAGATTGCGAGCTTGGCCGCCTCCATTCCTTGCTCAACAGTCAGATCGCGACCGAGCTTACCAGAGAAAGCCAACTGCCTGTCTCGCATGGGGAGGACGCCGGATAGAAACAGGAGATCTCCAGCCCGAACCGCCGGAACATAGGTCGCCAACGGTTGCGGCGGGGCAGGCAACTCTAGATCCAGTTCTTTTAGTTTGAGTTCAAATGACATCCCGAAGATCCTGGCGCTCTGTACTCATGACGTTTTACATTTCACGTTTTACGTCTCACGCATCATCCAGCGCGGAGCGCATCGAGGAAACTTTCACCCGCCGGCAGTTGCCCCCCTTGCAGCGCTTCTACAATGGTATGACCGATATCAGCGGCGGATGTCCTGATGCCGAGATGGACCCCATGTGCCAATTTGGGCCCCGTGGCCAAGAGGGGAACATACTCCCGCGTAGCCATCTGATCCGCCCTCGTGATATCCCGTCCATGATCGCCCGTCAGAATGAGCAGGTCGCCTGGACGAAGCTGTTCCAACAAACCGGGAAGTTGTCGATCGAATTCATGGAGGGCCGCCGCTGACTGTCCCGCATCCGACTCCAGAACTTCGAGCCCGGCAACGATCAATCCTCGCGGAATTTTTCTAAACATCCCTATCAGCTCAGCGAGCAATGAGGTCCAGTGCGCAGCAGGAACAGAGCGAGTGAGCCCCCGGCCACTGAACAAATCGCCGACTTTCCCGACCCCGGTTATGATCTGACTCTCACGATTGAGCACATCGAACATGGTCGGTCCGGAAGGTTCAAGCACGAACTCCCGGCGTTGTGGACTGAACTGCACCCCACCGGCATCACCCACAAGCGGGTGGGCTGACACACGCACAATCCCCCAAGGGTCCTTGAGGAGTTTTCTTGCATCCCGGCAGCGCTGAAAAAACTCATCCCGACGCATCGCGCCCTCGTGCATCGCGACATGGCAGGTTCGTCGTCCGTCGGTCCACACGATCAGCGCACCGGAGGACAGATGATCCTCCTCGCATTCGCGCAATATAGCCGTTCCGGAGACTAGGCGATTGCCGACGAGCTTACGGCCAAATGCCTGTTCGAGGACCGCAACCATGTCAGGAGGAAATCCGTTGGGATAGAGCGGCCCGGCAACGGCTGTCACATGACCGGCCATTTCCCAGTAGCCGGCTACGGAATCCACTTCTTTCGAGAGAAACCCAACACGGCCGAAACAGCCTTCCGGCTGCCCCATCGTCCGCACACCTTTGATCTCTGTGATATGGCCAAGCCCGAGCCCTTCCAGCGTGGGAAGGGTGAGCCCACCAACGGCCTCAGCCAAATGAGACAACGTATTAGAGCCGGCATCCCCGTATTCCGCCGCATCGGGCATAGCCCCGACGCCGAGTCCATCGATCACCAGCACAATCACGCGCGTAATCATGGGCGCACTATAGCAGAAGTGGGGCGAGCAAAGAAGTTCTGAGTGCTGAGTTAGCGGCCAACTGGGAAGGACGGGACAGCCGAGAGGGTCTGAGGATTGACCTGTTCGGAGCTTCGATCACCGACTCTTAGACTTCAGACTTTCGACTTTCGACTTCGTCCTTCAGCCTGCGAGCCCACTCGGCTACGATCGCGAGACTGGCGCTGGTGCCGATCCGATCCGCGCCGGCCTCCAGCATAGACAATGTCGTCTTCCAATCTCGAATTCCTCCGGAAGCCTTCACCTTCACGCGGCCGGCTACAGTCTCTATCATCAGCCTCACATCTTCCACCGTCGCACCGGCAGCACCAAAACCCGTCGACGTCTTCACATAGTCAGCTCCCGCCTCCACAACCAACTGGCAGGCCGTACGCTTCTCTTGCTGGGTCAAATAACACGTTTCAAGTATGACTTTATGCTCCACGCCTGCGGTCGCTTTCACCACTTCAGCGATGTCCTGTCGCACATACGCATGATCTCCCGACTTCAGCCGGCTCACATTGATCACCATGTCCAGCACCCGTGCGCCACGCGCCACTGCTTCAATGGCTTCGGCAACTTTCGTCTTCGTCGTGTGGCCGCCCAGGGGAAACCCGATAGGGATGCCAACTCGAATCGTCGTGCCTGCGACAGCGTCCACCGCTTCATCCACATAGCACGGCGGAACAAAAATGACAGTGAATCGGAACTCCTTCGCTTCTTGGCACAGCCGCAGCACATCCGCTTTTGTCGCATCCGGCCGGAGTACGGTGTGGTCGATACGGTCTGGCACATTCCATTCAGACATCGTTCACGACACTCCTTCCATGTGAGAAAAAAATCCCTCTCCGGGAACGATTGACGTCTGGGAGTGAGACCCGCGCCGAACGGGACGCTTCTGATATTTTTCCACCGCCTTGTTGTGTTCGATCAACGTCGCAGAAAACTGGTGCGTGCCGTCGTTCCTCGAAACAAAATATAAAAAGCTCGAGTTCGAAGGGTAGAGTGTTGCCCGGATCGCCTGAATGCCCGGGCTGGCAATCGGTCCAGGCGGTAACCCCTGCACCCGGTAGGTATTGTAGGGGCTGGGACTCGAGAGGTCTTTCTTGTGCAAATTTCCATCAAATTCCGGCAAGCCATAAATGACGGTGGGATCGCTCTGTAACGGAATGTGTTTCTTGAGCCGGTTGTGAAACACCGCGGAAATCTCAGGCCGCTCGTCACCCGATCCGGTTTCCTTTTCAATCACGGAGGCGAGAGTCAGCACCTCATGCATCGTCATCTTGAGTTCCTGCATCCGGGCGAGAAGATCCGGCCCAACCACCTGCTTGAGTTGCTCGACCATGGCCACCAAGACGTCGCGCGCCTTGACCGCACGAGGGAACTTATACGTATCGGGATAGAGATACCCTTCCAGCGTCTCCGCCTTGATCCCGAGGGACGCAATGAATGTCCGATCTTTCGCCAGCCGGAGAAACTCAGCGCGGTCCGTCAGGCCGTCTTGGGCGACTAAGTCGGCGATTTGGACGAGGGTCAGTCCTTCGGGAATCGTCAACGGATGGAGCACAACCTGACCATTGAGCAATAGGGCAAGAATCTCCCCTGGAGTCATGCCGGCGTTCAGCTCATATTCGCCGGCATGCACCTTCCGGTCGGCAGATCTGGATTTTCCAAAAAGAACAAACGAGAAACTGCTTTTGATCAATCCTGCTCGCTCAAGCAACGTCGCGACATGTTGAAACGTCGAGCCGTCAGGAATCACAACGACTTTCGAGGGAGGGTGCGCTTCCGGAGGGATAGCCGGGCCTTCAGCCCAGCGAATCGTCTGATAGGCCGCGACGCCAAGTGCGACCATTACGACCAGCAGACATCCGACCACGATCCGTAGATTCATGAGGTGATTCTACCGTTTCTTGCTCCACATACTCATCCGCCCATGCTTCCGGCTCCCTCTTCGGTGCCGGTTCAAGGCTCGCCAAGTAACTCTGGAGCAGAATTGAGGCGGCGATGCGATCCACCACACCCTTCCGCTTCTTCCTGCTAACATCAGCTGCGATCAAGAGGTCTTCAGCTGACTTCGTCGTCAACCGTTCGTCCCACAGAATAACGGGAACCGGTACTCCCTGTTCCAAGCGAACCTGGAACTCGCGCATCGCCTGAATTGCCGGACCCTCGCGGCCATCCAACTGAAGGGGAAAGCCCAACAGCACTTGCCTGACTTCATACGTACCGACAAGGGACGCAATATGGGCGATGTCCCAGTCCAACGTGCGACGATTGAGCGTCTCAAGCGGCTGGGCGGTCCACCCCAGCTCATCGCTCAAGGCTACCCCGATCCGCTTGGTTCCATAATCGATCGCAAGAACTCGCTTACCATCCTCCATAGTCTACCGCTCCAACAGGCGTTCGACCAGCCCAAAAACCTTTTCCAACGCCACATCCAGTCTGGCCGGGTCCTTCCCACCGGCCTGCGCCATCTCGGGTCTACCACCGCCGGTACCACCGACTTCCGCCGCCATCTCCTTGATAAGATCACCCGCTTTCAGTCGAGCAATCAGATCCTTCGTGACGACGACCAGTAACGAGACCTTGCCATCGTTCGCCGCGCCGAGAGCGACAACACCGCTCTTCAACTTGTCCCGCAACTGATCGGCCAGCGCCCGCATGCCGTTCACATCCAGGCCATCGGTCCGCTGCACATGCACTTGAATGCCGGCGATTGTTTTCGCCGTGGTCTCGACCGCTGAGCCGCTGGCCATTTTCAATTTCAGCTCTTCCAGCTCGCGTTCTTTGTCTTTCAACTGGGTCAATATCTTTCGCGTTTTAGCGACCAACTCAGACTGGCCGACCTTGAGCAAGTCCGAGAGTTCGCGAATGTCCGTTTCTAGTTTCTTCATGTGGACGAGCGCACCGCTACCGGTCTGGGCCTCGATACGGCGCACACCAGCCGCAACACCGGTCTCCGACACAATTCTGAACAGGCCGATGTCACCCGTGTGCCGACAATGCGTACCGCCGCAGAGTTCTTTGCTGAAGGACTCGACGGTCACCACCC
>Ga0163153_10001937_pt1 | contig 31616 bp, 21 predicted proteins | sample OliLakLV19MP6IB1_FD_148629 | JGI IMG/M metagenome (GOLD analysis project Ga0163153, IMG submission 148629) | Freshwater microbial mat bacterial communities from Lake Vanda, McMurdo Dry Valleys, Antarctica - Oligotrophic Lake LV.19.MP6.IB-1 | ecosystem: Environmental > Aquatic > Freshwater >...
CGCTTAGATAAAGTTAACTTTAATAGCGCAGCGAGACCTGGAAGGTTTATCACCGAATTATAAGTATAAAACCCTGGCTTGATTAACAGTTAGGTTTTGGATTTAGTAGGATAATTGAGGGATGTTCCCCGGATCCCGATTACCATTGTTGGGATACAAAGTCGACATCATGCTCCCATTTAATTCCCTAGTTTGTCTTGTAGGTTTTTCCTTGTGACAGGCCATTCCCCTTTCTCAGCCAGGATCAGGTCACTGACAAAATCACCCATTAAAGAGCAGGAAATATTAATCTTTGGAGCCATGTCCATGGTACCCAACCCTTCTTGAATGACAAAATCTACTGCCTCTCTGACCAATCTGGATTCGGCATCCATATCAAAATAGTCCAGCATCATTGCCGTAGCGAGGATAGCGGCGAGGGGGTTGGCAATGTTCCTCCCGGCAGCCTGGGGATAAGATCCATGAATGGGTTCAAATAAAGCCTGCGTCTCACTCAATGACGCAGAAGGTAACAGACCTATGGTGCCTACAATTACGCTGGCTTCATCAGAGAGGATATCCCCAAACATATTTTCAGTCAAGATGATGTCAAACTGGCGTGGATTAAGCACCAGTTGCATGGCGGCATTGTCAATATACATAAGGTCAAGTTCAACATCGGGATAGGTAGACTGCTGCAATTCCTGGACAGTCGCACGCCATAGCCTACCGGTTTCCAGCACATTGGCTTTATCTACCAGCGTCAGTTTTTTCCGACGCAGGCGCGCCTGTATAAACGCCAGGTGAGCCACTTTTTCAATCTCATCACGATGATAATAACATTCATCCCTGGCCCACTGGCCAGCTTCGTCTTTTTCTTTTTTGCCAAAATATAAACCCCCAGTCAATTCCCTGTAAATAATCAGATTGACCTGTTGAATCTGCTCTTCTTTTAATGGGGATAAAGCATGGAGTTTCTTATAAGCGGTTATTGGCCGGATATTGGCATATAGTCCCAGGGCTTTTCTCAATTGTAACAACCCTTGCTCCGGACGAACGTTTTGGCTGGGGTCCTGATCATATTTCGGGTCACCAATCGCTCCGAATAAAACAGCATCCGAAAGTTTACAAGCCTCCAGGGTAGCCTCCGGCAGTGGCGCCAGCCCCTGCTGCATCGCCGCACCTCCTATCCATTCCTGCCCGATGACAAATTGGAAATTAAACTTTTTTTCTAAAGCATGAATAACTTTCAGGGCCTGTGCAATGACTTCCGGACCAATGCCATCACCAGGCAGAACAGTAATTTTTTTATTCATTCAATATTTAAAGTTTAAGGATACAGCGTTATGCCATGCAGCGTGACCGGCATGGGGATCAAACCATTGCTTTTTGTTTTTTGGCAATATGTTCTTCATAAAGTTTGAGCAGGTCATCGCTGTTGATTTCTTTTTTGTTATCAGCCATCTCCAGAAAATTTTTATACAATATGTCCAATTGATCTTTGCCGAGCTCAATGTCGAGATGCCGGTAACGATAGGCCAGGGCGGCCCTGCCGCTGCGGGCGGTCAATATGATGGAGGATTCATTGACTCCTACTTCCTGAGGATCAATAATTTCATAATTTTCACGATGTTTAATCACTCCATCCTGGTGGATTCCGGATGAATGGGCGAAAGCGTTAGCCCCAACAATTGCTTTATTGGGCTGGACCTGTATGCCCATCCGGTCAGCAATCAGGTGGCTCATTTCGGTCAACAATTGAGATTGAATCCGGGTCTCAAAATTGAGGTTCTTCCTTTGTTTAATAATCATTACGACCTCTTCCAGGGAAGTATTACCTGCCCGCTCACCCAAGCCATTAATCGTACATTCAATCTGTCTCGCTCCGTTTCGAATAGCCGCAATGGAATTGGCAGTGGCAAGTCCGAGATCGTTGTGGCAGTGGGAGGAAAGCACCGCTTTGTGAATATCGTTTACATGTTCCTTAAGGTATTTCATCTTATCACCGTATTCATCTGGTAGACAATAACCTGTAGTGTCGGGAATGTTGAGCACGGTGGCTCCGGCCTTCACAACTTCTGAACATACTTTAGCGAGGTATTCATTATCTGTTCGCCCGGCATCTTCAGCATAGAATTCAACATCTTCCACAAATGATTTAGCCAGCTTAACGGCGGCAACCGCCCTTTCGATAATTTTGTCCTGTGTAGTATTGAATTTATAACGAATGTGCATTTCAGAGGTTCCGATACCGGTATGAATCCTGGGATATTTTGCCGGTTTCAACGAATCTGCTGCCGTGATGATATCCTTCTCCACTGAACGGGACAAGGCACATACCACCGAATTCTTGATGGTTTCTGATATTTTATACACGCTAAGAAAATCGCCGGGACTGGAAATCGGGAATCCGGCCTCTATGACGTCCACACCCAGGTTCTCCAGGGCTATGGCCAACTCCAGCTTTTGAGCGGTATTGAGCTTACAGCCGGGTACTTGTTCACCGTCACGAAGCGTAGTATCGAATATTTGTATTTTATCGGCCATGAATAATTTATAGATATTTGTAATCGTAGTAGAGACGCAACTCCTGCTAAAATTATTGTAAATATAATGGTTCGACAAATAGCACTTTCGATTTCCTACGGCACAGACCATAGAAATGCTTTTTATATCTCTTTGAATACCAGCAAGTAAATTCATTTTTTCTACAATGCCCAAACAGCCTACGGACTTCCTGCTTCAATTGATCAAATCCATGTCAAAGCCGGAAAAGAGGCATTTTAAACTATTTGTGCAACGAAACCCCTCCAATACCAACTCGCTGTTTTTGCAATTGTTCAGCCACCTGGAAAAACAAAAGGTATATGAGGAAAAGAATATACTCCGGCTGATACCGAAGATCAAAAAACAACAATTACCCAACCTCAAAGCCCATCTGTACAAACAATTGTTGGTAAGCCTGAGATTGATCCACCGCAGTGAAAATGAGGATATCGATGTCCGGGAAAGGATTGATTATGCCCGGATTCTTTATAACAAAGGTTTATATCGCCAATCTCTCGACATCCTCGATAAAGCCAAAGAACGGTGCAAGACTTTCAGTATGCACAGTATACTGATGGAGATCCTTGAATTTGAAAAACTGATAGAGTCCCAATATGTAACCCGAAGCATAGCTACCCGGGCTGAACAACTTTCGGTCGAGTCGCAATCTACTGCCAATGAAATTCAAAAGACGCAAAAATATTCCAACCTGTCCCTGCAACTCTATGCATTATACCTCAAAGTAGGGTATATCCGGAATGCCAAAGACCATTTCCTGGTTCAGGAATTTTTTCAGGCCCATCTGCCACACCACCAGGAGCAAGACCTGGGTTTTTATGAAAAACTGTTTCTGTATCAATCCTATGTTTGGTATTATCATATGTTGCTGGATTTTAAAATGTATTATCGTTACTCTCAAAAATGGGTGGCCCTATTCGAACAATATCCGGTGATGGCGGACCTGGAGCGGCCTTTGTTTTTGAAAGCAAAACACAACCAGCTCAATGCTTTATTTTTACTTCAGCGCCACGACAAGTTTATGGAAGCTTTAAACAATATGCTTCAGATGCTGGAAAAATTTCCGGCCAGAAATGAAAATGAAAAAAGCCTGGAATTTATTTATACCTATACCCATCGTATAAATCAGCATTACCTGGAAGGCAGTTTTCAGCAAGGCCTGCCGTTGGTTCAGGAAATCATGGTGCCTTTAAAATCCAACCTCTTTCATCTCGACTTTCACCGGGTGATCCTATTTTATTATAAAATTGCCTGCCTTTATTTTGGGAGCGGGGACAACAGTAAAGCGATAGATTATTTAAACCTTATCGTCAATGAATCCCCTGACTTTCGCGGAGACATCCAGTGTTATGCCCGGATTTTAAGGTTGATTGCCTATTATGAGATGGGCGACAATTACCTCATTGAGTATCAGGTGAAATCGATTTACCGTTTTTTGACCAAAATGGATGACCTGCATGCGGTTCAGAAAGAGATATTGAGTTTTATCCGCAAACTGCCCAGGGTAAGGCCCGCTGAGTTGAAGAAAGAATTCAGAAAACTACTTGAACGATTCATTAAACTTCGCGCTGATCCATACGAAGCAAGGTCCTTTTTATACCTCGACATTATTTCCTGGCTGGAAAGTAAAATCCAGGGTAATTCGGTCCAACAAGTGATCCGTGAAAAATTTAATAAAACAAAATAGTCAGGATGCCGACTAGATCTAATCCTGTTTTTTCCAGTCGGTAGCGGTCAGGTAGGCTAAAATTATCCCCCCAAACATCATCGCCAATTTTAGGAACAGAGGCATCAGTCCCGGCAGATCATCGATCCAGGATAATAACGGAAATTCTAATCCCAATAAAGTCAGGACCAGGGTCAGGAAACCAAAGAGGAACGACAGGAATGCCAGGATCAGTAGGACAGACTTAGATTTCAAAATCAGAAGGTTGGAAGCAAAAGTACTGTACTCTACTTACAAATTGTAAAACACAGTACTTTATTCTATTGCTTAAACTTTACAGCTCATCTCCAAGCGCCGATGATTGCACCGGCTAAGGCAAGAAACAATACCTGATAAACTGCATCAATAGCCCAAAGTTTAAGGCTTTTCCTTTGCTATAAATAATTAATGCCGATGGAAGGGGCAATAAACAATAAACCAGTGATCAGGCCCGCCTGCATACCGGTCTTCCAGTTCATTTCTGCGTCTCCCTGAAAAAACATAGCCAGACCCAATGCCATTAAAATCATCAGCACGGCACTGGTTCCGAATACCTTTGCCATACTGGTATTTTTAAGGCTTTCTTCAGTTAGTCCGGTTTCCTGTTGCCAGGACTTTCCAAATAAGACAGGGCTGTACCATAATGCACCTAAAGCCCAAGCTGCTATCCCGGCTGCGATGACCGCCAGCCAATTAATAGTTGAAACATCCATATAAGTTTGGTTTTAAATAAGTTATTCAACAATAGGGGATCAAATCTGGGTTGACGAATGTAACCAATGAACAGGGATTTTTAAAATATAAATGATTCAACGGATTAAAAACAAGGTGCGGCATCGAAGCGATATTTCTCCCATCTTTGCAACAATGATGGTCAAGCTCATTGAATGTCCCAGGGATGCCATGCAAGGGCTGAAAGAATTTATCCCTACGGAGAAAAAGATTGAATACATTAACCAGCTATTAAAAGTGGGCTTTGATACCATTGACTTTGGCAGTTTTGTATCCCATAAAGCTATACCCCAGATGGCGGATACCCACGAAGTGATTAAAAGTTTAGACCTGAAGGATTCAACATCCGGATTATTGGCTATAGTGGCCAACCTTCGCGGCGCAGAAGATGCCTGTCTGTATAAGCAAATCACTTATATCGGTTATCCATTTTCGATATCGGAGACCTTTCAGCGAAGGAATACCAATACAACGATTGATGAGTCTCTGGCCACGGTCAAAGAAATTCAGGCCGTGTGTGCAGATAAAGGTAAGAAGCTGGTCATCTATATTTCTATGGGGTTTGGTAATCCTTACGGAGACCCCTGGAATGTAAATATCGCACAACATTGGGTTAATGAACTCGCGGAACTCGGTATCCGGATCATCTCGCTTTCAGATACCATCGGTGTATCCACTTCGGATTCTGTCTATTATTTATTTTCCAACCTTATTCCCCCTTACCCGGATGTTGAATTCGGAGCTCACCTCCATACTACTCCAGTGAGTTGGAGAGAAAAAATTCATGCAGCCTGGCAAGGGGGCTGTCACCGGTTTGATGGAGCGCTTAAAGGATTGGGAGGTTGCCCAATGGCCAAGGATGACCTGACCGGTAATATGCCGACTGAAAAAATGATTACTTATTTTGATGAAATTATTCCTGATTTTGGCATCAATCGCCTGGAATTATCTAAAGCCATGGTATTGGCGGATAGTTTATTCTACCATTGACGACTCTTGAAATCATTCATATAATTTTTTTCCAGCAGCCGGAGCTCATCAAACAATCGGCCGGCTATAGATTCACGTTGACTGAATCTTAATTTGTGATGATCTATCTGGACTACCGGCATCAGCCGTTTGGTGGTCGAGGTGAGAAAAACTTCTGTTCCATTCAATACATCCTGAAGGCTTACCGGACGGATCTCGACCGGCATAAATTTTTCAGCTAATTGAATAATGTGGTTGCGGGTGACCCCGGGGAGGATATCCTCACTGGGAGTGACTAATCTACCATCGGGCGTGATCACAAATAGGTTGGCCCGGGATGTTTCAGAAACAGAATCCCGATAAACATACAACAGGTCATCATATCCGTCCTGAATGATGGATTTCCAATGTTGAATAGGGATCAGGTAATTTAAACTCTTGATGCCCGGTGTTTCTCTTTTGTATGCCAGGCTTTTTAATTTATACGCTTTTTGCTGATCATAGGTTTCAGACAATAAAAAATTAATACGGCCGGTTAAAATAAATAAAGAAGCAATTTCGTCAGGCATAAACCCGTCTGTCGAAATCCCGCCCGTCAGAACAATTTTGATGGTGCCATTCTCGGTTTGATTGAGGCGGATCAGTTTGACAATCAATCCCTTGATCGTGTCCATGCTTTCCGGTAAATCAAGCCCCATAAGCCGGCATGAATTGGCAAAACGCGCCAGATGATCCTCCATAAACAGGGGTATACCGTCGAGGACTTTAAAAAAATCAAATACTCCGAAACCTCTCAGGAAGCCCAGATCAAAAGGCGAAACCCAGGCTTCTTTTTCCGGGACAATTTTCCCTTGGATATAATGGTAATTCAAAATTTAAAATTTAGGCCGTTGAAGGATTGAAGATTTATTTTGATAATGATAATACGCGGCTGCAGCTATGGCCAGGTGTATTTCCATCGCATCAGCCGGATTTAATATTTCATCGAGGTGCTGGTCCAAAAAGCCGGTGGATAAATTACCTTCAAGTAGATCAGGATGCTGAAGTAGTTTGATTCCAAAAGGAATGGAAGTTTCAATCCCCCTGAGCTCAAATTGTACCAGGGCCTGTTTTAAGTTTTCTATACAATCCGCTCTGTGGTGTGCCCGACTGATCAATTTGGCAATCATCGGATCATAATAGATGCTGACTGTTTTTCCTGAAATATACCCTGAATCAATCCGGATATCCGGTAGTTCTGGCACCTGGTAATGGGTGATGGTTCCGGTAGATGGGGCAAAATTTTGCTGCGGGTTTTCAGCATAAATCCTCCACTGCATGGCATGTCCGGCTGCAATGATTTCTTCCTGCTTCAAGGGCAACTCATGTCCCAGTGCAACCTCCAGTTGCAGATCGACGAGATCCAGCCCGGTGAGCATTTCAGTCACGGTATGTTCTACCTGGAGGCGGGTATTCATTTCCAAAAAATAATAATTTCCATGGCTATCAATAATAAACTCCACGGTTCCGGTATTGGTGTATCCACTGGCTTTGGCCAGGTTTAATGCATCGGCATACAAGGAATGTTTGACCTGATCCGTAATAAAATTGCAGGGGGATTCTTCCATCAACTTTTGGTATCGCCGCTGGATTGAACACTCTCTTTCAGGGAAATAAACACAGTTGCCATGCTGGTCGGCCATAATCTGAACTTCGATATGCCTTGGATTTTCTATATATTTTTCAATAAATAAACGGTCATCGCCGAATGAAGCGAGTGCTTCGGCTCTGGCCAATCCAATGGCTTCTTCGATTTCATCAAAATGGTGCACGACGCGCATGCCCTTACCGCCTCCGCCTGCAGCTGCTTTTATAATTAAAGGTATGCCGGTATCCCGCGCAATATGGAGGGCTTGTTCCTGATCCTTGATGGCCAGATGATGCCCGGGGACTAAAGGAATGCCCAATGCTTTGGCTATTTGTTTGGCTGAAATTTTACTCCCCAGTTTTTGCATCGAAGCTGGTGTAGGGCCTATGAATTGAATGCCGGCGTCGGCAACCGCCTGAGCGAATTCAGCTTTTTCACTTAAAAATCCATATCCCGGATGAATATACCCTGCATTGGATTCTTTCGCTGCTTTGAGAATCGCCGGTATGTTCAGATAACTTTCTGTCGCCGGGGACGGCCCGATAAAGTACGCTTCATCGGCATATTCCAGGTGAAGGCTATCTCTATCGGCATCAGAGTATACGGCTACACAAGCCCATCCCTTTTTTCGTGCCGTCTTAAAAATTCTGATTGCTATTTCACCGCGGTTAGCAACAAGTACTTTTGGCATAAAAGGTCAAAATACAATATCTTTCACATCTATTCACCGCCATGGAATCCAATATCATGTTTAACCCTCCGGAAGCCTGGAAATCGCAATCCAACCTTTCTAAATATATGGATTGGCTGAAACAGAATAATAAGCTGGAATTCAGCGATTATCAGGAACTCTGGAATTGGTCAATAACCCGGATAGATGAATTTTGGCTCAGTATCCTGGATTATTTTGATGTTGATTTTCAGGGAAAATTCAAAGAAGTTTATTCAGCCTCGCCAATGCCCGATGTAAAGTGGTTTGATGGAATCCAACTCAATTATGCGGCCCACCTGGCAAGAAACCAATCCCCGGATCGACCAGCTTTGATTGCCTGCAATGAATCCGGCCAAAAAGTACCCATGGTTTGGTCGCAGGTTTTGGATGCGGCATCCTCGCTTCAGCATGTTTTTGATCAAAGCGGATTACAAGCCGGAGATCGTGTGGTCTCCTATCTTCCCAACAAACCAGAGGCTTCTATTGCTTTTTTAGCGAGTGCCGCCAGCGGTTTGATTTGGTCTTCCTGCGCTCCTGAATTCGGCAGTGCGTCTGTGATCGATCGCGTCAAACAGATCAAACCTAAAGTGCTTTTAGCGGTGGATCATTATATCTATGGAGGTAAGACATTCGATCGAACAGCTGCTTTAAAAGAAATCATTCAAGCCCTCCCTGAATTGGAATTGCTGGTCCTCGTCAACGCAAAACGGGATGAGGATTGGACAGCAGGAAAGATTAAAGTGTGTTATTGGGAAGATATTATCAGGACTGACTCCATTCAGTCATTGAGGTTCGAGCCAGTGACTTTTGACCATCCTCTTTGGATATTATATTCATCCGGCACCACTGGATTACCAAAGGCGATTACGCATTCCCATGGGGGGATGTTGCTGGAACACCTGAAATATGTCCATTTTCATAATGATGTAAAACGGGGAGATACTTTTTTTTGGTTTAGCACCACGGGGTGGATGATGTGGAATTATCTGCATGCTGCGTGGTTGGCCGGTGCTACCCTGGTTTTATATGATGGCCATCCTACCTATCCTGACGCTAAAAAGCTCTGGGAACTGGCAGATCATTTGAAAATAACCCACTTCGGATGTGGGGCACCTTACCTTCATCAATCCATGAATTCCAACCTGGCAATACCGTTGTTGCCAAACCTAAGATCAGTCAGCAGTACGGGATCCCCCCTGAGTGAAGAGGCATTTGCATGGTTATATCAAAACCAGCCCCAACCATTTTATTTATGGTCAATGAGTGGCGGTACCGATGTGTGTACTGCATTTGTTGGAGGTTGCCCTCTTTGGCCGGTTTTTTCCGGTGAAATTCAATGCAGGGCATTGGGGTGTGACCTTCAGGTCTGGAATGATGAAGGCATTCCAATACTTAATCAAGTAGGGGAGATGGTGATCACAAAACCCATGCCTTGTATGCCGATATATTTTTGGAATGATCCTCAAGGCTTGAAATACCGCGACTCTTATTTTAATCATTTTCCGGGTGTTTGGAGACATGGAGATTGGGCAAGGCTTACAGAACATAACGGAATAGTCATCTCCGGCAGGTCGGATACTACTTTAAATCGATTTGGTGTGCGGATTGGGACTGCTGAAATATATTCAGCCCTCCAGGAGATAACCTGGTTGGAGGATAGCCTGATTATTCATTTGGAAAATAATGGCCAATCGTATATGCCTTTATTTGTAAAGTTAAAACCCGGAACCAAGCTGGATAATCAATTAATTTTGGAAATAAAATCGACCATTAGGGTGCACTGTTCCCCGCGGCATGTCCCGGATGAAATCATTCAGGTATTGGACATCCCTTACACGCTGAGTGGTAAAAAAATGGAAACGGCAGTGAAAAAGATCTTTACCCACAACACCTTAAGCATAGGAATAGCACTGGGTGCCATGCGTAATCCGGGTTGTCTGCAGGAATATCTTGAGATCGCCAGGACAAAATCAATCGTTTGAAAAGTCGATAGATGCCAGTAAAACCCCGTCATATTCTAACTATTGAATCCCTCGAAAAATTTGAACGGGTAATTAACAGGGATTTCCACCCCTACGATATCAATATGATGGTGATGCCGGGCACCCTGGAGGATAAACATAAAAATTGCGACAACATACCTGCATTAAGACGACAATTCAACCTGATTTATATTTTTTTGGAAGGAGAACACGATGTAAAATTAGGTGCGGAACATACTCAATTGCGGCCACATGATCTGGTTATAGTTCCTGAAAACACCGTCTACGCCAGTGACCATATCAAAAATTGTAAAGGTTATTGTATCCATTTCAAAACGGAGCATATCAGGACCTTGTTGAGCCGTTCGTTGACTGAAGAATTCCCTTATTTCCAACCGGAGAGAGAACATATCATTTCCCTCAATTTGTCTGAAAGTGATTTGATCCAGCAATCCTTTAAAAATATCATCACCGAATATGAGCGGTTTTCTCCGGAAAAGGATCATATACTGGTCAATCTGACCCTGATTTTATTGCTGCGAATCCGGGAAATATACAGGCTGCATGTCCGTGAAATAAATAAAAATATCAGCCGGCATGATCAATTGGCTAGTCAATTTAAACGCCTGGTAGAGAAAAATTTTATGCATCTCCGATCCGTGCAGGCTTATGCTCAAAAGTTGTTTGTGAGCCCAAGTCATTTATCGGATGTGGTCCGAAAATCCGCCGGCCGGTCCCCGCTCGATATCATACATGATACGCTGTATCTCGAAGCCAGGGTATTATTAAGAAGCACTGAAAAATCCATAGCTGAAATTTCCCAGTACCTTAATTTTGAAGACCAATCCCATTTTTCCCATTTTGTAAAAAAACGATCCGGTATGTCCCCTCTGCAGTTGAGGAAAACACTTTAATTTTTACAATAATTTCCGAATTTTCTACAATCTCCCGACGGCTCCGGGTGGCCAATTTTGTTTGTATTAATTCATCATTCAAACTAAATTTTTTTAAGTATGAAAACTAAATTTTTTCTTCTTGCAGGTCTGCTCATTTTAATGACTGCCGCCACGCATATCCATCCTTCATCAGGAGCTGCTGAACACAAATCTTTCAATAAACCCGAAGAAGTCAGAACCTTTTCACTTGGTAAACTGGAATTAGTCACCCTCCATGGAGCCAAGCTTGGTCGGGCCACTTTTCAACCCGGATGGAAATGGTCTACCTCTTTAAAAGAATCCTCTGGCACCAAAAGTTGTGCGGCACCTCATTATCAATACCACGTTAGCGGTACATTAAGAATATTGATGGATGATGGAACCACTTTCGATTGTAAAGCCGGAGATGTTTCTGCATTACCCATGGGACACGATGCCTGGGTCATCGGTAAAGAACCGGTAGTAGTGATTGACTTTCAGGGGATGGTGGATTATGCTAAGGCGAAATAGACCCCGATTAGATCAATCGTTTAACCCAATTTTTGCTGTCAGCAAAAATTGCACTTTGTGCCTACATAATTTGGAAAACCAAATTATGTAGGGGTTAAACCCTTATGTATGACCGGGCGTACCTACAGCACGCCGTATTTACCCTTACGTGTTTTTACCTATAGTAAATCCCTACGGGATAGAAGGCTTTATTACATTTTCTAGCCAAGTGCGTAAACCAATATTCAGAACTGTCTATGTACAGGCCTCAGTATGTATGACAAGGCGTATCACAGCGCGCCGCATTTACCTTTACGTGTTTTTACCTGTAGTAAATCCCTAAGGGATAGAAGGATTTATAACATTTTATAGCAGAAGTTTGTAAACCAATATTCAGAACTGCCTATATACAGGCCTCAATGGCTTGAGAATTTTTTTTAGGTACTTTACGGGTTGGATACTTTGCAAGAGCTGCATCAGGAGCAATGCGTAAAGTTAGATGGAAAACTCTACAAGTTGCTTGTATCTGAAATCTGGGTTTAAGGAGAAAAGCCAGTGATTGGCGATTCTCCTTTTTATCTTAGGGGCTTTCAGAAAGAAGCATACAGTATCCGGATACTCCAGACTACCACTATAATCCCCAAGAGTATATATGCCGTTTTTCTGGGCAATTTTCCAACCATCATAGCAGCGATGGGGGCTGCAATCAAACCGCCCAGGATCAACCCAAGGATGGTCTTCCAATGGCTCAATCCTAATAAGGAAAAGAAGGTAAGCGCACTGGCCATGGTTACAAAAAATTCGGTCAAGCTTACTGAACCGATAACATATTTTACTGTCCGACCGCGATTGACCAGGGTACTGGTGACAATAGGGCCCCAACCACCTCCTCCAAAAGAATCTAAAAAGCCACCAAACCCGGCGAGGGTACGGTAATATTTAAACTTCCTTTTAGGTTTTGGAGGGAGGAAGGCGTTTAGAAAAAACTTGACTCCCAAAAAGAGGGTGTACGTAGCCATCATTGGCCTGAGCCATTTAAAATCCGAATTGCCAAAAAATACGAGCAGTAAGGCACCCAGTATGGCCCCGATTACGCCCGGTATGACCAGAGCTTTGAATAATTTCATATTGACATTGCCAAATTTATAATGGCTATATCCCGATGCTCCGCTGGCAAACATTTCCGCGGTATGAATACTTCCGCTGATCGCTGCCGGGCTGATCCCGGAGGATAATAAAACTATGGCACTGGTCACCCCATACCCCATACCAAGGGAGCCGTCTACCAACTGGGCCAGAAATCCGGCCAGTACCATGATATAAAAACTTTGGTCCAGGCTGATGACCCAATCGACCCCCCTTCCGGATAGGTCGCGGAGATTAATTTCTGAAAACAAAAAATACCCGATCAGCATAGAGGCAAATACCAGCAGAGAATAAGTGGCAATCCTTTTCCAATTCCTCGCTGCCTTATCGTTTTTTTGTTCGATCAAAACGCTCGTGATTTCATTGAGCTTTTTGGTCTTGTATTCAAAGTCCCCTTTTAAACTTTTTCGGATCTCATTCAAATTCAACAGGGTGTCGTTCAGGGTCTCCGGTAAAGCCTCCTTAAGCATTTCTTTAATTCGTTTTGCTCCGGTAGGGGACATACCGTTGGTGGATATGGCTACTTTGAGATGGCCTTTTTGTACAATACTGGACAAATAAAAATCGCAGAGTTCAGGGGTATCGGCTGTATTGACTAAAATGTTTTTCGAATTTGCCACCGGTTTAATCTCGGCATGGAGCAAGGGGTCGTCAGTAGCCAGAATCGCCAGGTCTTTTCCGTCCAGGTCATTAAGTTCAAAATCCCTTTTGAATACCTTACAAGCTGGATGCCGGGCAATTAATTCTAAAATTTCTTCCTTAATTCGTGGTGCGACGATTGTAATCTGTGCATGTGGAGAATTGTTTAATAAAGCATGCAGCTTTTCCAGGGCTACGTTGCCACCACCCACCAATAAGGTGTTTAGATTTTCCAGTTTCAGAAAAACGGGAAACAAAACATTCTTATGAGCTGTGTTGTCTGGATTCATTGACCCCAAATGATTTAAAGAAGGTTAAAATAAATACGTTTTGCCGGTATGCCGGACGGATAATGTAGGTATATCCAAAATTCAGTTGTAGCCCGTCGATGGGTAAAAAACTTAAAAAAGATATCATTCTCCATTGATCCATTTTTAATGTTTGTTTTTCGAAAGACTCCATGTATTCGGAGGAGAGGTTTAGAAACCATTTAGGGTGGAAACGATATTGACCATTCAGGAGCAATCTTAATCGAAGACCATGGTAAGCCGTGTATTGTGGAGTAGCCTGGTAAAACCGCTGTTCAAAGCGAAGGCGTTGATTAAAATTAAATTTATGCGTGATCGGAATGGTATGGTTTCCTTCCTGAAACAATCTGAATTCCTTTCCATAAGACTTTTCCTGTTCATCCAGGGATAATTTGGTGGTAAAAAAAGCCAAACCGGAAGCCAGGTTATTCAATTCATTAAACCGGTGACGAATGGTAAAGCGCAATAAATTTTGAAATCGAATATAAGTGGGTGTGTAGGTACGATAACCAATTTCCGGGCTTAATTGCCACTTGCTCCCCAGGTCTATGGGTACGGTTAATCCCAACCAGTCTGAATCCGGCGCCAATTGTGCATAATTCCGGGATATTCCGCCAATCAGACAGCATAACAATAAACAAAATCTGATTTCCAATCGCATCAATATTCAAAATTTTCAATCCAGGTTTTGGATTGGGTCGCTGCATAGGATATAATAATGTCTGCCCCGGAACGATCAAGGGCGGACCATAGTTCCAGGTGGGCTTTAGCGCGGTCCACCAGGCCCTGTCCTGCCATTAGTTCAATAGCCGCGTATTCACCGCTCACATGATAGACTGCCAGAGGTTTGTTAGAGATTTGTTTAATTGATTGTATAATATCGGTATTGTTTGAAGCAGGCTTGACCATCAGGATATCCGCCCCTTCTTCCTCGTCACGTTTTGCACAGGATATGGCATCGGACGAACCTATAGCAGACAATTGATACGATTTGCGGTCTTTCAGTACTATTGAATTTGGTGTGGAATGGCATGCATCCCGGAATGGACCATACCATTGGGAGCTGAATTTTGCCGAATAACTCATAATGGTGGTAGCTTCCAGGGCGTTTTGGTTAAGTCTATTTCTGATCGCCCTTACCCGGCCATCCATCATATCACTGGGGGCTACACAATCCGCCCCGGCCTGGGCGAGTTGGAGAGCATACCGGCTGAGTTCCTCTACTGAATCCTGATTGAGGACGGCATCTCCTGTTAAATTTAATATGCCGCAATGTCCGCTTTCAGTATAACTGCACAAACAAACATCGGTTGCCAACCAGATTTCATTTTTATACTTCTGTTTTAAACTAAAAACCAGGTCAGCAGCAAAACTAAAGTCAAAGGAATGCCTGGATTTTTTAGACGGTACCGGAAACAGTAAAAACTTATTTATTCCCTGTTTCAGGTTATGTTCTATGTTTTCTAAAATAGTATGGGTAGTCTCTACGACTATTCCATTCATACCGGTGATTTCCCTGGGTTGGGGCAAGCCTTGTTCAACAAATAAAGGTTGAATAAATGATTTATGGCTTATCCGCAATGGATTTACCAATTCCCGAATCAGACGACCTGATCTCAGGCGGCGATGTGTGAGAGGGAATATTTCTTTTTCCATTGTTTAAAAGCAGTTACGGTGGGAAAAAGGACAGGCTCTATCCCTTGTTGTTTCAGCAAGTCCCCTGTGCGCCCAGGCAAACAGGCATGCAAAAGTCCGGCAGGTATGATTTCTTTTACCGTATCCAGGTGAGCATAACAATGCCAGAATACCAGTTTGGCGGATTGAAGTTTGTATTTATCAATAAGGCTTGATTCGTATCGTATTTCATAAGTCCCCTTAGCCGTCCAACCTGAATTGGTCCATCGTTGCGCGGACGGGACATTGGTGAGGATCATCACCTCTTCCTGTTTTAAGTTGATCAATCGGCTACTCCATAAAGGAAGTATAGAGTTAAGTCCCATAGAATCGGCACATCCTTCAACCCAAACTCCCAGCTCGGCTAATTTGAACCAACTACTAGTCCCGGCCGTCCAAATTCTGGAATTCTGGTATCGGTTTGTATCCAATGCATTTTCCATCACTGCGCTATGGGCAATAAAATAAGATTTAGAAAAAGGCAGGGAGGAGGCGGATGCTGTATAGGTGCGAAATGGTTTAAAACCAAGCTCATCTGAACCAATGATGGTATCCGGAGCGGAATTAAATTCAGGTAATTGTATGCCATACCAATCTTCAAAACTGCGGCCATGCTGATCAATTCCACTGGCGTATTGCCATTTCTCTTTTCCTGCTTTGATGGTGGTGACCCCAAAATGCTGGATACAACCAGCTCCATAGTTCAAGGCAATTTTTTTCTCCTGTTCACAATCTTCCAATAATTCAGCATTGTTTATTTTCTTTAGCAGCGTGCAAGCTTTTAAATTATCTGCACAGGCTTCAACGACGATTGCGCCCTGACAGGGGGCTGGCACACAATCGATGAGGGGCAGTACCATGATTTTTTTATTGCTCAATAAGCTGGTAATCTCCTGTCGCGTGGCCTCTTCATTCAATAATCGATTGACTCCTGCAACAGCCAGGAGAATGCCATCATATTCACCCTGGTCCAGTTTTTTTAGCCGGGTATCTACATTACCCCTGATGTTCGAAGTAATGAGTTGTTTTGTTTTACCAAAATAAGGCAGGGCCTTGGATAAAAATTCAGTAGCCATGGTTTCCCGGCGGAACGAACAGGTTCCTATCCTTATGGGCTTGCCTTCTTGTAATCGTTTGATTATATTCTGGTTGAATATCGCCAGATCCCTGGTATTATCCCGGTCAACTACGGCAAACCTATGGTTTCCAAAAAAATGTGCTCCGCTCATATCTTTTAATGAATGGACAGCCAGGTCTGCTTGGCCGCGGTCCAGTTCGCCGGCAATGGATTGAGTAAAAAAATCTGTACCATCCTGGGTGTGCAGGGGGATATCCTTCAACTGGTCGCCCAGGCTTTCTTTGTAATTTATTTGAATTTCTGTTAACGGGTCAACGGCTTCAATTTTGTTTTTAACGATATCCATCTGGATCCTGGATAACTTTGAACCCCTTCCCGTCAGAATCATCCGGGTATTCATTACCTTGTTCAATGCCATCACCAGTGAATCGATCTGGTCTTTGGTATGTTTTGGGGTGATGGTAATTCTTAAACAAGCCCGACCATAAGGAACAGTAGGAAAATTGACCGGCTGAATATAAATACCGTGCTCTTCCAATAATTGATCGGTGATCCGCTTACATTTTGTTTCAGATCCGATAAGGACATGGGTAATATGGCTTGATTGGCCTGAATAACCAATTCCGCGGGCATCTAAGGCTGTACGAAGATGTTTGACCTGATTAAAAAATTGAATTCTTAAGTTCCGGTTCGATCTGATGAATTGTATGCTGGCTTTGGCTGCTGCACAAATACCAGGAGGTAATGAGGTGGTAAAAATAAACCCCGGCCCGTAACTCCGGAAAAAATCCATCCAGCATTTTGAACCAGCCAGATATCCTCCGAACACCCCTATAGCCTTAGACAAAGTCCCATTAATAATATCAACTTCTGACTCTAGTTTGCAGTGTTCAATTAAACCAGCCCCCTCTTCACCATAAAGGCCAACAGCATGGACTTCATCGATATACGTTAAGGCATGGTATTTTTTAGCTAAACCCAGTATTTCAACAATAGGGGCAAGGGTGCCAGAAATGGAATACACACTTTCGAAAACAATCAATTTGGGTTGGTCAACTGGTATAGAAGTCAGGATCTCTTCCAGATGAGCCAGATCATTATGCCTGAATCGTATTTTTTTATTGGGTACTGCCCGCATGCCTTCAATCAGGGATGCATGGTTTTCTTCATCTGAAATAAATATCAACTCGGGCAATTGCCTGCCGATAGTAGCCATCGCTGTTTGATTGGCCTGGTAGGCGCTGTTAAACAGCAGGGCTGCTTCTTTTTTGTGCCAGTCAGCCAGTTCATTTTCGAGACCGAGGTGATGAATGGTCGTGCCTGCTATATTTCGGGTGCCACCACTGCCAGCACCGGATATTTTTACGGTTGACCGGAGCATTTCCACGACTTGAGGTGAAGTACTCATGGCCAGGTAATCATTGCCACACCAATTGACCGCTTGAACAGACTGTCCCTTTTGATTTATAAAATGGAATACCGGAAAATCAATTGCCGATTTTTCAAGTGCAAGAAAATAACGGTAGGATCCATCGTGTTTGAGTTCGGTCAATTTATTCTCCACCCAGGAATGATAATCGAAAGGGGAGGGATAAGCCGTGTTATCAAATGGATCAGTCACTGTCAATTGCTTAGGTTGGGGTCAGGGCCGGGTTAAGGTGGATAAAGTCTCCGAATGATTTATATTTCTTTTTCGAACCTGCATATTTTTTTAACAATGGGTCTAATATGTTGAGGATGGTTTCTTCATTTACATTTTCATACATTTTTTCGTTGAGCCTGAGGCCAAGACGATCTCCTCCAAGATGCAGATTATAATGTCCGTAGGATGTACCGACCAGACCGATTTCTGCCAGGTAAGGACGTCCGCATCCATTGGGACAACCGGTCATCCGGATAGAAATAGGGTCTTGCAGGAGTTTATATTTTTTAAGCAAGGGTTCAATTTTTCCGATCAGAGCTGGCAGATACCGCTGCCCTTCAGCTAATGCAAGCGGGCAGGTATTCATAGCGACACAAGCTACCGCATTCCTGCGGATTGGACTGGCGTCTTCGGTGTGTTCGATCAGGTCATAGTCCAGCAGGATTTGGTTTACTGCTTCTTTGTCACCCGGTTCGATATCGCTGAGGATTACTTTTTGATTTGCTGTAAATCTAAAATTGGCCTTACCGGTTTTGGCAATTTCATACAAAGCGGTTTTGATTGATCTTTTTTCATCTGCAACCCTGCCATTTTCTACGAATACCGTATAATACCATTTGCCCTCATGGTTTTGATGCCATCCAAAATAATCTGTCCGTTCCTCAAATTGAAAATCACGCGCGGGTTCGAATTTAAAGCCGCAGCGTTCTTCCACCTGGGATTTAAACTGGTCTATACCCATTTTGTCAATGGTATATTTTAATCGGGCCTGTTTGCGGTCACTGCGGTTTCCATAATCCCGTTGTACCGTCATCACTTCATAAATGGCTTTTAGTATTTTTTCTTCCGTATCCAGAAATCCAATCACCGTGGCCAGCCTCGGATAGGTATCCTTATTTCCATGGGTAGCGCCTAAACCTCCTCCGATAGCTAAATTGAAACCCAGCAGTTTGTCGTTTTCAATAACTGCGATCAATCCGATGTCATTGGCATAAACATCTACATCATTATTCGGTGGAATGGCAATGGCTATTTTAAATTTCCTGGGCAGGTACCGGTCCTGATAAAGCGGGTCCTTCTCTTCTTCTTTACTGGTCAGGCTTTCGCGGTCTAACCAAATCTCATAATATGCATTGGTTTTAGGCAGTGCCAGGGTACTGATCTTATCGGCATATTGAAATACTTCTTCATGGACCCTGCTTTGTTTGGGGTGGGCACTGCAGATAACATTTCTGTTGACATCACCGCAGGCTGCGATACTATCCAGTCGTTGAATGGCAAAAGCCTTAAGGGTAGGTTTAAGGTGGGATTTGAGGATACCGTGCAATTGTATCGTTTGGCGCGTGGTGATTTTAATCACACCTGTGCTGTGCTCTCCGGCAATATGATGCAAGGCTATCCATTGCGCCGGGCTTAAAAATCCACCCGGTAACCTCAGACGGATCATATAGGAATAAAGCCACTCTAGTTTTTTCTGAGCCCTTTCTTCCCGGAGATCGCGGTCATCCTGCTGATACATACCGTGATGTTTGATCAGGGATTGATCATCTTCCCGCAGTGCCCCGGTTAATTCATCCTTGAGGCTGTCAGTCAATGAACCCCGGAGGCCATCGCTCTTCATTTTTATTTTTTCAACCGAGGTTAGGTTGGGTTCTCCGGATTTTTGATTGCTCATGATTTACTTAATTTTTATGGGGGTTAATATACATCAGCTTTGTATTGGCCGGATTCTTTTAGTTCATTGAGGAAATCTTCCGACTCAGGGGCGCTTTTTCCACCGTGGGTATAAAATATATCGATCCATGCTTTTTCCACATCTTCACTCATCGGGGACCGGGTACCACTGATATACACATGGGCTCCCCGTTGTATCCATTCATACAATTCCTTGCCTTTTTCCAGCATACGATGCTGGACATAATATTTTTCCTTCTGGTCTCTGGACCAGGCCAGGTCCACCCGGCTGAGGCTTCCGGTACTGGCATATTGTTGTATTTCCGTTTGATAGAAAAAGTCAGACGTAAAATGTTGTTCGCCGAATAGGAGCCAATTTTTCCCCTCCGCCCCGATAGCATCGCGATCTTCTAAAAACGACCGCATGGGTGCGATTCCAGTGCCGGGGCCGATCATGATAATGTCCGTCTCCGGAGAGGGTAATCGGAAGGATTTGTTTTTGTGGATGTAAAAATCGATGCTGGATGATTCTTCAAATCCACTCAACTGATCACTGGCCAGCCCGTATTTAACTTCATTCATGGCAGTAAACGTATTCTTACTCACCAGGATATGCATTTCAAATTCTCTTACCCGGGGTGAGGAACAAATCGAATACAACCGCGGTGTTTGTTCGTTAAGGTGCGTAATAAATTCAATAAATAAATTTGCATGCAGCACAGGGTACAATCGGACCAGATCGATCAGGTCCATTCTTATTTTGGGGATTTCGTGTTCATGGAGATCAGCATATTTCTGGACCTGAGATTCTTTTAAAAAACTTATGTTTAAAACATTGGTCAATAAATGAAGCAAGGTATGGCCTCCGCCTTTGTAAGGCACACTGAGCATTGGGTCAATATGGACCATCTGCAGGATACGGTCTACCGTTGATTTTTTATTTTTTGGGATCATCCCCAACGAATCACCCGGTTCATAGAGTATCGGTTCGAGGGTCCGGATTTCAATATGATGGGTCTCTTTATTGGAAGTATGTCCGTTGAGGTTGGTATTGCCTTGGATGATACCGGTGTACCACTTTTTGCCGTGGGATACTTTTTTTGCGGGAACCAGGGCTTCTTTTGGAGCCTCTACGGGGAATGAATTTAAATAGGTTTGATACCAGGCATTGGCATCGTCCTGATAATCGACATCGCATTTTTGAACCGGAAATACAGCGTTTGCTCCCAATGCAACAAATCGTTGATGAACATCATCTCCGGCCTTACAATAATAGGGATAAGACGTGTCGCCAAGCGCCAGGACAGCAAATTCCAGCTCTGGATACCACGTTGAAGTATCCATCAGGTAATCGTAAAACTTTTTGGCCGAAGGTGGCGGGTCTCCATCGCCGTGGGTGCTGAGTATGATGCAAAGAAATTTTTCCTGTTTGAGGTCTTCGGTTCTGTAGGTATCCATTCCTGCCATTTTTACTTTTGCTCCTTGTTTCTTTGCAGCAGCTGTAAATTCGAGGGCTAATTTTTTTGAGTTACCGGTATCCGTTCCATAGAGTATGGTAAACTTCTTTTGGGATGTAGCAGCTTCGCTGGTCTTCAGTCCGGAAGAAGATATTAATCCGGCGATATAACCATTGATCCAGATTAATTCCTCTTTGGAAGTTTTTTCGATAAAATCATTCAAGGCACGTAACCTTCCTTCAGATAACATGTAATTCAGTATTAATGGATGGTGTAATAAGGCTGTCAAATATGGAAGCAGCTCCTTGCCCGTTAGGTAAATTTGGCAAATCCAACGATTCCAGGATGCGGCCGATGATGACCAGCGCAGGGGTATTAAATTTTATATGGTCAGCGACAGCTAAAAGGGTTTGAAGATTAAATAAAGAAACCTTCTGGGCAGGTGTAGTGGCTTCTTCGATCACGACCAGTGGCAACCGTGGATCTGCCTTATATTTTAATAATCCTGTTAAAAGTTCTTTTAATGGAGCAATCGACATATAAAAAACAAGCGTATCCTGCGAATCCGCCCAATGCTGAAGACTGGAGTCAGGGATTTTATTGCCGGATGAAAGGGTATGAAACTGAACTCCGGATGCCAGGTCCCGGGCTGTCAGAGGAATATTTAAACTGGCAGCTGCCCCGGAAGCAGCAGTGATACCGGGGATGATCTCAAAACTGATCTGGTTTTTTTTAAGCGTATCGATTTCCGACAATACATTACTGTAAATGGCTACATCACCCCCTTTAAGCCTCAGGGTTTTTTTTCCGGTACGTGCAGATTCGACCAGTAATTTATTGATCTCCTCTTGTGATATGGAGTCGCGATGATATCCTTGTTTACCCACCGGGATAATCACAGCTTCTGGGTTGGCATATCTGGATATGATTTCCGGATTCACGAGCCGGTCGATAAGGATGATTTCAGCTTCCTTCAAAGCATTGACCAATTTTACAGTCACCAGATCAGGGTCTCCGGGTCCTGCTCCTGCCAGGATAATATGGAATTGGTGGTGGGTCAATTTTTTAAATATTAATTTGTTCCACTATTGGATGTGTAAACAACAGAGCTGCCACCGTACGATTACTGGTTTCATCAATCAGAATGGCACTGCCCATATTTTTCGATTTTTCATACGAATCGTAAGCTAATGGTGAAGCGGTATTCAACCGGATAAACGCCACCTGGTTAAGTTCCAGCTTGTTGATTTCCGTTTCTTTTTCAAGGGAATTGACATCAAGGCGGTAGACAATTTCTTTGATGGCTGCTTTTACTAACCGGCTATGATGTTGTAACAAGTATTTATTGCCTGCCAGCAAGGGTTTTTCGTCAAACCAACAGATGACGGCTTCATGTTGTTTAGTTACCTGGGGCAATTCTCCTGATTTTACAATGAGATCACCACGGCTTATATCGATGTCATCAGCAAGATGAATTACGGCAGGGTTACCCGGTTCAATCGAAGGCACGGGCTTGCCGTGATGTTCAATTAAAGAAATGGTCGATTCCAGGGCCATGGGAAGTACAGTGACCCGATCACCTGTTGTTAGGGAGTTGCCGATGACCTGGCCGGCATAACCTCTGTAATCATGTAACGCTTCTGTTTGTGGACGTATCACGTATTGTACCTGGAACCTGGCTTCGGAAATCTGATCTGCTTTGTTTAATTCAATGGTTTCCAATAATGGGAGCAAAGCCGTTCCGGAATACCAACTCATTTTTTCTGATGGGTGCACTACATTGTCTCCTGCGAGGGCAGATATGGGAATATAGTGGACATTGGTTAATCCCAGTTTACCGGCAATCTGACGGTAATCCGAGACTATTTGATCATAGCGGGCTTGTGAATAATCGACCAGGTCCATTTTATTGATGGTGACAATGACATATGGGATGTGAAGTAAAGCCGCAATGATAGAATGCCTTCTTGTTTGTTCAATGACTCCCTGACGGGCATCAATGAGCAGGATCATCAATTCTGAATTGGAAGCGCCGGTCACCATATTACGGGTGTACTGGATATGGCCGGGAGCGTCGGCTATAATAAATTTTCTCAACGGACTTGAAAAATAACGGTAAGCCACGTCTATAGTAATTCCTTGTTCCCTTTCAGCACGCAATCCATCGGTTAGCAAGGCGAGGTCGATCTGGGTTGCTTTACGGGTCTTTGAAATCTTTTCCAGTTGTTCAATCTGATCTATCCATATGTTTTTGCTATCATACAATAGTCTTCCGATGAGGGTGCTCTTGCCATCGTCCACACTGCCTGCCGTAATCAATCGAAGTAATTCCATATCAATTCAGGTGCTTTGAAAATTTTAAAAATATCCATTGATTTTCCGGTCTTCCATGGCGGCTTCGGTTTGTTTATCATCAATCCGGGTTTCTCCCCGTTCTGATATTTTGCTGGCCAGGATTTCATCTATGACCTCATTCAATGTTGAAGCCTGCGACTCGACTGCAGCGGTGCAGGTCATATCACCCACCGTGCGGTACCTGACTTTTTTAAAATGCCGGATATCAGAATCCTCCAGTGTGATGAATGGAGAAACGGCGATGAGCTGACCTTCGTGGGAAATGACTTCCCGTTGATGGGAAAAATAGATACTGGGCAAGGGAATATTTTCCTGGCGGATATAATTCCATACATCTATTTCCGTCCAATTACTGATTGGGAATACCCTGACGTTTTCTCCTTTGTGGATGCGGCCATTGAATATGTTCCAGAGTTCAGGCCGCTGAAGTTTAGGGTTCCATTGTCCAAATTCATCGCGCACGGAAAAGATCCTTTCTTTGGCGCGGGCTTTTTCTTCATCGCGCCGTGCTCCTCCTATACAGGCATCAAACTTAAATTCCTCAATGGTATCCAGCAAGGTGTGGGTCTGCAGCCAGTTGCGGCTGGCAAACTTGCCTTTAGGTTCGGTGAGGTTTTTACTTTTAATGGTATCTTCTACTTTGCGTACGATAAGTGTCGATTTGGTTTTATTTGCCAGGAAATCCCGGTAATCCAGGGCTTCCTGAAAATTGTGCCCGGTATCTATATGCACCAGCGGAAAAGGGATAGGGGCGGGGCTAAAGGCTTTCAAGGCAAGGTACACCAGGGTGATGGAGTCTTTACCTCCACTGAATAACAATGCAGGCCTTTCAAACTGGGCAGCAGTCTCCCTCATGATATAGATACTCTCCGTTTCTAATTCCTTAAGATGGTCGATGTGATAATTACTCATACCGTTTGATCTGTTTTTTCTATCGTTTGATGGACATGGAGTCCGCATTCTTTTGATTTATTGGATTCCCACCACCATCGTCCTGCACGGAAATCTTCACCGGGTTGGATAGCCCGGGTGCAGGGTGCACAACCTATGGATACGAATCCTTTATCGTGCATAGGATTGTAGGGGATATCGTTTTCATTAATACAAGCTTTTACCCTGGCATGATCCCAATACAACAGCGGGTGATATTTGATAATTTGATTGGCAGGGTCCCATTCTACCGGGGTCATGTCCTGGCGGTCAGGTGAATGTTCTGCGCGTATCCCGGTGATCCATAAGGATTTTCCCTTTAACGCTCTTTTTAAGGGCTCTACCTTTCGGATATGGCAGCAGGCTTTGCGGTTTTCAACCGATTCATAAAAACTATTAGGTCCCTTGGCTTCAATAAATTCCTGCAAAGCGGCATGGTCCGGGTGATAGGATTGTATGGTCAACGGATATTTTTCCAGGGTCCTGGACCAGGTCGAATAAGTTTCCGGAAAAAGCCTTCCGGTATCCAGGGTAAAAATGGCAGGGGGCATCGTGATCTTACTTAGAAAATGCAAAATCACCTGATCCTCTTCACTAAAACTGGTAGAAAAAACCGCTCCTCCCCGGTATGCTTCACAAATCTGTTGCAGCGACGATTTGACATCCGGCGTGGTAGCGAGGATAGCCATTAATTCGTCGATGAGTTTTTGAGAAACGGACATTGTTATTGATTATAAAATTTAAATTACCAATTAAGGCTTTTTTATACCGGCTTATAATTATTTGGGATGAAAAATTAAAGATTGAAATAAGGCGGTCGCATTCAAACGCAACAACAACAGCAACAACACACCCGTGCAGGGTTGTATAAATGGCTGGTATTTAATGACCTGTATTTCATCTGTTTTATGTCCGGCAAAGATAATACCAAAATTGAACTCACCAAGACAAAATCGCGGTCTGATGTCTTTTTCAAAAAGTTAAAAGCTTATTAAATTATTTTGTTGAAAAAAAGGTTTTAACCCTTAAGAAGCTTTTTAAATTCAGGTGGATAAATATAAATAAAGCCGGTCAAACCATTTATTTGCCTCCGATTCCATTTAGCTTTACAGGACAATTAAACCAATACCCATACGATGAATAAGTTCAATGGCATGATCAGCCTTATCCTCCTTGCCTTTCTAATTCAGTGTAAACCCTCCATACCACCAGCAGTCAATGCCGCTTTGGCAGGTAAGGTCCTGCGCTCCTATACCCAGGGCATCATTTCCACCCGGGCTGCACTCCGCTTTGTATTTATAGAAGATGTGGCAACGGAAAGTGATCTGGGAAAAGCGTTGCCGGAAAAACTAATCCTTATTAAGCCCAGTGTACCGGGCAAATTATACTGGGAAGCAAAAAATACGCTGGTTTTTAAACCGGAGGGTCGCTTTGAATCCGGCACCCAATATGATATACAGGTAGACCTTAAATCTATAAATCCTATGGGGGGACAGGAGTTTCCAACCCTGAGTTACCAGATTAATACCCGGGAAAACAATTTTTCAGTAGCCAGGCCCACTTTGATCGTGAATCCTTCAGAAGTCAATCTATATGATTTGACAGGAGAAGTCCAACTGGCTGATTTTATGGAGACTGCTGATGTTGAAAAATTACTAACAGCGGAGATAAACAACCAAGCCCTGACTATCCGTTGGCAACATCAACCCGAAAATCTGACCAGCCTTTATACGATTAAAAATATACCCAGGACCAAAGATGCAGAAGTTCATGTGAACTGGGACGGACAGCCCCTTCAGATTAAACAATCCGGATCTCACACGACAAAAATTCCGGGGCCAGATGAGTTTATCCTGGTCGATGTCCAATTTGATCCCAATCCCGAGCCGCATGTGGTGGCTTCATTCTCCGATGTTTTAAAGAATAATCAAAACCTGGCAGGCTTAGTATTTATTAAATCAAATCCGGCCCGATTAAGGACCGTGATCGATGCCAATAAAGTTATGATCTATTTTGGCCATGAAGTCAACGGTGATATCGTCCTGACGGTAGCTCCCGGGGTGCAATCTGTGGATAATAAAAAAATAACGGAAAGTACAGAGTGGACCGTGCACATTGCCAATCTCGATCCGGCTGTAAAATTTACAGGCAAAGGCACAATAATCCCGCAGAGTGATGAATTGATACTTCCCTTTGAAGCGGTGGGCTTAAAAGCGCTAGATATTGAGATATTTAAAATCTTTGACCAGAATATCCTTCAATTTTTACAAATCAATCAGTTGGATGAAGAAAATGAATTGGACAGGGTTGGTAAACTGATCCATCAATCAAAAATTGATCTTGCCATGGTCAACCCACGTGCAGATGCTTCACATTGGTCCCACTATGCTATTGATCTTAAACCCCTGGTGGAGGTGGATCCAAATGCGATTTATCAGGTCCGCATCGGGTTTAAACCATCATACACCCGGCTGACCTGTTTATCCGGATATGAAGAAGAGGAGGATTTTAATTATTCAGAAGAACTAGTTAGTTTTTATGAAGACAATTATTACGGACCAGCAGGTTATTATGAAAATTACCTATGGGAAGACCGCGATGATCCCTGTAAACCCGCTTATTATAATAACGACCACTTCATTTCAAAAAATATTCTTATTTCCAATCTGGGTATAGTAGCTAAAAAATCGGACAAAAATCTTTTCGCAGCTATCACCGATCTCAGGACCGCTGATCCCATTCCGGGAGCCCGGATCGATGTGTACAATTTTACCCTGCAAAAAATTGCCCAACTCACAGTGGATCAATCCGGACTGGTCAACCAGCTATTAAGTGAGCCTGCTTATGCCCTGGTCGTCAGCAACCAGGGACAAAAAGGTTATCTCAGAATGGCTGACGGATACAATCTTTCGACCAGTGCTTTCGAGGTAGATGGTGAGCAGGTTAAAAAAGGAATCAAGGGGTTTATCTATGCTGAACGAGGGGTATGGAGACCCGGAGACAGTATACACCTTAATTTTATTTTGAACAATCTCACCTCAGAACTTCCAGCCCAATACCCCGTCCATTTGCAATTGTTTGATGCACAAAATAAGCGGGTATTACAAAAATTAAACAGCCAACCCATTCAAGGCATCTATTCTTTCCCTATAAAAACTTCATCAGATGCCATTACAGGCAATTGGAGGGCTGTGATAAAAGCCGGAGGTGCCGAATTCAGTAAAACCCTGAAGATCGAAGCCATCAAACCAAACCGGTTAAAAATCCACTTTGAATTGGGTGAAGAGATTCAGCCTTCACAACATGAAGCCTTACTTGAAGCATCCTGGCTTACAGGCATCAAAACCAGTGGTCTGCATGCTTTAGTTACAGGACAGTGGCGGCCTGCCAGTAGTGGGTGGCAGGCATATAAAGAATTTATATTTCAAGATCCTGCCCGCTCAGGTCAGGAACAACCTGTACTCACTTTGTTTGATGGCAACCTGGACCCTGAAGGAAAGGCAATGGTGCCCCTGAAGATTTCAAAAGATTTTAAACCAGCCGGTAAAATGAACCTTAATTTTAAGATCGATGTATCCGAACCCGGTGGGGATTTCAGCACGTTCAACCATAGTGCTGTTTTTCATCCTTATTTGCAGTATGCAGGGATCAAACTCCCATCCGATCCCTGGGGATATAAGACGCTGAATATAAATAAACCGACCTCCATCCAATTTGTCTCCATCGACCCTAAAGGAAATTATCAACGCAACAGAAAACTGAGCATTGGAGTATATGAGCTGGATTGGCGTTGGTGGTGGGAAGATTATGGCGGAGGGTATGCAGGGTACAATAGCAGTGATCATGTCAAGGCAGTCCAAAAGACGGTGGTCACGACGGACAATAATGGATTGGCAGCATGGAGCCCGACAGTTAACCATTGGGGCAGGTATTTAATCAGGGTGTGTGATGTGGTATCGGGGCATTGTTCGGGGGATTTTGCCTATGCCGGTTGGCCGGAAGATGAGCGTAATAACTTTAATATGGCCACCTTGCTTCGGCTACAATCAAACAAAGAAAGATACCTTGCTGACGAGACCGTGGAGGTTAGCATTCCGGCGCCTGTTTCTTCCAAAATGTTGGTGAGCATAGAAAATGGAACCCGGGTACTGGAATCGCATTGGGTCAATATCGATAAGAGCCCTTACGTGTTTAAATTCAATTCGCGTCCCGAAATGTCACCGGCTGTTTATATCCACGTGACCTTGTTGCAGCCCCATGGCAATGCGGCCAATGATCTGCCGATGAGGTTGTACGGAATACTACCCCTTTTGTTTGATCATCCTGACACTAAATTGAACCCGGTGATCAAATCCGCGGTCGAGTTTAGGCCTGATAAACCCGCAACTATTGAAATTTTTGAACATGACGGTAAACCGATGGCCTATACAATCAATATTGTCGACGAAGGTTTGCTTGATTTAACCAATTTTAAAACCCCGGATCCACACAAACATTTTTTCGCCAAAGAAGCCCTGGGAGTCAAAACCTGGGATATTTACGATCAGGTGCTGGGAGCTTATGGTGGAAAAATTGAAAGTATCCTGAGTATTGGCGGAGATGAGGGACTTAATCTGCTCGACGAAGATAAAGTGGTGAGCCGGTTTAAATCCCCGGTGATCCATCTGGGCCCCTTTGAATTAAAAAAAGGCGAAAAACGAAAACATGAAATCACTATTCGAAATTACGTTGGTTCTGTTCGGATAATGGTGGCAGCCGCCGGGAAAGGGGCCTATGGACAAACAGATAAAACGATGCCTGTCAAAAGTCCATTAATGATATTGCCTACTTTACCCCGGGTCCTGAGCGTCGGTGAAAAAGTCAGTCTGCCGGTAAATATTTTTATTACAGACGATAAAATTCGACGGGTGGAGTTAAGTGTAAATGATAAAAATAAACTTATCCGCTGGGGTACCCAGACCAAAACAATAAATATATCCGGCAATGGTGAATCCCTGGAGTATTTTGAATTTACCACCGGTGACCAGACGGGGAAATCAATTATTCAATTGGAAGGTAAGGCAAATGGTGAATCAGCCCGGCAAGAAATCGAAATTGAAATCAGAAACCCCAACCCCATCCGGACCGAAACAAGGAATGAATTAATACAAGCCGGACAATCTAAAACGATCTCAATCAAATCTCCTTTAGCCAAGGGTTTACTCTCCAGTCAGGTGGAGGTTTCTGTTTTTCAACCGGTACAACTAGTGAAACACCTGGATTATTTGATCCAATATCCTTATGGTTGTGCTGAACAAATGATTTCCTCCGCTTTTCCTCAATTGTATCTGGGACAATTTATCGATCTGGAAGCCCAGAAAATAAAAGAAATTAAATCAAACATTGAAGGGGCGATAGCCTCTTTAAATAAATTTTCTTTACAAGATGGCTCCTTTAGTTTATGGCCCGGACAACAGAATTCATCGGATCCCTGGGTCACATCGTATGCCGGGCAATTTTTACTGGAGGCGGAAAAAAAGGGATATATCATTCCACAACATTTACTCTCGAACTGGAAAGTGTATCAAAAAAAATTGGCCAATCTCTGGGATCCGGCGCAGAAACCTTTTTATAAATCCAATCATGGAATGGACCAGGCATACAGGCTTTATACATTGGCACTTGCAGGTAACCCTGAATTAAGTGCCATGAACCGCCTCAAAGAATATCCTCTGGCCGGTGCCAATGCAAAATGGAGGTTGGCTGCTGCCTATGCCCTGGTAGGCCAGGCTGAGGTAGCAAAATCCCTTATTCAAACTCCATTAACCAGTGAGGATTATGTAGAATCCGGATATACCTATGGAAGTCCTTTAAGGGATATGGCCATGGCCATGGAGACTTATTTGGACCTGGGAGATCAGGCCAAGGCTGCCGAATTGGCGCTCGATGTGTCAAAACAACTCAATGGTGGAAAACCCTGGAATACCCAAGCCCTGGCCTATGCTTTAAAAGTGCTCGGAAGATTTCAAACCGGACGAACTACCGGAGGAGGAAACTGGAGTTTTAGATATAACATTCAGAATGGTACTAAAAAGAATATCAACTCCGCGCTGTCATCCATACTAATCGATCCGGCTGTTCAGGGAAAAATACCCGAATCGATAGTGATTGAAAACACCTCCAGCATTCCGATTTATGTTCAATCTTCGATTAAATTCCAACCGTTGTTGGACACTTCGGGTGACATTTCTAATCACCTCAAATTGAGTGTAACTTATCGAAATGCTGAACGGCAAGCAACGGATCCTTCTTCCCTTAAAAAAGGCGATTTGTTATGGGTCGAGGTGACTATAACCAACCCGGGTACGAAATTTAAATCATACAATAATCTTGCTTTAAATCATATTTTTCCCGCCGGCTGGGAAATCATCAATCAACGCATGTCCAACATTCAAGGTCCGGCTCAATTATTTGATTATCAGGATATCCGTGATGACAGGGTGATGACTTTCTTTCAACTGGATCAGGGCAAGTCAAAAACATTTACAGTCCCGGTGAGGGCAACTTATGAAGGCCAATTTAGTTTACCTGCCATAGTTTGTGAAGAGATGTATGATTTGAGTGTCCAGGCAAAAATTGGCGGAAGCCGGGTACAAATAGACAGGTAAAGTAACAGGTCTAAAGGATCTTCTTCCCCGTGATTTGTCGATAATGCTCTGAACCTGACAATTATACCCATGATACGATGCAACGGGACGCACCATTCGCGCAATAGAAAAAGACTGGACCAAAGGATATCATGAGGTCTGGTTTGATCGGAAGGAGATTGGGGCTACTGGTGTACTGTATTATCGATTTGAATCTGGTTTTTTTAATGCGAGTAAGAAAATGGTAATAGTCGATTAGAATTCATGAACAGAAGCGAAGACGCTGTCGTAATTCGTAATTGATAATTGATAATTGATAATTGATAATTGATAATTGATAATTGATAATTGATAATTGATAATTGATAATTTGACCTTGCCTGAAATAGGGT
>Ga0163153_10001938_pt1 | contig 31612 bp, 26 predicted proteins | sample OliLakLV19MP6IB1_FD_148629 | JGI IMG/M metagenome (GOLD analysis project Ga0163153, IMG submission 148629) | Freshwater microbial mat bacterial communities from Lake Vanda, McMurdo Dry Valleys, Antarctica - Oligotrophic Lake LV.19.MP6.IB-1 | ecosystem: Environmental > Aquatic > Freshwater >...
GCCGCGTCGTCATCCGTGATGGTGACGGTGTTGGTGCCCAGGGCGAGGGTCGAGTTGGTCGCGCCCGAGAGGCGGAGCTGGAAGGTCTCGTTGGTCTCGGAGGCGAGGTCATGGAGGATGTCAGCCGAGAAGCTGTTGCTGACGATGCCCGGCGCAAAGGCCAGCGTGCCGGGCGTGACGGCGTAGTCGCTGCCGGAGGCGGCCGTGCCGTTGACGTTGGTGAAGTTCACGGCCACGGCGGTGTTCGTGGCCCCCGTGCGGCGGACCACGATGGTCAGCGTCACGTTGCTCTCGCCCGTGGTGATGGCGTTGGTCGCAAAGGCCAGCGTGCTGGTGTCGTCATCGGTGAGCGTGATGAGGTTGGTGCCGTTGGTGATCACGCCGTCCACCGGGTTGGTGAGGCGGACCTGGAAGGTCTCGTTGGACTCCTGCAAATCATCGTTGGCCAGCAGCAGCGTGATGGCCTGGCTGGTCACGCCGTTGGTGAAGGTGAGCGTGCCGTTGGTCGCCGTATAATCAGAGCCCGCCAGCGCGGTGACGTTCGTCGTGGCGAAGTCCACCGTGGCCGTGTTGAAGGTCGAGCCGGTGCGGCTGACCGTGAGCGTGACCGCGTTGGTGCTCTCGTTGGTGCTCACGCCGGACACCGTCCACGACAGATAGGAGCTGTCATTGGTCGTGATGGTCGCGGTGAAGGTCACGTTGGTGCCCAGGCTGGCGTTGGTGGCGCTGGCCAGCCGGACCAGCACCGTCTCGCTGTTCTCGGCCACCAGGTCGTTGATGATCCGCAGGTCGATGGTCTTGCTCACCTCGTTGGTGGCGAAGACCAGCAGGCCGTTGGTCGCGTAATAGTCCGTGGCGGCCGCGGCCGTGCCGTTGGTGCTGAAGAAGCGGACGCTGACCGACGTGTTCGTGGCTCCCGTGCGCACCGCGGTGAGCGTCACCGTGCCGGCGTTCTCCGTCACGTTGGTGCTGAGGTGCGACCACGCCACGCCCGCCGCGTCGTCATCCGTGATGGTGACGGTGTTGGTGCCCAGGGCGAGGGTCGAGTTGGTCGCGCCCGAGAGGCGGAGCTGGAAGGTCTCGTTGGTCTCGGAGGCGAGGTCATGGAGGATGTCAGCCGAGAAGCTGTTGCTGACGATGCCCGGCGCAAAGGCCAGCGTGCCGGGCGTGACGGCGTAGTCGCTGCCGGAGGCGGCCGTGCCGTTGACGTTGGTGAAGTTCACGGCCACGGCGGTGTTCGTGGCCCCCGTGCGGCGGACCACGATGGTCAGCGTCACGTTGCTCTCGCCCGTGGTGATGGCGTTGGTCGCAAAGGCCAGCGTGCTGGTGTCGTCATCGGTGAGCGTGATGAGGTTGGTGCCGTTGGTGATCACGCCGTCCACCGGGTTGGTGAGGCGGACCTGGAAGGTCTCGTTGGACTCCTGCAAATCATCGTTGGCCAGCAGCAGCGTGATGGCCTGGCTGGTCACGCCGTTGGTGAAGGTGAGCGTGCCGTTGGTCGCCGTATAATCAGAGCCCGCCAGCGCGGTGACGTTCGTCGTGGCGAAGTCCACCGTGGCCGTGTTGAAGGTCGAGCCGGTGCGGCTGACCGTGAGCGTGACCGCGTTGGTGCTCTCGTTGGTGCTCACGCCGGACACCGTCCACGACAGATAGGAGCTGTCATTGGTCGTGATGGTCGCGGTGAAGGTCACGTTGGTGCCCAGGCTGGCGTTGGTGGCGCTGGCCAGCCGGACCAGCACCGTCTCGCTGTTCTCGGCCACCAGGTCGTTGATGATCCGCAGGTCGATGGTCTTGCTCACCTCGTTGGTGGCGAAGACCAGCAGGCCGTTGGTCGCGTAATAGTCCGTGGCGGCCGCGGCCGTGCCGTTGGTGCTGAAGAAGCGGACGCTGACCGACGTGTTCGTGGCTCCCGTGCGCACCGCGGTGAGCGTCACCGTGCCGGCGTTCTCCGTCACGTTGGTGCTGAGGTGCGACCACGCCACGCCCGCCGCGTCGTCATCCGTGATGGTGACGGTGTTGGTGCCCAGGGAAACTGTTGTATTGGTGGGATTACTCAGCCGGACCTGGAAGGTTTCCGACGATTCTTGGGAGAGATCATTCGTCAGCGTCACGGTGAATCCGTTGGACACCACGCCCGCCGCGAAGGTCAGCACTCCACTGGTTCCCACGTAGTCATTGCCCGCAACAGCGGTGACGTTGGTCGTCGTGTAATTGACGGTCGCATCCGTGTTCGTCGCGCCGGTGCGCAGGACGGAGAAGGTGACGTTCGCGTTGGTTTCGCTGATCAGATTGGTGGAGACATCAAAGGCCAGAAGGCTGATGTCGTTGTCCGTGATGGTGACGGTGTTCGTCCGGAGGGTGCCGAGAGTCGCGTCTGACGGATTGGAAAGACGGACTTGAAACGTCTCGCTCGCCTCCAGCGTCACGTCGTTCGTCAGCACCAGCGTGATGGTTGCGCTCGTCTGGCCGTTCGTGAAGGTGACCGTGCCATTGGTCGCCGTGTAGTCGCTGCCTGCCAGTGCGGTGGCGTTCGTCGTGGCGAAGTCCACCGTGGACGTATTGGCGGTCGTGCCCGTGCGCGCCACGGTGATGTCCACTGTGCTGTTGCTTTCGTTGATGCTGGTCGTCGCCGCACTGAAGGAGATGACGGACTTGTCGTTGGTCAGAATCGTCATCGTGAAATTCGTCAGGGTGCCGAGCACGGTGTTGGTGGGCGTGCGCAGGCGGACGAGGAACGTCTCGGAGTTTTCCGCGAGGACATCGTTGAGGACGGTGACGGTGAAGGTCTTGCTCGTTTCACCCGCCGCGAAGGAGACCAGCCCGTTCGTCGCGACGTAGTCCGACCCAGAAACTGCCGTGCTGTTGACGGTGAAGTAATTGACCGTCACGGCGGTGTTCGTCACGCCGGTGCGCTGCACTTCCACGCTGACGTTGTTGGTGCTCTCGCTGACGGAGAAGCCGGCGGAAGCGTAAGCGACGACGCTGCTGTCGTTGTCCGCGATGTACACCGTGAGGTTGCTGGTGAGCAGCGTGCCGGAGGACGGACTGCTGAGGCTGATGGAAAGGGTTTCCACGCTCTCCTTCACCGCATCTTCGAGCAGGACGAGGGAGATGGTCTTGTTAGTTTCACCTGCGCCGAAGCTCAGAGTTCCGCTGGCGGCAGTGTAATCTGTCCCGGCCGCGGCGGTGGCGTCAGTCATGGCGTAAGCGACGGTGACAGCGGCATTCGTCGGACCGGAACGACGGACATCGATGGCCACGGTGTTGGTGCTTTCGGTGACGGCGTTCGTGGTGGCGGTGAAGGAGAACACCACGACAGGAGCACGGAATGCCGAGACGAACGGCACTGTATTGCTGATGCTCGCCGCGTTGTTCGCCGAATTGGTCGCTCCGATGGCCACGCCGGTGGCCACGCCCTGGTAGGTGACGTTGGGATTTGAGAAATAGGGAATCCGCGCGCCGGGCGCATAAGCCATCACGGTCCGATACGTTGCGGCATCGTTGCCGACGAAGCGGTGGCCAAAGGAATAATCATGCGCGCCCTGTTCCGAGGAGTTCTGCCGGTCATGGGCGCAGCCCATGTTGTGGCCGAGTTCATGGGCGAAGGTGTAATTGCCCACGGCGTAGGTGCGGCGGATCACGCTGAACGCGTAGCTGGAGAAGTTCGTGGAGACAGTCGTCATCAGATAGCCCAGCCCGGCGTAGGTGGACTGCATGGTCTCGGTGAAGAGGCACACCATGTCCGCGCCGTACTGATTGCGGATGCTGTGGACCGCGTCCATCTGGTTGTCGCTGGGACTTTGCAGGCGGGTCAGATCCGTGGAGGCGTTGCCGGATTCGGTGTAGGTGACCTCACCGCGATAAACGAGGTTCAACGTCACTGGGATCAGGCTGTTCGCATAGGCATCATTCGCTTCCGCCACGGCCAGATCGATCAGCGTGTTCATGGCAGAAATGCCGCCCGCGCCGGTCTTCGCCGCCGCCGTATAAACCACCATGACGTCCACGTTCGTGTTCGAGCTCGCATCCGGTTCCATCGGTGGAGTCGCAAAGATGTTTCCGGAGAACATGCTGGCGGCGTTGAACATCATCGGCGGCGGCGTGAGGAAATCTCCCGGCTCCGATCCGTTCTTGATGGGCGGGATGTTCTTCTTCTTCGAGAGCTTGATGGGCCGCGGATTCTTCGGGGCCTTCTTGATGACCTTGCAGCCCGGGAGCTGGTCCTGATCGATTTCGAGAATCTTGTGAAAGCCGTTCGTGTCGTAACGAATCTGGTAAATGCCGAGGCCGGGGACGTTGATGCTCGCCGCGATCACGTCACCTTCCACGACGACGATGACCCGGCTGCCCGGCCAATTGTCGATGACGCCTGAGGCGGTGAAGTTGGTGTCATTGCGGTAGAGAGTTTTTTCCAGAGCCGCAGTCAGCATCGTGTCTGTGAAGAGCGTCAGTTCCAGGCGCGAGGAATCAAGCTGGAGATTCGCGGGAGCCGGCTGGTGCAAGGGCGAGTCCGGCTGGGTGAGAAGGGGGGAATTGATGCGGATATACCGGGCGCGGCTGGCTCCCAGCTCAACGGTGGCGCCGTCGCCGGCGGGAAGATTCTCGTTGTTGAAGAGATCCGCCCGGCCCAGACCCTGTGCCTGAACGGACACGGCGATCCCAAGCCAGATCGCGGCGCAGATCGCGCGGAGCCACGGAGAGGCGTGGCGCACGCGGGCGAGGTCACCAAACGGTTGAGGGCAGCGTGCCGGCACGCTGCCCGAGGGTCGGATATTTTTCTGGCCGAGTTGCATAATCAGGCTGTGTTGTCGCTGGCGGTCGAGGAATTCATTCCTCGCCCGTTCGAGATCCCCGCGCTTTCCTCCAGAACCAGCGCCCTCCAAGGACAGGGCCGGACTCCAGACGGAAAGCAGGGCGTCTCGCGCAGCTTAAATCGGAACAATGAGGGATGACTTAACGGAAAAGTTTTCGCAGTGAAGGTTCTGCTCTGCGGTGGAGCGGGAGAAGTTCGCCCGCGACATCCGCCATCGTCATGAAGCGGAGCGGGTTTGCGGAGGAAGCGGACCGATCCCGGTGCGGATCTCGACTTCGATGCTGTGGGGGTGCCATCCATGACAGGGAAAACTTTCAGGAGCAAAGGCTCACGAGATGAAGGGCAGGTGAGTGGTCATGCTTTTGAGGCAGCCGGCCCGGCGCTGGATTTTCCGGAACCGCGTGCGCCCGACATGGAAGATGGCGCGGTTGAAGAAGAGTTCGGCGAGTGAGGATGGGCGGAACGGTGCGCGCCTGAGTGCGGCTTGTGGCTGATGCCCCGAAACGGCCTCGTGGTGATCCCCGGCTGAATCGGAATCCCACTGCTGGTCCAGGTGCGAAGCTCGAGAAACATGGTGCGCAGGGTCCGCGCCTCAAACAGCCTGGCGGACCCGTTTATTATTGGAGCAGCCGGAGCGCGCTCTGTGGAACCTGGTTGGCCTGCGCCAGCATGGCGGTGCCGGACTGCACGAGGATGTTGTAGCGGGCGTATTGGGTTGATTCCTCGGCGACATCCACATCTTGAATCCGGGAGCTGGCTGCGCTGAGATTCTCTTTGCTGACGGTCAACTGCTCCGACGTGAGGTTCATGCGCGACTGGTAGGCGCCGATGGTGGCGCGGTCCGTGGCAAGCTGGGTGATGGCCGACTTGACGGCCGTGAGCGCGGCGGAAGCGTTGGCCGTCGAGGTGACGTCGAGGGTGGTAAGTCCGGCATAAGTGCCCACCCCGAGATCAATTCCGGACATGGAGAACGTGCCGCCTTCGGAATCAATGGTCACATTGAGCACGGTGGCGGAAAACAGGCTGACCCCGTTGAAGTCCTTGGTGGCGGCGCTGGTGAAGTAATCAAAGATCTGCTGGAATTCCGCGTCATACAGCAAGCGGTCGCCATCAGACTTCGTGACGTCCTGCGCCAGGATGGAGAGCTCACTCATGCGGTCGAGCGCCTTGGCCATCTTCTTGAGATAACCGTCCTGGGTCTGGGTGAATGAGATCGCGCTGCCGACGTTGCTTTTGGCAGCGGTGAGGCGCGAGATCTGTGCATCCAGACGCATCGAGACTGCGAGACCGGCGGCGTCATCGGCTGGATTGACGATCTTGGAACCTGAGCTGAGACGCGCCAGCGACTTGCTCAGCATGGCTTCACTGCCCTGCAGGTTGGTCGCCGCCGCCATGGCGTGGGTGTTGGTATTGATGACCATACTCTTATTTCTCTCTATCTGGGTGGTTGCCGTTCGATAAGGTCAGCTCTGACTGGGGAGACCCTCCGGTGGTTTTGTTTCTTGTCCTGGTTGCGCCACCGATTTGGTGACGACTTTAATTGTGGGCAATCCGGACGGTGCGGGCCTTCCGTTGGTCAGCGCGGCCTGGTTGCTCTTTTGAATCTCGTCGTAAATTTCCTGCCGATGCACGGGCACGTCCGGCGGAGCCTCGATGCCCAGCTTCACAAAATTGCCATCCGTCCGCACAATCTTCACGATGATGCGCCCGTCGATGACGATGTTTTCGTTAACTTTGCGGGAGAGGACGAGCATGAGCTTATTGGGTTGGAGTCAGGCTAGGCGGCAACCGGGATCGGATTGATCGGATGCTGCAAGGCGAACTCGCCGACGTTGGTGGGGATGCATTGTTTGCCGATGAGCGTGTTCCGGTTGATCACGATCGGCCCTTTCAAGTTCACCGTGGCCTGCCCGTTTCGCACGGTCGCAATGTTCAGGATCAGCGCGTCGGCAGGTGACTTGATGTCAAGGAATTCGATGTCGGCATCGGCGATGTTCGGCGCGTAGCCGGGCACCACGGCGGAGGGGGCGATGACGACGAACCCCTGGTTCTGATTGTCGAGCATCTGCAGCCACAGGAAAGGTTCTTCCTCGGGGGTGACCAGGAGGACGTATTTTTTGACCTGCTCGAAGCCTAAAAGACCCAGAGGCATGGAGATCATGCTCTCTTTGTTCACAGGGCGGCTTTGTAGTTCGTCGAGTTCGACTGTTTTCATGCGAGTTTCGATTTAGCAACGGCCATGCCAGCGGCGGATGCTTTCCGGCAACTCACCATGAAACCCCTATGGATAAAGGCTGAAATAGATTTTCAGCGTTGTGAGGCCAGGCTTAACGAGCGGGCCGCAGGTCTTAGTGTTGCCGGGGCTGTAGGCAATAACCTCCCCTTGCCCGGTTGAACTGGACCGAATGTTCCACGCCTCTGCGGGAGTTGCCGCAAACTAAACGGGACAGAGGAGGAGCAAGCTCACGCAACGCACGCGAGGGCTGCAAAAAGGAAAAAGGAGAAACTGGAGAGCTGGCAAGGGGTCACCGCTCACCGTTCTGTGAAGCGAGTGAAGCCTTGTGCCCACTGTTCCCCCCTTTGCGTCCTTGGCGCGCGTTGCGTGAGTCATCGCTTTGCTGAACTGCACAGTTCCAGCTTGCGTTGATGCCATCACGAACTGTTCGGCGGCGACGATGTTTGCTCCCGGCAGATCCACGGAACGTCCACTCATTCTTTGCGGTTTCCAATGTGTTCTTTGTAGCCAGTCTCGGCATCCGGCTGGAAGCCCTGCGCCACGTTCGGAAGGTCGCGATGTCGCCATCCGTGCCGAAATTCCAAAGATTTCCGCTGGTTCATCCGAAGGGCGTGCTGTATGTATCGTTGCTTGCGGCCTGTTGTTCCACAGCCGCTCCAACCGCCAGAATTCAACACGGACGTTGCTGCATAACTGGGTGGCAACGAACGACAGCGTCAGAAGCAATCACTTTGTCGAACGACCGAAACAACTCAAATTCCTCGCCGGCCGGATCGGGAGCACTCTCCGCCGTTCCTCGCCTTTCCAACGGCAGCTCGCCCATCATTCCGCAGCTCAACACCCGCCTTCCGCTGTTTGAAATCGTCCTGCTCCTCATCGCGGCGGCGCTGGGCTGGGCGACCTTCCACACCTATACTGCGTTGAACGAGATCAACCGCCGCATGGTGCCGCCACTGGAATTCCAGCAGGCTGAAGAGACCCGCACCACCGAGCCTGTTGCTGTCATCCGCGAACCACAGAAGCCGCAGGATCCCTTGGAGATTCTCAATCTGTCCGCATTGCTCGATCTCAGAAACCGCTACACCGACCTGGCCGATCAGCTCGACCCTGGCCTGGGGGAGATGCGCGACGCGCTGCAACGTTTCCTCCGGGAAAAGAACCGCGCCGAGATCCGACGCTATCGCGAGAAAGGCCAGGCCATCGATCTCTGGATGCGCCGGCAGCAGGAAAACCTCGACCGCCGCAAGCAGCGGGCGCTGCTCGAATGGCTCGCCCATCAGCCGCCCACCAACGCCACGGTCATCACCGTCACCCTCGACGTCCTTCTCAGTTCGGCGCGGCGATCCTTCTCAAACTATCTCGCCACCGTGCCGCTCACTGAAGGTCAGAGCCTGTCGCCCGACCTTGTGCAGATGAAGCTGGCGCGCACGATGGAGCCTGAGCAGGAACTGCTCGTCACGGCGCGGAAAGCCCGGAGCCAGGCCACGAACATCCATGCCTTTGTCCTCAGCCGGCAGACGCCGCCGCCGCCGCCACCGGCTCCGCCCGCTGTTCCTCGCGTGACCACCACCATCCGCCCCATTGGCGACGGCGGCTCGTCCATCATCACGCAGTTCAAAGCCCTGCAAAACGAGGCGCGCGAAGAACTTCAGCCCATCTTTTTCATCCTCATCTCCACCCTGCTGGTCCAGTGCATCATCACGATTGTCGCCTTCTACAACCGCATCGTCGTCGCTCCGCTGCGGCAGCGGCTGATCGAGAACAACACCGCCATCGAGCACCAGCGGAAGCTCACCCATTTCGCGCGGCTGGCGACCGATCTCGCGCACGAAATCCGAAATCCGCTCACCGCGATCAGCGTCCGCCTCTTCACCCTCCAGAAGAGCATGAACAAGGGAACGAGCGAGCACAGCGACGCCTCGCTGATTCGCAACGAAGTGGATCGCCTGGAGCAAATCCTGAAGAACTTCCTCAAGCTCGCCCGCCCCAGCGAGCCGAAGTTCATGCTGCTCACGGCGGAGACGGCCTTCCGCGAAGTCAGCGACCTGCTCGCGCCGCAGCTTCAGCGGCGGGGCTTTGCGCTGAAGCTCGGAACGGTGACGAACCTTCCCTTCCTCGCGGACCCGCTCCAGCTCAAGCAGGTCTTGATCAATCTGATTCAAAATGCGGCGGACAGCATCGAGGAAGGAACCGGCACCGTCACGTTGCAGGCCCGGGACGAAAGCTCAGGACGCGGCGTCAAGTCGGTGAAAAGAGTGACGCTCGAAGTCGAGGATTCCGGCAGCGGCATGACTCCCGAAGTGCAGGAAAGACTGTTTGACCCGTTCTTCAGCACGAAGGAAAATGGCACTGGTCTGGGCCTCGCCATCGCCGCGAAAATCATCGAGCAGCACAAAGGCACTCTGGACTTCGAGACCCGGCTGGGTCACGGAACGGTCTTCCGCATCACTCTGCCAGCGTCCAGCCAGTAGCCTGAAAGAAGTAATGGCACGAATACTAATCATCGAAGACGACAACTCCGTGGCCTCTGCCCTCCAGGATCTCCTGCGCACCGAGGGCTTCGAGGTGGAGATGCAGACTGATTCCGCCGCCGGACTCGCCGTGGCGCTGGCCGGCAACTACGACGTGGTCGTGACCGATCTGCAGATGCCCGGCGTGGGCGGGCTCGACATCATCGAGCAGCTTCAAGCCGCCAAGCCGCACCTTCCCGTCATCCTCATCACCGCCTTTCACACCACCGAAGTCGCCATCCGCGCGATCAAGCTCGGAGCCTACGACTACATCCTCAAGCCCATCGATCCGTCGGAGTTTCTCGGCATCCTCAAGCGCGCCCTCGAAAGCACGCGCCTTCTCGCCAAGCCGCTCGACATGGGCAACGCCACGTCCGTGCGCGAAGCCATCATCGGCAAGAGCCGCGTGATGCAGGAAGTGTACAAGGAGATCGGCCGCGTCGCCGCACTGCCCGTCACCGTGCTCATCCGGGGCGACACCGGCACCGGCAAGGAACTGGTCGCGCGCGCCATCCATCAGCACAGCGACCGCGCCGGGCGTCCCTTCGTCACCGTGAACTGCGCGGCCATCCCGGAGAACCTGCTCGAAAGCGAGCTCTTCGGCCACGAGGCCGGCTCCTTCACCGGCGCAAAAGGCCGGCACATCGGGCGCTTCGAGCAGGCCAATGGCGGAACCATCTTCCTCGACGAGATCGGCGACATCAGCCCGGCGACCCAGGTGAAGCTGCTCCGTGTGCTCCAGGAAAAAACCATCCAGCGCGTCGGTGGCAAAGAGACGATGCCCATCAATGTCCGCATCCTCTCCGCGACGCATCGGAACCTTGAGGAGGCGATTGAATCGAAGGAATTCCGGCTCGATCTGTTCCATCGCCTGAACGTCGCCGTCATCTATCTGCCGCCGCTCTCGCAACGGCGCGAGGACATCGCGGAACTGGTGAACTATTTCCTCACGCGTTACAGCGCGGAGTTCAATCTCGAACGTCCCTCCATCGCCGCCGATGCCGCCGGCTATCTTCAACAGCAGCCCTGGCCCGGCAATGTGCGTGAGCTGGAGAACATCATTCGCAAGGCCCTCATCGCCTCCCGCGGCTATCCCATCAACGTGGAGCACGTCCGCAGCGCCTTCAGCAAACCTGCACCGCCGCGTCCGGCCGGCGATCAAAAGCTGGCCGATTACGTCACGGAACTTCTCGCCCAAGCCCAGCTCGCCGAGAACGGCAACGCCTCGGAAGCCTTGATCGAAGCGGTGGAACGCGAACTGTATGGTCAGGCCATCCGGCTCGCCAATGGTGACCAGACCAAGACGGCGCGCTGGCTCGGCGTCTCGCGTCCAACCATGCGCGAGAAGCTCACCCGTTACGGATTGTTCCCCACGCGCGGCGACACCGCCTTGATCGCAAAGACCGCCGCACTCAAGCCGCTGGCGTGATTCAGTCCGCGGACGGGTTGCCACGGCCAAGCCGCGTCGCTATCCTCCGGCATCTTGCAAGACGCCCGCATCATCAAACTGTCCGGTGCTGAAGTCCGCGTGCTCCCAGATCCGCCAATGCTGGCGCGCGCCGCAGCCGTCGAATTTCTCCGCGCCGCTCGCCACGCCATCGCGGCCACCGGACGTTTCACCGTCGCGCTCTCCGGCGGTTCCACGCCGAAGGCCGTCTTCACGCTGCTGGCCCAGGACCATGTCACCGGCGCGAACAGCCTGCGGTGGGACAAGGTCCAAATATTCTTCGGCGACGAACGTCATGTGCCTCCCGATCATGCGGACAGCAACTATCGGATGGCGAACGAATCGTTGCTCTCCAAGGTGCCCATCCCGGTGGAGAACATCCATCGCATCGAGGGCGAACTGAACGCCGCAGACGCTGCCGCCCGTTACGAAGCTCGCCTGCGATCCGTCTTCGGAATTTCCGCGCGCGCCGTGCCGCGCTTCGATCTCGTCATGCTCGGAATGGGGCCCGACGGACACACCGCCTCGCTCTTCCCCGGCAGCTCAGCGCTTGCGGAGAAGAACGCGCTCGTCTGCGCCGCCTGGGCGGAGAAGTTCCAAGCTCATCGCATCACGCTCACCTTTCCCGCCATCAACGCCGCTGCCGAAGTCCTGTTCATCGCCGGCGGTGCGGACAAGACCACGATGCTCCGCAACATTCTGCACGGCGATCCCTCCGGCCAGACCTATCCCGCCCAGACGGTTCACCCGGCCAACGGCCGCCTGACCTGGCTCGTGGATGAAGCAGCAGCAGGCCTGCTTTAAACAAGGCCAGGTGCGCTCCAGCGGAACCCGGAACGCCGGTCTCCGAACCGGCTTAGAGGGAGATCCGGTCGAAACGCGCCGGTTCAGAGACCAGCGTTCCGAACACGCCCACCGTGGTTCAGAATCAAGATTTACAACTCCGGCAGCGCCGCCTTAACTCCAGACACATTGCATCAGCCCAACACCATGAAGAACACTCTCTCCCCACTTCTCGCTCTGGCTTTGATCGCTGCGGCCAGCGTCTCCGAGGTTATTGCGTGGGATTACGAAGGCCATCGGCTGATCAATCAGCTCGCGCTCGACACCTTGCCCGCGAACTTTCCCGCGTTCGCCAAGACGACCGTCGCCCGTGAACGAATTGGATTCCTGGCCGGTGAACCCGACCGCTGGCGCAACACCACCGACCTCGCGCTCAGGCATTGCAACGGACCGGATCATTACTTCGACGTCGATTTGCTCGAGCCCGCCAAGATGGACGTCACGCAGCTCAGCCCGTTCCGTTATGAATTCGCCGTGCAGCTCGCGAAGGCGCACGCGGCCAATCCGCAGAACTTTCCGGCCTTCGATCCGCTCAAGGATTCTGACAAGACGAAGGCGATGATTGGATTCCTCCCGTGGACCATCGCGGAGCATCAGGCCAGGCTGAAGTCCGCGTTCTCCTATCTCAAGGAATACGAACTGGCGGGGACGTCGGAGGAAATCACCAACGCCCGCGAGAACATCCTCTACATCATGGGCGTGATGGGCCACTTCATCGGCGACGCCACGCAGCCGCTCCACAGCACGAAACATCATCACGGCTGGGTCGGCACGAACCCGAAGGCTTACTCCACAAATTACGGGATTCATTCGTGGATCGACGGAGGTTACCTCCAGCAGTTCGGCCTCAGCGCGGCCGAGCTTCGCGCGAAGCTGCGGCCCGCCACGAGCGTCGGCGGACCGAACAACGCGGCCAGCGCGAACTTGTTTCCGACCGTCGTGAACTTCCTCGTCGAGCAGTTCAAGCAAGTCGAGCCGCTTTACGAACTGGACAAGGCCGGGAAGCTTTCGGGCCGGCGTGAGCTGTCGCAGGAAGGCCACGACTTCATCACCGGACAAATGCTGCGTGCGTCGCAGATGCTCGGCGACCTGTGGCTCACCGCCTGGCAGCAGGCTCCGCCGGACATGTTCCTCCGCTCCGCCCTCGCCAAGCGCAAGGCGGCGCAAGAAGCCGGCGCGTCTGCAAAGTGAGCGCGGACGGAAGATGAGGATGTGAGGTGATTTCAAAATCCATGACATGCTCTGCGCCTTGGATTCCTGTCTTGTTCTTCATCTTAATCCTCCTCTTAATCCTTTTCCCGTTTTGAAAAACCTATGACCAAGACCATCATCAAGCCCGCCCTCGCCGCTCCGGCCCTGGGGCCTTACAACCACGGCGTGCGCGTCGGCGACCTTCTCTTTTGCGCCGGCCAGATCCCCGTCGATCCCGCGCACCCGACCGGTCCGCTGCCCGCCGACATCAAGGCGCAGACCGAACGCGTGCTGGAGAACATCAGGATCATCCTCGATGATCAGAAGCTCTCGTTCGCCAACGTCGTGAAGTCCACCGTGTTCATGGTGAACCTCGGCGACTTCGTCGCGATGAACGAAGTCTATGGCCGTTACTTCAACGCAGATTTCCCGGCGCGTTCCACCGTGCAGGTCGCCGCGTTGCCGCGGGGCGCGCAGGTGGAGATTGAAGTCATCGCACACTTCTAGTTGTTCCAGAAATGAGCCCGGCGATTTACATCCTGATGGGGCTGGCGATTGGCGCTGTCCTCGGCGGAGCCATCGGCTGGCTGGCCGGACTGCGCCGCGCCGGGGCTGCGCCGTCCGATGCGCGGCTGGAGAATGAACTCCGCGGGCAGCTCGGCCAGCGCGAGACTTCGCTCACGGGACTTCGCCACGAACTGAACCAGTCCAATGCCGCGCGCGCCGCCGCTGAAGCCAGCCACGCCGCCGCCGAGAAACTCATCGCGGAGCAACGCCGCTTCCACGACGAGGCGCTCAAGGAATCCAAAGTCGCGCAGGACAAGGCCACCACGGATCTGCGTGAAGCCTTCAAGGCGTTGAGCGCCGATGCGCTGAAGCAGACGCAGCCGGAATTTCTGCGCCTCGCGAATGAGACGCTGGGGAAGTTCCAGGAAACCGCGAAGGGCGATCTCGCGCAGCGTCAGCAGGCGATTGCCACGCTGGTCAAGCCGCTCGAAGAACAGCTCAAGACGTATCAGCAGCGGCTGCAGCAGAGCGAGACCGCGCATTCCACGACGCTTGGCGAGGTCAAGAAACACCTCGAGACGCTCAACCTGCAAAGCCAGTCGTTGTCCAACGAGACGCTGCAACTGCGCCGTGTGCTCAGCTCGAATCAGGCGCGCGGACGCTGGGGCGAGGAGACGCTGCGCCGCGTGGTCGAGGCGGCGGGCATGAGCGCGCATTGCGATTTCAGCGAGCAAACCCAGTCGGGCGAGAGCAAGCCGGACTTGATCGTGAAGCTGCCCGGCGACCGCCTGATCATCGTGGACGCGAAGGTGCCGGACTTGGATTTCCTCGACGCCGTCGAGTCCGCCGATCCGGTGAAGCGCGCCGAGGCGCTGGCCATCCACGCCGCGAAACTCAAGGGAACGATCAAGGCGCTCGCGGACCGCGATTACCCGCGCCAGTTCCCGAACGCCCTCGATTACGTCGTGTTGTTTGTGCCCGCCGAATCGCTGTTCAGCGCGGCGTTGGAGGGGGATCGCGACCTCATCATCTGGGCGGCGAACAAGCAGATCATGCTGGCCACGCCGGCATCGCTCATCGCGCTGCTGCGTTCCGTGAGCATCAGTTGGCAGCAGCACGCGCAGACGGAGAACGCCCGCGCCATCGCCGAGGCCGCGCAGGATTTGTTCACGCGGGTCGCCAAGTTCACCGAGCATTTCGAGAACATCAGGTCGGGCCTTGAGAAAGCCAACAACGCCTACAACGAGGCGGTCGGCAGCTACGAGAAGCGGGTGCGGCCGGGAGGCGAGAAGCTGCTCAAGCTCAGCGGCGGAACGACCGGGAAGGATTTGGCGGACATTTCTCCGGTGGAAGGAACCCTGCGCCTCCCGCCCTCGGCGTAGGAACTTTTGGGGACAGTTTTTGGCTCGCCGAAGTTTGCGATGAAATGAACTTTCCCTTGGTGGCTTCCCGGTCGCAGAGCGACCCCATGAAGGTAGCTGCGGCCTTCAAGCCCACGGTTGGCGGATAAGGGGAGCGACGCAGGAAGTCTTTTGAAATAGGAGCGGGCTTTCAGTCGTCGCGCCGCGACGAAGAGGCTTCGGCCCAGATCCGTGGGCTGAAGCCCACGGCTACCATCACATCCTCGCTCCGCGAGGTGGAACGGAAGATTGTTTTGGCTCCACCCAATACAGCAGGAAGAACTGCGCGCGCTGCTGCGCCGCTTTCGGAACCGCTTGAACTTCCTAACGCTCCAGAAAGCGCCGGAGCACCGGCGCAGTCCAAGACGCTTCGCGCCATCCTGGTCCGCAGACCATCCCATTCATTCGAGAGCCGGGGATCAAGACAACCAATCTGCCTACCACTTTCGATCACCTCGGTCTCCGTTCTCTCTTTGTATTCCTTGCGTTCTTTTGCGGCCAATTCCGGAATCCGAACTTAACGCTTCACGTAGCCGTGGGCGTGGAACCATTCCACCGCGTCGGCGAGCGCCTGCTTCGGCGGTGTTTGCGGAAGACCCAGCTCGCGGATCGCCTTGGCGGGATTGAAGAACATTTTGTATTTCGCCATCCGCACTCCGCCGATGGGCGCCTTGGGCGGCTTGCCGGTGAAGAGCGATATCTTTTCATCCACATGCGCGGCGGCGAGCGCGACGGCGTAGGGAACTTGAAACTTCGGCGCTGGCAGGCCGGTGATTTCCGCCAGCACTGCGAAGGCGTGTTTCATCGTCCAGTTGCCTTCGGCATTCCCCAGGATGTAGCGCTCGCCCAAACGACCTTTCTCCGCCGCGAGGATGTGGCCCACCGCCACATCGCGGACATGAGTCCAGTTCAGGCCGGTGTCGAGATAGGCGGGCATCTGGCGATTGAGGAAATCCACGATGACTTTGCCCGTGGGCGTCGGCTTGACGTCGCGCGGTCCGATGGGCGCGCTGGGATTCACGATGACGACGGGCAGCCCTTTCGCCGCCAGTTCACGGGCGACCACTTCCGCCCGCCACTTGGACAACTTGTAGTCGTTGCTCATCTGCGCCTCGAAGACAGGCGTCGTTTCATCGGTGGGCGTCAGGACTCCATTGATGCTCTTGGGCAGACCGATGCAGCCCACGGTGCTGGTATAGACGATGCGTGAACATCCGGCCTCCGCCGCGACTTCGATCACATTGCGCGTGCCGTCCACATTGGCCGCATACATCGGCGCATAATCCGCGAGCCAGAGATGATAGCTGGCCGCGACGTGAAAGCACCAGTCGCAGCCGCGCAATCCCTTCGTCAGCGCGGCACGATCTCCGAGATCGCCCTCCACCGGCTCATAGGTTGCGCCCGCTAGTCCGCGCACATCGCTGCCGGGACGCAGCAGCGCGCGAACGCGATGTCCGCGCGCGACCAGTTCATGGATGAGGTTCGCGCCGACAAACCCCGATCCGCCTGTGACGAAGCATTTCATAATCAGTGCCGGTAAAAGCCTAAAGCGCCCCGGCGTTTACGCCGATTAAAATTCCAAGAACGAAGCCGTGAAGAGATCAGAAGATCAGGACCGGGCAGTTGCAGGTGGCGGTTGAAGATTCGTTCACTGAATGCCACCGGCCCGTGTCGCTGTTCTCCCGACTCGCAACGGCGCGTCTTGAACGTCGATATGTTGAACAAAAGTTGCACCAAACGGAAGCTGACCCGCAAGGAACAGCGGGATTTGGACATCGAAATCAGCTTCATGGAGGGCGTGATTCAGCGCGACCCCAAGTTCACGGAAGCCTGGCGGGTCTTGAGCGATGACTATGCCCGGCGCGGAATGCCGGACAAATGTCTACAGGCCGATGAACAGCTCGCGCGCATCCAGCCCGAGGATCCGGTCGTGCTCTACAATCTTGCCTGCAGCTACTCGATGGCGAAGCATCTGCATGAGGCCATCGCCGCCCTGACGTTGTCGGTGACGTGTGGGTTCAGTGATTTTCGGTGGCTGATGAAAGATCCCGATCTGGTGAACCTGCGGAAGGAGCCGATGTTCAAGCAGCACTTGGTCAAGCTTGGCTCGTATCAGCCGGACACGCAGATCCTGTAACGAGCGTTTCAATTGTTTTACGCTTTTGCTGATGCAGAACGGATGATCCGTTCTGCTTCTTTGTTTCCAGGGATTGGGTTGGCAACCGGGACTTTCACGCTCGCACGCATGTCGGGTAGTCTTCGCGCGTGAACGTCACTGTCTCCGGCAAGACCCGCCATTATCGCACCGTCACTTTTGACGGGCGTGCCAACTGCGTGCAGCTCATCGAGCAACGGCTGTTGCCGCACGAGTTCAAAATTGTCTCCACGCCTGACTTCCGCGCGACGGCCGCCGCCATTCGCGACATGATCGTGCGCGGAGCCGGCGCCATCGGCGCCACGGCGGCGTATGGGCTGGCCCAGGGCGCGCGGGCTTTTCGCGGGAAGAATCCCGATGCGTTCGCGAAGCATGTGGAAGTGGTGTTGGAGGCGATCAAGGCCGCGCGCCCGACGGCGGTGGATCCAGTAAACGCCATGCTGCAGGTCCGCACGCACATGCAGGCGGGCACGAGCGTCGAGGAACAGCAGGCGCTGGCGCTGGCGGCTGCAGAGGAGTTTGCCCACGAAGATGCGGCGCAGTGCCACGCCATCGGACAGCATGGCGCGAGATTGATTCGGGCTGGGGCGAAGGTGCTGACTCATTGCAACGCCGGCTGGCTGGCGTTTGTGGATGTCGGCAGTGCCACCGCGCCGATGTATGCCGCGCACGCTGCGGGCCGGAAGTTCCATGTGTTCTGCGACGAGACGCGACCAAGGTCTCAAGGCGCGACCCTCACCGCGTGGGAGCTGGCGCAGCAGGGCATCTCGCATCAGGTGATCGCGGACAACGCCGCCGGACTGCTCTTCTCCCGCAATGAAATCGATCTGGTGATCGTGGGCAGTGATCGGACGCTGGGCCGCACGGGCGAGGTGGCCAACAAAATCGGAACCTACACGAAGGCGGTGCTGGCCAAGCGTCACGGCGTGCCGTTCTACGTCGCGATTCCGCTCTTAACCATCGACTGGGAAATGAGGTCCGGCCGCAGCATTCCCATCGAGGAACGGGATGGCAGTGAAGTGCTCGGAGCGTGGGGCGTGATCATGGACCCCAAGGCCAAAGCCACTCGCGCCCGGCCTGCCCGCCGCGCGTATGTGCGGGTGGCGAATCCCACCAGCCTCGCCTTCAATCCTGGCTTCGACGTGACACCGCCCGAACTGATCACCGGCATCATCACGCCGGCGGGCATCTTCAAGCCGGGCGAGCTGTGGAAACGACGCGGCGTGCTGGGCGGGCCGCGCTGAGCCGAGCGACAAGGGAAACCGTGAGCCGTGGCGGCTCATTTCATCTCCCCACGAACCTCCTGCCGATTCAGAGCGACCGCAGATGCCAGTTCTCATCTGGGGAAGATCTGAATCTGCGGGAAACCCTCTGTGGCATGTGAGCGCCTGTCGCGGTATTGAATCCGAACCCGGAGCAGAGATCCGCTAAACACGCTAAACGACGCGAAAGGCGGTTGGAGTGAAGCCGCTTCGGAAACCGGTCTGTCTAGCGCTCCTTCGGAGTTCAGGTGGAACAGGCCCCGGAGGCTCTCTTCATAACTCTCATGCAGTTTGCCAACACCCCTTGCGGAAGCCTCTCAACCCAGCGCAAGCCACCGACAAAGAAACGCAAGGGAGCGGATGCAGGCCAGACGGACGGTCTGACACTCTTACCCCTCGCCAAGCGAGCTTGGCTCCCCGGCAACTGAAAAGACGCCGCGTCGGCTGGTCTTGCGAAAACGCACGACGGGCTGTCGCAACCGGAGCGAAGTCGTACAGCGATAAACATAATCAGCGCCGAACAAGCCATTTACCATGACGTCACGTCGGAAACTTCAGGAACGCAGCCGCTCATATTCCACCCGTTCGCTTGCACGGTGCGCCTCCACCGCCACTCTCTGCTTGGTGAACGCCATCATGCTCGCGGGAACCGCCCAGGCCCAGAACGCGCCCGCGCCCACGACTCCGGCTCCTTCCGGTTCCACGAACGCCACGGCCGGCAACGCGACCGGCACGAACGCCCCCGCGAAGCTGCCCGACGTGGTGGTGAAAGGCGACCAGCAGCCGGCCTACAAGGTGAATCAGGTTTCTTCTCCGAAATATACCCAGCCATTGCTGGACACGCCGCAGACGATCATCGCGGTGCCCAAGGAAGTTTATACCCAGCAGGGCGCGACAACGCTGACGGATGTGCTGCGCAATACGCCGGGCATCACGTTCGCGGCGGGCGAGGGTGGCAACGTCGCTTCGGGAGATTCGTTCTTCATGCGCGGCACGGACATCAGCAACAACATCTTCGTCGATGGTGTGCGTGACGCAGGTGGCTACAGCCGCGATGTGTTCAACATCGAACAGGTCGAAATCTTCAAGGGACCGTCCGGTGCCGACAATGGTCGTGGCGGAAGCTCGGGCTACATCAATCTGTCCACGAAGTCGCCTTTGTTGGCGGAAGCCTACAGCGGCACGTTGAGCTACGGCAGCGGCGAACAGAAGCGCCTGACTGCTGATCTCAATCAGCCGCTCAAACTCGGAGAGGAGGGGGACTGGCTCAACAAGAGCGCCCTTCGTCTCAATGGCATGTGGCAGGACGGTGGCGTTCCGGGCCGCGATTTCGTGGAGAACAACCGTTGGGCCATCGCCCCGTCGCTGGCATTCGGCATCGGCACTCCAACGCGGGTCGTCCTCTCCGGCTCTTATCTGGCGCAGGACAGCCTGCCTGATTCCGGTCTTCCCACTGCGGCGCTGTCCGGCGGACTGGCGGGCGGAGTGAACCAGGACAATTCCTACGCCATCATCGGCCATGATTTCGACGAGGTGCAAAGCAGCCGCGTCAATGCCCGGCTGGAGCACGACGTGAACGACGCAGTCACCCTGCGCAGCCAGACTGCCTACACCCAGACGGATCGCGACGCCCTGACGAGCTACTTCCAAAACAGCGCCACGACACCGACGACGTTCAACACCACCAACGCGCCCATCAATCCGGGCACGGGCGCAGTGCCCGGGACCTACACCACTTATGATCAAGTCGGCGGGACGGTCACGCCTCGCCGCATCCGCAACGAGACGGAGAACTCGATTGTCTTCCAGCAGTTCAGCGCGAGCACGAAGCTTTCGACCGGCTTCATCGAGCATGCCCTGGGAGGTGGCGCGGATTACGCCCAAGAGGAGCAGAACAGCCCGACCTGGCAGCCCGTGGGCGGACCTACGACGAGCATTTACGATCCGAATCCCTACCGTGTGCCCACGGTGGGGCAAACTCCTTATCAGGCCACGAACAGCCCTTACGCGGACGCCAAGACTGACACCGCCGGCCTCTTCCTTTTCGACACGTTGACGCTGAACAAATATTTCCAGGTCAGCGGCGGCGTGCGCTATGACCACTACGATGTAAATTACAAGAGCGTGGCTCCCGCGATGGCCACCAACGACGCCTCGGCGCAGTCCATCAATGGCGACGGCGATCTCTGGAGCTGGAAGACGGGCGTTAATTTCAAGCCCCGCGAGAACGGCAGCATCTACTTCGCCTACGGCAATTCGTTCACCCCGCCGGGCAGCACCTTTGCCTTGTCCGGCACCGCGAACAACCAGAACAATCCCAATCTGGACCCGCAGGAGGCGCGCAATTACGAGCTCGGCACCAAATGGGATTTCTTCGGAAACCGCCTTTCCACCAGCCTGGCGCTCTACCATTCGGAGAATTTGAACATCGTCAGCACCGACGCGACGACGCAGGCGATCACCCAGGACATCAGTGAAACGGTGAAAGGAATTGAGATCGGCGTCTCCGGCAAGATCACCGAAAACTGGTTTGTCTTCGGCGGGGTCGGCTACAGCGATTCTGAACGGGAATCCAGTGGAACCACCGCCGCTGCCGCAAGCGATGGAGCCGCCCTGCGCTTCCTGCCGAAGGTCTCCGCCAATCTCTGGACCGCCTATCGCCTGCCGATTGGCCTGACGCTGGGCGGCGGGCTGCTCTACAACGACTCCGTTCTTCGCAGCACTGCCAACACCACCGCAACCACGACCACCAGCATCCCGGAAGTTCCCAGCTATACGGTATTGAACCTGATGGCCGCCTATGACGTGACCAAGCACTTCACGCTGCGCCTGAACGTGAACAACGTGACGGACAAGGATTACTTCCGCCTGAACAACAACGGGGGTCGTTATTACCCCGGCACGCCGCTCTCCTTCCTGCTCGCGGGCGAGTTCAGATGGTAGTAGTATCCGCAGCCTAATTGACATGCTGATCAACATCCCAAACGTCCTGAACGCCGCGCAAATCGCGGACGCCCGGCACCTGCTCGAAACCACCGACTGGGTCGATGGCAAGGCCAGTGCCGGGCATCAGGGCGCGTTGGTGAAGGACAACGTGCAGCTCCCGGTGGATTCGCCGGTGGGCCGCCACGTCGGCGAGATGATTCTCAAGGCCCTCGGCCAGAGCTCCCTCTTCATCTCCGCCGCGCTGCCGCTGCACATCCTGCCGCCGATGTTCAACCGTTACAGCGGCGGCCAGCAGTTCGGCACGCATGTCGATGGCTCCATCCGCCAGATTCCCGGCACCGGACGCCGCATCCGCACCGACATTTCTGCGACGCTTTTCCTCGCCGCACCCGAGGAATACGACGGCGGAGAACTGGTGGTCGAAGACACCTACGGGGCCAAAAGCGTGAAGCTGCCGGCGGGCCACATGATCCTCTATCCCTCGACCAGCCTGCATCACGTCACCCCGGTCACGCGCGGCGCACGGCTGTGTTCCTTCTTCTGGCTGCAAAGCATGATCCGCGAAGATGCCCGGCGCACGATCCTCTTCGACATGGACATCGCCATCCAACGCCTCGGCGCAGAGAAGGCCGGCCATCCTGCCGTGGTCCAACTCACTGGCGTCTATCACAACCTGCTCCGCATGTGGGCCGAGCTATGAAACGCATCATTGAAGCAGGCCAGACTTCCAGCCTGTCCCGATGGCCGATGGGACTGGGTTCACTCCCGTTGCTCAACCTTTTGGTCTCGTCCACCAAACCATTCGGAAGCCTGCGGTCGTTCGGGGACAGGCTGGAAGCCTGTCCTACGGTTCCTGTGAATTGAGTTTTATGTCGCTGCGCAAACTTTTCTTCTGGCTGCACCTCGTCGCAGGCGTCGTCGCGGGCGTCGTCATTCTCATCATGTCCGTGACCGGCGCAGCCATCGCATTTGACAAGGACGTCGTCGCCAAGGCCGAGCAGGAAGTTCGCAAAGTTCCTGCGCCCGCCGCCGGCACTTCGCGTCTCGCGCTCGATGAACTGCTCGACCGCGCGAAGGAGAAACAGCCGGTTGCGCGTCCTTCCGCCGTGACCGTGTTCGCGGACCCGCAGGCGGCGGTCTCCATGAGCTTCGGCCGCACGAACGCGTATTACGTGAACCCTTACACCGGCACGATCAGCGAGCAGGGCGCGCCCGGCACACGGGCCTTCATGCGCCTGATGACCGACTGGCATCGCTGGCTCGGTCGCGACGGCGATGGACGGGCCGTCGGCAAGGCCATGACCGGCGCGTGCAACGTGGCGTTCCTCTTCCTCGCCGTCTCCGGCATCTATCTGTGGTGGCCGCGCAACTGGTCATGGACGGCGCTCAAGGGCATCGCGCTGTTCAACGGAAAGCTCAGCGGCAAGGCGCGCGACTGGAACTGGCATAACATCATTGGCATCTGGTCAGCCCCGGTGCTCGTAGTGCTTACCATGACTGGCATGATCATTTCCTATAAGTGGGCGAGTGACGCGGTGTATAAGGTCACCGGCAACACGCCTCCGGCGGCGGGCGGCCCTGCCGTCGAAGTGCCGCAACCGCCCGCCGGCACGAAGCCGCTCGGCTACGAGGCGCTCGTGGTTGCCGTGCAAAAGGAAATGCCCGACTGGGAACAAATCTCGATCCGCTTCGGTGGCGGTCCCGGCCAGGGACAACGCGGCGAATCCAGAGGCGGCGCGCAGCCTGTTTCCATTTCTGTCCGCGAACAAAATGGCTGGCCGCTCTTCGCGAGCATCACGCTCTCCGTCGATCCGTTCACCGGCTCCGTGCTCAAGAAAGAATCTTACGCCGACTACAACACCGGCCGCAAAGTGCGGACCTGGATGCGTTTCCTGCACACCGGCGAAGCACTCGGCTTCTTCGGCAAACTCATCGCCGCGCTGGCGTGCATCGGCGGAGCGGTGCTGGTCTGGACCGGCTTCGCACTGGCCTGCCGCCGGTTCATGGCCTGGCGGCGCAAGCCCTCGGCGGATGCGCCGGACGTTGAAACGAACCAGGAGGTTTCCATCTCGTGACTACGGCGCCCGTCCAGCATGTTCAGTCCGCAGGCTCGCCGAAGAGTGCGGCACCCGCCGCCGCTCGTCGCGGCCTGAACGTGCGCGAAGGCCCGACGTGGTCGAGCGTGCTGACGCTGGTCCTATGGACGGGCTGTCTCACGATTGGAGGGCTGGGCTTTGGTCTTCCCTACACGCGGCCTCACGCCCCGGCCAAGCAGCCAGAACCGGTGCAGGCGGAGATTCTCAACGTCGAGCTCACGAACGATCCGTTGCCGCCGCCCGATGTCGCGCCCACTCCGCCGGATCCCACGCCGCCGCCGCCGCTGCTCGATCCCGTCGTCACTCCGCCCGCGCCCGCGCTGATCGCCGTCGCACAGCCCAGCCCGGCCATCGCGTTCGCTCTTCCGGTCGAAGGCCCGGTGCGAATCGTCGAGGCGAAGCAGGCCGCCTACGTCGCGCCTGCTCCCGAAGACCGCCCGACGGCCGTGGTTGCGCCGCCCGTGCAACGACTGGTTCACGGCCACGGCGAAGGCCGCCAGCCCGCGCCCGACTATCCGCCGCAAGCCCAGCGCGCCGGACAGGAAGGCACCGTGCGCGTCCGTTTCAGCGTGGGCGAAAACGGACGCGTGATTGCCGCTGAAGCCGCAGAGCCCAGCCCGTGGGGATTGCTGAATGCCGCTGCGGTCCGCGCCGTGCGCGAGCGCTGGCGCTTTCAAGCCGGCGTCGTCCGCCTTTACGAAGTTTCCATCCGTTTTGAGATCAAAAAGTGACTGAATCTATGAACCCATTGTTCGCGAATCTCGTCGTCGATTTCTTCATCAAGGGCGGCCCCGTCATGTGGCCGATCCTGCTCTGCGCGCTCGCCGCGCTCGTCGTCGTCATCGAGCGCTCGCTCTGGTGGTGGCAGCTCGGCCGCCGCTGCGGCCGCGCCGCGCTGGACAAGAGCTTCGATGCGCTGGCCGAAGGCCGCTTCGCCGCAGCGGACCAGCTCAGCTCCGATCCGCACGATCCGTTCCTCAAGGTCGTCAACGACGGCATCACGCACGCGCACATCTCCCTGCTTGGTGCGATGCAACTGCGCGCCACCGACGAACTGGAGCACGCCGAGAAACGGCTCTGGCTGCTCGGCACCTTCATCACGCTCGCGCCGCTGCTCGGTCTGCTCGGCACCGTCACCGGCATCATGCACTCGTTCAACTTCGTCGGGGATGAACAGCTCGTCGCCGCCAAGGTCAGCGGCGGCATTGCCGAAGCGCTGATCGCCACCGCCTGCGGCTTGGGCATCGCGATCCTCTGCCTGTTTCCCTTCAACTATCTGAACCGCCGGCTGGCGCATCTGCGCGGGCGGCTGGAGCGCACCATCAATCATGTCGAGCTGCTCGTGGAATCCGCCAGGCATCACGGCCACGATCTCGAAGAGTTCGCCCGCAACCGCGCCCTTGACTCGACCACCCGCCCGAAGTCGAGTGCTGAGCGCGCCGTCTTCACCCGCTAATCCGCCATCGCCATGCCCGTCAAGCTCGGCTCCAAATTTCCGCCGGACAATGAGGCCCGGATCGAGATCATTCCGCTGATCGACATCATGTTCTTCCTGCTCGCGGCCTTCATGCTCGTGAGCCTGAGCATGGTGAATCTCAAGAGCGTGAAGGTGAACCTCCCGACCGCCACCACCGCGACGGCGGACACGAAGAAGGATTTCGTGAGCATCTCCGTGGACAAGGCCGGCCTCGTCTTCCTCGACCAAAAGCCCGTCGGCAACAACGAGCTCGCGCAACTGCTCGCGGCCGCGCAGAAGACCAACGTCACGATGCGCGTCTTCATCAGCGGCGATCAGGACGCGCGCCACGGCGATGTCATCCGCGTGCTCGATCTCGTCCGCGCGACGGGCATCGAGAAGGTCGCATTTGAAATCCGCGACACGTCCAAGGCCGCCAAGCCATGAACCGCTCTCTCCAATATGCGAACCTCCTCGGTGTCGCCGCGCTGGCCGTGCTTTGCGTGATGCAGTGGAACGCGAATCGTCGCGTGAATCTGGAAGCCGGTGCGTTGGAGAAGACGCGGATCGAGCAGGCCGCCCAGATCGAGCAGCAGGAAAAGAACATCAAAGGCCAGGCGGCTGACCTCGATAACTTTCGCGAACAGCTCGCGCTCGGCAGCGCCGCGCTCAAGGAAGCAGACGCGAAGCTCGCCAAGGCCGGACGCGAGATCGGCCACCTCGAAGCGGAACGCGAACAGCTCAAGGCCAGCGTCACTAACTGGGCCGCCGCCGTGACTCTGCGCGACGAACGGCTCAAGGAGGCGGGAGAGCGGCTGCAGCAGCTCGCCACGGATCGGAACGAAGCCGTGGTGAAGTTCAACGGGCTGGCCGCGAAGCACAGTGAAACCGTCACCGCCTTGAACGAACGCATCAAGCAGTTCAACGAGCTCGTCGTGCGCTTCCAAGAAAAAGACAAGGACAAGGAAGCCAAGCCGCCCAAGCCGTAGTTTCAAAACCTCGCAGGAGTCGAGGTGACGAGACTCAAATCAAAAGCAGTTCAGAGTCTCCTCACGTCGTCTGCTACCGATCCGAACTGGCTTCTCTTGGCGCCGTTTTGCGTTCTTTGCGGCTATTCCATTTCAGCGTTCAGGCTCATCTTAGCCGCCGACGTGAGGCGGCGGATTCCCGTGACGGATAGCGCGACAATCCGCCTCGTCACCTCGGCGGCTACCCGTTCGCGCTCTGAGCAAACGACTACGGCTTCGCTGGCGGGCGGACGGGGATGGACGCCTGCTTGAGGTAGCGGAACAGGTCGCTGTCGGTGGAGAGCATCAGGGTGGTGTCCTTGTCGAGCATCTTGCGGTAGGCCTCCATCGTGCGGAGGAACTGATGGAACTCCGCCGCCTCCGCGCTGCCACCGTAGGCGCGCGCGTAAATCTCAGAAGCCTTCGCGTCCGCCTCGCCTTTGATCACCTGCACCTGACGGTAGGATTCGGATTCGATCTGGCGCAGGTCACGTTCCTTGCTGCCAATGATCTTCGCGGCCTCGCCTTCGCCTTCGGAACGGAACCGCGACGCGATCTGCTGGCGTTCACTGATCATGCGCTCGTGGATCTTGGAACTCACGCCAGAGTTGTAGTTCACGCGCATGAGGCGCACGTCGATGAGCTCGATGCCGAAGTCTTTGAGCTTCGGGGCGGATTCTTCCACGATCTCCTTCTCAATTGCCGTGCGACCCAGCTTGATGGGCAGAAGGCGGTTGATCTGTCCGGCGTCATCGACCGGTGCGGCGTCCGCCGAGGCTTTCCGGTTCTTGTCGGTGCGGACGATCTCGATCAGGTCGTGCTTGGCGATGGCGTTGCGGACCTCGCTGCCGATGATGTCATCGAGGCGCGAGAGGGCGCTGTGCTCATCGCGGAGGCGGGTGAAGAACTGGAGCGGATCGTTGATGCGCCAGCGGCCGAACGTATCGACGACGATGTAGAGCTTGTCGCGCGTGGGCATCTCGCTGGCGCGTCCGTCCCATTCGATGATGCGCTTGTCGATGCGGTTGACGGTGTGAACGAACGGCCATTTGAACTTCACGCCGGCCTCGTTGATGGGCTGGCCCACGGTCTTGCCGAACTGGGTGAGGATGACCTGCTCGGTCTCGGAGACGTTGTAGAAGCAGAGGTTGGCCGCGATGACGAGGAGCACGACCACGACGACGATGCCGAGGGAGCGGAGGAGGGAGGTGGGTGGCATGGCGTATTATTTTGCGGGTTGAAGCTGGAGGTGCGGGAAGATCTGCTGGCCCTTGTCGTCCACGATGAATTTCCGGCTCACCTTGGGCAGCACTTCGCTCATCGTTTCGAGAAAGATGCGCTGCCGGGTGACGTCCGGCGCCTTCTTATACTGCTCGAAGACGGAGGTGAAGAGCGCGGCGTCGCCCTCGGCTTCATTCACGCGTTTCTGCGCGTAGCCCTGCGCCTCGGCGATCATGCGGGCGGCATCGCCACGGGCGCGGGGCACGACCTTGTTGTATTCGCCGCTGGCGAGGTTGATGGAGCGCTGCTTCTCCTGCTGCGCCTGGTTGACCTCGTTGAAGGACGCCTGAACCTGCTTGGGCGGGTTCACGTTTTTCAACTGCACGAGATCGATGCTCATGCCGAGCTGGTATTGCTCGGCGACCTTCTGCAGCACGATGCGCGTCTCGGTCTCAATCTCCTGCCGGCCCACGGTGATGACCTCGTCCACTGTGCGGTCACCGACGGCTTCGCGCATCACCGCCTCAGACGCGGCGCGCATCGTTTCCTCGGGATCGCGCACGTCGAAGAGGAAGCGTTTCGGGTCGTTGATGCGGTACTGGACGATCCATTCGACGAGCGCCTCATTGAGGTCGCCGGTGACCATGGCCTTCTCCATCTCCGGCTCGCTGCTTTCCTGATAGGGATTGGTTCCGCCCGGTGTCGAGAAGCCGAACTCCAGCTTGAGCTGCCGGCGGATGGGCACGAGCGTCACTGCATCCATGCCGAAGGGCGCCTTGAAGCGGAGGCCCGGCTCGTCGGTGCGCAGATATTTGCCGAACCGCTGCACGATCCCGACCGAATCCGCAGAGACGGTGTAGAAGCTCGTCCAGAGGAGCACGAGGAGCATCAGCAGCCAGAAGCCGAGTGTAATCAAGTGCGCGTACGGGGCGAGAGGACTGCCGGAGGGCGGTCCTTTGCGAAAGGGAGGTGATTGTGTGCTCAAGCGCCGCCACTCGTAGGCGTCCACGCCCAACAGTGCAAGAGGGAACTTGAAGCGGGAAACAGCAGTTCAACCACGGATGGACCCCGATGCACAGGGATAAGAGAAGGGAGGAAGACACGAATTCCCGATCCGTGTTTATCCGTGTCCATCGGTGGCTTCCAACTTCGCCTTCAATTCCAACTGCCGGATTGAAGTTCAGAGGACCCAAATGAAAATTGCCGTTATTGACAACTCGCCGCCAACCACAGACAACTTGCGCCCCTTATGAACTCGCTTGCCAATCAAGTGGCCGTGGTCACCGGTGCCGGACGCGGCATCGGGCGCGCGATCGCGCTGAAATTCGCCGCCGCCGGCGCGGATGTCGTGTGCGTCTCGCGCACGGTGGAAAACTCCGAGAAGGTCGCTGCCGAAGTGCGTGCCCTCGGTCGCAAGGCGTGGGCGTTCGCCGTCGATGTGGCGGATTCCAAGGCCGTGGCCGAAGCCGGCGTGAAGATTCTGGCGGAAGCCGGCCGGGTGGACATTCTCGTCAACAACGCCGGCATCACCCGCGACGGACTGCTCATGCGGATGAGCGATGAGGACTGGGATCTGGTGATGAACACCAACCTCAAGGGCGCGTTCTCGTTCACCAAGGCCTTCACCCGTTCCCTGCTCAAGCAGCGCTCCGGACGCATCATCAACCTCGCCTCCGTCATCGGCCTGATCGGCAACGCCGGCCAGTGCAACTACGCGGCGAGCAAGGCGGCTCTCTTCGGCTTCACAAAGTCCGTTGCGCGTGAGTTCGGCTCCCGTGGCATCACGGCAAACGCCATTGCGCCGGGCTTCATCGAGACGGACATGACCGCCGTGCTGGACGAGAAAATGAAGACGGCGCTGCTCGAAAAGATCCCGCTGAACGCCTTGGGCAAGGCCGAAGACATCGCCGAGGCGGCGCTGTTCCTCGCCGGGCCGGGCGGCCGTTACATCACCGGCCAGGTGCTGACCGTGGACGGTGGAATGGTGATGTCGTGAATCGGAAATTCACACTGGACACCAGCGGGACCAGCCGATAGACAGGACAGCAGCCTGAGCAAGCAAAAGAAATTTTCGCGCGCAGTTCGACGAACAACATTTACTCACGATTCGGGGCTCGGAGCTTTTTGGGTCGTGACCTAGCAAGAACCAAAACTAACAACCGGAGAAATGTCATGGCTGATGAGAAATCTGCTGAAGTAAGAATTAAAGAAATCATCGTTGAACAACTCGGCGTCAATGCCGACCAGGTGACTCCAGAGGCCAAATTCATCGAGGATTTGGGCGCGGATTCCCTCGACACCGTGGAACTCGTCATGGCCCTCGAAGAAGCCTTCGGCCACGAGATCCCCGACGAAGAAGCCGAGAAGCTCCAGAGCGTGGGCGATGTGATCAAGTACATCGAAGAAGTGCGCAGCAAATAGTTCTCCCTCAAGCTTTCCGGGGCAGCGCCGGCTGATGCCAGCCCAAGCTGCCCCGTTTGATTTTATGGCAAGCAATCACTTCGAGCGCCGCGTGGTCATCACGGGCCTGGGCACCGTCACCCCGCTGGGCAACGACGTCGAGACGACCTGGAAAAACATCCTGGCCGGCCAATGCGGCATCGACCGCATCACCCACTTCGATGCCACGCCGTTCGACACCCAGATCGCTGGCGAAGTGAAGAATTTCGATCCCGTGCCCGCCTTTCCTTCCGCGAAGGAAGTGCGCCGCTCGGATCGCTTTGCCCAGTTCGGCGTCTATGCCGCGCACCAGGCGCTGCTCGATTCCGGGCTGGACCTCGACAAGACGGACCGCGATGAAGTCGGCGCGTTCCTCGGCTCCGGCATCGGCGGCCTGGAAACGACCGCCGAGCAGTGCTCCGTGCTGCAAAACCGCGGCCCCGGACGGCTCTCGCCGTTCATGATTCCGATGCTCATTCTCAACATGGGCTCCGGCATCTTCAGCATGTTCTACAAGCTGCGCGGCCCGAACCTCGCCACCTGCTCCGCCTGCGCGAGCTCCACGCACGCCATCGGCGAAGCCTGGCGCACGATCAAGATGGGCGATGCGAAAGTCATGTTCGCCGGCGGCAGCGAGGCGACCATTGTCCCCATCGGCATCGGTGGCTTCTGCGCCATGCGAGCGATGAGCACGCGCAACAACGATCCGAAAACCGCCTCGCGTCCCTTCGACATCGGCCGCGACGGCTTTGTGATGGGCGAAGGTGCCGGCGTGGTGGTGCTCGAAGAGCTCGAACACGCCAAGGCCCGCGGCGCGCGCATCTACGCGGAGCTTGTTGGCTACGGCAACAGCGCCGACGCGAATCACATCACCGCTCCTGCGCCCGGCGGCGAAGGCGCGGCCCGCTGCATGAAGATGGCGCTGCGCAACGCCCAGTTGAACCCGGCGGACATCAGCTACATCAACGCCCACGGCACCAGCACGCCGCAGGGCGACATCGCCGAGACGCAGGCGGTCAAGACCGTCTTCGGCGACCACGCGAAGAAGCTCGCCGTCAGCTCCACCAAGGGCGCGACCGGCCACATGCTCGGCGCGGCCGGCGCGACGGAGCTCATCTTCTGCGTGAAGGCGCTCCAGAACGACATCGTTCCGCCCACCATCAACATCGAGAATCAAGATCCCGAGTGCGACCTCGACTACGTCCCGCACAAGGCGCGTGAGATGAAGGTCAACGCCGTGGTGAACAACTCCTTCGGTTTCGGCGGCCACAACGCCACCGTCATCGCGAAGAAATTCCTCGGCTGATCGCCGCCAGCCAGCGGGCGGACAGTGACAGTGCCGGAAAACAGTTCAACCATGGATGGACACCGATGCACGCGGATTGGGAACGCGACACGAATTTCACGAACCAGCTCGAAGGCTGAAAACCGAATTCGTGAACATTCGTGGAATTCTTGTCTTCCTGCCTCCTTTTATCCGTGTCCACCGGTGTCCATCCGTGGTTGAACTTCCAGTCCCTCGTTCCTTCTCGTGTTTGGCCTGCGCTGCTGAGGAGATCAGCTTCAACCTGGCTGATCGTCCATAGACCCCCGCTTCGTTTCCGCATGGACTATCCGTCATGCCGAAACGCAACGGAATCCTCACCGCCCTCGGGCTCAGCGTCCGCCGCCGCCGCGAAGCGCGCGAGCTGACCCAGGAAAAGCTGGCGGAAAAGGCCGGACTCGACCCCACCTACATCAGCGGCATCGAGCGCGGGCTGAGGAATCCCGGCATCAAGAACGTTGCGCGGCTCGCGAAGGCGCTCGGCCTCACCACCGCCGAACTCTGCAAAGGGGTGGACGCGTGAGCGGAAACCCTCACCCGCGTGGCAGCCGACGTCAGGAGGCACAAGGTCATCGATCTCTTTTGTGGCATCAGCGGGTTCCGCCTCGCCATTGAACGGGCGGGCGAGCGCCGAGAACCGCGACTCCGATGAATCCCAACGGGATTCCGTCCTCCAGCCCAGCGTTGCGGCGAAGACGCTACGTTGGGTGTAAATCCAGAATGGCCATCAACCCCAACGGGGTTGCGTCAATGTGGGAC
>Ga0163153_10001940_pt1 | contig 31599 bp, 37 predicted proteins | sample OliLakLV19MP6IB1_FD_148629 | JGI IMG/M metagenome (GOLD analysis project Ga0163153, IMG submission 148629) | Freshwater microbial mat bacterial communities from Lake Vanda, McMurdo Dry Valleys, Antarctica - Oligotrophic Lake LV.19.MP6.IB-1 | ecosystem: Environmental > Aquatic > Freshwater >...
GAGCTTTCAATGCCAACTCCAATTCTTTTTCATTTTCACTTTTTTTTATATTATTCTCAATAATTAATTAATATCCTAATCAATCCCCCATCTATTCTCATAATCTATTCTTATATCAACACTAATTAATACTACCAAACACTTCTCTAATTCGTGAGAATTAGAGAAGTGTTTGAGATAGAGAATAGAGAGAAGGTACGTCGAAATTCTCATTATTCAATGTGCCTCAAGCGGGATAACCTATCACGATTTGGCGGAGTACTTCGGATTACCTCAGTACTTCATGATCCTGAGCGAAGCGAAAGGCTCGCAAGATATAACAAAATATTTCAAATGCGGAGTACTTCGGATTACCTCAGTACTCTCGCAAAGCATAGTCGCTTCGCTCGTTGCTTTGCGGAGGGTGAGGGAGTTTCTCGGCTTACAGCCGCTCCAGTCAAAAACACACTGTGTCCTAATTCCAACAAATCAAGCGCTTCTCCTGCGGTGGAAGAATTTTTTAATCTCTGCAGACGGGTCTTTCCATTCCCATTTCAATTTGTCTTAACTGACAATAGATCAGAGTTCAAGAAACACTTTGACAAAAAAGTTAGAGATCTACACATGACCCACTATCATACATACCCAAGAACTCCCAAAATGAATGCTGAGATCGAGAGATTTAATCGAACTCTCTCTGATGCCTTCATCAAACAACACCGGATGTTACTTGCTTATGATATTGATGCTTTCAATGAGAAGTTAATCGACTGGTTGCTTTGGTACAACACCAGAAGACCTCACTGGTCACTTGGACTTGTTTCTCCTTTGAAGTATATTGTTAGTACATTAACAGCCAATGAGTCTCATATGTTATGGACGGATACAAGTGATTGACTTTTCGTGTAAAAAAGACTATGCTGTCTATATCACCAATGGAAAAGATTACCCTATGAGGTTCCGTCCTCATGGGGCCTTTTCTTTTTATACTCCAGTTTATTTCGTAAATCATTCATATGTCGTAAGTACGATTTTACATGATCAAGCTTCAGGAGAGCAGAAAATTTATACTTATCGGGGACTAAAACTGCTTCAAGCTTTTTATTACTAATAAAGTGATTGATGAGACAATAAAAGTCTCCGTCCCCCGTTACAATAACCGCCTTAGCGTAGTTAGAGTACTCAATCATTGCTCGCAACACTAATTCCGCATCACAATTTCCTTTAGTGGTGCCATCTTTGTATTTCAGTGTTGGTTTGAATATACAAATGAACCCAGATTCTTGAAGTGATACGTAGAGCTTGTTGTTTCCCTCGACATATCCAATAAAAAGAAAAGCTACTGTGACCGAATACTTTTCCTTGAGGTAGACGCGGAAACGTTTGAAATCTAATTTTCACCCCAGTGATTGGATGCCTAAATTTAGATTTTGGCTGTCTATAAACGCATAGTTGTTTACTTTTGATTTCATAAATAAAAATTAAGACTTTCGTATCAGACTTTTAATATGAGAGACGCAAAAAGGTAAGTTCCCCATAATGTCGTGCTCCTTGAGACGAGCGACTTTCCAGCCGTGATCAAGGAGAAACAGGTCTTTCATGGTATCTCTCTTTATTTGAGCCTTAATTTCATGAGCTTTGGCATTGTCACACTCAATGGCAACCTTGCTACTTCCTGAGAAAACAGCCAAATCAAGGCGGTATTTTCTACCTCCCTCCGAGATGTAATGCTGCTTCTTTGCCCTAATACCGACACGCCTTAACCCCCTCTCTACAATCTCTTCAGTGGCTGGTACTCCATAGAGCTCTAGAATATTTTTGGCAGAAAACAAGGTTTTCAAACTGGTAAAGCCAAAAGAGATGCGCCTTGGGGTTGTGTTTTTTATGGAATGTCCAAGCTTTTTTATTATTTTAAACTCAAATTTAATGTAATTGTCATTGGCTCTAGGATGCTTGGTCTCTTTTGGTAATAGGTTAATCCTCTTTACAACCTTCTGCCTTGAAATACACGCGTAATATATAATGCGGTTACCATCAGAGCCGAATATTGCCGGCTGATAAAAAGCAATGTATTTAAATTTACGCCTTGGTAAATATGTGGCTGGAATCCTGTACCAACGATTCTTTAAAAGAAGACTCTGATCCCGTTTATTTTTCAAAACTGCTACCAAAACTATTTTTCTTTCTGATGGACTCTTCATGGAATTATTCCTTAAGGAGTAGTCTCGCGAGTCGGATAAGTTCATAGGAATATTTCTCGCCTAGCGCTGTAAATACTGGTTTTAATTTGTCACCTTCACTTGACTGAATTGCTTTTTGAATTATAGAGATAGTATTTTCCTGCCCGAGCCGTAAATGAGAGAGGGTGTCGCTTGATAATTCTTTCCTCATCTTCAAATCTTCAAGATGTTTCAGGATTGTTCCTTCGGTCAACGACCTATGCTTTGCAATCTCGCCAATGGTTTTACCTTCTTTGATTAAATAGAGCGTCGCCCTCGTTCCGCCACTTTTGCTTTTCTTTTGTTCTAAGTGCGAAGGAGATTTTCTTTTCGTATTGGCTAGGTTAGGGTCTCCACCAGAAGCGCGGATGAAATTGCCCTGCATTTTCGTAAGCTCATCCCCTGAAAGGTCTCCGAAAGCACCCTCTGCCTCGGCTGAAGCAGTGCGAAAAAAGTTGTCTTTATCTTTGACATCAGTATGCACAGCTAAAGCTTGGGCATTGTATCCAGCAAGATGAAGCCCAGAAAGAGTCCTCACTCTGGAGAGCGCCACATACCCCTGCCCCTCCACAAATGCACTGGCTAAATCCATAAATGCGGAGTCTAAGGACATGCCCTGACTTTTATGAACAGTCATGGCCCATGCCAAACGAAGAGGTATTTGAGTAATGCGAGCGAGAACCTTGCCACCATCTTCTATAGACCATTCCATGGGAGAGGCCGTGATAGTGTTGCCCTTGTGTGTTTCCACTTGCGGGTAGCCGGTATCTTCATCAAAAGAGACGACGGTGCCTAGGGTGCCATTGACGAAACCGTTGTCAAAATTATTTTTTGTAAACATAACCACTGCGCCTTCTTTTAAAATCAAATGTTCTGGAGAAAGGCAACCCCTTTTGAGTTGCTCCACCAGATTTTCTCTCCCAAAACCTTCCACCTCAAAGCTGTGGGGCTCTGAAGGAAGCTTGCCGAGCTCAAGAGTATTAATCCTGTCCACATCAGCATTGTGAGGAAAAAGCTTTGTTAGATTTTGAACTGCTGGCGCATCTGCGCTCATGCGTCTGCTTTCAAGATGCGTATGATGTTCTGGCGTCACATTGCCCGAGCGAATAGCAGAGAGTATTTTCAAATAAACATTGTCAGATTGGCGATGCTGTTCTGATAAATAACAAATGAGTGGGTCGGCCCCAAGCCACGCACGGGATGCGAAAGCAAAGGGAGATTCTTCCTCGTCAAAAAGCATGTCAGCTTTGTCGCTTACTCTCCCTTGTGACGTGATCGGGGGCAATTGGAAAAAATCTCCGACAAAAACAATCTGTATTCCTCCAAACGCTTTCTGCGATTGTTTGATTTCTTTCACCACCCTGTCAACGAGAGCTAAAGTCACGCCATCAAGCATAGATATTTCATCTATGATAAGTACTTTTACTTTACGCACACGGCTAACCGTGCGTTCGGTCGTAGCAATACGATCCACATCATAGTCCGAGAGAAATTTTTTAATACCAATACCGCTCCACGAATGGATGGTCATACCGCCAATGTGTGTAGCGGCGATACCCGTGGAAGCTGTTACCGCCACGGGGACAGTGCAGTTTTTCAAATACGAAACATACTGATTTATTGTGTAGGTTTTGCCAGAACCCGGCTCGCCCGTGAGAAATACATTTGCTCCGGTCTTTAATATCTTAAGCGCTGTGCCTTGGGTCATACTTGTTTGAAAATACGAATCACCCTGCCATTATATCAGTATAATGATAAAAGTGAACCCTAGTTCACCTTCTTCTGTGGATAAGGCGCCGTCTCTAATTCCCTCCACATCAAGGTTAAACCTTGATGTTGTGAAGAACCTTGATGTTGATTTAAATGAAAGCTTGATCTTGTCGGCTATACCACCAACAACTGCTTCCTTAACCACCCTTAAATACCTTACGATCAAAATACGACGTCTGTTCGCCAGAGCTTTCAATGCCAACTCCAATTCTTTTTCATTTTCACTTTTTTTTATATTATTCTCAATAATTAATTAATATCCTAATCAATCCCCCATCTATTCTCATAATCTATTCTTATATCAACACTAATTAATACTACCAAACACTTCTCTAATTCGTGAGAATTAGAGAAGTGTTTGAGATAGAGAATAGAGAGAAGGTGCGTCAATAGATACATTGAGCAGGGGGGATACTTTGTGATTGGAATTGTTTTTAAAAATAGGAAAATATTGTAGTATTCTGTAAACACGGAGGGTTCGCATGGTGGCCTAGTGCGCGAGATTGCAACCAACTTCTCCAAGAGTGTAGCGATTGGTTAAAAGTTGCAGTCCCGTTTAAGGTGGCAGAGTGGTCGAATGCGCCTCAATTGTTCCCAATCTGCCCAAGAGTGGTACGATTGGATGCAGATTGCAATCCCACATATGGCGGAGGAGTGGCAGAGCGGTCGAATGCGCTCGCTTGGAAAGCGGGTGTGCCGCAAGGCACCGCAGGTTCGAATCCTGTCTCCTCCGCCATGTGTAGGAGAAAGTGGGTGTGCCGAAAGGTACCGCAGGTTCGAATCCTTCCTGCCCAGCACTTGACTTTTTAAGTATCTAATATAGATTTTTGTTGGGAAATGCACCATAACTTATCTCGGGAGGTTGACAATGTCCGCACTTTTAGTTCAGGGGTTCTTCTTCCAGTGGAATAGTGGACTCGATATCGCGTACAGACCAGAGGAAGGGGCAGTTCCTGTGATTCGTACCGCACTCACTCAGTCCATGTTCGCCGGAGCCATTTGGACAGAACCAGAATCAGATCAATTCGTTGGTCATCTGAGCGACAGATACGGTGAAGCGACAATCTTCAATATCAGTCTTACTGATCAAGACCTCATCTTCGACAAGAAGTATGAGCATCGCAAGGATGTGATCCACTACATTCTTCATCTAAATGGTTTGCATTGGATTGGTGAATATAGTGGTGAAGCTACGGGCAATGGACTGGTCCGGTGTATACTCACTAGGGCACTAGATTTCTTCTTTAATCCTGCGGAAACAGCAAAGGATCTTGGAAAACCCGAGTTCCTCGAACCGCCAGTTATATAACCGCTTGAAAATAGCCAAACGAGAGTCGTCATACAGAGTGTGACCAGCAAGGCCACCCAGGGGAGCTACCCTCGGGTGGCTTCTTCTTTATTTAAATAGGTTACAACAACGTACCAAACAGACATCCAGAGCTTTACGAAAAAAGGCCTCCTCCAACAGAAACCGAAATGGAATAAACGAAAGTATTTTGCTCTTTTTTGTTACCCTTGACATATCAAGAAAAGTTTATCAATATAAAATATTCCAGAACCCTTCTGGATAAGCCAGTGACTGGGCTGAAAACATACAGTCAATTTGGTTCTTTGAACCTCAGAAAGGAAGAAGAGATGCCTCTTCGCGTTGGTCGTCAGGTTCTGATCGGCAACGGTTCATCCGTCGCACTACTCGGAGTTCATGAAGTTGAACCAGGGCACCTTGAAAGCTGGGAAGAGGAGCCTGGCCACTGGATATACTTCGTGGCCAATATTGAATGTGAGCGAACACCTCCCTCGGGAGAAACATCCAACATCATCTTCAGTCACGCTCGAGCGATTTGGCTACTGATGTGCCACAACAAACTCGAACGTCCACACACCTACCTTGTCTATCCCCCCGACGACGAGAGTGACTGGATAAGAGTGATGTTTCGGCGACGTATTGAGGGCAAGCTCCGTAACGCTGGGAGCTATCTTAATGTAACCGCCAGAATACTCGAGAGTATCTGGAAGCTCATTCATTACGCTGAGTACGGTGGGGCAGATGAAAACAGGAAACTCACTTTCAACCTAGGAAGAGAGTTTCCTATCAAGCCAGGCAAGGTGAACATCACCAAGCGCACACCGATGGAAAAACGAGGTTTGAGTAGTGGGGATGAAGACTTTCCTCTCAACTTCGGATCTGAAGCAGCGGACAAGGTTGCTGGGGGCATACTTAATGTCTGCAGGGCTCGTGGTGAGTGGTGTACATTTCACGACTTTGGCCTACTGCCAGGAGATACCCTTGTTGAACTTATTCGCAAGAGATGGGAAATGACACGTGAGGAGTATTCTGCCGGCCTTCAATATCTCATTGAGAATGAGTACTTCGCGGAAGGCGATGATCACCATACTCACTTCCTTCGTGAGAAGTTTGTCGTTCATTGTTGGCGCGCGTCACTACGCCTGTAGTACATGTAGTACATGCCCAACCCGGCCCCTGGCGATTCGTCGCCAGGGGCTTTTTATTTTTTAAAGACCAGAGTAACCTTCCGCAAAGCAGCAAGCGAAGCGACTATGCTTTGCGAGCCCTTCGCTTCGCTCAGGATCATGAAGTACTGAGGTAATCCGAAGTGCCTCGCCTTCATCACAACGTAACCTTAGCGAAGTCAAAAATTATTAAAGCTATGTCGTGACTTGGGCGTGACAATGTCCGCACAAAATTAATACTCTTGACAAAAAAGCCATACTATGTATTATATTAATAGCTGTTCTTAAACACCTGACCCCGTCCCAACACCCCACCCTAAGGAGGTCGTATGTTCCGCAAGTCGCTTTACTCTGTGGTTGCCCTGGTTCTTTTCCTGGGCGCCTGCACAAATCCCACCTCGCCGAGCGAGGAAGTCCTGCGTGCTGAGCTCAACACCCAGTCCGCAAAGAGTGAGTGGGCAGAGTGGAATATCAATTGGTTCTCTCTCTGTGGACCAACTCAGTTCGTCGATGGAACATATCGTATCCACTTTACCCGTAGGTTTGTAGTGAACCCCGATGGGTCCACGAGCTACAAGGAACGATTCAATGTGGCTGGCGGACGTCTCTTTGACACCCAGGGCCGAGAGTACGTTTTCCAAAACATCGGGGGAGGTTGGCAAGAAACCACCTCAACCTCGGGGGAGGCGCAGTATACATACAGCTACCGCATTATCCCCAAGGGCGGTGGAGGAACAATGGAAATCCTCACTCTCATCCTAAATTTGAGGTGGGATGAGACTGGTTTCTATATAGTCTCCTCCTCAGCGACGACTTGTCGCTAGGTGGACAATGTAACAAGTGGGCGGCGACAGAAGTGTCGTCGCCCATTCTCTTTTAATAAATTGACTTTGGGAATATCCAACCGCCTTGTTTCTGCCGTTTTCTCTTTTACCTTTTTGAGTATGCTTCCACTCTATTCCTTCCATTTTCTTTCGCCTTATAAAGAGCCTCATCCGCTCGCTTTATAAGCTCAGACAAACCAACTCCCTCTTCTGAAGACACGACACCTGACGATATGGTCACCCTAAGTCCTGGAACTGAAAATGAAAGATTAGAAATCAATTCTCTAATCTCTTCGGCCTTTTTTATTGCATCATTTTCTGTCGCACCAAGAAGAAGGACCATTAGCTCCTCCCCACCCCAACGAGAAGCTGTATCACCTTCACGCAAGCTTCCGGCTATTGTTTTGGAAATTAATTTTAATACCTCATCACCAATATCGTGTCCGTATGTATCATTCACTTTTTTAAAATAATCTATGTCAAAGAGAATTATGCTTACATTTCTAAAACCAAACCATTGTTTTCTACGAGTATCCTCAGGACGATCTACAATATCAAGAAATGTGCTAGCTTCTTCTTCAAAAAATTTACGAGTTTTAAGGCCTGTTAAATGGTCATGAATGAGGTTTTTTTCCAGACTCAAAACTTCTGCCTCAAGTTCTGCTATTTTTTTTTCGAATTCTTCTTTATTCACGATTATCATTTTTTGTACCAAGCAAGGCACCGACTCTCTCCTCTAGTGGTGGGTGGGTGAGGAAAAGTTTGTTTATAAACTTAGCATTCCCGGCTCTAAACGGGCTTGATATGAAAAGGTGTGCAGTTGCATGATTTGCTGTTCTCATCTGAGTTGCGCTTCCACTAATCTTCTTAAGGGCGTTGGCCAAACCTTCTGGATATCTGGTAAGAAGGGCACCAGATGCATCTGCAAGAAATTCACGCTTCCTAGAAATTGCCATTTGAATAAGAAGCCCAACAAAGGGGGCCAAAATTGCCAAAACCACACCGACAACGAGGAGTACAAGCCCTACTTGTCCGCCACCACGATCATTATTTCTACCACCTCCCCATATCATTGAACGAAGAAAGAAATCGGAAAGAAGCGTTATAAACCCAACCATAACGACAACAATCGTAGACAGGAGCATGTCTTTGTTACCAATATGAGCTAGTTCGTGGGCAACAACGCCCTCTAACTCACTTTTATCAAGGGTACTCAGAAGCCCGGTAGTCACTGCCACAACTGCATGTTCTTTGTCCCGCCCAGTAGCAAAGGCGTTGGGAGCCGGTTCATCAATAACATAAAGCTTTGGCATTGGTAGACCTCCCGCAATAGATAGATTCTCTGTTATTGTCCATAAATCAAAGTGTTCTTTCCTACTCGCAGGATATGCCTTATGCATTTTTAGGACAATTTTGTCGGAATACCAATAAGAGAAGAAGTTCATTACTACAGCAAATATGACAGCAACATAAAGAATTAGCTGATTACCAAAGAGATACGAGAAAAACCAGCCTAGAAATATAACTACTACAAAAAACACGGCCATAAAGGCCCAAGTCTTTCGTATATTAGCGTCTTGGTTATTGTAGATATTACCTGTCATATTCCAATTCTACTACATATAGTGAGATTTATCTCCAACTGGGGCCCAGCGTAGATTCTCAAATTTTGGCCTAAGCAAATCTGTTACTTTTAAGGCTCCAGATATTTGACTGTTCAAATTCTTATAATCTTTATAGACGTTATTTTGGGCCTCAAAAAAGAAGAGAATTTTATCATCAACAAATTCAATATCACAGCGTAGTGGAAGCTCTAAGATCTCATGAATAATATCTGGAGTAAATATTTGTAAAGCCTCTAAGTGGTAGCTGGGTGGAATACTTAACTCAAATTCTTTTTCAAAATCGGACGGCAAAGAAAGTTTTTGTCCCAAAGACATAGAATATAAATTTCTTTTATAGTTCAAATACATATGTGGCATAAAACCAAAACCAGAGATGGCGAAAACTTTATAGTGTCGTCTCTCAATATTTTTCTTATCTAATCTTAAAACAAAAAAATAATCGAAAAATCTAGTTTCTTGTCCTAAATTATTTTTAAAACAAACTTCTTTTGAGGCAAACCTACTAATGCCCTGTCTAAACATTGCTGATCTTTCTTTTTTTAAATCAACAGTTTCGTTGTAAACACCATTATTGTCACTAGTTATTTTTTTTAAAATTTTTACTTCCTCTTTCTCAAAAATTTTTTCACGATGAATTATATAAATACAGCCAATGAACACCACCAAAATAGCAGAGTGCCTAAGGTAGGAATAATTAAAAATTGAACTTACTGAAAATAGTGTGACTAGAAAAAAAATGCAAAAGAAAAAGTATCTGGTGTGATAGATTTTTAAGACCCCATTGAAAATAACCTGGTTCTTCTTAATGAAACCTACATCTAATTTCATAAAGATATATTACATATAATACGCCTTATCTCCAACTGGGGCCCAGCGTAAATTCTCGAGTTTTGGTTTAAGTAAAGATACCATTTTTTTTGCACTTTCAATCTTTTTTTCAAATCCTTCTAAACCTTTAGCAAGACTGCCCGAACCTTCGAGAAAGAAAAGGATTTCTCCATTTACAAATTCAATATCACAGCGTAGTGGGAGCTCTAAGATCTCATGAATAATATCTGGAGTAAATATTTGTAAAGCCTCTAAGTGGTAGCTGGGTGGAATACTTAACTCAAATTCTTTTTCAAAATCGGACGGCAAAGAAAGTTTTTGTCCAAGAGACATTGAGTACAGATCCTTACGATAATTTAAATACATATGAGGAAAAACACCAAGCCCAGCAATACTAAAGACCCTATAAGAGGGGGATTTGCCACCTATCTTTGATCCAGCCGGTTGAAAAGAATATTGAAAAAATCTTATTCTCTCTCCTGAATCTCCAATGAAAGATATAGCTCTCGTTGCTCGATAACGCGGACTCTGGTTTAACATCGCGGATTTTTCTCCTTCAAGATCTAAGGTCTTTTTATACACCCCACCATTATCTAGAGTTATCTTCTGTAAAATATCGTCATCTGCTTTGCTGTATAGACGCTCCCTACCAGCAACATAAAAGAAAATTGGTGCTAAAAATAATAATATTGTGAGCTCCCTACCCGCATCAAGATACGACCCCACAATAGAGAATTCAAATCCTAAAAAAACTAATAAAGCCGGCCAACCAAGAGCACTGACTACTCCAATAAAAAAGTATTTCTTTTTATACTGTTCCTGACCAGCTACGAGCTCCTTTCGAATCTTCTCAAAAAAAAACTTCATATTAGAACTTCACCTCAACTGGATTTTTGGCTGCGGCCTCTTCGAGTTCAAAGAATTCCATTTTTGAGAACTTAAACATACTAGCTACAACATTTCCTGGAAATGATTCAATGCCAATGTTTAGATCACGAACATTTGTATTATAGAACCTGCGAGCGGCCTGAATTTTATTTTCGGTATCTGAAAGTTCTTTTTGTAGCTCAAGAAAATTCTGATTAGCCTTGAGATCTGGATAAGCTTCTGCAATCGCAAAAATGGACTTAAGTGCTCCGGCAAGCATATTTTCTGCCTTTCCTTTTTCCTCTAACCCCTGCGCCCCCATGGCAAGGGCTCTTGCTTTAGTTACATTTTCGAAAGCGGAAGCTTCGTGTGTAGCATATCCCTTAACTGTATTAACTAAATTAGGAATAAGATCATATCGGCGCTTAAGCTGGACATCAATGTCGGCCAGGGCTTCTTTGGCGCGATTTATCAAATGAATAAAACCATTGTACATAGACACGGCCCACAAAACCACCAAAAGACCGATGGCTAAAATATTGAACTCCCATGGTATAACATCAAAAAAACCACTCAGGACTAGAAAAACTGCTATGACGATAAAAAAAATGTTCATTTTGCTGTAAGTTATTGTAACTCCGTCATTATAACACACTTGGCAAATAAATTCTAAAACTTGCAAAAAATACAAGCAAGTATAAAGTACACAAAGAACCGACAAAAACTCAAATCGGGGAAGGAGGACTGTATGACCCTGGAAAAAAGGCGTTTTAGGGAAAGGGGCAAAGTCCTTCCGATAAGAGTGGATGTTTGGGAGGTACATGCCAAAAATGTTGCGTCTCGGAATAACCACCGGTGGCGGGTCTTGGGGCTAATAATCAAAGCTCTGCTGGTCCTCGTTACTCTTTTCGTCTGCCTTTCCTATCTGATCGGAGAGGCAAGCGCCGAAGAAAAGTCGGTCGTTGTAGAAAGAACTGGCGGTCCCATGCTCTGAGAAAGGGACACCAGCAAAGCCCCTGCTCCAAATTTTGGAGCAGGGGCTTGAACTTTAATACCCCATATCCATCCCACCGCCACCAGGCATTGGCTTATCTTCCTTTGGTTCCTCAGCAATAGCGACTTCGGTAGTAAGAAGAATGGCAGCGGCCGATGCTGCGTTTTGTAACGCAGTACGAGTAACTTTCACTGGATCAATTATTCCCTTCTTTATCATATCTACTTCAAACACATCATCTCCTGCGCTGTACCCAACATGGTCACTCTTTGCCTCAAGTACTTTTTCTACCATACCAGAGCCATCATTTTTTCCAGTATTAACAACTATCTGTTTGAGTGGCGACTCAAGTGCTTTAATAACAATTTGATACCCAATATCAATCTCACTTCCTCCTGTCTCTTTGTTAAATGGAATCTTTATTTTTTTAGCAGCTCTTACAAGCGCAGTCCCACCACCGGCGACTATTCCCTCTTCAATTGCGGCCTTGGTTGCATTGACGGCGTCTTCAATCTTAAGTTTTAAATACTTCATCTCCGTTTCTGTGGCGGCCCCAACCCGAATAACAGCCACACCTCCAGTGAGCTTAGCTATGCGTTCATCAAGCTTTTCAATATCAAACTTGGATTCTGTCTTTTCTTTTTGTTTTCTAAGTTGGGAAACTCTAGAAGAAATCTCATCCTTCTTGCCCTTCCCACCAATAATCACCGTATTATCCTTGGTAGACACAATCTTTCTTGCTTTGCCTAAAATATCTAGTTCGGCACTTTCAAGACTCACACCCAATTCTTCGGAAACTACTGATGCCCCAAGAACGGTTGCGATATCAACAAGCATTTCCTTTTTGCGATCCCCATAGCCGGGAGCTTTAACTGCCAAAACACTAAAACCACCACGAAGTTTATTTAATACAAATGTAGTAAGAGCTTCACCGTCCACATCATCAGCGATAATAACAAGCTCTTTTTTCCCAGTTTGAGCAAGTTTTTCTAGAAGTGGCAAAATCTCTTTTACTGTAGAAATTTTATTCTCAACCACAAGAACCGGCACATCTCTATATTCCGCCTCCATTCTCTCAGTGTTAGTAATCATATAAGGAGAGACGTATCCCTTATCAAATTCAAGGCCCTCTACAACCTCTGACTCAACACCAAAGGACTGGGACTCTTCAACTGTTACAACGCCATCTTTTCCGACCTTTTTTATGGTATTAGCAATTATAGTGCCGATTTCTTCTGACTCCGCAGAAATTGTGGCGACTTGACGAATTTCTTCGTCACTTTTTATCGGCTTGGCCATTGAATGAAGGGCCTTAACTGCCTGAGCCACCGCCTCTTCTATGCCCGTACGGATTGCCATTGCATTAACACCAAAGGCCGTATGCTTCATACCTTCTTGGATAATAGCCTGAGCCAAAATAACAGATGTGGTAGTCCCGTCTCCGGCGACATCATTAGTCTTTGTGGCCACTTCTTTTATAATTTCTGCGCCCATATTCTCAAACTTATCTTTGAGAGTTATTTCTTTGGCAATAGAGACACCGTCATTTGTAATAGTCGGACTTCCGTATCCTTTATCAATGACAACATTTCTACCACGAGGACCGATGGTCACCTTTACGGCATCAGCAACAGCGTCAACTCCTCGCATAAGTGACTTTCTGGCTTCTTCATTAAATCGAATGAGTTTGGACATTGTTTTGGTTTTAGTGATTAGTAGTTAGTAAAAAACAGTAGGTGGATAATGTTAGCGAACGGTGGGCTTGCTACTATTTGACGATTGCCACAATCTCACCTTCTCTGACTATGAAATAGTCTTCTCCCTCATAGGTAAAAGTATCGCCCCATTGGAAAAGAACAGTGTCTCCAACAGAAACCGACATTGGAACAAGAGCTCCGTCATCAAATTTTCCTTTACCAACAGCAATGACCTTTCCGCGTTTAGCGCCATGATCTTCTTTTGCGGTATCTGGTATATAGATACCTGAATCTGTTTTGTCTGTCTTTTCTTTTATTTCTTGAACCAGCACCCTATCCCCTAGGGGGGTGATGTTTGGCCCAGTTTGCTTTGTTTTTGTGGTGATTTTTTTCATAGGTATTCAAGTGTATCACATTACTCCATTAATAATTTGTAACCACTATTGTATTCAAATTTTTTTTCATAATGAAAACCCGCGGACGATAACTATCGTCCGCGGGGTAACCTACTGCAGTCCTACTGGAACATGGCCAAGGCCTCCTTGGCCAGCTCCCGGTCGCGCTGTCTCTCGACAACGCGACTCCGCCGAGTCTCCTCAGCGCGAACCCCCTCGTCTGCCTTCTCACAGAGAACCGTGAGAAAGCTGGCGATGTCGCGGTTGAGCTCGGACAGACGGACAATGTCCGTCTCATCCGAGGCAAGAAGCTCCTTGTAGAGCTCAAGACGCCGGTCAATTTCCGGCCGACTCTCAGCAAGGATCTTCGGGCTCTTCGACCCGATCTCGGAAATGAGATCATTGAAGAACTTCGGCCCACCCGCGAGAAAAGACCAGAAAGTCTCGGCCAAGGCATTCTTGGTCCTTACACCAAACCCAATGAGGCGGGCGTACTCCGCCTTCTCCACCTCTGCCCCATCGGCGACCATAGTCACCAGGCTGTGGGCCTGAGTCTCGAACTGCTTGACTGACTCCTTGAGCCGGTCCGACAGGCGAAACACCGGAATGGTGTCCATGGTAGACACCAGGGCACGGAGATCCTTGAGGATCTCCACCAGCCCGACCATCTTTGGCCAATAGCTCTTTCGGGACATAATCCCTCCTTCTCCCCAAATAGGGGCTATAGTTGAACTGCATTACAACGAACAGTGGCGCTAGGCGCCGTGGGCACATCTATATACATTATAGCATATTCACATTTTTTGTCAAGACGTTTTTTAACCCTGAAAATAGGCCCTAAATTGACCCTTCTTTTACAGCTTTTGACATTATTCCTGTTTTGAGTAGACTTATTGGTAATGAGTATTTCTGGAGTGCTTCCCTACATACAAATAGTGCTTTCCCTCCTTCTAGTAGGGGGTATTCTTTTACAGAGATCAGAGGCAGGGCTCGGTGGCGCTTTTGGTGGTGATTCTTTCAGTTCAAATTCTTTTGTCAGACGAGGAGCAGAGAAAACACTATTCCGTCTTACCATAGCCATAGCGATACTTTTTGCTATCTCCACCTTTATATCACTCATTATTTAATTTAGTTACGTTTGTTTTGGGTCAAGATAAAAAATACTAAAGAGACACCTTAATCATGCCTGTCGAAAATTTATCGATTTATTATTTAATGTTGTGAAAAACCTTATTTCCCAGTTTTCCAAACAATGGAAACTTCTACCAATTGGTAATTTAAGTATTACTATCCGTTCTTTTTCTATGACGGAAAAAGTCATCTTCTTCTTTTTTGTTTGTATTTTTATAATAACTGGTTTAAGTTTACTCACAAAAATTAATGCGAGATTTCTTGTAGAGGTGCCGGATTATGGCGGAAATATAACTGAAGGGGTCCTTGGTACACCGCGGTTTGTAAACCCACTGCTTGCGACAAGCGACGCCGATAGAGACTTGGTTGCGCTTATATATTCAGGCCTTATGAAAGCCCACCCAGAAGATGGCCTTATCCCAGACCTAGCAGAAAGTTTCACAATATCCCCGGACGGACTAACTTATTCTTTCATTTTGAAAGAAGATGTACGATTCCACGATGGAACAAAAATAACTACAGACGACATAGAATTTACTATCTCCAAAGCTAAGGACCCAATACTCAAAAGCCCAAGACGGGGCAGTTGGGATGGGGTTAATGTAGAGAAAGTGAGTGATAAAGAAATTCATTTTGTCTTACAGCAACCTTATGCACCATTTTTAGAAAACACCACTATCGGTATTTTACCCAAGCATGTTTGGGAGGGCGCAGACACAGAACAGTTTTCTTTTAGCCAACTCAATATAGAACCGATTGGATCGGGCCCATACAAAGTAAATAAAGTAAAAAGAAATTCTGCTGGAATACCTACAAATTACACACTGCAGAGATTCTCAGAATACGCTCTAGGGAAACCATTCATCAAAACAATCAATGTTCGTTTTTATCAAAATGAAGATGAGCTTCTAAGGGCCTACAAACAAAAAGACATAGAAAGTGCTCGTGGCTTTTCTGCTCGTACCGCTCACGAACTAGGGGGTTCTGGTATTCGCATTGAAACAGCGGTGCTCCCTAGAATTTTTGGAGTATTTTTTAATCAAAATCAAGCCACAATATTTACTAACCCAGAAGTTCGCAAGGCACTTAGTCTAAGTTTAGATAAAGAAAAAATTGTATCTGAGATACTATTCGGATACGGCGTAGCCATCAATAGCCCCATACCGATTAGAGACAATCCTTTGTCTAAGGAGCCTCAAAAAACTGAGGAGGAGAGATTCAAAGAAGCTGGAGATGTCCTACTTAAAGAAGGGTGGGAGAAAAATGAAGATACTGGCATTTGGGAATATGTTGGAAAAAATGAAACCCTCAAACTATCTTTCTCAATCGCCACTGGAGATGCATTAGAAATAAAATCTGCAGGAGATTTAATCACAGAAAATTGGAAGAGGTTTGGCGCTGATGTTTCAATAGAAGTATTTGAAACTGGAAATTTAAACCAAAACATCATCAGGCCACGCAAGTATGACGCTCTATTCTTTGGAGAAATAGTTGGAAGGGACCTTGACCTCTACCCATTTTGGCATTCTTCTCAAAGAAACGACCCCGGACTAAATATTGCCCTCTATGTAAACAGCACCGTTGATTCACTTGTTGAAAAGGCTCGAAAGATATCTGACCCAACACTACAGCAGGAAAAACTGGCTGAGTTTGAAGCAGAAATTATAAAAGATAATCCGGCTGTTTTTGTCTATTCACCAAAATTTATCTATGTAGTGCCGAATAAGGTCAAAGGAATGCTTCTTGGCCAACTAAGTATACCCGCCGAACGCTTCACCAATATTAATGAATGGTATGTAGAAACAAATCATATTTGGAAAATATTTAACACTAAGAAGAACCAATAAATTATTAAAAACCATGGATACGGAAAAAAACATAACGAAACAGCAAAGCCCAACAACGAGTCCTTCTAGGCAAACATCGAGAAGTGGGGGTAGTTCACGAAAACCTTCCTTTGGAAGGCGCCACGCAAGAGGCCCTGGGTTTCGTGGAGGAAACCCACAGCGCGATAGTGGGAAAAAACCAGCAGCGATAATCCCACCCATTGGAGAAAATCTCCGCATTGTCCCACTTGGGGGCGTAGAGGAGGTTGGGAAAAACATGACCGCCATAGAATTCGGTGACAGTATTATTGTGATTGATTGTGGATTTCAATTTCGAGACGCCGGAACACCAGGCATCGACTATATCCTTCCAAACACAAAATACCTCGAGGAAAGAAAAGAAAAGGTAAAGGCCCTATTCATTACCCATGGGCACCTTGATCATATAGGAGCTATCCCCTACATCATGGATCGCATAGGAAACCCACCTATATACACAGCCCAATTTGGCGCCATGATGATTATGAAACGCCAAGAAGAGTTCCCTCAAATGCCGAAACTTGATATTAAAGTTTTGGAAGCAAATGAGCGCATAACCATCTCATCAGATTTCAAAATAACCACCTTCCCCATATCACACACTATCCCCGATTCAATAGGCCTTATAGTTGAAACACCATACGGTAATATTGTATTTATCGAAGATGTCCGCGTAGATAATGTAAGTGGAGTACCAACCAAAGAGGAGCACAAGCAATACGAAAGGTTCAAAGATATGAACGTCCTTCTCCTTACAATGGACTCGACGTCTATTGAAAAGCCCGGATTTTCTCTTTCTGAAAATGTAGTTATTGAAAATATCGAAAAAATTATTCAGATGACAAAATCTCGGCTTATTATTGCAACTTTTGCATCACAAGTAGAGCGATTAATTGCTATCATCGATATATGTCGCCGACTCAACAAAAAAGTTGTATTTGAAGGTAGGAGTATGAAGAACAACCTTGAAATAATCAAGAAGCTCGGACTTGTTGATACTGACAAAATTGTTATTCCACTTGAAGAAATAGAAAGGCATCCTCCAGATAAGATAGTGATGATTGTCACTGGCGCCCAAGGAGAAGAGTTCGCGGCCCTCATGAGAATAGCCAACAAAACACATAAATATGTGCAGCTTCGTCAAACTGACACGGTCCTTCTTTCTTCTTCCATAATTCCTACAAACTATATGGCTGTGGTTAACTTAAAAGACAATCTGTATCGATCGGGTGCAAAGATTATTACCTACTTAGACTCTGATGTTCATGCCTCTGGACATGGAAACCGAGACGAGCTTCGTTGGATACATAATCAAATACAGTATAAATTTTTTATGCCACTTCACGGGAACCACTACATGCTCAGGCAACATGCTGAGCTTGCATATACCCTAGGAGTTCCGAAAGAAAATGTAGTAGTGCCAGATAACGGTTCTATTATTGAAATATGTGACAAAGGAGAACGTATCAAAGTTCTGGCTGAAAAAGCACCATCCAATCCGGTTATGGTAGACGGTTTCGCCGTTGGAGACATGCAGGAAGTTGTAATGCGTGACAGAAAGATGCTAGCTGAAGATGGCTTCTTGGTCATTATTGCAAGTGTAGATACTAAAACAGGCAGACTTAGAAAATCTCCAGATATTATTTCAAGAGGGTTTGTATACCTAAGAGAATCTCAAGACCTACTTCAACAAACACGCATGCTTATTCGCCGCTCAATTGAAAAAACAACTGTTGGTATGAACCCAATAGATTTTGATTTTGTAAAATCAAACGTAAGTGACACCGTTGAACGATTCCTCTTTCAAAAAACAGCCAAAAGGCCAATTGTGATACCCGTCATCCTCGGAGTTTAATATAGCCCCTGATATAATCTAACTATATGGAAGGAATAATCTCGCGAATAAAACACCATCGTTCTATATTTGCTATCTATGGAGCGAACTTAATCCTCTCTCTTCATTTTTTTCTAGTTATATTTATAAATTCTTCCTTCATGGAAGGATTTATACCAAGTGGCACCGTCGGATTGCTATTCACCGCTGGCGCGCTTGTTAGTCTGTGGTTGTTTTCTATTGCCCCAAAAGTCATCGCCAAAATTGGTATATACAAATACCTCCTAATAGCCATCACATTAGAACTAATTGGAATAGTCGGCTTGGCGCTCTCCCCATACCCAATAATGATTGTTATAGCTTTTATCTTGCACCAAGCGGCTATACCAATGATACTTTACTGTTTAGATGTCTTTTTAGAACACGTATCCAAAGATGAAAGTAACACTGGATCTTTGCGCGGAGCATATCTAACGCTGGCTAATATTACCTTAGTCTTGTCACCTACAATTGTAGGATTCTTGCTCTTGTCTTTATCCTTTAGGTATATATATGGAATCAGCGCAATACTCCTTATCCCTCTCATCTTAGTAAGCGCTTACTGGCTCAAATCAATAAAAGCAGAACCACCAAGTCACACCAAAATCATAGAGACCCTCTGGTCCGTATGGAAACATAAGGATATTCGTTTTGGAATGCTTGCACACTACATACTCCAGTTCTTCTACGCGACAATGGTTATATATCTACCCCTATACCTTATTCATACGGTAGGTTTCAACTGGTCAGAACTAGGGGCACTTTTTACCATTATGCTTTTGCCATTCGTCCTCTTTGAAATGCCAGTGGGCTGGCTTGCTGACAAAAAATATGGTGAGAAAGAGTTAATGATATTCGGTTTCATCATATCTGCCGTGGCAGCTTTTCTGATATCAATACCACAAACTCCAACGTTCTTCATATGGGCAGTTATTCTTTTTTCGTCACGCGTCGGTGCAAGTATTGCAGAAATAACAACTGAAACATATTTTTTCAAACACGTAAAAGGAAAAGATTCTGACGTTATTAGCTTATTCCGTATGTCTAGACCACTCTCATATATTGTTGCCCCAACCATTGCAACAATATCTCTTGCCTTTTCTGGAATGTCTACTATTTTTATAGTACTAGCTATTATTACAATACTTGGTGCTTTATTTGCCACACAAATTGTAGATACAAAATAAACTAACTATCTAAAAACACTACATCTCTTTATGGGGGTTAGGCCTTCTTTGTTTTGCTTATCTCTTTTGAAAAAGCTCGCCAATGTTTTTTTAGGTCACGACCCAATGCCTTAACTTCCTTGGTGTCTATGGATCTTACTGCTTCATACTTCTTTAAAACACTATCTACGACTGCATGAAATTCTGGTTCTGAAGCCTCTTTGAGTCTTTCTACCTTTTCCAAGACCTCACCCTTGGCCTTAAGTGCCCAACCTTTAACTTTCTGACGATTCTTTGATGCTTCTTTAGATCCATATAAAAAAAATCCAGCCAATGCTCCAACAGCCATGGCTCCCAGAATTACCGCCCCTTTCGTTTGTTTCATACCTTTTTTATTTTTTACTACCTTAGTTGCTTTTTTCATGTTTCGTTTTTTTACTACTTTTTTTGATAAAAGAATTAATAATTCGACTAAGCCCCGTGATTGTTTTTTTCCGAATATTCCCCACGTCATTCACAATTTCTTCCCCCTCCTCCCTAACACGCGAAGACAGCTTCCTAGCGTCTCGTAGAATACCTATCAGATAAAGAATTGCGACAATAATAAGAACAGATACGACAACAACTGATACTGTTGATACTACAAAAAAAATGTCGGCTTTCATTATCTGAGACATGAAATAAGTATAACACCAACTTACTAGTCACCGAAGATTATAGGAACTATGAGCGAGTCATCAAATTGCGTCTCGCCTGAAGGATTATCTTTTCGCAAAATGAGTGTCCCGTATAGAAATCTAGGTTTTTCAACTAGCTCAATCATCCCTGCGAATGGAACAAACTCCACGGTCATCCAATCACCAACAGCGGTCATGATACCAACACCCAACAACTTCCCATCACCGTCTAAAATTTCCGCAGGGAAGCTTGCTTCAAAAAACCAGTTCCCACGAGCTTGCCCACTAAGTGCTAATGGGAAGAAAATCTTGCTGCCCGCTTTCGGCGTATCTAAAATGATAAGATTTGTTTTTTCTAACTCATTACCAATATTTCTCACAAAAATCTTCCCATCAGCGACACATCGCTCTGGATATGATTCAAGTATTGGATATCCAGAAGAAGCGCAGTCTTCATAAGAAATTATCTTACTATGTTCTTTCTCCTGGACAAAAAGTGCGAAAATTATAAACCCTAGCAAGCCGAAAGCTAATAAAACTCCAATAATTTTTTTGATCATATTTTTAACTTAACTGCTGGTGACTTAGGGCTACTTAGATTCTAATCTTTTAAAAGATCTCGGAGAACAGGGGCGACTCTGTCAGCGATTTTCTGGTATCCAAGATCGTTCGGATGAATAGAGTCGTACATAAAACGTGGATCTCCGATGATGTCATCCAAAACATTTGGAACAAATGCTGTCCCAAATTTCTTTGACAAATCCTTGAACTCAGAAGAGTAGGAATCTTTGAGGATTCCTCCTCGCACTCCAAGAAGCAGAACCACGCTTCCCCTAGCTTGGAATCCTTTTATTATAAGTTCAAGATTTTTAAAAGTCTCTATTCTGGGAACTTTATGCAGAAAATCATTTCCGCCCAATAATATAATCGCCACCTTAGGATTTGGGACCCTCTCAAAAACTTGATGAAGTCTCTCTTTAGCTAAGGCGGTCGTGTCTCCAGAGCGACCAAAATTTTCTATGCGATACCCGGCACTTACGCCCAACAACGAAACTAAATCTTTTGATGGGCTTGCGCCAACCCCCAATATAAGACTATCTCCAAAGGCAACAATCCCCTCTCCACTTGATGGATAATTTACTGGTACTTTACCGTTAGAAATAAATACAAGAATGAGAAAAATAAAAACAATAAATACAATAAATACAATAGAGTACTTCTTCATACTATTCACGGGCAGAAACAAAGCGCTCGAAAAGGCCTTGGTATATGGCGCCCAAGGTTACTAGAAACAAAGCCGCCTGAATAACTATCCCAAACCACCCCCAAAACCCAAATAAGACGACCAGACAAACACCGAGCGCAATACTCTTCCAGTGGACCGGAATTTCTGTTTTATTGTATACAAATTTCACGACAATAGAACCTAGAATGATGGGAGAAAAGAAATACGCCAAAATCAAAAGTATCGTGTATACAGATATACCAAGGATAAGAAAGGGAATACCTATAACGGTCAGCGCCGTGAGAACCAGGGCGGCAGGAACACCAATTAGAAATAGAAAACCTCTAACCGCACTCCGAACCGGAGTATGAAGGGCCCTTTCTGCAAATGAGTTAGATATTGAACGAAAAATTCCCTGCATAACTAACGCTGATACCATAAGTACAATAAGCTTTATAAAAACCCATGTCCCCCACAAAGTAGGAAGGAACCTCTCTGCTCGTGAACGAGTGTCAACTTCTGTAAAGGCAACATCGCCTAAAATTTTCGCACCAGAAAAAATAACTGCTTGATTTGGAGAAGAATAAACAAATGAACCATTGAGAACTGCGTCGGGGCCAACTGTAACACTATCAGCGGTAACATCTATATCACCATGGATCGTGCCATTTAAAATTAATTCACCGACAACCCCCCTTAGTTCGCCCATGACCTCCCCATCAATGACGGCCCTTCCTGAAGCAACGGAAACGTTACCAGAAATAACCGATTTTGGGAGAACTTGCACATCACCACTTAAAATTACAAAATCTTTCTCTATGGTCCCACGAAAAAGAGTCTTACCTGAAATAATTCGTAGATTTTCTCCAATAGAGCCGATGACATCAACTGAACCACCAACAAGAAAAGCGCTTTGAGAAATCAGGTCTCCAACAAAAACATTTCCCCCTAGAAGAAAGACGTCCCCAAGCGCAGTGCCCACAAGGGTAGCAGACCCTCCGGCTGCGTATAAATCTTCCTCAACAACATCTCCCTGTCTAAGAATATACTCTCGGGCCGCACCAAATGAGGCCCCAAAAACAATTGTAGGAAGGCAGAAGAGTATTAAAATAATTAGTGAATGTTTCATAATTTAAGTAAATCCAATGTGGCTATTCTCCTTAAGGTGCCTCAACGAACTTAACAGATGTTGGGGGAACAAATACTGAAGAGTCAACAGACCATGGTAAACAATAATAGTCTAACTCTGAGTTGTAACTTATGCCATCAGCTGCCTGATCGGGGTCTTGACTCTCAATCTGAGAAATAGGCATCTTGATTCCTTGAGAAATAACTGACGACCAAACATATGACTCATCATCTACAATAATCATATAAGCCTTAAATGGCTGACTACCTATTGAAAGAGCACTTACATCGAAATTACCACGGACCTTACCTTTGGCCACAAAAACTTCCCCTGATGAGCGACTAGTTTCTGTATCATGGACAAAAGTACAACTGACCGGTTCGCCTCTCTCTACCAAATCACGCATTGAGAAAACACCCCTATCATCTGTAGCCAACTCTGGGTTAAGTTTCTCTTGATTATTTGAAACGATGTTTTCCTCACCCCCCTTAATAAGGAGAACACCACCGCCAATGACAACGACAGCTAAAACAATATATAAAAAAGTGGCTGATTTCATACTAGTTAGTTTATAGCCAAACAATCACATTGTAGCACGCCAGTAAGGAAGCACTAAAACATTGATTTTTAAGCATACCGTGACATAATCACGAGCAATCGTAATTAAAAAAGCAACCCGTTTTAGGGTCTCTTTTTTAATTACGAGCAATGATGTGTGTTTTTAATCGCATATTTCTCCAAAAACCGTCAGTTACAAAAATTGTGAGTGATACAAGAATAATCAGAACCCAATCAAAAATCATTAGTGGTTCTGTTTTTAGGATCTTTTGAAATGCCGGCGCATATACAGCACAAATTTGAAGCAATACAACGATAAATGTGGCCAGATACAAACCCTTATTTGGTGGTAATGCTACATTATTTTCATATCCACTCTTCCTACAATTCCAAATATTAAACCATTGAAATACCGCGAGGGTTGTTAGGGCAATAGTAGAAGCCTTAACAAAACTTTCTGATAAATAAAGAGAAAAAAGCCAAACCGTCCCTATCATCATAGTAACCCCTTGGACAAATATTCTCTCAATCATAAAACGATCTAAGATCTTATTTTTCTTTCTAAGCCTGCTGTGCGCAATAGAGCTCTTTGGTTCTAATGCCAAAGCAACTACTAAAAATCCATCTGTTATGAAATTCAACCAAATAATCTGACTCGCAGTGACAGGAAGCGGAAGAAAGAGTGACATCGCGACAACAATTGCTAACACCTCTCCGAGCCCCGTCGAAAAGAGATACATGGCCACCTTTTTTATAGTTGCATATATGCTTCTGCCCTCTTCAATACCAGAAATGATTGACCCGAAGTTATCATCCATAATAATAATATCCGAGGCTTCTTTTGCCACCTCAGTACCAATATTCCCCATAGAAACACCTATGTCTGCAGCCGCGAGAGAAAGAGCATCATTTACACCATCACCAGTCATGGCCACGATATCTCCACGAGCCCTGAAAGCCTCTATGATCTTAAGTTTATCTTGTGGAGTAATCCTAGCAAAAATACTAACACGGGAAAGTTTGTGGGAAAGTTCTTTGGGAGTAAGATGCGAAAGGTCTTCACCCGACAATATCTCGTCTCCCTCTTTCCAAATATTTACCTCTTCCCCAATCGCCTTGGCTGTAAGAATGTGATCCCCAGTAATCATAACCACACGAACTCCAGCCTGATGAGCACGAAGAATGGCGTCTTTTGCTTCGGCTCTAATGGTGTCGCTAATTGCAACAATCCCGGCAAAAATAAGCTTCGGCATCTGTGTTGGATCTATAACTTGGGGAGGCTTATCATTGTATGCAAGGGCTATAACCCTAAACCCCTGACTTGCTAATCGAGTAATACGATATTGAATAGACCCCCTCTCTTCTGCAGATAAACTAACAACGCCAGAATGGGTAAGTATTCTGTTAGAAATTGGCAATAAAACTTCTGATGCACCGGTAACTGATAAAAATGAATCCCCTTCAACCGAATGAATAGATGCGTGGAAACGAAGTTCGGAGTTAAATGGCATATCCAAAATAAGAGGATTCTCTCTGACCAAATCTCCTTTATGGAATCCTACTTTCTGAGAGAAAGTGAGAAGTGCGGCCTCAGTTGGATCTCCAAAAACCCTTTGCCACATCTTTTTTTCTTCAGAATAGGCGGTGCTAGCCGAAGCACAAAAAGCCGCAATCTTCCCCGCCATAAGAATATGATTATGCGAGAGTGGGTCGATTATTCCATTTTCATTACTTAGCGTACCTGCCGGATCATATCCGTTACCCTCTACATCATAAAATTCCCCACCAGCAAACAGATGTTCCACCATCATTTGATTCAAAGTAATGGTCCCCGTCTTGTCTACGGCTATTACATTAGCCTGACCTAGGGCCTCAACCGCCTGAAGTTTTCTTACAAGAACCTTCTTTTTGCTCATACGAAATACTCCTGCCGCCAAGATCAAAGTCACAACTACAGGCAAACCTTCAGGAATCACAGAAACAGCAATCGCCACAACAGTTTTAAACATTTCCTTCACTGGTATATCTTGAGAAACGCCAAGAAGGAAAATCAATAAAGTAGCTACTGCCACCACTATAATGATCATCTTTGAAAGTTCATCGATATCTTTTTTTAATGGTATATCGGTATCAATCTTAGAAAGAGCCTTGGAAATTTGTCCAATAACGGTATCTATCCCAGTAGCGACAACAACAGCATATCCACTTCCACCGACAACAAAGGTCCCCTTAAAAAGCATGTTACTTTGATCACCCAGAGGAATCTCCTTGGGTGAAAGCGTGGCGGTAGATTTAATTACAGGAATAGATTCACCAGTTAAAGACGATTCGTCAAGCTTGAGACTGAAGGCTTCTATAACCCTAGCGTCAGCTGGAACCTGATCCCCTTCGGCCAAAAAAATAATATCCCCAATGACAACGTGCTCATCTGGGATAATTTTTTCATTTCTATTACGGACGACCGTTGCTTCTGTTGTAGCAAAGTCTCTAAGCGCACGAAGTGTGTTTTGGGCCTTCCCTTCTTGAAAAGCCCCAATGATGGCATTAATAAAAAGAACAGCAAAAATAATGAGTGCGTCTACTACATCGCCCATTATATAGACAATAACCGTAGCAATAAGAAGGATATAAATGAGTGGACCTTGGAACTGTCTAAGAAAAATAAGAGCAACAGGGTCTGGTTTGGCTTTTGGTAACTCATTTGGTCCATGTATAGCCAAGAGTTTTTCTGCGCCTTTGTCTGTAAGGCCACGTCGACTAGTATTTAATTTTTCAAGTACTTTTTCAGACGAAAAAGAATACCATTTCATAAGAAATATTATATCAGAGAGAATTCATCACAAATCTGAATAGCGAAGTGACAAAATTACTAAAAACAATCCTGAGTTTTGAAAAAATCGGTAGCAGTTGGGGAATCTCCATCTTTTATCTGCTGTGCTCTATCAGCTCCAAGTTTGTCCTCAAAGCACACTTCCATTTCTGCTGTTATATTACTCGGTAATTTTGCTGGATCTATACCCACCTTTTTTAAAACAACCTCTTGAGAATCAGAAATAAGTGGATTATCATCAGAAACCTGAACCTCGCCTTCGTTTACTACATCAGTAGCATTAGAGTTATTTAGTAAAGACCTGATGCCATATGTGTCAGTTATATAGATATACCCAACAGCCAAAAGAATCACGAGAAACAATACACCCAAAGAAACAAAAAATATATTGAGGGCTTTTTTCATAGGCTAACTTTAGCAGTCTTGCAGGCGTGATACAAAGCCCACCGCGGGGTGGATAGCCTTGCGGGGGGTTCTGTATAAAAAACTAACTATCTTTACTTCTTAGGGCCAGAGCGGCGAGAACAAGAATATAAACAAGGTGATCATCTAGAAGAGGATTATTCGTCGGCGGAAAAGTGGCAACATACATTAGAAATAGCATCACACTCCCCGCAAGTGCTCCCCACTTTACATATCTATTAAATACGAGGGCCACACCAACCCCAAGAAGCCCCAGCATGAAAAGCCAATCAACAACAGCAATACCGGCCAAGCTTTGAAAGAATTCAGCAAATGGACCCTTTGTCCCGTGAGTTAAAAATCCATAAGTGGGCGATCCACCATTTATCCATGCACTTTCTGTTTTTGTAGCAAAACCAAGGCCCAGTAATTTATCAAAAAAGGCCCAAAGAAAAATGAGCCCCATTACGATGCGAAGTTTCACATATACAATTTTATTCCAATTTCTCATAAAAAATAATTGGTTAATTAATAAGCATCCATAAAAACCTATTTTTTACCCCTACATTATATCACCATCAAATTAACAGAGCCATTTCAATGCGCCATGGGGTGGCGTATTGAAATGGCTCTGTTAAGCCTTCCTAGAATACCAAACTATTCCGTCTTTATTACTGCAGAAGTCGGCAAGCTTGATCTTATTCTATTTAAATCTGCCTCTGAATAGCTATTACCGGATACATCAAGCAATTTTAAATTAGATAAATTACCAAGCTCATAAGAAAGCACCATCAATAGGTTGTTTGATAAGTTTAAAATCTCTAGATTTTCTAAATGCCCAACTTCAGACTGCAAGGCCCCTTCAAGTGAATTGTGAGGAAGATCCAGACTAATAAGATCTGTCATATTGAAAACATTTGTACTAATTTCCTTTTAGACTATACTTATTAAAAAAACGCCCCGTTAACTGAACCGACACCTCGACCAGGGGGTACAATGTTTGACACCCTATTGGAGTCAAATGCAAAAAAGCATGGCTCTATCGGACAAACTGTCACCTCAGTAGTGGTCCATATCACCCTAATATATGGTGCGATTCAAGTTACTCAAGGCGCTGCATCTGTGGTGCAAGGAATCTTTCAGGACACCACCATAATGTTCTTGACTCCTCCGCCTCCACCGCCTCCGCCGCCTCCGCCCGAAATGGCACCGCCACCCACGGTAGTGGTGACTACTACCCCGCCACCGCAGGGATTCCAGACGGTGATGCCACCAACTGAGATCCCTACCACTATCCCACCCGTCAATCTCTCAGAGAGATTTGACGCTCGTGACTTCAGCGGTAAGGGTGTCGAAGGTGGCATCGCCACTGGAGTAATAGGGGGAACAGGGGTAGTGCCAACAACAGAAACCGTGACCGGAGAGACGTTTTTGGACAGCCAGGTGGACGATCCAGTTGTGGAGATCAACCGACCCCAACCGCGCTACCCACCTGTCTTGCAACAGGCGGGCATCTCGGGCAAAGTAATGCTCGAGTACGTGGTGGACACCACTGGTCGTGTTGAGAGAGGGTCAGTCAAGATCCTAAGCAGTACCAACGCCCAGTTCGAGGCTCCGGCACGTGAAGCTGTCGAAAAGGCGACCTTCAAGCCGGCCCGCATTCGCGGGCAAGCTGTCCGACAATTAGTACGTCAAGCGATTACATTCACTATCGGTCGGTAATATCGGTAATGAAAGAGGGGGTGGGACCTTGTGTCCTACTCCCTCTTTATACTAAATAGTGCCCGAAAATAAGCGCCCCAATAATTAGCGCCGTAACAGCTGAAATAAGAACGGCCCCAGCAGCAACATCTTTTGTATCTTTGGCGTAGGGATGGTATTCAGGAGATGTTAGATCTATGTCTATCTCAATCGCTGTATTAAATGCCTCGGCGGCGAGAACAAATCCACTGGCCAACAGCAAAATCATCCACTCAACGGTAGTAATTTGTAAATACACACCAAGGGTTATAACCGCCACAAAAATACTAATATGTATCCACGCATTGTGTGTGGTCTTAATAAATATCCAAATACCTCGGCCCGCGTGTGAAAAACTTTTTGCCCTCCTAACAAGTAGAAATTCTCTTTTTGTGTCTAGGCGTTCTTGCATAGAAATAAAGTATAACAAAAATTCTGCGATCTCTGACAAGTACTGGGTTCTATACTATAAAATAAGCCCCAAACGAGTGCGACAACTCGTCGAACTCATCGAGATCGTCCAGATTCTGAAGAATCTTCAGATTCGATGAACTGAGTCTTTCGGAGACGGATGTCCTATCACGAGTTGTTAATTAGTTTGAATTTCTTTTCTCTTCCATCCCTTTATTTCTGTACGTTCGGTCTGCTGACCTCAGTACCTAGAGGTATCTTAAGGTTATCTTTTTCTTTCAATTAATGTGATTTTTTTACTCCTATTCCGTTTTTTGAGTTCGGCACATTCGGTCTGCTGACCTCAGTACCTAGGTGAGGTAATCGTGAAATTATTTCTTTCCTTCAATTAGTGAGATCTTTTTAGGTCTCTTCCATCCCTTTATTTCGGCCTCTCGAGCGCGGGCCCTTTTTAATGTTTCAAAATTTTCTGAATATTTTAAAATAACAGGTCGTCTGATTTTTGTGTAATGTGCTCCCCACTTTGATTCGTTATGTTGTCTCAATCTTTTTTCAAGATTATTAGTGCAACCCACATAAAGAGATTTATCAGTACATTCTAAAATATAGACGAAGAAAGACATCAAAATATATAATACACCCTTCGTCGCCAGAACTCCTCAGGGACTTCTTCTCTTTTTATTTTGTCGCAGATCCTTTTGCCCCTCGCCTTAGCTCGGGATGGCAAAAATCCAAAGCGCCCCGAAGGGCGCTAAGATTTTCAGCCAGCTGGCCGTCTCGAGCTCGAACCCTGACAAACCAAGCCCTGCTTGACGGAATTAGCTTAATTTTAGCATCTTAATCGACGCAACTCGAGCGCTAAGCATTTTAGTAAGATGTCTGAATTAAATTTTTTTTATTAATTCAATCAGCTTTTGATTAATGAAGAAGGCTAGGATATTCAAGTCTTTTGAAACTTCCAGAAAATAACTCTCTTCTATTTTTATTAACTTACTTTCAGTTGAATACTTGTGCTTATATTGAGTATCTGTTCTTCCTAAATTATGGACCAATAAGTGACGCTGATCATGATACATTGTTATTTTGGATACACCTAACTTTGACTTTGCAAAATCAATGTTTAAATTCTTAAAATAAAACTTTCTTAACTCCTCGTATCCTTGACCATGCAAATTACGACATTTTCTCTCTATATACTTTTCTAGAGCTTCATCAATAGATGAATAAGAAAGAAACTCATTCTCAGAAACTTTTAATAAGTCGTCATTTTCTGGCTTTAATAGCTTTTTATTTATTAAGAACGATTCTTTTATTGAATCCACTAGGAAAATTTCTAAAGCAGAAATTAATCTAACAAAAATGAGCTCCCTTAAAAATCGTGGGTATTGAATTCTTAAATTGTGTGCTGAACTTTGTGCTCTAGCTATCCTAAATTTAGTTCCATCATAACTTTCAAAATTCATCTCCTCATCAGGTCTAAGCTCTCCAGATTTTATTTTGGCATAGATGACTTCACGAGCAATCTGGTAGGCATTTATAGAATTGTCATACAATTTATGAAGTCTGCTTAGTTCTAATTTAAATACTCTAAAACTAGCTAGAGTTTCTACCTCGCCTTGTGATGTTTGAGCAATCTTTATCGTATTAGTCCTCTTTTCTTTCACTGAGATAGTTTAAATTATATCGCATATAACAAATATGCTAAGCGACGCGTTTCGAGCTAGAACCGTGGAGGGCCTTGTCCTGCTTGCTTGCCCGTTCGTAGCTTCAGCAAAGTCGGGACGGAATTAGCTACATTCTACACTACCCAAACGACGTAACATGAGCATGTTTTTAAATGCGTGGTATAATTAACATCTATTAGTTATTATTTCAAATACATTATGTTTGAAAAACTTTTTGGTAAACAGGAGGCAACACCTAGGGAGAAATTGAGCTCAGTTATTGAGAAGGAATTATCCATTGGCGTAGATCAGCCCAGTATAATTAGAGCGTTCGAATCTGCACGAAAAAAGAATGTTGATGAAGTTCTTGGTTTATCAACTGAACAAATCTTGGATATTGTAAGAGACACGGCCATAACCTTAAGTGGTCCTATAGAAGATACTTTGTATGGAGGAGCGAACCAGACAGTAAATAATATTTTATCTGAAATTGACCGTCTCAAAAAAGAGATGGGGAATTAGCTTTCTTCCTGTCCCTCAAGCATCTCGAGTGCGATAACTCTTCGAACTTGTCGAGACCTTCTCGTTTTTATTCATTTGGTCGCAGACCCTTTTGCCCCTCGTCGTAAACTCCTTTGGAGACGAACGTCCTATCACGAATTACCTCAGACCGAAGGCTCTGTTTCAAACTTTCCCTCACGTACGTTCGGGAAGCTGAAATTTTATAGTCGCTTCGTTCTTTAAAAAATGGCGGCTGCGGGACTTGGGCTCGAACCAAGATAAATAGATCCAGAATCTATTGTCCTACCATTAGACGATCCCGCAAAAATTAAACAAGTTTTAAGTTTCAAGTTTTTAGTAGATCACTACCCACTTAAAACTCTGAGCTAAAAACAAACTTCACTATTTAAACTCTGCTCGTTGCGGACTGCCGTTCGTTTCACTCTCGGCACTGCGATTTCTAAAGTTTCTGCGAAACTAAGAAATCGGGAGCCTACACATTCGACCTGCTGGTCTCAGTATCTTCGTCGCCAAGCTCCTCCATACATTCGGCCTGCTGGTCTCAGTATCTTCGTCGCCAAGCTCCTCCATACATTCGACCTGCTAGTCTCAGTATCTTCGTCGCCAAGCTCCTCCATACATTCGGCCTGCTGGTCTCAGTATCTTCGTCGCCAAGCTCCTCGACCTTTAGACGGTCCGGCAATGGGAGAAATATACCATAAACAATACTTTTTTCACCCTCCCCCCAACACATATT
>Ga0163153_10001942_pt1 | contig 31592 bp, 31 predicted proteins | sample OliLakLV19MP6IB1_FD_148629 | JGI IMG/M metagenome (GOLD analysis project Ga0163153, IMG submission 148629) | Freshwater microbial mat bacterial communities from Lake Vanda, McMurdo Dry Valleys, Antarctica - Oligotrophic Lake LV.19.MP6.IB-1 | ecosystem: Environmental > Aquatic > Freshwater >...
CGCTGGTACTACGCGCTGCGCCGCGGCGGGCTCGATGCACTGGTGCCCAGGCCGCGCGGTGATCGCGGTCGGGCGCGCGTGCTCACGCCCGCACAGCGCGACCTGCTGCTCGAGATCCGCCGCGAGCACCCGCGGGCCTCGGTGCCCGTGATCCTGCGCACCCTGGTCGCCGACGGCCGCCTCGAGCCGCGCTCGGTCTCCGCCCCCACCGTGCGCCGGCTCTACCGCGAGCACGGCCTCGACCGCCGCAGCCGGCGCGATGCCCCGGTGGCGCGCATTCGCCTGCGCTGGCAGGCGGAGCGCCCGGGGGCGCTCTGGCACGGCGACGTCTGCCACGCCGGCGTCATCCTGATCGACCAGAAGCCTCACCCCGTGCGCATCCACGCGCTGCTCGACGACGCCTCGCGCTACGTCGTCGCGCTGGAAGCGCACCACAGCGAGCGCGAGGTCGACATGCTCGGCCTGCTGGTGCGCGCGCTGCGCCGCCACGGTCCACCCGACGCGATCTATCTCGATAATGGATCCACCTACCGCGGCGACATCCTGCGCACCGCGTGTGCTCGCCTCGGCATCTCGCTGCTCCACGCGCGCCCCTACGACGCGCCGGCCCGTGGCAAGATGGAGCGCTTCTGGCGCACGCTGCGCGAGGGCTGCCTCGACTTTGCCGGCAACCTCGCCTCGCTGCACGACGTCGGCGTCCGCCTGTGGGCCTTCCTCGACCAGCACTACCACCGCGCCCCGCACGCTTCCCTCATGGGCCGTTCCCCCGGCGCGGTCTTCGCCGCGGAAGCGGGCCGCCTCGACGACCTCGACGAGGCGAAGCTCCGGGCGGCGCTCACCGTGCGCGCGCGCCGCCGCGTGCGCCGCGACTCCACCGTGCCCCTCGACGGCCGCGACTGGGAGTCCGATCAGGGCTTCCTCGCCGGCCGGCTCGTCACCGTCGCCCGCTGCCTCGTCGAGTTCGGCGATCCGCCGTGGATCGAGCACGAGGGCAAACGCCTCGTGCTGCATCCCGTCGACCCCGTGCGCAACGCGCGCCGCCGCCGCGTCGCGATCGAGACCACGGCGGCGACGGCCGCCAAGACCGTCGCCTTCGATCCCGCGGGTGCGCTCCTCGACCGCGCCGCAGGCCGCCACGCCAAGCAGAAGGGACCCGCATGAGCACCTACGTCGCCCACGTCGCCTATGTCGCGCACTTCGGCCTCTCCGCCGCTCCCTTCTCGAAGGAGATCGAGGACCAGCACCTCTGGCTCCCGCCCTCCAAGCGCGAGCTCGTCGACGAGCTGCTCGACGCGCTCGCGGCGCGCGACTCGGTCGTGCTCACGGGCGAGCCAGGCGTCGGCAAGACCTGCGTCCTGCGCGCGCTCCGGCACTGCCTCCCGCAGCAGGGCTTCCGCCTCACCTACTGCCACAACGCCACGCTCGGCCGCCGCGACTTCTACCGCCAGCTCTGCCTCGCCCTCGGCCTCTCCCCGTCGGCGACCGCCGCGGCCGTCTTCTACGCCGTCTCGTCCCACATCGAGGAGCTCGGTCGCGAGCGCGTCTTCCCCGTCTTCCTGCTCGACGAATCCCACCTCCTGCACCAGGACACGCTCGACCACCTGCACATCCTGCTCAACTACGAGTGGGACCGCCGCGCGCTGCTCTCCATCGTCCTGGTCGGCCTGCCCGAGCTGCACGACCGCCTCACCTTGCGCCGCAACCGCTCCCTCTACTCGCGCATCCACCGCCGCCTGCACGTCGACCCGCTGGTGCCCGACGACACGGCCGAGTACCTGCGCGTGCGCCTCGCCGCCGCAGGCTGCGAGCGCGAGATCTTCGCCGCCGACGCCGTCGCGATGCTGCACGAGGCCACCCTCGGCGCGCTGCGCGACATCGACCGGCTCGCCACCGCGGCGCTGCGCGAGACGGCCAGGAAGAAACGCAAGCTCGTCGAGCGCGACGCGGTCGCCCGTGTCGTCGAGGCCGACTCCCGGGAGTCCTCGTGAGCCGCCGGCGTCACGCCCAGATCCACCTGCCGTCGCTCTCCGCCCACCACGCGCTCGTCGTGGTCGGCGTGCTCGAGCGCGCGATCGTCGCGATCGAGCGCGCGCACGGTGGCGAGATGCGCGCCCTCCGGGACATGCACCGCATCGAGGCGCGCGCCCGCCGCCGCGGCCTCACCACCTACCTCGACGCCGATTTCTGACCCGCCCCGTGCCTCATGCCATCATCGACCATGACTGCCGTCGCTCATCCTCGCGATGGCCATCATCCAGCCGGTCCGCGACGTCATCAACCAACGCGAACGGCAACACGGTGAACTCGCCGAGCGATTCCATCGTGCCCTGTATTTCTCGCCAGGTGTTCACTTGTGGCCATGCGCATGAGGAATGTGATAGCAATTGCGGCCGATGGGGGACTTGGTGATCACGGGAGTCGGGTGCGTCGCTCCGATCGAGACCGGAAAGTGGGAACGCACCGGCCGCCTTCGACGCGGTGCGGTCCGGCCTCGCTCCACTGTCGCAACGTGACGCCGAGCCGTACGACCATGGGATGGCCTTCTCGATCCGGCGGGCGAATCCTCTCCGATGAAGGAGTCCGTGGTGGAGGCGATATCGCAGCGGAACGGGCGACTGGGTCCAGCATCGGATCACGCGGCGGAGCCGCGGATGGCCCGCCCAATGTGCGCGGTGGCGGGAATGAGACACGCGACGTGCTCTTTAACGAAGCCGACATCATGGAGTTCGCCGAAGGCCGGGTGGCCAACGTCTTGGGGCCGAAATTTGCTCCAATCGATGCGCTGCCGCGCCGGGTGCGAATACCCGGTCCTCCGTTCATGGCCATTAGCCGTGTCACGCGTATTTCTGGAAGCTTCGGCAAGCTGAAGGGCGCACGAATCCGCACCGAATTCGACATCCCAGACCCAGCGTGGAACGCGGTAGATGGGCAGGCGTCCTATCTTGCGCTCGATGCGCAAGGGATCCTGTTCCTGGCCGGGTGGCTGGGCATCGACTTCGAAAACAGCGGCAAGCGCGCCTACCGGTGGGTGGACGCGCGTCTGACCTATCTCGCATCGATGCCTCGAGCCGGCCAGCGCGTGGAGTACGACATTCACGTCACGCACTCGTTCCACGTTGGCAACGCGACGTTGTTTCGAGCTGAGTTTCTGGCGCGAGTCGATGATCGGCCGGTGCTGAAGACTGACCGTTGTACAATCGGCTTCTTCTCCGACGAGGATCTCGCTGGGGGTGGAGGCATCACCGCACGGCATCGTACCGTTCGCGAGCCGAACCACCCTACCTTCGGAGCGCCGCTCGGACCGCCAGGGCGCTCTCTGGAGACGACGGACCTAGTGGCATTGGCGCGCGGCGAGATTGCGCAGGTGATGTCCCCCGCACACGCCTGCGGGGGACGCAATCCATCCCTACGAATCCCGCCGCCCATCGTCCAGTTCATTGACCGCGTTACCCGCATCGAAGCGACCGGGGGGGCCTATGGGTTGGGGATGAGCGAGGCGGAGTTTCGCCTTGATCCGCAGCATTGGGCCGTCAGAGCCCACTTCAAGGACGACCCGATCTTCCCTGGTCCTTGCATGTTCGAAGGGGCGATGCAGCTGCTGCAGCTGCATGCGCTCTCCCTCGGATTGCAAACGGCAGTAACGGGCGCCCGGTTCCAGCCACTGCTCCACCGCCCGGTCATGGCCCGCTTCCGTGCTCAGGTGGAACCGCGACAGCAGATGTTCAGTTATCGCGCCGATATCGTGGAGATCGGCCTCTCGCCGGAGCCGTATCTCGTCGCCGATGTCGACCTGATCGATGACGAACACGTGGTTGGTCGCATCGAGGGATTGGGCGTTCGTATGGTTGGCGAGCCGTCAAAACTTGTGGTGTCGGGCGCCACAGAAGTCGGTCCATTGGGACATGAGTGAAACCCTCGCCAGGCCAGGGCGCGGATGGGCGTCCGAAGGGCAGCCTCCTCCATCCTGCCCTGGGACGCGAACGCGCTTTCCGCAACCGAGCCGATGCCGTTTGTGGTCCTTCTCGGTGCGGGTGTAGTAGCTTCGCGTACGATGCGACGCGCGGTGATCACGGGAGTGGGGTGTGTGACCCCGATCGGAATCGGGATGGAAGCATTCACCCGTTCGTTGCGTGCCGGCGTCTCCGGAATCGGTCCTCTGACCCAGTGCGACCCCAAACCGCATCAGTGCCGCGTGGCGGCCGAGGTTGGCGACTTCGACCCGCTTCGTTTCCTGCATGTACGGGAAGCGCGCGCGCTTCCTCGGGTTGCACAGTTCGCGGTGGCGGCGGCACGCCTCGCGCTCGACGACGCCGATCTGCACGCTTGGCCTGACCCTACCCGTACTGGAATCGTTGTCGGGACTTCCTCTGGACCGATCGCTTATTCGTTTGAGCAGCAGTCGATCTACCTCGAGCGGGGGGCGCGTCGCATGCATCCGTCATCTCCAGCCTTCGCTCACAACGGGGTGATCGCGTCCGAGTGCGCAATTCAGCTCGGCATCCACGGCACGGCGCTCACGCTCTCGAGTGCCTGCACCTCGGGGACCGACGCGATTGGCCTCGGCCGGACGATGGTGGAGGCGGGGCTCGTCGACACGCTTCTCGTCGGTGGGGCGGATGCACCCATCACACCTTCGGTGTTCGCGGCTTTCGATCGGCTGGGTATGATGCCGCGATGCTTCAATGATCGCCCGGAGGCGGCTTCGCGACCGTTCGACGTCGATCGCGAGGGCTTCGTGCTCGGGGAAGGGGCCGCAATCCTCGTTCTGGAGAGTGAGGAGCAAGCGCGAGCGCGCGGTGCGCGACTTCTCGCTGAGGTCTCGGGCTACGGCGCGACCTGCGATGCCGCCTCACACTTCCACCAGGAGGAGTCCGGCGACCACGCGGTACGCGCGGTCGCGCTCGCACTGGGATCGGCAGGTGTCGGGTCGGAGGCGCTGGACTACGTGAGCGCGCACGGTACTGGTACGCGCGAGAACGATCCATTCGAGAGCCGCGTTCTACGCCGAGTTCTGGGCGAAGGAGCTTGTCGTGTCCCCGTGAGCTCTTCGAAGTCGCAGTTCGGTCACAGCTTGGGCGCTGCCGGGGCGATGGAGGCGGCCGCGATCGTTGCCGGAATGTGGGGTGGATTCGCGCCGCCTACGCTGAACCTCGACCACCCAGACCCCGAATGTGACCTCGCGCACGTGGCTGGACATTCGCGGCCTTGCCGTATCAGCGTGGCCCTATCGACGAGTTTCGGTTTTGGTTCGCGCAATGCGGCGTTAGTCCTTCGGAGGAGTGAAGGATGAAGACGACGGAGCCAGTTGACCCGACCGACGTGGTGGTGCAGGCGCTTGCGGTGGAGCTCAAGACTTCGGAGGAGCGGGTCCGTGCCGCGCGCTCACTCAAGGCTGATCTCAAGATGGACTCGATTGCCGCCGTCAACGTGGCCTTCTTGATCGAGGAGGAATACGAGATCGAGATCGAGATCGACGAGAGAGATTCGTTCGACTCGGTCGAGGCGATCGTGGCGATCGTCCGCCGTGCATTCACAACCCGCTGAGGTGGATCCTCGAATTCAGCGAGCGGGTTTCGCCGAGGCGTTTGTTGCGCCACTCCTCGCGCTGGTTTCGCTGCTCGCACGAGGGTCGAAAGTACTTGGCCTTGAGACTGTCGAGGGGCGGCTTCATGCGCTTCGCGATGAAGCACGCGGCCATCGGTTGCTGTACTATCATTGGATCGAGGATGTCCTACCCCGGCTCGTGATCGCTCGTCGCAGCGGCACACAGCTCGACGCAGACGCGGTCTCCGTATGCGACGACACATTGGGAGGGCGCCTCGGTGCGGCGGTGATGATTGCATTGGGTCGCCGCATCTTGCCTCTTCGCGTCTCGCACGGTGCTCTTCGCATCAAGGACCTCCATGGACTGATCCGCGAGGCGGCGCCTTTGAGCATCGCGGCCGACGGGCGCGGGCCGTACGGCCGCGTGCACCCCAGCCTGCCGAGGTTGGTCGAGATGCGCTCGGCGATCGCGGTTCCCGTGTCGGTCCTCGCTTCTCCGGCGTTGCGCTCACGCCATGGGGGGCGCATCGCTTTGCCAATGCCGAGAGCGCGCCTCGCGATTGGGCTCGGCTCGCCGATCATGGCCGTGGGACCCGGCGCACGCGTAACCGTCGAGGCTCTCGAGCACGGGCTCCGCGAGGCGCGCGCAGAATCTCTCAGCCTGCTTGCGGCGTCATGGGGCGTTAATGACCGGATCTCCCGCCGATCGTGATCACTTGGTGAGCGAGCGGCGCCGTGTGTATGCGCAGGGTCTCGGTGTTCGTGCCGCCCTGACGCTGCTGCTCGTCGTCGGAGTGGTGGCCTTCTGGGCGCTCGGCACCATACCCACCTACAACGCGGTTGCCATTTCATCGATCCTCGTTGCATGGGCTGCTCTCAACGGGGTGTACTGGGCAATCGGCCGAGTCCGCGGCTTCCCGCTCGAGGACTTCGCGATCCATCAGGCGATTGATGTGGTCGTCAGCACCGTTGCGATCCACTTTGCGGGCGGAATCCACATGCCCTACTGCGCGATCGCCTACTCGCCTCCCGTGCTCTTCGCAGCGGTCAACGAGTCGAGGCGAACCGCTCTTCGCCTCGGGCTTTTCTCGATCGCGAGTCTGACTGCCCTGTTCGCGCTCGAGCAGTCCGCTGCGATCCGCTCCTTCGCGGTGATCTGGGGCTACGCCCTTCCTCCGCAGGTGCAGCTCGTCGCCTTGGTCGTGGGCGGGATCTACCTGATGGCCCTTGCTTGGGTGGCCGGGACGCTGGCAGATCAGCTGAAGCGAGCGAACGTCAGCCTAGCGGACGCGAGTTCGAGGTTGCAGGAGCAGAACCGTGACCTCGAGCTCCGTGTCGAGGAGCGCACGACAAAACTCGCGCGCGCCACCCAGGAAATCGAAGACCTAGTCCACATCGTCTCCCACGACCTCAAGAACGTGGCGGTCGCCGTGACGGAAACCGCGCGTAAGCTCGCGACGCGGGAGAGCGGTCAGTTTTCGGAGCGCGGTCAGGCCTATACCACGAATCTCCTCGAGGACGGGCGGACGATGTCCCGGATGCTCGAGGACCTGCTGCTCCTCTTTCGGCACACGGAGGGCGCTGGGACTCGCGCCGAGTGGGTTGATGTGGATGGCGTGGTGCGGCAGTCGCTACGGCAGTTGCAGTATCAGATCGAGGCCAAACGGATCGAGGTCAGCGTGGGGCCGTTGCCTGCTATCTTTGCCGAAACGCAGAAGATACGCCATATCTTCGAGAACCTGCTCAACAACGCGTGCAAGTACGTGGGAGACAAGAAACCGGCAGTCGTCGAGGTAGGGGGGAGCACGAACGGTTCGGTCGTCAAGTTCTTCGTGCGGGACAACGGCGTCGGGCTCGACGAACGTCAGCGGGCGAGAGTGTTCCAGCTCTACCATCGATCGCCGACGCAAGAGGTCGGGGGAGTGGTGCAAGAAGGACATGGCGTCGGGCTGGCGATCGTGAAGCGCATCGTGGAACGGTACGGGGGGAGCATCGTCGTGGAGAGCGTCCTGCGGGAGGGCACCACGTTCGAGGTCACTCTTCCGCGGGGAGATGAGCCCGGCTCATGAGCGAGGCGAGCGACAAGCCGATCGAGATCCTGCTGGTCGAGGACAATCCGCGGCACGCGGGGCTGATCCGCGACGAGCTCGAGATCGAGCTTCCGACGGCATCGGTGAGCGTCGCGCCGAGCGTCGGCGAGGCGCACGCGGCTCTCAAGGATCGACGTTTCGACCTGGTCGTGCTCGATTTCCGTCTGCCCGACGGTGACGGATTGGAGATCCTCCGGCAGCTGAAGGCGGACGGTCGGCCAGAGCCGGTCGTCTTCGTCACGACGAGCTCCTCGACGCCGATTGCCGTCGAGGCGATGAAGATCGGCGCCGAGGACTACATCGTCAAGGAAGAGGGCTACGTTTCCGTTCTGCCCTTCGTGGTGCGCGAGGTGATCGACCGCGCTCGTCTTCGCGCCGAGCGGGGAGACCTGGAGCGACGGCTTGCCCGGGCGGAGCGGTTGGCCTCCCTGAACACGCTGATGGCCGGGATCGCGCACAACCTGAACAATCCGCTCACCACGGTGCGCACCTTCGTGGAGCTGCTGCCGACACGCTACGACACGGATGCCGAGTTTCGCACCAGCTACTACAAGCTGGTCCTCGACGAGATCGAACGCATCCGCCTGCTGATCGGAAGCATGATGCAAGCGGTCACGGTTCCGAGCGAGAATTGTGACCCGCCGTGGGTGGCTCGGGATCTGCTGCGCGAGCTCGAGAGCTACGCCGCGCCCGCTCTGCGGGGGAAGCACCTGCGGTTCCAATCGACGTGCGCGGACGACATGCCGCCGCTGGTCGCGGCACGAGAGTCGCTGAAGCAGGCGCTCATCATCCTGCTGGACAACGCGATCGCATTCTCGCCCGAGGGCGGGGCGGTGTCGGTCGGGTGTAGGGTGCGTGAATCGGGTGAACCGCGGGTCGTCTTCGAGGTCGTCGATGAAGGACCGGGGGTTCCTGCGGAGAACCGGAGCAAGATCTTCGACCCGTTCTTCTCGACGCGAAGTGGTGGGATCGGCATCGGCCTGTTCGTGGCGCAGAGCGTGGCGCGTGCGCAGGGCGGAGCCCTCGAGGTCGCCGATCGCGAACCGCACGGGACACTGTTCACGCTCTCGCTGCCGCTCTCTTGAGCGTCAGTAGGTGCACGTCACGAGCGCCTGGTCCTGATCGATCAGCTCGCCGCTCGTCACGTGCACGTCCGTGACCGTGCCGTCGGCCGGTGCGACGATCGGCGTCTCCATCTTCATCGCCTCGATCACGACCAGAACGTCGCCGGCGCACACGGCTGCTCCGGCCGCGACGTTGACCAGGAGAACGCGCCCGGGCACGGGCGCGCGGAGGACCGGCTCGTGAGCATCTGTAGCGACCGCGCCGGCAACCGCGGCCGCGGGACTCTGCCGCTGGAAGATGCTTTCTCGACCATCGAGAACGATCCGAACCTCTCGTGCGGTGACGCGGGCATGGGCTCGATGCACTACGCCGGCGAGCACGAAGACGATCCGCCGGTCGTCATGCTCGAGTAGCTCGACGTCCACGCGGCGGCGGCCGTCGTCGATCGTCCAGGTGCGGTCCTGGCCGCGGACGTCCAGTCCTAGTGCGACGCCGTCCTTGCCGCGCAGATGGAGGCTCATCGACCGGTGCCGCCGGGGCGCCAGGCGCCGAGCGTATCCCACGGCGTTGCCGTGACGTGGGACCACTGAATGGACGTCGCTGGACCACCCTGGCGGCGATCGGCTTGCAGGGCGAGTGCAAGCGCGGCGGCAATCAACTCGGGTGCATCGATTGATGTCGCCGCGGCAGGTGGGGACCATGCGCCGTACGCGCGCGTGATCAGCTGCGTATCGGTGTTGCCGGCCGCTACCGCAGGGTCGCGCAGCAATGCCGCGAGAAACTCGGCGTTGGTGGTGACGCCGAGGACGACCAGCTCGCGTAGCGCGCAACCCAGGCGTTGCAGGGCGGCGTCGCGGTCGGGCGCGTACGCGATCACCTTGGCGATCAGCGCATCGTACTCCGGTGGCACGACGCTGCCGGACGTGACGCCAGCGTCGCAGCGAATTCCGGCGCCCGCGGGCTCGACGAAGGTGGTGATGCGGCCCGGTGACGGCGCGAAGCCACGCGCCGGATCCTCGGCGCAGATGCGCGCTTCGATCGCGTGTCCGCGTACGACGAGGTCCTCCTGGCGAAACGGTAGCGGCTCACCGGCCGCGATCCTGATCTGGAGCTGGACCAGGTCGACACCGCAGACGAGCTCGGTGACCGGATGCTCGACCTGCAGGCGCGTGTTCATCTCGAGGAAGTAGAAGTGGTCGCCCTCGACGAGGAACTCGACGCTGCCCGCGCCCTCGTAGCCGACGGCCGCGGTCGCACGAACGGCTGCGTCGAGCAGGCCGCGTCGCACGCTCGCGGCGAGATTTGGTGCAGGCGCCTCTTCGATCACCTTCTGGAAGCGGCGCTGCAGGGAGCACTCGCGCTCGAACACGTGCGCGACGTTGCCGTGCCGATCGGCGAGCACCTGGACCTCGACGTGGCGCGCGTTCTCGATCACGCGCTCGACGTAGACGCGCGAATCGCTGAAGGCTGCCGCCGCCTCGCGCGACGCGGCAGCCAAGGCTTCGGGGAGGTGCGCGGCGTCGTCTACCCGCCGCATCCCGCGCCCGCCACCGCCGCCGGCGGCCTTGACGAGCAATGGGAAGCCGATGTGCGAACCGATCTCCACCAGCGTCACTGGGTCGGCGTCGGGATCGCTGCCGGGTACGATCGGGATTCCGAGGCGCGTCATCGTCCTGCGGGCACCGAGCTTGTCGCCCATGGCCTCCATCGCGTCGGGTGATGGACCGATGAAACGGACGCCGGCGGCCCCGACCGCTCGCGCAAATGGCGCATTCTCGGCGAGGAAACCGTAGCCTGGGTGGATGGCCTCGGCGCCGGTCGCCCGCGCGGCCGCGATGAGCCGCTCGACGTTCAGGTAGCTCTCGCGCGGCGTCGCGGGCCCGATGGAAACGGCGACGTCGGCCAGCGCGACGTGCGGCGAACCCCGGTCGGCGTCCGAGAACACGGCGACGCTGCGAATGCCGAGCTCGCGACAGGCGCGGATCACGCGTACCGCGATCTCGCCGCGGTTCGCGATCAGGATGGTGGAGAACATTCCCCGCGTTCTACATGCGATAGACGCCGGTGCGCGTCTCCGCGATTGGACAGCCGATGGTTGCTGCCAGTGCGAGCCCCAGCGCCGCGCGTGACTCGACCGGGTCGAGAATGCCGTCGTCCCACAGCCGTGCGCTGGAGTAGTATGGGCTGCCCTCGTTCTCGAACTGCTCGCGGATCGGCGCTTTGAACGTCCGGGCCGCCGCCGAATCGGCCTCGGCATCCTCGCCGCGCGCCTGCTGGCGCACGGTCCAGAGCGTGCTCGCGGCCTGCTCACCGCCCATGACCGAGATGCGCGAGTTGGGCCACATGAACAGGAAGCGCGGTGCGTACGCCCGTCCGCACATGGCGTAGTTGCCCGCACCGTGCGACGCCCCCACGACCAGCGTGATCTTGGGTACCGCTGCATTGGCCACGGCGTGCACCATCTTCGCGCCGTCCTTGGCGATCCCGCCATGCTCGTACTGACGGCCCACCATGAAGCCGGTGATGTTCTGGAGAAAGATCAGCGGGATGCCGCGCGCCGTGCAGAGCTCGATGAAGTGTGTCGCCTTGAGCGCCGACTCGGAGAAGAGCACACCGTTGTTCGCGATCACGCCCACCGAGTAGCCGAACAGGCGCGCGAAGCCGGTGACCAGCGTCGGTCCGAAGCGCGGCTTGAACTCGGCGAACAGCGAGCCGTCGAAGAGGCGCGCGATCAGCTCGCGAACGTCGTAGGGCTGGCGCGTGTCGCGCGGCAGAATCCCGTAGATCTCGGCGGGATCGTACGCAGGCTCCTCGGGCGCAGCGGCTGGGAGCAAGGCTGGCGAGGGCAGGGGGCCGAGGTTCTCGAAGATGTTTCGCGTGATGGCGAGCGCGTGGGCGTCGTTGGTCGCGAGGTGGTCGGCGACGCCGGAGATGCGCGTGTGCACGTCGCCGCCACCGAGTTCCTCGGCGGTCACGACCTCGCCCGTGGCCGCCTTCACCAGTGGCGGCCCGCCGAGGAAGATCGTGCCCTGCTTGGCGACGATCACGGCCTCGTCGGACATGGCAGGGACGTAGGCTCCGCCCGCGGTACACGATCCCATGACGACGGCGACCTGGGGGATCCGGGCGGCCGACATCCGCGCCTGGTTGTAGAAGATCCGGCCGAAATGATCGCGGTCCGGGAAGACCTCCGCCTGGAGTGGCAGGAAGGCGCCGCCCGAGTCGACCAGATAGACGCAGGGCAGGCGGTTCTCGAGGGCGATCTCCTGGGCGCGGAGATGTTTCTTGACGGTGATCGGGAAGTACGTCCCGCCCTTCACGGTGGCATCGTTGGCGACGATCATCACCTCGCGCCCGTTGACGCGTCCGATTCCGGTGACGAGCCCTGCCGATGGGGCGTCGCCGTCGTGCATGCCCCAGGCGGCGAGGGCGGCGAGCTCGAGAAACGGACTTTCGGGGTCGAGCAGCGTGTCGATGCGGTCACGGACGAGGAGCTTGCCGCGTCCGGTATGGCGCTCGCGTGCCTCGGCGGAGCCGCCGCGCCGGATCGTCGCCAGGTTGGACCGGAGCTCGTTCGCGAGGCCGCGGTGGTGCGCGGAGTTCTCGCTGAAGTCGGAGCTCGCCGTGCGGATCTTCGAAGTGAGGCGATCCACGCGTCAGAAGAAGATGCTGCGCCGGGCACGGAGGCCGCGCTCGATCATGGCGCGCATCTCGTCGCGCACCTCCTGGACCTTGGCCTCGATCACGGCGTCCTCGTCGTGCGGATTTCCGGAGAAGTGCATCGGCGGTCCCACGACGATGCGATATTTGACGGGCAGGGGCAATACACCGAGCAGCCCGAGCGCGGGGAACGTGATCGTGATCGGAAACGCGGGTGTGCCCAGGAGTCGCGCCAGCGGTGCGAGATTCGCGATCGCGGGTGCCTGCTCCTCGGAGCCGATGATGACCGCGGGGACGATCGGCGCGTCGGTCTCCAGCGCGAGCCGCATGAACCCTAGGCCGAAGCGCTGCAGACGGTAGCGCTGCGTATAGAGCTTGTTGAGCCCGCGCACGCCCTCCGGAAACACGACCACCGCCTCGTCGCGGCGCAGCAGATCGACGCAGTTCTTCGGTGTGCCGACCACCGAGCCGATCCGCTGTCCGATCGTGCCGATGAACGGCAGCGTGGGCATCCAGTACTCGGCCATGCCGCGCAGCACGCGCGGCGGCTCGGCTTCGAGGATCGCCGCGCACATCAGCATGGCTGCGTCGAAGGGCAGCTGTCCGGCGTGGTTCGCGATCAACAGCATCCGGCCCGAGGGAAAGTTCTCGATGCCTTCGACCTCGGCGCGAAAATAGTACCGGTAGAGCAGCGCCGTGAGCAGCGTGGTGCGGCGCAGGGTCTGCGGGCTCATGCCCCAGGGGTCGAAGCCGTACTCGTTGAGCTGCGTCGGGATGCGTGCGAGCTGCGCGTCGACCTCGTCCTCGAGCTCGGCGATGGTGCCGGGCAGGACGAGCGACAACGCCGAGACCAGTGCGCCCAGCGCGTCGTCGAGCAAGCCCTCGTTGCGCGGTCGATCGGGCAGCCGCGCCCGCGCACCGACCGTGTCTACGCCGGCGCTCGTTCTTGCTCGACCCGCAATTGCGCGAAGATGTCGTGCAGGTTCCATTTCGGTTCGAATCCCGTCGCCGCCCGCAGACGACGATCGCTAACGGTGCATGGATACTTGATGAAATCAATCGCGCCCGGTGGGAACGGATAGAGGCCGAGGCGGAAGAGGCGCCGCACGAAAGGGCGCGCGAGCGATTCCGGAAGCGTCAGCGGGGAACCGCCGGTCTCGCGGATCGCGACGTGCAGCGGGACGGCGCCCGGGCCCGCCACGTTGTAGACGCCGCGCAGCTGACGATCGACGCTGAGCAGGAGCGCGCGCGCGAGGTCCTGCTCGTGGATGAACTGCAGGATCGGATCGAAGCCCATGAGCATGGGGACGTAGCGCAGGCGCAGATAGCGGCCGATGGCGCTGTGCACGGAATCGCCCAGTGTGTTCACCGGACGAAGGATCGTGGTCCGGACCTCCGGATGTTGCCAGAGAAAGGTCGAGCACAGCGCGTCGACCTCGGCCAGATCACGAACCTCCGGGTAGTTGCGGCTCACATTGAGGGGCGAATCCTCGTCCATGTAGCTCGGGTTGTCGGCGAGTGCGCCGTAGACATACGCGCTCGACAGCACGGTGAGCTGGCGGACCCCGTAGTTCGCGCAGTAGTCCAGCAGGTGTTTGGTGCCGAGGACGTTGACCTCGTGGCGTTGCTCGAGGCTGGTGCGGAAGTGGCGTACGAACGCGAGGTGGATGACCGCCTTCGGGCGCTCGTGGCGGAAGACGTCCTCGAACTTCCGCTTGAGCAGGTCGACGGCGTAGACGCGCACCTGCGTGCCGTCGTTGAACGCGACCATCTGGTCGCGGTCGACGCCGCAGATGTCCCAGCCTCCGGCCGCCAGTCGCGCCACCAGACGGCCCTGGCCACCGGCGATCCCGGTGATGAGAAGCTTCTCCATCCGGCGAGTGCCTATAGCGCGTCGCGGCGCGTTCGTCCTCGCTGCCGGGTGCCGGTCCGGCTAGGCGACGGTGCGGACGCGAAGGAAGCTGGCCGGGGCGGCCGCACGCTTCGGCGGCGGCTCGGCCGACGGCGTCGCCAATCGCGACTCGGGGGCGAGCGGCAGGAACACCCGAACCGTGGTCACGGACCTGGGCTGCTCGGACGGCGAGGCGCCGTCGTGCGCGGCCCGGTATGCGGCCAGGAGATGTGCTGCGCGGGCGCGCGGATCGTGCGTCATCTCCCAGCGCACGCAGCGCGCCCGCAGCCGCAGGCGGGGGTCGGCGAGCGCGCGACGCACGGTTGCGCGCAGCCCCTCGTTCGCCTCGCCACCGATGAAGAGCACGCTCCGGACCAGGCTACCGATCTCGAACACCGCCATCGCGTCCGGTAGCGAATCCACGGTGGTCGGGGTGAGCGGCTGCCACGCGCTTCCTATTGCCATCCCCATCTCCACTTGCGGCACGAGAGCGCGATCACGCCAGTTTCGTGCCAGCGGACCCCTCAGGATTGTTGCGATCCTGGCGTGCGGCACCGCCAGGATCGCGAACGGGTGTCAAAACCTCGACGCTTCGCGGTCAGGCACCGCCTTCCAGGGCGGGGTTCGGACGCTGCGGCTTGGTGCTGTAGTCGTAGAAGCCGAGGCCGGACTTGCGACCTAGCTGCCCGGCGAGGAAGAGCCGGCGCAGCACGGGCGGCGGCGCGAAGCGGGGCTCGCGATACTCGTCGTGCAGGTTGGACGCCATATGGAAGACGACGTCCAGTCCGATGAAGTCCGCCAGCGCGAACGGACCCATCGGGTGTCCGGCGCCCTGACACATGGCGGTGTCGATGTCGGCGATCGAGCCGGTCCCCGAGCGCCACGCGTTGATCGCATCGAGCATGTACGGGACGAGCAGGCGGTTGACGATGAATCCGGTCGCATCCGGTACCAGGACCGGCGTCTTGCCGAGCTCGGTGACCAGCTTCCTGGTCGCCTCGACGACCTCGGGCTTGGTGCCGAGCGTGGTCGCGATCTCGACCAGCTTCATCGCGGTCGCGGGGTTGAAGAAGTGCAGCCCGATGAAGCGATCGGGGCGCTTGGTCTTCACCGCCATCTCGGTGATGCCGAGGGTGGAGGTGTTGCTGGCGAAGACCGCCTCCGGCTTGCAGATACCCTCGAGCCGGAGGAAGGCCTCGTGCTTCGTGGGCAGATCCTCGATGATCGATTCGATCACGATGTCGGCCGCCTTGAGCTCGCCGAGGTCGCTGGTGGCGACCAGGTTACCGACCGCCGCCTGCTGTTGCTCGGCGGTCATGCGGCCCTTTTCCACTTCCTTCGCGAAGCCGCTCTCGATCCGCTTGCGCGCGTTGTCGACCGAGCCGGGCGTCATCTTGACGAGAATGGTCTTGAAGCCGGCGCGGGTCGCGACCTGCGCGATGCCGAGGCCCATCTGGCCCGCGCCGAGGATGCCGACGGTGCGAATGTTCAGATCGCTCATGATTCCCTCCGAAGTCGAAGCTGCTGATAGGTGTGGAGTCGTCGGCTCAGGCGACGCGCCGCATCTGCTCGAGGATGTCGTGACCGGTGATGGCCTTGGACTTGGCCGCCTGCTCGGCGAGGTAGGCTGCGCTGGCGGTGCCCGCCTGGACCGCCTTGGCGAGGTCCACGAGGGCGATGATGACGAAGCGCTTTCCTCCATCGAGTACGAACATGAGGCGAAACCTTTCTGATGCGGGGGAGTCGGGCGCCAGCGGCGGTGTCGGGTGGGAGACTATAAAAGTCGCGAACCGCGCCGGTCAACCTCGCCCCGGCGAAGCGGACTCCCGCAGCCGGGGCGAGACTGCTAGGACGAGCCCGTGAACCGCGACAAGCCTTGGGTCATGCGCACCTACTCGGGACACTCGAGCGCCCGGGCGAGCAACGAACTCTACCGTCTGAACCTGTCCAAGGGCCAGACCGGGCTGTCGGTCGCTTTCGACCTGCCCACCCAGACCGGCTACGACGGCGACGACCCCCTCGCGGTCGGCGAGGTGGGCAAGGTCGGCGTTCCGATCGCCCACCTGGGCGACATGGAGGCGCTGTTCGACGGCATTCCGCTCGGCGAGATGAACACGTCGATGACGATCAACGGCACGGCTGCCTGGCTTCTGGCCCTGTACGTCGCGGTCGCCGAGCGGCAGGGCGTCGACCCGAAGGCGCTGCAGGGGACGACGCAGAACGACATCATCAAGGAGTATCTGTCGCGCGGCACCTACATCTTCCCGCCGCTGCCGAGCATGCGGCTGACCTCCGACGTCATCACCTACACGGTCAAGCACGTCCCCAAGTGGAACCCGACCAACGTCTGCAGCTACCACCTGCAGGAAGCGGGGGCGACGCCCGTTCAGGAGGTGGCCTACGCGCTCGCCGCCGCGGTCGCGATCCTCGACACCGTGCGAGATTCGAAGCGCGTGGACGAGAAGGAGCTCGCCCAGACCGTCGGCCGCATCAGCTTCTTTCTGAACGCCGGCATCCGCTTCGTCGAGGAGATCTGCAAGACGCGCGCATTCGCGCGTCTGTGGGACCAGATCACCCGCGAGCGCTACGGTGTGACCGACGAGAAGCTGCGCCGCTTCCGCTACGGCGTGCAGGTCAACTCGCTCGGCCTCACCGAGGCCCAGCCCGAGAATAACGTGCAGCGCATCGTGCTGGAGGCGCTCGGCGTGACCTTGTCGCGCGACGTGCGCTGCCGGGCGCTGCAGTTACCGGCGTGGAACGAGGCGCTCGGCCTGCCCCGGCCGTGGGATCAGCAGTGGAGCTTGCGCATCCAGCAGGTGCTCGCCTACGAGACCGACATCCTCGAGTACGAGGACATCTTCGCCGGCAGCCACGTCATCGAGGCGAAGGTCGCCGAGATCGAGGCCGCGGCGCGTGCCGAGTTCGAGGACGTTCTGGCGCAGGGCGGCATCGTCCCGGCGATCGACTCGGGCTGGGTGAAGCAGCGCCTGGTGCGCTCGCAGTTCGATCGTCTGCGGCGCATCGAGACGGGTGAGCAAGCCGTGGTCGGCTTGAACCGCTTCAAGGAGACCGCACCGTCGCCGCTCGCCACCGAGGGCGCCGCGGCCATCCTCAAGGTGGACCAGGCAGCGGAGCGCGAGCAGGTCGAGGCGTTGCAAGCGCACCGTGCGCGCCGCAACGCGAAGGACGTCGCCGCCGCTCTGGTGGGGCTTCGCGACGCCGCCAACGGTGCGGACAACATCATGCCGGTGTCGATTCGCTGCGCTCACGCGGGTGTCACGACCGGCGAGTGGGCGGGAGCGCTGCGCGAGATCTTCGGCAGCTACCGTGCGCCGACCGGGATCGCCGCGGCCAGCTTCGGCAGCGCCAACGGTGACGCGGATCCCCGCCTCCTCAAGGTACGGGAGCACGTACGGCAGGCTTCGGAGCGGATCGGGCATCCGATCAAGGTGCTGATCGGCAAGCCGGGTCTCGACGGACACTCCAACGGTGCCGAGCAGATCGCCGTTGCGTGCTGCGACGCGGGCATGGAGGTGATCTACGGCGGTATCCGCCTGACCCCTGCCGAGATCGTCGCGACCGCGCGCGACGAGGCGGTCGACATCGTCGGCCTGAGCATCCTCTCGGGATCCCACCTGACCCTGGTGCCGGAGATCATCCGTGGCTTGCGCGAGGAAGGCGCCGAGGACATCCCGCTCGTGGTGGGTGGAATCGTCCCCGAGGAGGATGCGCTGACGCTGCGCGCGGGCGGCGTGGCACGGGTCTACACCCCCAAAGACTACGACGTGCTGGCGATCATCGACGACATGGTGGACGTCGTCGTGCAGCGCGTGGCTTGATCCGCGGCCGATCCGCGGCATCATCGAGACCGGAGGAACCCAGGGATGTCTCTGTCCAGCGAAGGCGTCAGTGCTGCGCGCGCGTCCAATGATCGCTTGAGGAAGGTCGTCGATGCCGCATTGGCCCGCGGCCGCGAGATCACGAACAAGGGTCGCGACATCGACGATCACCAGGTGCACAGCGAGCGCCTGGCGTATCTCGCTACCGAAGCGCTCGCCGCGGAGACGCTGGTCACCTACGCCGAGCAGGCGGCCGCGTCGGATCCGTTCGCCACGGAGTGCGCGACGATCTTCGCAGCCCAGGTCGCGGCCCGAACGCGCGCGCAGCTGGCCGAGCAGAGCGAAGCCTTCGGCGTCGCGGCGAGCCTGGTCGAGGAGACCCTGGGCTCGAGCGCGGAGCGGCAGTTCATCACCAGCGCGGTCGCCGACGCCCGCATCGAAGCACTGGGACGGCAAGTGGTGGCGCGCCGCGGTACGCCGGACTCGTATCTGGAGTCCGAGGAAGCGCGCCTGACCCGCGAGGCCGTGCGCGACTTCGCGCGCGCCGAGGTCGCGCCGCTGGCGCAGCACATCCACCTCAACGACGACCTCGTGCCGGAGTCGATCATCGGCAAGATGGGTGAGCTGGGTTTCTTCGGCCTTGCCGTCCCCGAGCAGTACAGCGGGCAGGGTATGGGCAACCTGGCGATGATCGTCACGACCGAGGAGCTCTCGGCCGCGTCGCTTGCCGCGGCGGGCAGCCTGATCACGCGTCCCGAGATCCTGACCAAGGCGCTGCTCGCGGGCGGCAGCGAGGAGCAGAAGCAGCGCTGGCTGCCACGCATCGCGGCCGGCGAGATCATGGTCGCGATCTCGGTCACCGAGCCCGACACGGGCTCCGACGTGGCGTCGGTCAAGGTGCGTGCCGAGAAGGGCGAGCAGGACGGCAAGCCGGGCTACTTCATCTCGGGGGCGAAGGCGTGGTGCACGTTCGCGGGGCGCGCCAACGTGATCGCCATGCTGGCGCGTACCGATGCCGACCTCACCAAGGGCGCCAAGGGGCTGTCGCTGTTCATAGTACCGAAGGATCCGTTCCTCGGGCACGAGTTCGTCATGCGCCAGCCGGGCGGTGGGAGCATCGAAGGCAAGGCCGATCGCACCCCGGGCTATCGCGGCATGCACTCCTACACCTTGCAGATCGATCGCTACTTCGTGCCGGCGGAGAATCTGGTCGGTGGCGAGGGCAAGGGCTTCTATCTGCAGATGAGCGGCTTCGCGGCCGGCCGCCTGCAGACCGGAGGCCGGGCGTCGGGGCTCGCGCAGGCGGCCCTCGAGGCCGCCGCACAGTACGCGAACGAGCGCTCGCAATTCGGCCACCCGATCGGCTCCTACCAGCTGACGCAGTACAAGCTCGGCCGGATGGCGGTCGAGATCGCGGCGGCGCGGCAGCTCACCTACCACGCCGCGCGCGTGTTCGACCAGGACGAGGGCCGTGCGCTCGAGCCCGCGATGGCCAAGCTCTTCGCCTGCGACGTGGCTGTGCGCACGACGCAGGAGGCGCAGCTCCTGCATGGTGGCTGGGGTTTCGCCGAGGAGTTCCCCATCTGCCGCTACGTGGTCGACGCCCTGGTGCTGCCGATCTTCGAGGGGGTGAAGCCCATCCTCGAGCTCAAGGTGATCGCCCGCAACCTGCTCGGATAGCGGGGATCGACGCGACGCGGGCGCGCCCGGTCATTGTGGCCGGCGCGCGCTCCACTCGGCCGGGGTGAACGCGCGCACCACGAGCGCATGCACCTCGCCCGGAATCATGTCGCCAACGGCGCCGTAGACTGCCCTGTGGCGGGCGACGCGATCGAGGCCGGCGAAATGCTCGGCCACGACGGTGACAGAGTAGTGGCCAGCGCCACCGCGGGCGCCGGCATGGCCGCGGTGCTGCTCGCTGTCGTCCTGCACCTCGACGCGCTCGGCGCCGAGGCCGCTGACGATCCGGGTCCTGAGGTCATCGATCCGACTCATGCAGGCCGACTAGCATACGGCCCAGCACGGGCTCCCGCGACCGGGCTAGCTTGCCAGCCTATTTGGCGGCGCATATAAGCCAACCTGGCACAGCGGCCGCATCAACTGGGACTTTCCGAATGGCAAATCTTCACGGTGGACAGATCGTCGCGCGCGCCCTCGCAAAGGAGGGCGTCCAATTCGTGTTCACGCTTTGCGGCGGTCACATCATGTCGATCTACGACGGGTGCATCGACGAAGGCATCCGCGTCATCGACGTGCGGCACGAGCAGACCGCGGCCCACGCCGCCGACGGCTGGGGCCGCGTCACCGGACAGCCCGGGGTCGCTCTGGTCACGGCCGGACCGGGTCTGACCGACGCCGTCACCGGCGTCGCGACCGCGCACCGCGCCAAGGCGCCGATGGTCATCATCGGCGGGCAGGCGCCGCGCGCCTTCCAGGACATGGGCGGCCTGCAGGACATGAACCACGTCGAGCTCATGCGTCCGATCACCAAGTGGTCGGTCGCGGTGCCCGACTCGCGCCGCCTCGGCGAGTACGTCGCGACGGCGTTCCGGATCGCGACCACCAACGTGCCGGGGCCGGTGTTCCTCGAGATGCCGCTCGACTTCCTGTTCGACAACGTCGACGAGGAGCGCGTGGTTTCGCCGACCAAGTACCGCACCGAGGCCGGCATCGCCGGTGACCCCGAGTACATCGAGCGCGCCTTCGAGGTGATCCGCAAGGCAGAGCGTCCGGTCTGCCTGGTCGGCAGCCAGTACTGGTGGTCGCGCCGGCGCGAAGCCTACATGCCGTTCCTCGACACCTTCGGCATGCCGACCTTCGTCAACGGCATGGCGCGCGGCTCGATCCCGCCCGAGCATCCCTACGGCATGACGCTCGCCCGCAAGGACGCGCTGCGCAAGTCCGATTGCGTGCTGATCTTCGGCACCCCGCTCGACTTCCGCATCGGCTACGGCCGCTCCTCGCACATCGATCCGGAGGCCAAGATCATCCAGGTCGACCTCGACGGTGGCGAGATCGGCCGCAATCGCGCGATCGAGGTCGGTCTGATCGGAGACACCGGCATCATCATGGAGCAGCTCACGCAGGCGGCGAAGAAGAGCGGCTACCAGAAGGACCTGCACAAGGCCTGGACCGACGACATCCGGCGCATCGACGCCGAGAAGCGCGCCGCGCACGATCCGGAGATGACGTCGAACGCGTCACCCGTGAATCCGGTGCGCGCGTGTGCCGAGATCGACGCGGTCCTGAACGAGGACTCGATCGTCATCGGCGACGGCGGCGACTTCGTCGGCACCGCGGCCAACGTGCTGCGCATCAGGAAGCCCGGTCACTGGCTCGACGCTGGCCCCCTGGGCACCCTGGGCGCGGGCCCCGGCTTCGCGATGGCGGCCAAGCTCGCCAAGCCCAAGAGCGACGTCATCATCGTCTATGGCGACGGCTCGTTCGGCTTGAACGGCTTCGAGTTCGAGGCGATGTCGCGGCAGAAGATCAACGTCGTCGGCGTGATCGGCAACGACGCCGCATGGCAGCAGATCAAGCGAGGTCAAGTCCAGATCTACGGGCCGGATCGCGCGATCGCCTGCTCGCTCGACTTCACGCGTTACGACAAGGTCGCCGAGGCACTCGGGTGCCACGGCGAGTACGTCGAGAAGCCCGACGACCTTCGTCCGGCCTTGAAACGCGCACTCGCCGCCGACAAGCCTGCGGTCGTGAACATCAAGATCGGGACCAGCGAGTTCCGTAAGGATGCGATCTCGGTGTGAGCGTGGCTGAGCGAACCGCCGGCGTCGTCGTCATCGGCAACGAGATCCTCTCGGGCAAGGTGGCGGACACCAACTCGCCGTTTCTCGCGGTCGAGCTGCGGCAGCTCGGGGTTTCTCTTCGCCGCATCATCACGATCCCGGACGAGCTCGATATCATCGCGTCCACTGTCCGGGAGTTCCACCAGAGCTATGACCACGTCTTCACCTCGGGCGGCGTGGGCCCGACGCACGACGACGTCACCATCGAGGGCATCGCGCGCGGTCTCGGGCGGCGGGTGATCCGGCACCCGGAGATGGAGAGCAACATCCGGAGCTTCGTCCAGGGGGAGCTGAACGCGGCGCACCTCAAGATGGCGGAGGTTCCGGAAGGTGCCGAGTTGCTCCCCGACGAGACGCTGCGCTTTCCGACGATCCGCGTGGAGAACATCTACGTCCTGCCCGGGATCCCGGAGATCCTGCGCAAGAAGTTCGTCGCGCTGCGCTCGCTGTTCGCGGTCGAGCCGTACCACCTGCGGGTGATCTACACGAGCTACAGCGAGAGCATGATCGCCGAGTCCTTGAACCAGACGGTCGTCGAGTTTCCGGATCTGCTGCTCGGGAGCTATCCCAAGATCGGTGATCCCGAGTACATGGTGAAGCTCACGATGGAGTCGAAGGACGGTCACTACGTCCAGCGTGCATTCGACCGGCTCCTGCTCCTCCTCCCGGCCGGCTCCGTCGTGCGCACGGAATGATCCACTCCGTGAACCCGGCCTGCCCGGCGTCACGGAAGACGCGAGTGAGTGGAGGTGTTGCGATGGGTGGTGTGTCGAGAGGTGGCTTCCGAAGGTCGATCCGAGCCGTGGCGATGATGCTCAGCCTGACCATCGTCCTCGGCGCCAGCCCGGCAGCGGCGGAAGAGGACGAGGGCTTCTTCACCGCGGCGGGCATCGGACTCGGAACGGCGCTGGTCAACGTCCTGTACATTCCGGCGAAGTTCACATACGCGACGATCGGCGGCCTGATCGGTGGCATCGCGTGGGTGATGACCCTCGGCGACACGGACACTGCGATGGGGGTCTGGAAGCCGACAATGGGCGGCAGCTACATCGTCACCCCGGCGATGCTGCGCGGGGACGAACCGGTCGAGTTCAGCGGCGGCACCATCACGACCAGGGGGTCGGGCCAGGAAGAGGTCGTCGAGGAGACCGAAGAAGTCGAGATCCGCGAATACGACACCCGCCCGCCCGACGAATAGCAGCCCAGGAGGCACTCGAACATGCGCAACGTCATCATCGCGATCGTCGTCATCGCCATCGCGGCCGGTGCCTGGATCTTCTTCAAGGCACGCGGCGTCCAGCAGGCCGCGGTCAAGTGGGAGGGCCAGGTGCCCGAGATCACATCCGAGAAGATCACCAAGGAGAACGACGTGGTCTCGGTGAATCTCACCTCGCGCATCGATGCGCCGCTCGACGCCGTGTTCGAGGCGTTCCAGAATCCCGAGCGCAGCCAGGGGCTGGTCGAGGAGATCAAGGTCGCCAAGGTGCTCGCGGGCGACGACAAGAAGAAGACCGTCGAGTTCCACATCACGACGCTCGGCCAGCTCCAGGTACTGACGGTCGACCTGACCTATCTGAAGGATCAGAACAAGGTCGGCATCAAGACGGTTGAGGGCGTCATCGACATCGACGGTACCTACGCCCTCTCCGCATCGCCGGACGGCAAGCGGACGCTGGTCACCTACACCGCCACGCAGCGCAACAAGCTTCCGCTGCCGGTGCCCGAGTCGGTCGAGCGCAGCGCGATCAAGGAGCAGTTCGCCAACCTGATGCGTGCGATCAAGAAGGATCTGCAGCAGCAGGGCAAGATCGTGAGCGACGCCCGACTCGAGCTCCGTCACGCGGCCTGACCGCGCGCTGCGGCCAGGCCGGCCAGGCGTTCGTCTGCGACGATGACCGAGGCCCGCAAGCCCTCGCAGCGGAGAGCTGGCTGGCACTTCGCCGGGGCCGTCTCCGCCGGTGGCCAGGCCCCGACCTACGGACTCCCGGAGTTCGCGTTTTCCGGGCGCTCGAACGTGGGCAAGTCGACGCTCATCAACCGGCTGACGCGGAGTCCGGGTCTGGCACGGACCAGCTCCACGCCCGGGCGCACGCAGCAGATCAACTTCTTTCTGCTTCCCGAGCGCATGGTGTTCGCCGACCTGCCCGGCTACGGGTTCGCACGCGTCCCCGAGCGGATCCGCGCTACCTGGAAGCCGCTGCTCGAGCAGTACTTCGAGAGCCGGGAAGCGTTGCGCGGGATCGTCGTGATCCTCGATGCGCGCCGCGGCCTGGGCGCGGATGACCAGCTCCTGCTGGAGTTCGCGACGCGCTGCGGCCGGCCGGCGATCGTCGTCGCCAACAAGATCGACAAGCTGAAACAGGGCGAGCGCACCCGTCTGGAACGCGACCTCGGTGCCCGGCTCCCGGACGTGGTGCCGTTCTCCGGCACCACCGGCGAGGGTGAGCGCGAGCTGTGGCGTCGATTGACCGCGCTCGCAGGCGTTCGCTAGCGTTCGCGTGTGACGAAGACGAGCAGAAGAGCGGCGCCCGTTCGCAAGACACCGCGCGACGGAGCGTCACGGGCCCAGGAGGCCGGTATAGGGGTCTTCGACTCCGGGATTGGCGGGCTCACGGTGTTCAAGGAGCTCGCGAGCAGGTTCCCGCGCGAGCACCTGCTGTACCTCGGCGATACGGCGCGCCTGCCGTATGGCTCGAAGTCGCCTGAAACGGTGACCTCGTTCGCGGTCGAGGTCGGAGACTTCTTCGCCGAGCGCGGTGTCAAGCTGATGGTCGTCGCCTGCAACACGACGTCAGCCGTCGCGCTGGACACGCTGCGCGCCCGCTACGACATCCCCGTGCTGGGCGTGATCGCCCCCGGCGCGCGTGCCGCGGTTGACGCCACGGTACGCGGCCGCATCGGTGTCATCGGGACCGAGGCGACGATTGCAAGCGGGGCCTACGAGCGCGAGATCCGCGCCCTCGCGCCGCGCGCCGAGATCTTCGCACGCGCGTGCCCGCTCTTCGTGCCGCTGGCGGAGGAGGGCTGGCTCGACAACGACGTGGCGCGTCGCACGATCGCTCTGTACCTGGCGAGCTTGAAGAAGAGCGGCATCGACTCCCTGATCCTCGGCTGCACGCACTACCCGCTGCTGCGGCGGGCGATCGCCGACTTCATCGGCGCAAACGTCCGGATCGTCGACTCCGCCGAGGAGACCGCCCGGGAGGTGCGCCGTGTGCTGCGCGAGCAGGGGCTGCTGCGGGTGCGCGGACGTGGTGCCGCGAGCTTCTTCGTGACCGACGCGGTGCAGCGGTTCCTCCAGGTCGGCGAGCGCTTCTACGGCGCGAGCGTCGCCTCCGCGGTACGCGTCGTGCTCCGCGGTGGGCTCGCGCGCCCCGAGCGCGGCCCGGCTCGCGTCCGGTCCCGGGCGTAGGAGCGAGCTGTCGGAGCTTTGTAATCCCGGGGACTTTGCGGTACCGTCCTGGGTTTGTCGTCGGAGCAGCGCGCGGCCGAACCAGCGCCGCCGCCAGACCCGCGCATGCACACGCGTGGAGAGCGATCTGAGCCATGTTGGGCGCACTCGTCAAGAAAGTGATCGGAACGAAGAACGACCGCGAGTTGAAGCGGTTGTGGCCCCTCGTCGACGAGGTCAACTCGCTCGAGGACGAGGTCGTCGCGCTGAGCGACGCCGAGCTGCGCGCACGGACGGCCAGCCTCAAGGAGCAGATCGACCAGGGTGCCACACTGGACGACATCCTCGCTCCGGCCTTCGCCACGGCACGGGAAGCGTCCAAGCGGGCGCTCGGCATGCGGCCATTCGACGTCCAGCTGCTGGGCGGAATCGCACTGCACCGGGGCAACATCGCCGAGATGAAGACCGGTGAAGGCAAGACGCTGGTCGCGACCCTGCCGGTCTACCTGAACGCGCTCAGCGGCAAGGGCGTGCACGTCGTCACCGTCAATGACTACCTGGCGCGTCGCGACGCCGAGTGGATGGGGCGTCTGTACGACTTCCTCGGTCTCGAGGTCGGTGTGGTCGTGCACGGGGTCGACGACCGCGAGCGCAAGCAGGCCTACCTGGCCGACATCACGTACGGCCAGAACAACGAGTTCGGCTTCGACTATCTGCGCGACAACATGAAGTTCTCGCTGGAGGAATACGTCCAGCGCGAGCTCAACTTTGCGATCGTCGACGAGGTGGACTCCATCCTGGTCGACGAGGCGCGCACGCCGCTGATCATCTCGGGCCCGGCCGAGGAGTCGACCGAGAAGTACGCGATCATCGACCGCATCATCCCGAAGCTCAAGCGTGGCCGGAAGGTGGAGAAGGGCGAGCCGGAGGAGGGCGACTTCGCGGTCGACGAGAAGATAAAGAGCGCGATCCTCACGGAGCAGGGCGTCGGGCGCTGCGAGGAGCTGCTCAACATCGACAACCTCTACGACCCGAGTCACATCGACGTTCTGCACCACGTCAACCAGGCCCTGCGCGCGCACGCCCTGTTCCAGCGCGACACCGACTACGTGGTCAACGACGGCGAGGTGGTCATCGTCGACGAGTTCACCGGTCGCATGATGCCGGGACGGCGCTGGTCCGACGGCCTCCATCAGGCGGTCGAGGCGAAGGAGGGCGTCAAGGTCGAGCGCGAGAATCAGACGCTCGCGACGATCACCTTCCAGAACTACTTCCGCATGTACACGAAGCTGGCCGGAATGACCGGCACGGCCGACACGGAAGCGGTCGAGTTCAAGAAGATCTACAACCTCGACGTCCTGGTGATGCCGACACATCGCTCGATGGTCCGCCTCGACCATCCGGACGTGGTCTACAAGACCGAGCGCGAGAAGTTCGACGCCGTCGTGCAGGAGATCGAGGAGTGCCACCAGCACGGCCAGCCGGTGCTGGTGGGAACGATCTCCATCGAAAAGTCGGAGCGCCTGTCGGGCATGCTCAAGCGCCGGGGGGTCCGTCATCACGTGCTGAACGCGAAGCAGCACGAGCGCGAGGCCGAGATCGTGGCCCAGGCCGGCCGGCACGAAGCGGTGACGATCTCGACCAACATGGCCGGTCGCGGGACCGACATCATCCTCGGCGGCAACCCGGAGTTCCTGGCCGCCACGGAGGCGGGGACGCGTGAGCCGGAGAGCCCTGAGTTCCAGGCGGCGCTCGCCAAGTACACGAAAGAATGTGCCGAGGGCCGGGATCTCGTGCTCGAAGCGGGCGGCCTGCACATCCTCGGCACCGAACGGCACGAGTCGCGCCGCATCGACAACCAGCTCCGTGGTCGCGCGGGCCGGCAGGGAGACCCCGGATCGTCGCGCTTCTACCTCTCGCTCGAGGACGACCTGCTGCGCATCTTCGGTGCGGAGCGCATCCAGGGGCTGATGACGCGGCTCGGGATGGAAGAGGGTGAGCCGATCGAGCATCGGATGATCTCGCGCGCCATCGCCAACGCGCAGGCGAAGGTCGAAGGACACAACTTCGACATGCGCAAGCATCTCCTCGAGTACGACGACGTCATGAACAAGCAGCGCGAGGTGATCTATCACCGGCGCCGCGAGACGCTCGGTGGCGAGACCCTGAAGGAAGAAGTCGTCGGGATGATCGAGGATCTGGCGTCGATCGTGGTCGAGACTGCGATCGACTCCGGGGTTACGCACTCGGCCGACTGGGACTGGGAAGCGGTCGAGAATGGAATCGCCGATCGCTTCGGCGTGCGTCTCGAGATCCCTGCGGACGAGAGAGAGGCGCTGACGCCCGACAAGCTCCAGGTGCACATCACCGAGAAGATGTTCGCCCTCTACGATTCCCGCGAGGTGAACTTCACCGAGCCGGTGATGCGCCACCTCGAGAAGGTCATCCTGCTGCAGACGATCGATCAGCAGTGGAAGGATCACCTGCTGACCATGGATCGCCTCAAGGAAGGCGTCGGGCTACGCGGCTACGCGCAGCAGAATCCGTTGCAGGCCTATCAGAAGGAGGGCTTCACGCTCTTCGAGGAGATGGTCGCGCGGATCGATGCCGAAGCGGTCAAGAAGCTCTTGACCGTGCAACTCGTGCGCGAAGAGGACATCGAACGCATCGAGGAGCAGCGCAAGCCGCCGCCGATGACGATGAGCCATGGAGCGGTCGTGGAGACCGCTCCGGCGCAGGCCAAGCCGATCAACGCCGAAGGGGACAAGCTCGGTCGCAACGACCCTTGTCCCTGCGGAAGCGGCAAGAAGTACAAGCGCTGCCACGGCCGCTGACGCTTCGACCGCCCGTTTGGCGCAGCGAAGTTGCTGATCGGGCCGCGGATCTTCTCCGGCCGTGAGTTCGGGACGCCTCGCACACGGATCGCCGAGCCGTGCACGGGGCGCCTGTCCGAACCGAGTTCTAGCGCTACTTCTTCGCGGTTCCGAGAATGGAATCCTTGAAGACCTTCGCGACGGTGAAGGCGACCTTGCGCCGCGCCGGGATCTTGATCGCCTCACCGGTCTGCGGGTTGCGTCCCATGCGAGCCTTCATCTTGCGAAGACGCAGGATGCCCAGCCCGGGGATCTTGACGGACTCACCCTTCTTGATGGTCTTGCCCGCCGTCTCGACGAGCGCGACGAGGACCTGGTCCGCCTGCTTCTTGGTGATGTCTGCCGCCGTGGCAATCTTCTCGAGTAGTTCCGACTTCGTCATAGGCACCCCCTCCACGACAAGAATTGAAGATCTCGATCAATCAAGTAAGGCGGTGCGTCTTACGAGAGAGCCCCTTGTGTGTCAAGGCAAATCGCGTTCGAGAGCACAGAAAGTCGCGCCCAGCGCGGTCTTGCGCGCCCTCGTGACTCTGCGACCCCTCAGGAATGCAGCTCGCGCGCGCTTTGCTCGAGCAGCTCGACCTCGTGTGCGAAGAGCACCAGCTCCTCTCCGCAATCGAAGTCGACCGTGATCAATTGACGCCCGATGTTCTCGCGCGTCGATCGAACGGTGCCTTCTGCCGAGCGGTTCAAGATGCCCCGCTTGTGGGTGATGTTGCGCGTTGCTCGGCAACGCAGGCCTGGGACAAAGGACGAATCCATGGCAGCACGCCTACTTCCAGTCCTCGCTGCCGAGCACGTCTCGTGCCGCCGTAGCCTGGTGCAACCTCGCGCGGGCCTTGCGCTACAAGGGCCTGACGTGGTCGTGGAAGGCCCTGCCAGCATCGGAGGACCGAACCTGGTTTGTCGGAGAGAAGGACGGCAAGGACGGATGGACGCGCTCCGTTCTTGCGTGGAGCACATCATCGTCCACTCGAAGCACGGGCTGGATCGGCTGCCCACGATGTTCGCAGCGCGGCAGTAGCATGGTCAAGGAGTGTGCACGTGAGGTCAGCGGGAGAAGTCGGGCTCGTCGAGCGCGGGGTGATCGAGGGCTTCTATGGCCGGCCGTTCAGCCACGCGCAGCGGCTCGCACTGCTGCGCTTCGCCGGGGAGCGTGGCTTCAACTGCTACGTCTACGCACCCAAGAACGACCCGTTGCACCGCGAGCGCTGGCGCGAGCCTTACCCCGAGACGGAGCTGCACCGGTTCCGGGAGCTGGCCGCCACCGGGGCGGCGCATGGTGTTCGCCTCGTCTACGCGCTCGCGCCCGGGCTGACCTATGATGCCGCCGAGCCCCGTGATTTCGAGCACCTCGAGGCCAAGGTTCACGACGTGATCGCGGCCGGCGCGCGCGGGATCGCGCTGCTGTTCGACGACCTGACGGCTGATTCGACGACGCTCGACCCAGCCGTGCAGGCGACCCTGATCGCGCGCACCGGCGAGCTCGTCGCGGCGATCGATCCCACGCTCGTCTTCTGGTTCATCGGCAATTTCTATTGTGGTGACGCGACCGAGCTGCGCAGCGGAACCGGTTTCTGGAGCACCCTGTATGGCCGCTCCGCGGCGGACTATTTTGCAGCCTACGACGCCTTCGTGCCGGCTTCGGTGCCTATCATGTGGACCGGACCGGCGGTGTTCTCGGGGACCATCAGCGCGCGCGATGCCGCCGACTTTCGCGCCATCGCGCGGCGTCCGGTGGTGCTCTGGGACAACTTTCCGGTCAACGATGCGTTGCCCGGCCAGATCTTCCTCGGGCCCTATCTCGGTCGCGAACCGGACGCGCTGGCGGAGCTGCATGGCGTTGTCCTGAATCTGATGTCGCAGGCGTGCGCCAATCAGATCCCGCTCGCAACCGCCGCCGATTGCCTTGCGGACGCCGAGCGCTACGAACCAGAGTCGTCGCTGACGCGCGCGGTGGCGTCGCTCGCACCCGACGCAACCGCGGCTGTGCACCTCGCGGCGTTCGTCGCGCAGCATCGTGGGCATCCTGTGCTGGCAGCCGGCGCGGCCGCGATCGAGCTGCAACAGCGCATCGCCGCGGCCTTCGCCGCCCAGATGCCGGATGTGCGGGCCCTGGCAGTCCTGCGCGAGCATCTCGTCCTGCTGGCCGACAACGAGCAGCGCCTGCGTGACTCCCTTGGGGCGCACGCGATCCTGGTCGAAATCGAGCCCTGGAGCCGGCAGCTGACCCGGCTTGCGCGTGCCGCGCTCGCCGGCCTCGATGCGCTGCAGGGCCTGGCGGACCGGACCACCTACGAAAAGGCGCGCGATCTCACCCGGGCGCACGATGAGGTGGTCGCCGCGACGCGGCTCCCGCAATCCTTGCTCCCGTTCGTCGCGGGCCACGGTGAGCCGGTCGATCGCTTCGCCGCGCTGTTCAAGGCGATCGACGATCGTCTGGGGGCTAGCTGACCGCGGGCGCGCCGGCCTCGAGCGCGGTGACGTAGCCTCGGATGCGGGCGGCGTTCGCGCCCATGTCGCCGCGCCCCTGCCGGGACTTCGAGCGCACGTCGACGACGCTCGCCGTGCCGTCGGGACGGACGCGAATCACGATGTCGTCCTCGAAGCCGAACAGCACCGACTCGGCCACTGCCGCCACCGTACCAGCACCGGGATCGACCTTGGTGACCGTCCAGTTCGGCATTGCGGCCGCCACCCGTTCCGCACGCTGCAGCGCCTCGGCCGGCGACGCGGCTACCCGCGCGGTGCGCAGGTCCGCGCAGCAGGTGCGCTGGGTGTCGGCGAACGCCGCGGGATAGGCGAGGTCGCGGCCGGCGTTCGCCGGCAGCGAGCCTGCGTACGCGAACGACGGCGGATCTTCGAGGCTGGTCGTGTAGTCGTTGATCATGGACGCGTCACCCGTCCGGAACGCGGCGAAGAGGAAGGCGAGGGCCGCGAGCAGGGCCATCGCCCGACCGAACCCGAAGCCTCGGCCCCGAGCAGTGCTGATCAATGCGCTGAGGCTCGCCACGATGGCGACGATTCCGCCCAGCAGGAAGAGATAGAAGCCGACGATCGCCGGCACGAGCCGCAGCCAGGCCAGCAGCGGGCCCGCAACGACGGACAAACTCGCGACGAGTCCGACGACATCCATGACACCGGAGCGCTTCTGTCCGTTGGCCATGCTCGATCCTCCTTGCCGCAGGGGCTCATTGGGGCTCGATCTTCGCCCCGCGATGGGCTCGCCTTATCGACGCTTTCGGGGGGTGGCGCAAGGAACGACGCGCCAGGGCATCCACCCGACGCGTTGACTTCCCATTCGTCGGTCTGCGAATCTGTCGACCATGACGACTTCCTTCCGAGCCTGGACGTTCGCGCTCTGCGCAGTTCTCCCCCTGTCCGCCTGCTCCCGCGAGGAGCCCCAGGCGCCGGTGGCCCCGGTCGCCGGCGGGCC
>Ga0163153_10001943_pt1 | contig 31586 bp, 30 predicted proteins | sample OliLakLV19MP6IB1_FD_148629 | JGI IMG/M metagenome (GOLD analysis project Ga0163153, IMG submission 148629) | Freshwater microbial mat bacterial communities from Lake Vanda, McMurdo Dry Valleys, Antarctica - Oligotrophic Lake LV.19.MP6.IB-1 | ecosystem: Environmental > Aquatic > Freshwater >...
CACGTCGGGATCTGCGTCGACCTCGACATCCTCGCCACCCAAGGACACACCGACACCCAATGGCGGGCCCTCGTCGCCCGCGACGGCCACTGCCAAACAAACGGCTGCGCTGCCCGGCCGGGCTGGTGCGAAGCCCATCACATCAAACACTGGGCCGACGGCGGCACCAGCGACCTCGCCAACTACACACTCAAATGTTGGCGCCATCACCGCCACGAACACGAAGGCCAGTTCACCCCGCCGCGGCGGGAATGACATCAGCGATGCGCGTTCGCACGCGGGGTCGATGACATCTGCCCCCCACAGATTCGGCTTCCATTTTCCGTCGATACATAGCGGAGGCTTCAACGCGCCGATCGCGATCCCACCCGCGCACCAGCACTTCGGGCCGGTCGTCGCGACATGCCTGGATCTCGGCATCACTCCCCGGTTCATCCCGCTGCGCGAACCGTGACACAACGGGATCGTCGAACACTTCAACGACGTCTGGGACAAGCGCTTCTTTCGCACCGAGATCTGGGCCGGCCCGCTCCGCAACCCGCTCTCAGACCAGTATCAGCCGCCCGCCAGGCTGCCCGCCCGGGGCCGCATCGAAGTGGTGCGCTACATCCGCTCCAACCGACGACTCGACCTGTTCGACAAACGCGTCACGCTCGCCGAGGACCAAACCCACCAGTACGTCACCGCGATCATCAAGGCCCGAACCAAGAAACTCATCGTCGTCACCATCAACGGCGAGATCATCCACCATGGCGACTACGAACTCTCCCGCCGGCTCCGGCAACCGGAACGACCTCCTGGCGGTCAACCACCCTGGGCCACCACCGAAACGATGTTCTGCGGGTCAAGAGCTAGGCAACCTCGCGGCGGTTCGACCAGCACGCGCGCAGCAGGTCGAGCACGACCCCGACACCCCCGCGCAAAACCTGGGGCGGATCGTTCTCCTGGCGCAGCACGGTGACGTCGGTTCCGGCGTCGCCCGTGAGGACGCACGTTTGGTGCACGCGACGCCGTCGCGGATGTAACGACGCCCGCACGTCAGCCGATCCGTCGTCGTTGAGTGGTGCCGTCCATCCGCCGCCGTCGAGGACGATGGCCACGCAGGCCTCAGGCGGCATCAGCCGCTGCGGAATTTCGCGCGCCACTCCCGACCAGAACGGCAAGAGCACAAAGTCGTTGTCGCCGCGAAGCCGGACACCGAACAGCCGCGCCGGGTCGCAACCCGGCGGCAGCGCCAGCACTCGGTCGTCGATTGCCCGCGCGAACTCGTCGAGGACTTGATCGTTCACCGCTACCTCCCGTTACTTCACCGACATGAGAGGGCGGTGGGCACCGCCGCATCGGGCTCGGAAGATCGAGCGCTTCACCGGCGAACGTATCGGACCGAGGCGACAATGCCAAGGGCCCCGAACATGTCACACCGCGTTCTTACGCTTGGGCTGATGCCTCGGAACGTTGTCGACCTGGCTCGCGGCGTCGAACTCGGTGTAATGGCCGGGACCAGGGACGATCACCAGCTGCGAACGGCCGGGGCCGGCTGCTACTTCGATCGCCTCGTGCAACGCAACGGATACGCCGTGCGGACACGGTCGGAGCGTGCCGGTTTCTCGGCTCGGCAACCAGGGGCGAAAGTCCCCGGATCCCGCGAAACTCCCCAGGGCTACGCTCGGCCCGCGTGAACCCGTACAGGACGCTGCGCTCGGTTGTGCGGTTCAGCCCCGTCGAAACCGACCGGGTCGAACGCCGCTTGGCGCGCGCCGCGTCGGTCGATGATCTGCGCCGTATCGCCAAGCGGCGGCTTCCCGGTGGCGTGTTCGACTACATCGACGGCGGGGCCGAAGACGAACGGACGCTGGCCGCGAACCAGGCCGCGTTCGCCGCGGTCACGTTCCGGCCACGCGTCTTGCGTGGTCTCGAAACGGTCGACACCGCGTCGACCATTCTCGGTCAGCCACTCGCCTATCCACTGGTGCTCGCGCCGACCGGCTTCACCCGCATCGCCGACCCTGAAGGCGAACTCGCGGTCGCGCGCGCGGCCCAGCGCGCCGGTCTGCCCTACACGCTCTCGACGCTCAGCACGCGCTCGATCGAAGAGGTGCGCGCCGTCAGCGACGGACGCCTGTGGTTCCAGGTCTACGCGTGGCGCGACCGCGGGCTGGTCAAGGAGATGATCGACCGCGCCGCGGCTGCGCACTACGAAGCGCTCGTGCTCACCGTCGACACCGCAGTGTTCGGTCGACGCGAGCGCGATGTGCGGCGCGGGTTCTCGCTCCCACCGACGATCGGGCCGGGCACGTTCGTCGACGGTGCGTTGCATCCCGGCTGGACGTGGCAGTTCGTACGCGGCGAACCGATCCGCTTCGCGAACGTCGTCGGTCGCGACGTCGGCTACGGCGCATCGCCCGTGAACCTCTCCGACTACATCAACACGCAGTTCGATCCGGCGTTGTCGTGGGCCGACGTCGACTGGCTGCGATCGGTGTGGGACGGACCCATCGTGCTCAAAGGCATCCAAACGGTCGAGGACGCGGTCCTCGCGGCCGACGCGGGAGTCGACGCGATCGCGCTGTCGAACCACGGCGGCCGCCAGCTCGACGGCGCGCCCGCCGCGCTCGATCTCGTCGCCCCCGTTGCCGACGCGGTCGCCGGCCGTACCGAGATCATCTGCGACGGCGGCGTGCGCCGGGGCAGCGACATCCTCAAGGCGGTCGCCGCGGGCGCGACCGCGGCGATGGCGGGGCGCGCCTACCTCTACGCGCTCGGCGCGGGCGGCGAACGAGGCGTCGACCGCGTGCTCGAGTGGTTCCGCGCCGACCTGGTGCGCACGATGAGCCTCGTCGGTGTCGGCACCGTCGCGGGACTCGACCGATCGGTCCTGGCGTAAGATTTTCGCCATGGCGACAACGCTTCCCGGCCTGGGCTTCCTCCCGACATTCGACTCGGTCGCGGAGGAGCGCCTGCACCGCAAGCAGCGGCTCGCGGCGTCGTTCCGGCTATTCGGCAAGTTCGGGTTCGACGAGGGCGTCGCCGGGCACATCACGGTGCGCGACCCCGAGCACCTCGACCGCTTCTGGGTAAACCCGTTCGGGATGAACTTCAAGCACATCGGAGTGTCCGACCTCATCTGCGTCGATCACAGCGGCGATGTCGTCGAAGGCGACGCCATGGTCAACCGCGCCGCGTTCGCTATCCACTCGCAGGTGCACGCGGGGCGCCCCGACGTGGTCGCGGCTGCGCACTCGCACTCGCTACACGGCAAAGCGTGGTCGTCGCTGGGCCGCCTGCTCGATCCGATCACACAAGACGCGTGCGCGTTTTTCGAAGACCACTCGCTGTTCGACGACTTCACCGGCGTGGTGCTCGACCTCGAAGAAGGCAAGCGCATCAGCGCCGCACTCGGCACCAACAAGGCGGTGATATTGCGCAACCACGGGCTGCTCACCGTCGGGCACTCCGTCGACGCGGCCGTGTGGTCGTTCATCACGATGGACCGCAGCTGTCAAGCGCAGCTCCTCGCCGAAGCTGCGGGCACTCCGGTGCTCATCGACGCCGACATGGCGCGCAAGACGCAAGTGCAGACCGGCTCACCGGCCGCGTGCTACCTGTCGTTCCAGCCGCTGTGGGACATGATTGCGCGCGAGCAGCCCGACCTCTTCGAGTAGCGGCGTCACTACTCGCAACCTCGGTGCTCGGCGAGTCCGATGTCCGCCACGAACCCGCCACCGCGGCCACGCCCGTCGACGCCTGACGCCCGAGATCATTCCGGTGGCGCGTATCTGTTGCTGACAACAGATACGCGCCACCAGAAGCGAAAGCTCGCGACGAGGCGCGCCCATCACTCGACGCGGTTCTGGAGTTCTGCACGGCGCGCGGCATCGTCCCCGAAGCCGAAACGGCCGCCGAGCTACGCGCGTCGCTCTGACGCCTCGACGAGTGCGGGCGCGAGTTCGCGCCAGTCCGCACGCGGGAAGTCGTCGTCGGGTCGGATCACCTGGATGCACACGTGATCGGCGCCCGCGTCGCGCATGAGTCCCACGCGCCGCACGATTGCGTCGGTGTCGCCCCAAGCCACGACCGCGTCGACGAGCCGATCGCTGCCCCCGTCGGCGAAATCACCGTCTTCGTAACCGAAATCGCGCAGGTTGTTCGTGTAGTTCGGCAAGTTCACGTACGTCGCCGTGTGCCGGCGCGCAGTCGCCCGAGCGGTCGACGGATCAGGGTCGCGGACCACGGCCAGCTCGACACCAATCAGCGCGTCGGGGCCGAGAATCTCGCGTGCGTGCGCCACGTGTTCAGGCACAACGAAGTACGGGTGCGCGCCGGCCGCACGGTCGCGAGCCAGACCGAGCATGCGCGGCCGGAGCGCGGCGAGCACACGGTCGGCGACGGGCCAGGGAACTTCGGCGGCGTCGAGCCCGTCCAGGTAGTCGACCATCTTCGAGTACGGCTTGGTGTACCGACCGGGATTGCCCATGTCGATGAGCGGCGCGTGACTCACACCGAGCCCGAGCAAGAAGCGGCGTTTCCACGCGTCACTCCACGACGCACGCCGTTGCGCGACCTCGGCCGGTTCGTGCATCCACACGTTGAGGATCCCCGTCGCCACCGCGATACGCGCGGTGGCTTGCAGCAGGTTCTCGATCGACGCGAGGACATCGCCGCCGACATCGGGGATCCAGATCGCGCTGTATCCGAGCTCCTCGAGCTCTGCTGCCGCCTCGGCGATCAGGCCCGCGTCGCCGTAGCGCAGGTTGGCCGACCAGACGCCCGCACCCTGAAGCCGCATGCGTTACTCCTCCGAGCGCGTTCCGGCGACACTACTCCCGGCGCGTTTTCGTCGAGCCCACCGGCCTGCATAGCATCGGACGCGTCGAAGTCCGGTCGAAGGAGCCCCCCACATGTTCAGCCGCCTCGGGACGCGGTGCCACGATCACCGAAAGATGGTGCTGATCCTCTGGATCGTTGCGCTGTTCGCGAGCAACGGCATCGCGGGTGCGATCGGCGACGCGTACCGCCAGGACTTCTCGCTCGACGGCTTCGAGTCGACGGAGGGGTTCGACCTCGTCGAGACCCGGTTCGACGACGGCAGCGGTTCCCCGGTCTCGGGTCAGATCGTGTTCGAGGCCGAGCAAGCCGTCGGCGACGCCGATGTACAAGCCGCGATGGAGGACATGTTCGCCGCGGTCGCGGAGATCGACGACGTGACCTCGGTGCAAAGCCCGTACGCGCCGGGCGGTGAAATCCAGATCTCCAATCGCGGCGAAGCCGCCGGTCGTATCGCGTACGCGACCGTCAACCTTCCCGAGGACATCGACTTCACCCGCGCCGCCGAAATCGGCGACGAGATACGCGACCTGATTCCCGAAGTCGACGGTCTCCGCGTCGAGCTGGGTGGCTTCATCTTCGCCGAGTTCGAGCAGCCGTCGGCTGAGCTGTTCGGGTTGGCGTTTGCCATCATCATCTTGATCGTGGCGTTCGGCTCGGTGATCGCCATGGGCCTGCCGGTGGCAGTGGGCCTGTTCGGCATCGGCATGGGTGGCGCGTTCGTCATCCTCGCCAGCCACCTCATGGAGGTTCCCGACTTCGCGCCGTTCATCGGTGTGATGATCGGTCTCGGAGTCGGCATCGACTACGCGTTGCTTATCGTCACCCGCTATCGAGAACAGCTGCACACGGGCCACACCGTCCGGGAATCGGTCGGCATTGCGATGGACACCGCCGGTCGCTCCGTCCTGTTCGCCGGCGCGACCGTGGTCATCTCGCTGCTCGGCATGCTCCTGATGGGCATCGGCTTCATCGGCGGCCTCGGCATCACCGCATCGCTCACCGTGGCGGCCACCGTCGCCGCGTCGTTGACGTTGCTGCCCGCGCTGATCGGGTTCGCGGGCGAGAAGATCGAAACGACCAAGTGGCGCGGACTGATCGCGGCCGGGTTCGTGGCCCTGGGTCTCGCCGGCGCCGGCCTCAAGATTCCCGCAGTTGCCGGCGTTGGGTTCCTGCTCGCCGTCGTCACGATCGTGCTCGGATTCTTCGTCCCGCCGCTGAAGCGCGAGGTTCCGCATCGCCCACCCAAGCCGCGGCGGGAGACCTTCGCGTATCGGTGGAGCCGCGTGATCCAGCACCGGCCGTGGACCGCGACGATCGCTTCGGCGACCTTCCTGCTCATCCTCGCTCTCCCCTTCCTGCAACTCCGGCTTGGCTTCTCCGACGAAAGCAACTTCGCCGAAGGCACCACCACCAAGCAGGCGTACGACCTCGTCGTCGACGGGTTCGGGAAGGGATTCACCGGACCGATCTACCTCGTCGCGTCGGTCGACGGTGCGGAGCAAGTCGACGCGCTCGTCGCAGTCACGGGCGCGGTTCAGGATGATCCCGATGTCGAGAACATCTTCGGGCCGCAACCCAACGACCCGGAGAATCCAACCGCAGTTCGGTGGTTGATCACACCGACGGGCGGGCCGCAAGACAAGTCGACGACGGAACTCGTCACGCGCCTCCGCTCCGACGTGCTCCCGGCGATCGAGGAGTCGGCAGGAACCCGAGTGCTCGTGACCGGCGCGGTCGCCGGCAACGTCGACATGTCGGCGTACATGGGCGAGCGCATGCCGATCTTCTTCGGCGCCGTGCTGACGCTGTCGTTCCTGTTGCTGATGCTCGTGTTCCGTTCGCTGCTCGTGCCGCTGAAGGCAGTGATCATGAACTTGTTGTCGATCGGCGCGGCCTACGGCATCGTCGTCGCCCTGTTCCAGTGGGGCTGGCTCAACGACCTGACCGGCGTGCAGCCGGGTCCGATCGAGACCTGGGTACCGATGATGTTGTTCGCCGTGGTGTTCGGCCTCTCGATGGATTACGAGGTCTTCCTGCTCTCGCGCGTGCGGGAGGAATGGAAGCGAACCGGCGACAGTCGCCAGTCGGTTGCCGACGGTCTGGCCGCTACCGCCAAGGTCATCACCGCCGCGGCCGCGATCATGGTCGTCGTGTTCGGGAGCTTCATGCTCGAATACGATCGCACCATGAAGATGATGGGCATCGGGCTCGCGACCGCGATTTTCCTCGACGCCACCATCGTCCGCCTGGTGTTGGTACCCGGCACGATGGAGCTGCTCGGCGACAAGAACTGGTGGCTGCCGCGATGGCTCGACCGGATCCTCCCCAACTTCGACGTCGAAGGCCACGCCCCGCCGCCGGAAGACGACGAGGACGCCAACCGACTGCTCGAACCCGTACCCACCGGAGGCGAATAGCCAGGGCAGGTAGCTCGTCAGCTCGATCGCCGCATGTCGACGCGGCCGACGGCTGAATCGCGTGAGCAAGTTCCGCAGCCACGGCGGCCTCGACGTTGACAGCACGCCGTACCACCCGTGTGTCTACGCGACGATCTGCGTCGCCGCGACCGACGAAAACGATGACCGCGCGAACTTCTCGAACTTCGGGTCGGGCAACGTCGATATCGCCGCTCCCGGCGTGAACATTCTCTCGACGACGCTCGGCAGTACGTACGCCAGGAAATCAGGCACCAGCATGGCGGCGCCGCATGTCGTCGGCGCGGTCGCGCTGCTGGCGCAATCAGGCGCGTGCTTCGACGACACCGGCGCCGAACTTGTGGCCCATCTCCTCAATTCGGCTGACACCGTCCCCGGCCTCCGTGTCGCAGGAAGCCGACGTCTCAACGTGGGCCGCGCCATGGCGATGTGTCCCCGCCCGACCGTCTCGGTCGGGGATGCGGAGGTCGTCGAAGGCGACGAGGGCGAACGTCGGACGCGAGTCCCCGTCTGGATCTCGACACCGACGCCGGCAGAAGCACGTGTGACGTGGACCGTCACCGATGTCACGGCGCGAAACGGAGTCGACTATGCGATCCCGCCCTCGGGAGTCATCACCTTTCCGCCCGGTCAGACGCTGAGGTGGCTCGACCCGCACGTGCTTCCCGACGCGGTCGACGAGCCCGGCGAGTCGTTCCGCGTAACACTGTCGGCGCCCGACGGTCTCGTGATCAACCGCGGCTCCGGCAAGGTGAAGATCCACGACGATGATCCGTCCGCCACACGGCCGCGGGTCGGACTCGGCACTGTCCTGACGGGCAAGACCGATGGCATCCACTATGTCGTCACGCTTTCCCGCCCGGTCACCGGCACCGTGCAGGTGCCCCTGCGGCTGCGGCACGTTCAAACGGGAGCAGTCACCAACGTCACCGCCAGCATCTCGGGCGGTTCGGCGGTGACAGTCCTGATGCTGGACGTTGCCGCGGCCGGGACGTATCGGGTGTCGACCGGCACACTGCCCGTCGGCATCGATCCCCCGCGCAAGAAGGGCGCAATCGTCATCAAGTAAGCGGCCGTCGCTTCGGCCCCCGCGCCGTCATTCCGGACGCGCGTATCTGTTGGTGGCAACAGATACGCGCGTCCAGAAGAGGGTCTAGGCGGCGAGCGCCGGTTCAGCCCGGTCGCGTCGTTGCGGCGTTCGCCGAAGGCCGCGACGATGCCGCAGACTGAGCGGAGTAGCGCGCTTCCGCCGCCACAGATCAGCCGAACCCGAGGAGAACCACCATGCTCATCATAAAGACCGTGAGCGGTGCCGAGATCCGGATCCCAATGGCCGATGTCGAGAGCATTACCGAGATGGAACCGGCCACGGGCGAATTACGCGAGCCGCCACCGCACCCGTACATTCATCGAGAAGGTGTCAACCGCTGTGCAGCCTGCTGGCGGCCTCGCACCGACCGGTCGCACACCGACCAAGCTGTGCACAGCTGACGCGCGATGCGCATCCTGTACCTCGACATCGACACGCTGCGCGCCGACCACGTCGGTTGCTACGGCTACCACCGCTCCACGACGCCGAACATCGACGCGCTGGCAGCCGACGGCGTGCGGTTCGCCAACGTGTACGCGTCTGACGTGCCGTGCCTCCCAAGCCGCACGGCGCTCATCACCGGCACGTTCGGTATCCGCAACGGTGTCGTGAACCACGGTGGCACGGCGGCGGATCTGCGCTCGCTCGGCCGCAAGCGCGAGTTCGTGAGCCGATGGTCGTCGCAGTCGTGGGCGGGCCGGTTCTACAACGCGGGGTGGCACACCGCGTCGTTGTCGAGTTTTCCGTTCCGGCACTCCGCGACGTGGTGGAACGCCGGGTTCATGGAAGCCATGAACCTCATGCGCGGCATGGGTGGCGAGCGCGCCGATCAGGTCCTGCCCGGCGCGCTCGATTGGCTGGAACGACGCGGGCGCGCGGACGAGTGGTTCCTGCACGTGCACCTGTGGGACCCGCACACGCCGTACAACACACCGAGCGAGTACGGGAACCCGTTCGCGTCGGACCCCATCCCCGCGTGGCACACCGAGGAGGTGCGCGCCCGCAACTGGGAGTTGTCCGGGCCGCACTCCGCGCAGGAGCCGTGGGGCTTCCGGCCCGACGAATGGGGACCGCCTCCGCCGCGCCAGCCGTGGGACGCGAGCTCGATGGACGCGGTGCAGCAGATCTTCGACGGCTACGACGTCGGCATCCGCTACGCCGACGACGCGCTGGGCACGCTGTTGAACAAACTCGCCGACCTCGGCGTGCTCGACGACACCGTGGTACTCGTCAGCACCGACCACGGTGAGGCGTTCGGTGAGTTGGGCGTGTACGCCGACCACCAGGCCGCCGACGAGGCGACGTGCCACATCCCGGCCGTGCTCCGCGGGCCCGGGATCGCGCCGCAGGTGCACGACGGATTGCAGTATCACCTCGACGTCGCGGCGACGGTCGTGCAGCTCGCCGGGCTCAGGGTGCCGCGGGCGTGGGATGGTCAACCGATCGACATCGGCGGCGCCGGACGAGACCACCTCGTGGTCTCGCAGGGCGCATGGTCGTGCCAGCGGGGCGTGCGCTTCGGCGACCACCTCTACCTCCGCACGTGGCACGACGGCTACCACGGGCACTGGAACGACGAGATGCTCTTCGACGTCGCGCGCGATCCGCACGAGACGATCGACACCGCGGGTACCGACCCCGCAACCGCGAAGTTGGGCGCATCGATCCTGGCGGAATGGACCGCCGAACAACTCGAACGCACCCAACTCGACGACCCGCTCGACACCGTCCGCACCGAGGGCGGCCCGTACCACGTGCGCCGGCATCTCCCTTCGTACGTCGAACGGCTACGCGCAACGGGCCGCAGCCATTGGGCCGACGTACTCGTCGACCGCCACCGCGCCGAGATGTAACGACTCGCTAGCGCGCGTCGAGCGCGGCGGCGTCGGCGCGCAGGCGGGCGAGCACTCGCCGTTCGTGCCCGAGCGGGTTGCCACCATTGGTCGCGCGTCCGAGCGCAAGACCGAGCATCGTCTCGCGCGCCCTCGGTCATGACGTCGGCCGCGGCCATCATCGCGTTGTACCGGCAATTGCTCACGCGCATCCTCGCGCCGGCCTATGCGTGAGCTCACCGCTCAGAACAGCACGGGAGTCGCGGCCACCGGAACCTGGGTCGGCGGGATCGTCGGTGCCACGGCTCCTCACTCTTGCCAGGTTCTGGTTCTTCGTCACGGATCTCCCGATTGTCCGTCCCGCCGGCAGCTGTAGAGATCATCGCCGTGGGGGTTGGTGCGCTATGAGAGCACGACTTGGGATCTGGATGCTCGCGGGGATGGTCACCGCCGTTCCCGCGCTCGTCGACGCCACCGCGGCCGGTGCGCAGTCATTTGTCGTCGGCAACGACACCCGCGCCGGGGCAGTCGCGCTGCCGACCGGTAGCACCGAAGTCGACTTGGCCACGGCGAACGCCGAGACCGACACGTCGTGCGCCGAGGTCGGCGCCGACCTGTGGTACCGCTACGAAGCGCTCGGAACGGTCACCGTGTCCGCGCACGCGCTCGACGCGGGCGCGGACCCCGTCGTCGAAGTGATCTCGGGCAACCGCGTGCTCGGTTGCAACGACGACATCGACAACGCGACGGTGGACGCTTCACTGACCTTCAAGGCGTCGACCACAGTCCTGCTTCGAGTCGCGGCCGCACCCGAGAGTGCAGGCCGGGTCGCGCTGCACGTCACGTCGACGGCCGCGGCAGCTACAGCCACCGGCGCGATCTTCGGCGTCGTGACCGACGACCTCACCCACCAACCGCTCCCGCAGATCTGTGCACTCATCTCGAACCAGAGTCCGGCCGGCGGCGACGGGCGCGTACCGACTCGACGGGCTCGCACCGGGCGAATACAAGCTGCATTTCTACGACTGCAATTTCCCCGAGACGAGGGATCACTACGCGCCGGAGGACTGGCCGACACTCGTCACCGTGGGGACCGGCGAGGTCGGCCCCGTCAGCCCCGAGTTGGCACGAGGCGGGGTGATCACCGGGACCGTCAAAGCGCAGGACATGCCCGACGGCTTGCCGTCCGTTTGTGTCCGCGCGGTCGGAAACAACGGCTTCGCGGTCGCGTTCGACACCTTCAGTTTCACGCGGAGCTACCGGTTGACCGGGTTGCCGGGTGGCAAGTACGCGGTCGAGTTCAAGGATTGCACCTTCGGGTTGTACGCACCCGAGGATGCGACGGTCACCGTGCAGGTGCGTTCGGTGAAGACCAAGAACGCGGTCCTGCGAGTCGGCGGGATCATCGAAGGTCTCGTCACCAGCGAAGAGACCGGAGCTCCACTCTCCGATATCAAGGTCGACGTCTACGACAAAACCGGCGGCCTCGCGTTCCCGGTGTGGACGAATCAGAGCGGCTCGTATCGCGTTACGGGGCTCCCGAGCGGCTCTTACGATCTGCATTTCGCTACTGACGACGACGCGGTCGTCGCGTCCGAGTGGTGGGACGACCAACTGGTGCGCGCCGATGCCGATCCGGTAAAGGTGACGATGGGCAAGACCAAGCTCGGAGTCAATGCCGCGCTCAGCGCCGGCGGCGCGATCAACGGCACCGTTCGCGATGCGAGCACCGGAGAGCCGGTCGCGGCGTGCATCACCGCGACCAGCGCGTCGCGCGAGTTTCGGCGGCTCTGGGTCGCCCCGTCCGGCTCATATCGCCTCGGCGGCATCGTCGGTGACGATGTCGTGGTGCGCTTCAGCGCATGCGGATCACCGTCGGTAATGCTCGCGACGAAGTGGCACGACGACGCGATCAACGCCGCCGCCGCGACCCCGATCGCCGTCGATAACGGCGACGAGCTCACGGGCATCGACGCCGGCCTCGAACCGTTCGGCACCTACGCGGGGCAGGCCGTCGTCGCCGGATCGGGCTTCCCGCGCGTGCCGGCGCAGAACGTGTGCGCATCGTTGTACGCGCCGGACGGATCACTCGTCGATACCACCGAGCAGCGAGGATTCTCGTTCCCGGTGTTCCGCTTCGCGTTCCTGAACCCGAGGGTGTACACGCTTGTCGTTGACGACTGCGGCGACGCGGACTTGTACGCGCCCGTCACGCTGCCGGCCACGCCGACGCCCGGAAACGGGGCGCCGATCGTCACGATCGAAATGCCGCCCGCGCCGACGACGTGCCACGGCCAAGTCCCGACCATCGTCGGCACATCCCGGGCCCGACAAGCTGCGCGGAACCAACGGCCCCGACGTCATCGCGGGCTACGGCGGCGACGACGACGCCATCTCGGGCCTGGGCGGTGACGACCTGGTGTGCGGTGGAACCGGCAGCGACAAGATCTCCGGAGCCGGGGGCAACGACACGCTCGACGGCCAAACCGGCGACGACGTGTTGACCGGCGGTGCCGGGCTCGACACGCTCATCGGCGGCCAAGGAACCGACAAGTGCTCGGTGCGGGGCGGCGTTCGCTCCCCGGCCGACGACTTCGGCGCGGTCGACGTCACGCACCCGATCGTGCGTGCACATCCGGTGACTGGAACCGGCGCTGTACATCGACCTCGACCGCACCAACCACATGCTTGGGGCGCGGCTCCGCCCGGCCCGGTTCACACGAGCAGGGCTTCGCGCACATAGCGCGGGGCGGTGTCGACGCCGATGGCAGCGGCATAGCCGTCGAAGCTGCCGTAGTCGCACCGCAAACCCTCGAGCAGGGCTCTCATCGCGGCCGGTTCGGCCGCGCCGATCGCGGCGGCCAGCCGGTGCAGCTGGTCGGAACCGTCGGGGTACGTGGCATGCATGTGGGCAATGAGTCGCACCATTGCGCCGGCAGAAAGCGCGTAGTCCGCGACGATCGTGTCATCGGGCACGCCGAGGATTCCCAGGAGAACAGCGGCAACGACACCCGTGCGGTCCTTGCCGGCGCTGCCGTGAAACACCGCGGGGTACGCGCTCGGGTCCGACAGGATCGCGAGAATCTCGGCGATCGTGGCGCCCGCGTCGTCGAGCAGCGCGCGGTAGTAGCGCGCCACAATCAGGGGGTTCGTCCACGCCGCCAGTTCCTCGGGTTCGGGGAGCACGTTGGCGAGGGGCAAGCGGTGCTCGACGACGCCGGAGAGCACGGCGGCATACCGGTTGCGCGTGGCAACCTCGTCGTGGGTTCTGAGGTCGATGACAGTCGCGAGGTGCAGCGAGCGGAGCGTCGCCGCATCGGTGGCGCTCAGCGCGTGAGGTCCGTCCGCGCGACCGTACAGCCGGTGTCTGAACGGACGAGTGCCCGCCCGTGAACACGCTGGGAACCGAAGGTGACAGCTTCGAAGCGCGGGAACGCCAAGGTGAACGGGGAGTCGTCGCCCACCGTCTTCGACTCGGCGGCAGGAGGAACTACACGTCGAAGTCGCCGCCGCCGCTGTCGGCCACGAGTGACGCGCCGGTCACGTCGTCGTTCATCGCCACGTCGTTCGATGTGATCGGTTCTTGGACGCCTTTCCGCGCCGACACGTGCTCGGTCTCTTCGGCTACGGCTGCGTCAGCACGTCGACGTCGATGGCGTTGTCGAACTTCCAGGCCTTGCTCCAGGTGTCGTGCCAGCCGAACGGCACGTAGATCGCGCCCTTCACGCCGCCCGCGGCTTCGGTCGAGAACGACCACGGGCCGCCGCTGTCGCCGGCAACCGTGTTGCGGTCGTCCATTCCGATCAGGTCGGATGCGATACCGCTCCCCGACACCTGCACGACGATGGTCGACCAGACGTCGTCGCAGATCCGTGTCGACTGCTGACGGCTGAACACGCAATACGTGTTGTTGACTGCCGACGACGTCTCGACCGAGTTGACCTCGCGCTGGTCGGTGACATTGGCGAAGTACTCGGCGAGATCCGAGTGGTTCGGTGTGCTGTGCCACTCGACATCGCCGAAGAGCCCGAGGTGCGCGTCCTCGAAGTCGAAGTCGTAGGAAATATTGGTCAGCGGCTGGAGGTATGTGTCGAGCCCGTCGCAGTGCGCGGCGGTGGTCGCACCGGTCTCGCCCGTCGTCTCGTGTTCGACGCTGAAGCCGGAGGTGCACTCGCTGCTCGAACTGCTGACCTCGGCGCCGCCGAAGGTGTGGTGGTCGAGGGAGACGTCCTGATCGGTGTACCGCACGCGCGTTCCACCCCGGAGCGACAGGGGAAGCGCGACGCCAGGTCGCCGCTGACCGCTGATCGCCACCTCGGTTCGGCCGGTCGGAAGCACCGCCACCGCGACCTGCTCGTAGCCGTGACCCTGGAAGAACGTTGCAATCGCGGTCGCGCGGTTCCCGAGCTCTGTCGCCGAGTACTTGCGGTTGCCGGTGAGACGAACGTTGAGCCCCGACGCGGTCGCGAGCGTTTTCGCGGCGGTGGGAACGGTGCCCTTGAAGCGCAGGAAGCTCCGCCCGCCCGGTTTCGTCGCGAACTCGGCGCCCGAGAACACCGTGGCGTCCTGCGCCTCGATCGCGTCCTGGAGGTCGCCGAAGCGCTCCTGATCGGCCATGTGCCGGGTCGTCTGCTCGATCGTCCACCCCTTCTGCCGGGCGATGAGCGCGACGTCGATGGCGTCGGACTCGGCGCGGTCGTGAACAGCGTGCGGCGGCGGCTCGGGATCGGCCTCGGTTTGGCCGTGCGCAGGCGCCGCGTGCGCCAGCCCGAACGTCAGCGGCAACACGGTCAGCAGCACGACGATCGGGCGGCGGGCAATACGGGTCGTGAAATGCGTCGTGGTCATGTCGGGTCCTTCAACTCGGTACAGGAGGCGAGTGTACGAAACCGCGGTGGCGCTAGCGGGCCGCTAGCCGGCGCAAGATCTCGGTCTCGGGCGCGGCGGGTGCGCCAAGCTCGCCCAGCATGGCGTCGCACCGCTCGAGCGCGTGCGTCGCGCCGGCACGGTCGCCGACGGCGAGCGCGGCGGCGACCAGGATGCGGTACGCACCCTCCGACCAGGGCTCTGCATCCAGGACCGTGCCGGCCGCGGCGGCGGCCGCCTCGGGCCGGCCCGCGGCCAGCGCCGCGGTGGCGGCCTGCAACCCGACGCGTACCGCCCACGCATCGAGCTGCTCGGTGGGCCCCGTTGCCCACTCGGCGTCTCGGAACTCTTCGAGGTAGCGGCCTCGCCATTTCGTCAGCGCGTCGGCGTACGCGTCGGCCGCGGCCCGAACATCGCCCGCGGCCCGGGCCGCGTCGGCGGTCGCGGCCGCCGTTTCGAACTGTTGCACGTCGACGGTCACCTGGGGCGGGCCGAGCAGCACGAAGAAGTCGTTCTGCATGCGCAGGTAGAAGGGCGCTTGTTCGCGCGGCCGGTCCGGCTCGAGCAACGCCTGCAAATACGTCAGCGTGACTCGCAGGTTCCGGCGCGCGTCCGCGTCGGCGAGATCGGGCCAGAGCGCGGCGAGCACCCGCTCGCGGGCAACCGACCCGTGATGGGCGACGAACGCGAGGAGTTCCCGGACGCGCCGACGGCGCCAGTGGGGTGCGTCGACCAGCTTGTCGTGCATCGTCAGCGCGGTCGGTCCGAACAACGCGATTCCGACGACGGTCTCAGTCGTGGCGACGCGCAAGCCGCGCGTGAGCGGGTCACGGGCTGCGGGTGCGAGGAGCCCGGCGAGATCACGTGCTTCGACCGTGCGTCCCTGCGCGTCGAGGGCGTTCGCCAGCAAAGCGATCCAACGGCCGGGCGCGCTCGACGCGATCAACGGCGCGGGCGGCCAGTCATCGACGCCGGGGAGCGGCTGCCCGGCCCGCACCGCCATCAGGGCGCGCGCGACGGTGCGCCGGGCCGCATGCAGCGGGCCGAGCGGGGCGGCATCCCACACCTCGCGCATTTCGTCGGAAAGGACGTAGGCGACGACGAATGCCCACCGCAGCGATCGGCTCGCAGCGGGCAACGTGGGCGGACACTCGGCGAGGAACGCGTCGAGCGCGGCGCGCGCATCGTCGTCGTCGCCGGCCGCGACCGCGGTGGACGCGCGCGCGGCCGTCAGCATGCCGCGCAGATACGGCAGCGCGGTCGCGCCGAGCGCATCCTCCGCGAGCGCCTGCGCGCGCCGGGCCTGGTCGACGTTGCCTCGCCCCGCTTCGACGATCGCGGTCGCGACACCTCCCCAGAGCCGGTCGGTCCCGGACGCGCGTGCGAGGTCGGGCAGGGGCGGCAACTCGGCGGGGACGTCAGCGGGGCGACCGGCCTGCCATGTGGTGCAGGGGACGACGAGTTGATACGACATCGAGCAGACGCGGGCGGGCCATCGCACCTGACGGCAACGACGGTCCGAGCACCCGCGAATCGTAATGAGAGACCGCGTAACACGCACTGCCGCAGGCTGGATTGCGGGTGCTAGCCGGGTGCTAGCGGGCGAGCGGCGGTGTGTGATCCCAGGAGATTGGCGCCACCTGGGTCCAAACATCGCAGACACCGGCAGCTTGGGCCTCGCCGAGCGCGACGAAGGTGGCCGACGCGGTCGCGCAGAAACGGTGCTTCTCGTCGGTGACGACGGCGGTCGTGGCGATGGTCGACGAGTCGGCCGGATTCATCGGGGCGCGGGTTCGCGCCACACTGATGCGCGTGCCCAGAACCCCGAACTGTCCCGCCCCTTACGTGGTCGCCGGCATCGGCTACCTCGCGCCGTCGCGCACGTCCGGCGCGCCGTGACCGGCCGCGAGTGGGCCGCCTACGTCGAGCGCTTCCACGACGAGTCGCCCGGTGTCACCGAGTCCGTCCTCGGCCGCGCCCTCGACGCGGGCGGGATGAACCCCTACGCCTGGGTTGCCGACGGCCTGCGTTCCGAACGCGTGCTCGATGTCGGCTGCGGGAGCGGACCAATGCACGAGCACGTCGCGGGCTGGGTCGGCGTCGACGCGTCGCGGGCGGAGCTGCTCGCGGGCCGGGGGCGCGCGGTACCCGTGGTCGAGGCACGCGCCGAGGCCCTGCCGGTTCGGGATGGGTCGGTTCCCGCGGCGATGCTGGTCATGTCGCTCATGGTTGTCGACGATCCCGCGGCGGTGGTCGCCGAACTCGTGCGCGTCCTGGGCCCGTCGGGCGCGGTGTACGTCCTCCTACCGGCCGACCGGCCGCTGCGCGGCACGGACCGGGTCCGCTACGGAGCACTGCTCGCGGCGCTGGGCCGCACGAGGATGCCGTTTCCGCAGCCCGATGTCGTGCGAGATCCCTGTGCCGTGCTCGAAGCCGGCGGGTTCACCGTCATCGACGACGAGCGCCGCCGCTTCACGTTCCGGGTCGCGTGTACAGCAGATGGCGAGTCGTTCGTCGACAGCCTCTACCTGCCCGGCGTCTCGACCCGACGGGTCCGACTCGCCCGCGCCGTCGTGCGCGCGTGGGGCGTGTGCGACATCGGCATCCCGCTGCGCCGCCTGTTGGCCCGAACCGGCGATCGTCATGCCGCGCCGCCGCCTGTCGACGCGGCGCGGGCGAGCAGCCGTGCGGCGCAGTCGTCGCGAGCTTCAGTGGTCGTCGCATGACCCCGCGGCGCCGCAGCCACGCCATCGGCCACTCGAGTTCTCACGATTCGCTGAATTCGTCGCGGAGGGCCGCGCGGGCGCGAAGCTCCGGCGTACGGTTGGCTGGATCGACCCGGGCGAGCTCGAGGGAGCGCCAACCTTGATGAAGAGCCACGCGCAGGCTGCAGGCCCAGACGGCGATGCAGTCCGCATCGTTGATCGTGATTCGGAGGTCGCAACCCCAATGGGCAGGGTCCCGCTGTTGCGCGCCGAGGATGCGCCGTTGCTGGCGCGGCCGTTCTATGTCGACGGTGATCCTGGACCGATCGTCGCGGTGCTGGCGCACGTCCCCGAGCTCCTCGTGGTCGCGTTGCCGTTCTTCGGCCGGGTCCTCGGCGAGTCGGCCGTCGACGCGCGCACGAAGGAGATCGTCATCCTGCGGGCTTCGGCCGTCGCTCAGTGCCGCTACTGCGTCGACGCGCACACCCTGGTCGCGCTCGACGCGGGGCTGACTGCCGAAGAGGTTCGCGTTTTGCGGGACGACGCGCCGCTCGCGGGAGCCTTCGCCGAACGAGAACGCGCACTGGTGGCGTGGGTAGACGCGGTCGCCGGCGAGCGGGGGCCGGTGGCCGAGAGCACCGCCGTCGCACTGCGGTCGTGGTTCGCCGACCACGAAGTCGTGGAGCTCACCTTGCTTGCGGCGACGACGCTGCTCCTGAACCGGCTGTGTACGGCGCTCGAGCTGCCCTCGGTGGATGCCACGCTCGAACGGCTGCGGGACTGCGGGTTCGGGTCGTGACGTCGGTGATCGCCGACGCTGTGGCCGACGGCACACTGTCCGGCCGGGTGTGGTTCTACAGCAACTACCACTGCAATCTCGCGTGCACGTACTGCCTCACCGAATCGGCGCCCGAGGTCCCGAAACGGTTGCTCTCCGATGCAGCGATGCGGACTGCCGCAACCCAAGCGGCCGCGCTCGGGTTCACCGATCTCGGCATCACCGGCGGCGAGCCGTTCCTCGCGCCGGGCATCGTCGACACGCTCGACGCGTTGACCGACACACTGCCGACGCTCGTATTGTCGAACGGCACCCGGTTCACGGAGGCGCTCGTGCGACGGATGTCGCGCCTGGCCGGGCGGGACCTGGCGGTCCAGGTGTCGCTCGACTCGCCGGACCCCGAAATGAACGACGCCATGCGCGGACCCGAGAACTTTGCGCGGGTCGTCGACGCCATCCCCCGGTTGGTCGACGCCGGTGTCCGAGTCCGCATTGCGACCACCGCGACGGCGCTCGACCCCGACGCGGCGGCCCGCCTCTGTGAGCTGCACCGCGGCCTCGGCGTCGCCGACGCCGACCACGTCGTGCGGCCGATCGTCAGCCGCGGACGCGGGATCGACCACGACGACGCGGTCGGCGTCTCCCCCGAGAACCTGCCGCCGGAACTGACGATCACGGCCGACGGCGCGTTCTGGAGCCCGTTCGGTCCGACCGTGCGCAACGGCCGGCTCGACACCGATCTTCTCGTCACGCGAACGACGAACCCTCTCCGCATGCCGGCCGAGGAGTTGTTGGGTCTCGTGGCGGGTCGTCCGCCCGGCGGGGACACCACGATGAACATCAGGTGAGCGTGAGCACGCCGCACCCGGTCGGGTGCAATCGCCGGCGGGCACCACACAACGCACCGGAGGAGGTTGGTCGATGACCGAGACCGTGAGACCTACAGATGAGGTCGTTCCCGACCGGATCGGGCGGGTGATCCTCGGCGCGTTCCGCATCACGGTGGGCATGCTGTGGCTCGTCAACGCCGGTTGGAAACGCCCACCCGACTTTGGTGAGAACAGCGGCCGCGGTCTTTATGGGTTCACGACCGATGCGGTCGAACACGAGGTCTTCCCGCCGTTCGCGTGGCTCGTACGGGAGGCCGTGCTGCCGAACTTCCGCGCCTTCGGGTGGGGTGTGCTGATCGTCGAGGCCGCGCTCGGCGCGTTTTTGACCCTCGGTCTGCTCACGCGCTTGTGGGCGCTGGTCGGCGTCGGGCAAGCAATCGCGATCGCCCTGTCGGTGCTCAACGCGCCGGACGAGTGGCCGTGGTCGTACTACCTGATGGTCGCCGCCAACCTCGTGCTGTTCGCGATTGCGGCCGGACGTTACGTCGGCCTCGACGGCGTCCTGCGGCCCGTATGGGCGCAGCGCGACACGTGGTCCGCACGCATGGCGCTCCGATGGTCGTAACCCGTATCGGGCGCGCCGTCGTGGTGCTCGGTGCCGTCGCCGTCGCGTTCGGCGTCGCGGGCCTCGCCGCCGCCGACGGTTCCTTCACCGACCGGGCGGGATGGTTGGTCGGCCGGCCCTCGATCGAGCTGGCCCTCGCCGGCTTCAACCGCCTGGGAGCGATGTGCACATTGGCCCTCGGAGTGGTCGCGGTCGTCGCTGGTTGGCGCCGATCGGTGCTCGGGGTAGGCATCGCCGCCGCGGGCTTCGCGGTGATGGCGCTCCAGGTCGTCGTCCAGTGGGGGCGGGGCGCCAACGTGCTCGGCGGCCGCGGCTCGAACCTCTCCCTTTGGGGTGGTCTCGCAATCGGTCTGGCGACGCTCGCGTGGGCGATGCGCACCAACGCCGACGAGCGCGACCCCGCGTGACGAACGTCGCGGTGTCGCTCGAACCCGAAACACAACGAGGACTCCTCGGCATCGCGATCGCCGAAGACCGGGTCTTCGCCGCGTGGACACGACGCGCCGACGACCGGATCGTCGTCGCGCAGGTCGCACCCGGGAGGGAACGAGTGCTCCGGGAAGGCCCGCCGGCAGCAGATCTCGCCAACGGCGGCCACCTCGCGATCGACGACACGGGCCCTCGACGGATGGTCGAAGCATCGAGTTCGAGGTAGACGACGAGACATTCGACAAGCTTCGGACCGAGTTCGCCCAGTGGCGGGCCGAACTCGAGCCCTGAGCTACGCCTTCGTGGAGAATGGGAGCCGTGGACGATTTCGTGATCGCTCGCAATCCCGACGCCACGTCGTCGTTGCCGTTCCTGCTGCGCGTTCCTGTCGGCTCGCAGGCAATCGTGCTCAAGGCGCGAGACACGTGGCCGCGCACGGCCAAGGTCTACTGCCACCCGGCTGACACCTGGCCGTCGGACGCGGACGTGATCGAACGGGTACCGGTCCGTGAGTGCAGGCGACGCGGTCCTGCGATCGATCTCGTCTTGGCCCGCGCGCGAGAGAACCGGTCGCAGTTCGTGTTCGCGCAGGCCCGCGGGCGTGAGGTCGTGTTCTGGCAGAGCGCGCGGACTGCACGCCAGGCCCGCCCCAACGTCCGGGTGCCGACCCGGCGCGCGTCGGGCGAAGCACTCGTGATCGTCGTCGACAGTCACGAGCGGTACCCGTGGCGGTTCAGCCAACAACAATGCACGACCGAGCGGCGCGCGTTGCGGGCCGGCGACTACGGCGTCGAGGTCGACGGAACCGTCGTCGCTTCCGTCGAGCGCAAGAGTGTCGCCGATCTCGTCTCGACGCTCACGACCGGCAAGCTGCGCTACCTGCTTGCCGATCTCGCGACCGTGCCACGAGCGGCGGTCGTGGTCGAGGATCGTTACTCGTCGCTGTTCAAACTCCAGCACGCGCAGCCTTCGGTCGTTGTCGAGGGTCTCGCCGAAGCACAGGTCCGTTTCCCGTCGGTACCGATCGTGTTCTGCGAGAACCGACAGCTCGCGCAGGAGTGGACATACCGTTTCCTCGGCGCCGCGCTCGTACACGCCCGCGACGACCAGGCCGCGCGGCAGCGAGCCCTCGAACTGGTTGCCGCGCCCGTGCAGCCGGGCCCGACCACCGCCCAAGTGCGCGCCTGGGCGCGAGCCATGGGCATCTCAGTCCCCGACCGCGGCCGACTCCGCCCCGAAGTCTGGGACGCGTACCGAGCCGACCATCCGGAACTCTGACGGGCGCGATCGCGGAACGCGACGTGCTGCCGCGGCTTTTCGAAATCGCAACGCCGCCACCGAGCCGCCGCAGCAATACGGTCGGGAACGGTGGCCGGCGCAAGGTTGCCTCGTTCAGCGCGCCGGCCGCCCGGAGCTGTCGGGGCTTGTCGAAGACTCCGATGCTGAGAACTCGGTGGGATCCACACCCGGTAACAAGTTGGTGTTGACCACGCGCACGCTTCCGTGCTTGGGGTCGAGTTCGACCTCGGCGCCGTCTGGAATGTGGCGCGTCGCGCCGCGGACGCCGATGATCGCGGCGATGCCGAGCTCGCGTGCGACGATGGCGGCATGGCTGATCGCACCGCCCTCCTCGACGATCAACCCTGAAACGATTGGAAGCACCGCGTTGTACGCCGGGGTGGTGAAGGGCACGACGAGCACGTCGCCGGGTTCGAGGACCGCCAACGCGTCGGCGGGGTCGGCAGCGCCGCGATTCGAGACCCGCGGACCGCCGCAGCGACACCCAGCCTCCGACCTTCCCGACGTCTTCGAGGTCGATGCCGGCTTCGTTGACGAACGTCGCGAGGGAGGGTGGCTCGTCGACCGTCGTCGCCATGACTTGCAGTTCGCGGCGCAAGGCGGGCGCGTTGGCAAGGACCGCCGAGCGAAGGTGCTCGACAATCCACTCACGCGCCTGACGGTCGAGTTCGATGTGGCAGCCGCTCGGAAGGAACGGAAAACCGGTCTCTGAAGCATTGACCAAGTCGCGCCGGCCGATGCCCGTCAGGGCGCGGAGCCGCAGATCGAAGCGAAACTCGCGTCGGTAGTTCGCGACGAAGTCGAGGACTGTGCACACTTCCTTGCCGTCGTGCCGTCGCAAGCCGCGGCCGATCTGCTGGAGGAACACCGTGACCGATTCTGTCGGCCGCAAAAGCAGGATTGTGTCGACCTCGGGGATGTCGATGCCCTCGTTGAAGACATCGCGCGTGAAGATCGCGGCCAGCTCGCCACGAACGAGCCGGGCCACAAGCTCGTTGCGCATCGCCTCGGGCGTCTCGCCGGTCACCGCAACCGACGGCAAACCCCGCTCGTCGAAGTACCGAGCCATGTACTGCGCGTGCTCGACGGTTGCGCAGAACCCGAGCGCTCGCATGCGGCGGGGTTGGGCGACGATGCGGTGGAGCTGGCGCAGGATGAGTTGGGCACGAATGTCGTCGCCCGTATAGAGCGCGCCGAGATCGGATGCCTGGTAGCGCCCTGCTTCCCAGCGAACGCCCGACAGGTCGGCGGTGTCGGCCACCCCGAAGTACTGGAACGGGGCCAGGAGTTGGCGGTCGAGCGCATGCCAGAGACGCATGTCAAAGGCGGTGCGACCGTCGGTCCAACGTCGGATGTCGAGCCCGTCGGCTCGTTCCGGTGTTGCGGTGAGCGCGAGGAGAACGCGGGGTTGGAGGTGATCGAGCAGGCGCCGGTACGTAGACGCTTCCGAGTGGTGGAACTCGTCGACGATCACCACGTCGAACACGCTCGGGTCGAGCTTCGTGGGATCGTTCGCGTGCAGCGTCTGGATCGAAGCGAACACGTGGCGGCCGAGCTCCGGCCGATGGCCGCCGACGAAGAGCTCGCCAAACGATCCGTCGCTCAGCGCCTCGCGGAACGTGCGGCGCGACTGGCTGAGGATGCGCTCTCGATGCGCGACGAACAGAAGTGTGGGGTCTTTCCGGTACCCGTCGGCGCCACGACGAGATTGCGCCACGAATCGTGATTGCGCCGATCGGAGTCAAGCGCTTGGAGGATCTCCTCTTGGTAGGGCCACGGAGTGAACCTCAGCCCTGAGAGCTCGGTGTCCTCGTCGCGTGGGCCGTGTCCGAGCGCGACGTCGAGCCGGTCGGCATCGCGCGCCGGGTCGTACGGCTCGAAGTCGGACGATGCCCAGTAGGTGTCGAAAGCACTGCGGAACTTGTCAAACAGCGCAGGCGCAGCCGACCGAGAGAGCCGAACGTTCCACTCGCGCCCGTCGAGCAGTGCGGACCGAGTGACATTCGACGACCCGACGTATGCCGTCGAGAACCCGGTGCGCCGATGGAAGATCCATGCCTTCGCGTGGAGCCGGGTGGTGGCGGTGTCGTACGACACGCGTACGTCGACGCCAAGTTCGACGAGCCGATCCAGCGCGATGCGTTCGGTCGATCCGGTGTACGTGGTCGTGAGCAAACGGATCGGAACATCGTTGCGCCGGGCTTCCTCGAGTGCGTCGAACAACAGCCGGACGCCGTACCAGCGGACGAACGCGACGATGAGATCGATCCGGTCGGCGGACGCGATCTCCTTCTTCAACTCGGCGGCCAAGTGGGGCTCGCCACGGGCGTTGACCAAAAGGTCATGGGTTGACAACGGAATATCCGGCCGGCGCGGGAGACGGCGCGCCCCAAGCGCATCGACGCTCGGGATGCCGACCAGGAGACGAGGCGGAAGTTCGACCGCGTCGTCAGCGTGGCCGAAGACCGCCAGCAACTCGGCTACGACCTTGGCGCGCTCGGGCTCGTCAACCCCGGGGAGGTAACCGGCCAGTACCGCGCCGACATGGTCGGCCCAGCGGTGCGGTTGTTCGGCATCGTCGAGCGCCGTGAGCTCGGGATCGAGACCCACGACCGCGCGCGCCGATCGCCGCGTGAGCACCGCGTCATACAGACCAGGCTCCCCGCCCTCCGGCCGACTCACACGCCGAGGTTACGACGTCTCGACGGGGGCGACTTGCAACTCGTCGTCGGCGTTCAAGACGCACTCAGCGCGCTCGGAGGGACTCGAACCCCCAACCTTCTGGTCCGTAGCCAGATGCTCTATCCATTGAGCTACGAGCGCTTGGGCGAACCAGTGTAGGGCAACACCTCCCGCCGATCCCGTGCCGGCAGTGACCGTGCGGGCGGGGGGACGGCGGCTCTATCCTTCGGCGCGGATTGCTGCGCTTTGGAGTGGAGGCACGGAATGGACGAGCACCCGAACCCCGAGTTGATCATGCAGATCGGGATGGGTTTCTGGGCGTCGAAGACGCTCCTGTCGGCGGTCGAGCTCGAACTGTTTACGGTGCTCGGAAGCGAAAGCCGGAGCGCAGCCGAGATCGGCGACCGGCTCTCACTGCATCCGCGGTCGCGGTCGGACTTCCTCGATGCACTGGTGGCGCTCGGTTTCCTGACACGCACCGGCGTCGGCACCGACGCCCGCTACACGAACACGGCCGACACCGCGTTCTTCCTCGACAAGCGCCGGCCGGCCTACCTGGGCGGCATCTTCGAGATGGCCAACGAGCGCTTGTACCCGTTCTGGGCCAACCTCACCAAAGCGCTGCGCACCGGCGAGCCCCAGAACGAAGCCGCCGTCGGCGACGACTGTTCGCCACGCTCTATGCCGACGAGGAACGGCTCGAACTGTTCCTGCGGGCCATGCAAGGCATCCAAACGGGACCGTTTATGGCGCTCGTCGAAGCCATCGACCTGTCGAGTGCGAAGGTGCTCTGCGACGTCGGCGGCGCCAACGGGATCTTCTCCGCCATTGCCGTGCAGCACTACCCCGAACTGCGGGCGATCTCGTTCGACCTGCCGCCGGTTGTCCCCGTCGCGGAGCGGAACCTGAAAACGCTCGGGGTCGACGACCGAGTCACGGTGGTCGCGGGCGACTTCTTCACCGACGACCTGCCGACGGCCGACGTGATCACGATGGGCAACATCTTGCACGACTGGGACGAGGGCGAGAAGCGAATGCTGATCGGGAAGGCCTACGCGGCGTTGCCCGACGGCGGCCGGTTCATCGCGATCGAGAATGTGATCGACAATGACCGGCGCGCCAACGCGTTCGGATTACTCATGTCGCTCAACATGCTCATCGAGACGCCGGGCGGGTTCGACTACACGGCATCGCAGTTCGACGCCTGGTGTCGCGCCGCGGGCTTCACGCGCACCGAGGTCGTCCCGCTCGCGGGTCCGACGAGCGCCGCGGTGGCATACAAGTAATCGTCCGCGCGCTGCACTGCGACGCTACGACGCCGGCCACGGTCGTCACGGTCCGTCGGGTGACTGTTGACGGGCGTTGGTGACCGATTCCCAGTGGTCGGGTTGGTTGCCGCGCGCCGGGATACCGCCGTTGTCCTTCAGCATGCGTGCGGTGTGCATCAGGTTCCACGCCATGAACGTGGTGTTGCGCAGCGTGAACTCGTTGTCGTAGCCGACGGGCACGTCTGCGCCTTCGACAATGTCGCCGTAGCTCGGACCGGGGCCCGCTTCGCCGATCCAGCCGCAGTCGGCTTGGGGAGGGACCATGTACCCGATGTGCTGCATCGCGTAGAGAACGTCGCGGGCGCACGCCTTCACGCCGTCTTCGTTCCCCGTCACCACACAACCGGCGGTCTTGCCGTAGTAGACCCACTGTCCCTTGTCGTTGCGGTCGCCGCTGTACGCGTACATGCGCTCGACAACCAGTGTCGCGACACTCGACTTCACGCCCAGCCAGATCGGCGTGCCGAGCACGAAGATGTCGGCGTCGACGATCTTCTGCTGAATGCCCGGCCAGTCGTCGCGTTCACGACCGTGTTCCGTGAGGTCCTTCTCCATGCCGAACGCGATCTCGTGTTCGAGTGCATGCACGATCTCGACCGAGACGCCCTCGTGGCGCATGATCCCCGCCGCCCGATTCAACAGCCGCCGCGTGTGTGAGTCGTGCACGTCGTACTTCAGCGAACAGTTGACGAAGAGTGCGCGTAGGTCTTCGAATCCTGATGCCATATGTACCTCTCCTCTCGCCCCGACGCTTCTACCACGCAACGAGGGGCCGTGGCCCGTCCAACGAGTGGGCGGGTTGCAGGCAAGACCCTCGACTCCTGACCGCGCCCGCAGGATTTTGCGTCATACGGCGACTGTTTCGGTCGTCGGGTGACGCCAAACCTGCGGGGGGTTCACGGAAGCAGCGAGCGCAGGAGGTCTCTTGTGCGTTGGCGGCCGGCTCGTTTGTCGGCGCCGACGGGGAACGGCGCGGCCCAGAAGTCGGTGACTCCGGCGTCGGCCAGCGCGGTCAGCTGCTCGGTCACTTCCGCTTCGTTCCCGACGATCGCCGCGTCACCGGGTCCGTCGGCGCCGCCGATGTCGAGGATGCGGCGGTAGTTCGGGAGCACGCCATACCCGGCGAACACTTGCGCCGCGACGTTGCGGGCCTCGTCCGCGTCGTCGGTGACCGCAATGGGGAGTCCGCACACGACACGCGGAGCCGGGCGGCCGGCCGCGGTCGCAGCCCTATTGATGCGCGGCGCGACGTGCGTTTCGACGGCGCGGGCATTGGCCATCCACAAGATGGTGCCGTCGGTGAGCTCGCCGGCCACGCGCAACATCCGGGGTGCGAGTGCCGAGATCATCAGCGACACCGGGTGCGGCAGCGGGTGGACGGGACCGGCCAACACGATGTCGAAGTCGTCGCCGTGGAACTCGACCGACTCGCCGCGCAGGATCGGCGAGAGCACGCGCACGTACTCCTCGGTGTGGCGGCCCGGGTGCGCGTACGAAAGCCCGAACGTGTGCTCGATGTTCGGCTGGTGCGACGGCCCGAGCCCGAGCGTGAAACCGGCACGACCCATCCCCGCCGCGACCGACGCGGCCCGGTTCGCCTGCAGGACCGGATGACACGTGTACGTCTGCAACACCGACGTGCCCAGTTCGATCGCCGTCGTGGCCTTGCCCGCGAACGCGATTGCGACCAGCGGATCGCCACCGATCGCACTCGCGTACCAGAGGCTCGAAAACCCTTCGCTTTCGGCCCGCACGGCTTGTTCCACCATCCGCTCGGCGCTCGCGGCGCCGCCCGACAATCCAATGCGCATGTCCGGACGCTATCCGCGGTCAGGCCGCCCAGTCGGCGCTATCTCACGGTCGCAGGAAATGCGAAACGAATCGTCGAGGTCGACGGGCAGGATGAGCGTGTGCAAACCCCGGTCGCGGGCGTCGGCGCAGAGTTCGTCGTGATCGGTGCGGAGACCGTCTTCGTACTCGGCGGTGAACACCGGCTTGCCCCGGTCGAGGAAGGGTTGCAGCGCGTCGCACTCGTCGTACTCGAAGCACTGCTCGTTCACCGCGAAGTCGAAGTCGTCGACCAGCGCGAGAATCTCGTCGAGGGAATTCTTCAACCCGACCAGAAGTCCTCGGTCGTGGGCCTCGGACGCAAGGAACCGGTTGAAGCCGATCTGATCGTCCGCGGTCAGGTCGAAGCCGGGGTCGTTCGTGTAGCCGTCGACGTTGTCGGGTTCGACACCGTCGCACCCGCGCTCGACGGCGAGGTCGAGCCGCTCCCGAATCACGGCGCGTACTGACTCGTCGCGCACGTCGAGCCACCGCTCGGTGTCGTAGCCGTCGAGGTACTCGCCGAGTGCGGCGTCGTCGAAGTCGCCTGCGTCGGGCCGCCAGTCTTCGTGGGAACCGGCCGAGAAGTAGCAGATGACCGTGCGTCCGTCGGCCTGGAGCGCTTCGATCAGTTCGGGCGGGCTGTCGAACAGGTCGATGTCGTACACGTCGACGTCGTACTCGGCATTCACATCGCCCTGGAGTTGCCACTGCCACGTCGAGTCGACGGAGAGCGCGCCCGACCCGGTCCGCGCCGCATCAGGCGAGTCGTCGTCACTCGACGAAGCGCATCCAGCAGCAACGACGAGCACGGACGCGAGCACGGCCCGCCACACAGCACTACGTCGAGTACTTGGTGACGATGCCGAGGCAGTCGTCGGGCGCGTCGGTCTGGACGAAGTGGCCGGCGCCCTCGATGCGGTCGAGCGTGGCGCCGGGAATCTCGGCCGCCCATTGCTCGGCCCACTCCCACGGGAACACGGGGTCGGAATCGCCGAACGCGAGGTGCACCGGGGTCGCGGTCCACGTGCGGAGCGCGGCACGGGCGCGGGCCTGTTCGTCGGCGTCGCCCAGCGCCGGTTCGCCGAAGGGGATGCACACCGGGAACCGGCGGGCACCGGCCTTCGACGCGAAATCGGGGAACGGAGCGTCGAACGCGGCCCCGATCGCGGTGGCGTCGTGCCCGGTGCGTCGCATCGTGCCGGACACGATGCCGCCCACCGGCATGTCGCCACCGAGTTGTTCGGGGTCGAGCGCGGCTTGGCGCCACCACCTGATCCCGTCGCCGTACTCGAACCCGTCCTCGTGCAACCACGTGTTGAGGATGAACAGGCGTGCGTACCGTTCCGGTTCGCGCACCGCGGTGATGAGACCGATCGGACCGGCCCAGTCCTGCACCACGAGGTTGATGTCGCGCAGGTCGAGTTCGCCGATGCAGTGCTCCAACGCCTTGCGGTGTCTCGCGATCGTGTACCACTCGTCGGCGACCGGCTTGTCGGAACGACCGAAGCCGATGTGGTCGAGCGCGACGACGCGGTACCCGAGGTTGACGAGCGGGTCGATCCACTCGCGGTAGAGGTACGCCCACGTCGGCTCGCCGTGCAGCAAGAGAAACGTGCCGCGCGGCGTACCGGCTGGGTGCTCGTCGACGTAGTGCTGGCGCAGGCCCGTGAGCATGGCTCCCTCGCCGGCATGTTCGATGTAGTGCGGCGCGTACGGCCAGTCGAGCGCGGCGAACCGCTCGTCGGGCGTGCGCACGAACTCGACGGTCACTGGCGGGCCATCGTCGAGCGCTCGGCGGTCGCGGCATCGTCGGGTGCAATCGACACGAGTTGAATGTCGACGCGTTCCAACCGGCCCTCGAACGGGAACGGGCCGTCGTACAGCTCGCTCACGGGTGAGCCGTGGTCGTAGCCCACACTCGGCCCGGTACTCGACATCATCCGCATTACGTAGGGGATCTCCAGCGAGCCGCAATCTTCGTTGTCGATCACGAGCGTCGCGTCACCGGTCTTGCCGTGCCGGCGGAACCGCACGCCGATTACCGACGGGCCGACCGGTACTTCGCGCTTCGACGCGACGACCTGGTGTTCGCCGAAGCAGTTGTAGTCGAACACCAACCGGTCGCCCTGCACGAAGATGCTCACGCCCGAGTTCTCGGTACCGGTCGCGTAGAGCACGCCGTTCGCACCCGCGGGCCGGTCAATCGTTGCGCTGAAGTCGTAACTGCGGCCGCCGATCGACGCGCCGACCTGCGCGGGCAGCGGTGACATCGGTGGGCGATAGACGTAGTGCTTGTCGGCGGGGTGCGGCGAGCGATCGCGGAACCACGCACCGAACAGTTCGACCGTGCGGTCGTCGAGCGGCAACACACCGTGCTCCTCGGCTTCGCGCCACCACAACGCGACCAGTTCGGCAACCTTGTCGGGCATCTCGGCGGCGAGGTCGCGGCACTCCGACCGGTCGTGCTCGACGTGGTACAGCTCCCACGTGTCGTCGTCGTCGTACGAATCGCCGGGCTTGTGGCGCGTCACGGCTTTCCACCCGTCGGCGTAGATCGCCCGGTGGCCCATCATCTCGAAGTACTGCACGGTCTTCGTGGTCGGCGCGTCGGGTTGCTCGAACGTGTATCGCAACGACGTACCCGTGATCGGCAACTGCTCGTAGCCGCGGTACACCGCGGGCGGCGTCACGCCGATGAGGTCGTAGATCGTCGGTGCGATGTCGTTCACGTGGTGGAACTGGTCACGCAGGCTGCCCGCGTCGCCGATGCCGGCGGGCCAGTGCACGACGAGCGGCACGTGTACCCCGCCCTCGTGCGTGTTCTGCTTGTACCACTTGAACGGCGTGTTCCCGGCCTGCGACCACCCCCACGGGTAGTTCGAGTGGCTGTGCGGCCCGCCGATGTCGTCGAGACGGGCGACAGCCTCGTCAGGCGTTTCGAGGATGAAGTTGAAGAACTTCATCTCGTGCAACACGCCGAACGGTCCACCCTCTTGGCTCGCGCCGTTGTCGGACAGCAAGAGAATGATCGTGTTGTCGAGCTGGCCAACCTGCGCGAGCGCGTCGACGAACCGGCCGATCTGTGCGTCGGTGTGGTCGAGGAACGCGGCGAAGGCTTCCTGCAAGCGTGCCGCGAGCAGACGATGGTTCTCGGGCAGTGTGTCCCAGGCTTCGACGCCGGGGTTCCGCGGCGCGAGTTCCGTTCCTTCGGGGAGCAGCCCGAGTTCGTGCTGGCGGGCGAACCATTCGTCGCGGGTCGCGTCCCAGCCGTCGTCGAAGCGGCCGCGGTACTTGTCCATGTACTCGCGCGGGGCCTGGTGCGGTGCGTGGGTCGCGCCGAACGCCAGGTACATGAAGAACGGCTTGTCGGGCCGGATCGACTTCGCGTCGTGCACGAAGCCGACCGCGCGGTCGACGAGATCTTCGCTGAGGTGGTAGCCGTCGTCCGCCGACTTCGGCGGTTCGACCGCGTGGTTGTCGTACACGAGCTCCGGGTGGAACTGGTCGGTCTCGCCGTCGAGGAACCCGTAGAAGCGATCGAAGCCGCGCCGGCACGGCCACTGGTCGTAGGGCCCGGCCGCCGACGTGTCTTCCATCTGGCACAGGTGCCACTTGCCCAGTGCGAAGGTCGTGTAGCCCTCGTCGCGCAGCACCTCGGCCACGGTCGCGGCGTGGTTGCTGACGTGGCCGCGCATGTGCGGGAAGCCGGTGTTGAAGTTCGACACCGACCGCATCCCGACTTCGTGGTGATTGCGGCCGGTGAGCAGCGCGGCCCGGGTCGGCGAGCACACGGGCGTAACGTGGAAGTTCGTGTAGCGCAACCCGCCGGCCGCGAGCCGGTCGATATTCGGTGTGTCGATCGTCGACCCGAAGCAACCGAGGTGCGAGAACCCGAGGTCGTCGAGCACGATCACGACGACGTTGGGCGCGTCCTCCCCCGGATGCGGACGCGTCGGCCACCACGGCGTCGACTCCCCCAGCGTGCGCCCGATGACACCCCCAAACGGTTCGGGGGCAAACGGTTCGGGGG